>Ga0209230_10000210_pt1 | contig 22148 bp, 15 predicted proteins | sample LakOntMetagenome_FD_187467 | JGI IMG/M metagenome (GOLD analysis project Ga0209230, IMG submission 187467) | Freshwater and sediment microbial communities from Lake Ontario - Sta 18 epilimnion Metagenome (SPAdes) (version 2) | ecosystem: Environmental > Aquatic > Freshwater > Lentic | place... | reverse complement strand
CAATTTCCCTCACGGTACGGGCATTGCGAGTTCGGCGGCGGGATTTGGTGCGCTGAGTTTGTGCGTGGCTCACATCGAACAGTTGTTGTTGGGGCATGAGGCGTTGGACGGACAGGTGAACGGCATGGATTTCTGGCAGCGCAGCAGTTACCTTTCGAGAATTGGCTCGGGCAGTGCTTGTAGGTCGATGTATTCGCAGCCCGCAGTTTGGGGTGAAAGCGATGCGGTGGCCGGAAGCAGTGATTTATATGCGGTGGAAATGGGTGTTGAAGTACACGCGGATTTATCGGGATGGAAAGATGTGGTGTTGATAGTAGACGATGGGGAGAAATCGGTGAGTAGTACGGCGGGACATGCCCTGTTGGAGAATCATCCGTATGCGTTGGCTAGATTTGCGAAGGCCCAAGAAAATTTGGCTTCGATCGTGGGTGCGATGCGCGATGGTGATTTGCCGCAATTTATCGCTATCGTTGAATCAGAGGCTTTGCAACTGCATGCGATGATGATGACTTCGTTGCCTTATTACGTGTTGATGCGTCCCAATACCTTGGCGATCATCGAGAAAATATGGCAGTTCCGCGAAGAAACCGGATTGCCCATGTGTTTTACTTTGGATGCTGGGGCCAACGTGCATTTGCTGTACGATGGCAAAAAAGATGAGGCGGTGATGAACTTTGTGCACAATGAGTTGTTATCATATTGCAAAAATCGGCAGTATCTTTGCAGTGAAACGGGAAAACGTCCGGTTTTGATATAAAAATATGGGAGAAATGATCAAGGATTCGCTTTACTACGCCAAAATTTTGTTGTTTGGTGAGTATGGTATCATTGAAGATTCAATGGGCTTGAGCATCCCGTATCATTTTTTCAAAGGAAATTTTGATTTTGCTAGCGAGCCCACGGCGGTTCAAAAAGCGTCTAACCAGAGCATTCGCGAGTATGTATCTCATTTGGAGATGCTGAATGCGTCCAAAGATTTGCCTTGCGCCATGGATTTTGGTCGATTGCGTAGTGATTTGGATGCGGGTTTGTTTTTTGATAGCAGCATTCCACAAGGTTTTGGTGTGGGGAGTTCTGGTGCATTGGTGGCGGCGATTTACAATCAATATGCTTTTGCTCCCATCGCCCAGGCAGACATCATGCAGGGAGATCGCTTGAGTGAGTTGAAAGCCACTTTGGCGAAGTTGGAATCGTTTTTTCATGGTAAAAGCTCTGGCTTGGATCCATTGATTTGCTACTTGAATTTGCCCATTTTGATCAAAGGTCAGGGCGATTTGGGTACGGTGGGTATTCCTACAGAGAACGCTGAAGGCAAAGGGGCCATCTTTTTGATGAACTCTGGATCGCCAGGAAAAACACAAAATATGGTGTCGATTTTCTTGAACCGTTTGAAAGACGATGGTTTTAGGAATATGGTGAAAACGCAGTTGAAGAAACAGAACGACGATTGTGTGAAGTCTTTCTTAAAGGGGGATGTAACGCAGTTGTTTGGGCATTTGAAGGGGTTGTCGCAGTTGTTGTTAGATAATTTCAGGCCCATGATTCCAGACCATTTTGAGCAGGTTTGGCGCCAGGGTATTGATAGTGGTGCCTACTATTTGAAACTGTGTGGCAGTGGTGGCGGTGGATTTATTTTGGGCTTTACCCAAGATTTCGAAAAAGCAGAATCTTTGTTGAAAGAACATAAATTGCAGGTGATTTACAAAATGTAATCGCGCTGATGTTTGGGGTTCGCAAAAAACACATTACCGGATTTTTATTGTTGTTGGGGGTTGTGCGTTGGTACAATTTGGCGTTGATCGCGGCGTCGCAGTATTTGTTGTTTTGGTTGGCGTTTTCTAACCATGAATTTTACCGGGTGTTGTATGATTTTAAGTTGCATTGCATTGTGGCGGCCAGTGTGTTTTCTGTGGCGGCGGCATTTATCATCAATGCGTTTTACGATGTAGATAAGGATTTGGTGAATCGCCCCAAGCAGGTGGTGATGGGCAAGTTGTTGAGGGAGGGGGCATTGTTGAATTTGTACGTGGTGTTGAATTTTTTGGCGGTGGCCTTTGCGATGATGGCGTCTATTCGGGTGATGGTGTTTTTTGTGTGTTACACCGTGTTTTGTTGGTTTCACAGCCATAAGTTGCAGAAGATGCCTGTGTTAAGGGAGATTTCGGCCAGTTTGTTGACAATGATTCCCTTGATAGCGATTTGGTTTCATTTTGGACATTGGCATTGGGGGATGTTTTATTACATCGGCAGTTTGGCGATTTTGTTATTTACCCGCGAGGTGGTGAAGGACATGGCTGGGCACAAGGGCAATTTGATTTTTGGATACAAAACGGTGGTGGTGGTGGCCGGCGTGAAAACGGCGCGATGGGGATTGGTGGCGATGAATACCGGCTTTTTTGTGATGTATTGGGCGTTGAATTGGATTCAGATGGTAGATCCTGTATTGCCCAATTGGCATCCGGATTACTACTTGATTATCTCTGGGGTATCATTGTTTACGGCGTTTTGGGTTTCATGGGGTATTTTTTTCAATCGCGACCCCCGCAAAATTGATGTATTGGATTCTTTTTTGAAATTGGGGGTGGTGATTCATTTGTTGAGCATCGTGCTGCAATAGAAATTGGGACAGGGCACGGGAATATTTAGTAACTTGCGGTAGTGACGGAATTGCAGACCCTTTTTGCTCATGTTTTGGTGCCGGTGCCGGTGCCAAAGACTTATACGTACAGGGTTCCGCACGATTGGAACGATTGGATTCACGAGGGATTGCGTGTGGCGGTGCAGTTTGGTCCCAAAAAGATTTACGCAGGCATTATTTTGAGTTTGAGTGATTCTCCACCTGTGGGGTATCAGGCGGCTTATTTATTGGATGTGTTAGACGATGCGCCCATTGTGAATCACCGTCAGCTGCAATTTTGGCAGTGGGTGGCCAAATACTACATGTGTTACATGGGAGAGGTGATGGCAACAGCATTGCCGGCGGGGTATCGATTGCAAAGTGAAACGAAGATTTTGTTGCATCCCGATGCGGATTTGGAATCGGTTATTCGGTCTGAATTGGAGGACATCGAATGGCAGGTCTTGGAATTGTTGGGACATAAGGATGGGTTGTCGCTCGATGAAATTCATCAGAAGTTGGCGGTAAAGAATGTGTTGAAGCACGTGAAATCGTTGTATTTACGGGGGTTGGTGGTGATGGAGGAGGAGTTGAAAGAAAATTATCGACCCAAGTATGAAGAATTTTTGGAATTGGGGTTGATTTGGGGCGATGCGGAACGAGCGAATGCGGCGTTGGGGGTGATGGAGAGAAGGGCACAGAAGCAATACGAGGCGATGATGCATGTGTTGGGGACGGGCAAGCGAGAGATGCCGGTGGAGACGATTGTAAAGGGCATGGGTGTTGAGCGAGCGGTGTTGAAACAGTTGGAGAAGAAGACTTTTGTGTCGTTGGTGAAGCGCCGTCGCGACCACCTGCAGGTGACTCGAGGTGTGGCGCAGGATTATCAGCTCACCGCGTTGCAAAAAACCGCTTTGGATGTGGTGAGGAACGCCTTTGAGTCGCAGCAGCCAGCCTTATTGTTTGGTGTGACCGGATCGGGGAAAACGCATATTTACATGGAGTTGGTGAAAGAGGCTTTGGCCAGTGGCAAGCAGGTGTTGTATTTGCTGCCTGAGGTGGCACTTACAGAGCATTTGGTGGCCAAAATGAGTGCCTTTTTACCGGTTGAGATTGGGGTATGGCACCATTTTTACAGTTCACATGAAAGAACAGAGCTGTATGATCGCATTTTAAAGAATCAAATTCAATTTGTGGTGGGTACCAAAGGGGCAGTTTTCGCTCCGTTTACCGATCTTGGGTTGATTGTGGTGGATGAGGAGCATGAATCGAGTTATAAGCAATTTGATAAAAAACCGTTTTATCATGGCAGAGATGCTGCATTTCAATTGGCGAAATTGCACAATGCTAAGTTTGTGATGGGTTCTGCTACACCGAGTTATGAGATGCAATTTGCGGTGAAACAGCAGCGGGTGGTTTTGGCTGAGCTCGATGAGAAGTACGATGGGGGAAAGGCTGCGGAGTTGATGTATTTGAACGTGGGGGAACTGAAGAAAGCGGGGCAAATGAATGCCTTGTTTTCGGACCCGGTGCAATTGGCCATTCAAACGGCCATGGATTTGAAGCAACGGGTGGTGGTGTATCACAATCGGAAAGGATATGTGCCCTATATTGAGTGTGGGGATTGTGGACTTACATCGCAGTGTAAAAACTGTGATATTTCTTTAACTTATTACAAAAGTTCAGACAATCAGCGTTGCAATTATTGTGGTTATCAGCAGGTGGTGCCATCGAAGTGTGTGGCTTGTGGTTCGCAGGATTTGCGGTTGAAGGGCACGGGGACGGAGAAATTGGCGGAGGAGCTGAGTCAGTTGTTTCCCAAGGCCAGGGTGGGGAGATTTGATCAGCAGAGCATGCGCAAGCGGGATGATTTTCAGCGGATATTGACGGCTTTTGAGCGCGGAGAAATTGATATTTTGGTGGGCACGCAATTGTTGGCCAAAGGCATTGATATTGAGAACATTGGTTTGGTGGTGGTGCCTGATTCTGATATGTTGTTGCACATTCCAGATTTTAGAAGTCATGAGCGAGCTTTTCAGCAATTGCAGCAGTTGGCAGGTAGGATTGGTCGGCGAGCGGAGCGTGGGGTGATGATGATTCAAACGTATCAGCCGGAACACGAGGTGTTGAAGGCTTTGAAAACTGGTGATTATAAGGGGTTGATGGAAACGGAGATGGAGCAACGGGAAGTTTTTGGGTATCCACCATTTACAAAACTGTTAAAAATTGATGTGAAGCATTTAGATGCCCAGGTGGCGACCGAGGCCAGCCGTTGGCTGGCCGACCAATTGCGGAAGCAATTGGGGAACCTGGTGCTGGGGCCCCAGGTTCCTTCGGTCGCCCGTGTAAAAAATCGGTTCATTCAACAAATTGTGGTGAAGATCCCAAGGGAATCGGCCAAATTGAATGCCGCCAAACACCTCGTACAACAAGCCAGAGAAGCGGCCTTGGCCCATTTGTTGTGGCGGGCGGTTCGCATCGACGTGGTTGTGGACCCCAATTAAAGACTCGTTACCAATAAATCGGCCCAAACCATCGGTTGGGGGTGTAATCTTGCGCAATTCCCATGGAGATTTCGTAAATTTGTATTTTATTGAACTTTTGACCTCATGGAAACATCAACCTTAGACACAGTAACCACCCAGGTGGATTTTTTGCCCTTGAACGGAACCGATCACTTAGAATTTTATGTGGGTAACGCCAAGCAAAGTGCATACTATTATCAGATGGCATGGGGCTATAAGTTGGTGGCTTATGCGGGCCCTGAAACCGGTGTGAGAGATCGTGCGAGTTATGTGTTGCAACAGGAAAAAATCAGATTGGTGTTAACCACTTCTTTGGATCCTGATAGCGATATCACCAAACATCAAGCCCAACACGGCGATGGTGTGAAGTTTTTGAGTTTGTGGGTGGATGACGCTACAGCTAGTTTTAATGAAACTGTAAAACGTGGTGCCCGTCCTTTCATGGAGCCCACTGTGATTGAGGATGAGTTTGGTTCAGTGGTAATCAGCGGTATCTATACGTATGGCGAGACCGTGCACAAATTCATCGAACGGAAAAACTACACCGGCGCATTTTTGCCAGGTTATAAAGCGGTTACAAACGCGATGGAAGTGACACCAGTGGGATTGAAATATGTGGATCACTGCGTGGGCAATGTGGAGTTGGGCAAAATGAATGATTGGGTAGAATTTTATGAGAAGGTGATGGGCTTTCAGTTGTTGCTCACTTTCGATGATAAAGACATTAGTACCGAGTACAGCGCTTTGATGAGCAAAGTGGTGAGCAACGGAAATGGGTACGTGAAATTCCCGATCAACGAGCCCGCCGATGGAAAGAAGAAGTCGCAGATTGAAGAATATTTGGATTTTTACCGTGGAGCTGGCGTTCAGCACATCGCCGTAGAAACCTATGATATCATCCACACTGTGGGCGAGTTGCGCAAGCGCGGCATTGATTTCTTATACGTACCAGAAACGTATTACGATGATGTATTGGAGAGAGTGGGGCACATCGATGAGGATTTGGATGCCTTGAAAGCACTGAATGTATTGATTGATCGCGACGAGAGTGGTTATTTGTTACAGATCTTTACCAAGCCGGTAGAGGATAGGCCTACTTTGTTTTTTGAAATCATCCAACGCAAAGGTGCCAAGAGCTTCGGAAAAGGCAACTTCAAAGCGTTGTTTGAAAGCATTGAGCGCGAGCAAGCCAGTCGCGGAAATTTGTAATTGCTAAAGGCATAAATCGGATTAATACAAGAATCCGAAAAGCCACAACGGAATTACTCCCTGGGATCCGATTTCAATGTCGTCTTTAACGATGTAGGCGTTGTTGACTTCCTTGATCTGTCTGTTCGATTTACCCTTACCCCCAATTTCGAAAGTGTATTGATTGTCGATGAGGAAATCTCCTTGTCGGGGCAATGTTACATTGTGCAGTTGCGAGAGTTGGTTCATCCAAAATGTTTCGCGGATACTGCCAATGTTGACTTGATTTGGATTGAGCGCATACATCAGGTTGGTGTTTTCTAGATAGATTTTTTCGGGTTTTTGTAATCGCGTAATCCCTGAGCTCTCTGAAAATAGATGCATAGTAAGTCCTACATCTTGTAGATTTTTTAAGTATGTAATCAGTGTGTTCCGATTGATGCCAATCCGTTCGGCGAGTTTGCTCACGTTGGGGGTGAAAGGGACGGATTCCGCCAGAACCATCAGTAGTTGTTTGATCTTGAGTATGTATTGGTTCTCAAGTCCCCTCAGTGCTGGCAGTTCGATTTCGAGCATCATTCGAACAACTTCTTCCACTTTGGTGCGATAGAGCGATTCGCTTTCGATAAAATAGGGGTAGTAGCCTCCTTCGAGGTAGCTCTGGAACCACTGGAGTGGACGAATTTCTTGGCTGATTTGGATGGTGTATTCTTGGTGGTTTTTTAGAATGTCGTTGAGTGTGTATTGCTCAAATGTGTGAATGTTCTTGATCGATAAATATTCTCTGAATGAAAGGCCGCCCATGGTATAAACCACCGCACGTCTTGATAGATCGGCGCGAGCGTTGAGTATTTCAAGCATTGATGATCCGGTGAACACAATCCGGAGTTCAGGGTAATCGTCGTAAGCGTTTTTGAGCTCTTGCGACCAATTGGGGTAACGATGTACCTCGTCGATGAATAAGTAGTTTCCGCCCCGCTTTACAAACTGATCAATGATGGCGAGTAAATTGTTGTTGTTGAAATATAGGTTGTCTAAACTGATGTAAAGCACTTCTTCGATTTTATGGGAGAGATGCAGTTTGATGTATTGGAAAAGCAATGTGGTTTTACCAACGCCTCTGGCGCCTTTGATGCCGATTAGGCGGGCTTCGTTCCATGCGATTTCATCCATGACACTTCGCGTGAAATCGGTGGAGGTAGCGGCGAGCTTTTTGTGGAATTTCTCGAATAACGTTTCCATTGCTTAATATGTTAAGCAAAATTAGGTATAAATTGCTTAATTGGAATGTTTTTTAATCCATGTATAAAAGAAAAGGGGCCCAATGGGCCCCTTTTCTTTTGGTTCAAATCCAACCGCAGGGTGGATTTGATATTGATATGGTATTAGTTGGGTGTGTTGAACTTGCTGGTGTCAATTGGATAGTGACGGCTTACTTTGTTGTTTTTGGCCATCAATGCCTTTACCTTGTTCAATTTTTCAATCATCTTTTCGCCATCTTTTACATCGTAATCGTTGGCAACCAATGCATTGCACTCCTCAATGGCTTTGTCGGGCATATCCAAAATGGTGTACAATACCGCGTTGTTGTAAGAACAAGCATAACGCATTTTGCGATCGCCTTTGTCTTCAGTGGCATACTTGGCTTTAACGCCGGTCATGTATTCAATGCTGCTCATCAATTCGGCACGGGTAGCGGCATCGATGCCGTTGGCAGTTACCTTGGCGATGCTGGCCTTCATTTTGGTCATGTTTTCAATGAAAGCTACGTTTTCTGGGTGCTTCTTAGAATCTGTGGTCCACAAAGTAACTTGGTCTGTGCTTACTGGGAATCCGTATTTGTCGTTGATGCTGTTGTTGATGTTCGCCAACATGGTTTCCATGTGGTCTTTCACCAATTTGTTGGAGATGGCAGAACGGTTGTTGTTGAAATAGCGATCCGCTTCACCCATGCTTCTGAACTCGGGGCTTTTCCACTCCATTTGGGTAGAGCTTGTGCCGTTGATGTTGGTGCGGTTGATCAACGCATTTTCCTGCCAATCTTTGGCTGAGTATGTGCCACCGATGCTGTATTTTACCACAGACCAATAGTAGTAGTTGGTTGCAGTTACTACGCCTTCTTTGTTTTTGATCTCTTCTTTGCGATTTTCAACCTTCTGTCCATCGAACATCAAATCATCAAAATTCACTGTCAATTGCGCGTGTCCACCACCGTAAACCTTTTTCCAACCTTGCAAGTTGATGCGGTCTTCGATTGAGCTGGCCGACATTGCGCCAGAAATGGTACTAGGTACTTCAACTCTCACGTTGTAGGTTCTCCAAGTACTATCCAATGGAGTAGATGGCAAATCGCGGTATTGGTGAGCTACAAAAACGCGATCCAAATCAATTTTTTGGGCTGTAAGGGCGCTCATTGCTGCCACACCCATGGCCAGTAAGAATAATTTTTTCATGCAGCGCAAAAATACAATAAGTATCGCTCTGTTTTACAATACCTAAGATACCATCTCAGATATGACCCAAAAATGATGCTTGGGTTTATCTCTTTTGCGAGGGTGAATACAGATGCCTCTGCGCTGTTAGAGGTGCAGTGGGTGTGTCTGCAATTATTGAAATTTTTGCAATTCTGCTTTTACGAACGACATCAATTCATGGATGTAACTCTCTGAAAATTCGAATTTCACTCCGGCAGTTTCATAGATTTTGGGAATGCTTTCGGTGTTGCCAAGTTTTAAGAAAGCCTTGTAATTTTCCAAAGCTTCTTTACCTGATTGAATGTAATTTCTCCAAACTCCGATCGCGCCCAATTGTGCAAACCCATATTCGATGTAATAGAACGGTACTTCGAAAATGTGTAATTGCTTGTGCCAAGCGTGGGCGATGGCCATTTCATATCCTGTATAGTCTACTTCTCCACTGCCAAAACGGGCCGATAGTTCGAGCCATTTTGCGGTTCTATCGTCCGTAGTATGTGTGGGGTTTTCGTAGATCCAATGTTGAAAAGCGTCTACTTGGGCAATCCATGGGAGGGTACTCAAAATACCTTCGAGTTGTTCGGCTTTGGCTCGATTGAGCAAATCTTCATCCGAAAAATACGCGTTCCAAGTATTCATGGTGAGCAATTCCATGCTCATACTGGCCAATTCTGCTACTTCGCTGGGGGTATTTTTGTATGCGTTCAATGACAATGGTGCCATCTCGAAGCTATGAATGGCGTGGCCTGCCTCGTGAACCAACGTTTCAACGTCTCTCAGATTGCCACTGGCATTCATAAAGATGAAAGGCATGTTGGTTTTTGCCAATGGGTAATTGTATCCGCCGGGTGCTTTTCCCAAACGAGAGTCTAGGTCTAACAGCTGGTGGGATTCCATGGTAGAAATACATTCACCAAAGAAGGGGTCTATGCCATTGAGACATTCGATGCCTTTTTTAAGTAATTCTTCGCCACCATCGAAAGGTTTTAGTGGTGCACGTCCCAGCGGGTCTACTTGAGTGTCCCAAGGTTTCAATACCTCCAAGCCCATCAACGATTTGCGGTGCTTCATCAGGTCCTTCAACATGGGGACCACCGAAGTTTCTACGCTGTTGTGAAAATCTTTGCAGGCATCGGCGTTGTAATCGTAACGGCCCATCGCCTTGAACATGTAGTCTCTGAAATTGTTGAATCCCGCATTGACGGCGAGTTGGTGGCGCATGGCAACCATTTTATTGAACAATTCATTGAGTTTATCGGTGTCTTGGCTGCGGCGCGTCTGCATCAAATGCCAAACTTTTTCGCGGTTGTTGCGATCGGTTTGCATGAGAATGTTGCTGGCTTGCTGTAGGGTAATGGTTTGATCTTCCCACTGGATCGACATATTTCCTTGAATCGACGAGTATTCTTGGGCCAAGGTTGATAGCTCGCTATGCAACGGGATGTTGGCCTCTCTGAATATCTCCACAGCGCCCTGAATGCCACGCAAATAGATTTCGTTGGCATTGCTTTGGTTTCTCCATTGGCCGGAAAATTCGCTGTCAACAATTTTGCGGTTGATTTGGTCTTCGAGCGGAGACAGGTGCGGCTGGATTTCCTGAACAAAGTTGAGGTAAGCGGCTTCGTGCTCTTGGTTTTGGGTATCGCACGTCATGCGAATGTATCGCCAAGCCATGTCTTCAGACAAAGCGCTTTCGAGGTCGCTCACATCTTGCAGCAGCTGTTGAAAATCTTCGGCAGAATGTATGTTTCTGTTAACGAGTTGCTCGTACAGAGGTAACACATCGTCTTTGGAAGTAACGATGAAGGGGTTGGGAAGGAAAGGGGTGTGCATATTACACTTAGCTGCCCATTTTGCGGGGCGTGGTAGTTTTTGTTTTGGCACCAGCTGCTGGCTTTTTGATGGCCGTATTTTTTGGTGCTGCAGTGGCTTTTTTCGCTTTGCTCTCGGTGGCTTTGGGTGCATCGCCATCGGTGCTTTCTTCAGTTTCTTCTACTTTGTCGAGGTTGGCCCAATCCAAATCGATGTTTTTCAACATGCCATACCAAACGAACAATTTCTTCATGTCTGAAGTATACACGCGCTCACGGTCGTAGTTGGGAAGTGCTTTGGCCATGAATGCCTTTACTTCGTCGTTGTCTGCTTTTGGTGTAGGAACTGCGGTGCCGGCGTCTTCGAGGGCTTTGATCGACATCAAGACCACAGCGAGTTTTACTTCTTCCTCTTCTGTGAACATGGCGATATCGCTCAATACGCTGATGCGCTGTCTTGGGTTGGTTCCAAAGCGCTTGTTATCGGTCAATGATTCCAAGATCAAGCCGCTTTTGTTTCTTCCTAAAATCTTGTGCAATCCGGGCATGCCAGTTACTGATACAACGTCTTTCAATTCCATAAGTTTACAAATTTCGCCAAATGTGGCTGAATAAACAAACTAACTGAGGTGCTTGCGGGTATATACCTTTTGGAATTCTCTCAATACTACGGCTTTGGCCATGTTTTCAGGGGTGTTGCCGCCCATTCTTTGAACGAATTTATATTGTTTTTCTGTGAGGTCTACGCGATAAACCACCTTCATCCAGGTGCTGTGGTGTTGCGTTTGCAGCGTGGCGATGCATTGCGTGAGTTCTTCCAAGATGGATTCGAGGGTTGGGTAAACCGATTTAGAAAACGTGAATCCCATCAAGCCAAAATCTTTTTCAATTTGATCTCGAACGGCCATGGTCATCTCTTGCGATTCGGTGGCCGGTAGTTCGGCGGTCCACTCGTTGGAAGGATTCAACATGTTATTCGTCTTTTTCCCATTTGTCGATGGCCGATGTAGCCAATCCATTTCCCAAAACGTTGGTCATTGATCGGCCCATATCGCAAAAATGATCGATGGGTAAAATCAGGGCGATGCCTTCTGCGGGGATATTGAACATGGTGCAAGTGGCGGCAACCACTACCAACGATGCTCTTGGAACACCGGCAATCCCTTTGGATGTAAGCATGAGCACCAACAGCATGGTGAGTTGGGTGCCCAAATCCAGGTGGATGCCATAGGCTTGTGCGATGAAGATGGAAGCGAAGGTCATGTACATCATGGATCCATCTAGGTTGAAGCTATAGCCCAAGGGAAGAATGAAACTGACGATTTTTTTTCTGCAGCCAAATTTTTCCAATTCTTCGGTGAGTTTTGGGAATACGGCTTCGCTTGAAGTGGTGCTAAATGCCACCATCAGTGGGGTTTTTAGGTGATTGAGTAGTGTGCCCAAACGTTTTTTGAGGATCAGATAACCCACAAACAGCAACAGAGCCCAAAGCAAGGCCAGACCCACGTAAAAGGAAGCCATGTAGTAACCGTACACTTTGAGAATGCCCAATCCTTTGGTTGCGATGATGGCTGTGATGCCACCGAAAACGCCCAAAGGTGCAAACCACATCACGTAACCCACCAATATCAAAATGATTTTGCTGAGGTTGTCTAGCATTTTGACAATCCCATCGCCTTTTTCGCCATATTGGGTGAGGGCCACGCCGAAGAAAATAGAGAAAACCACAATTTGTAGGATTTCATTGGTGGCCAATGCTTCGAACAAACTTTTTGGAAACAGGTGCTCTACGAAATGTTGAATGGAAAAAGCCTGTGTTTTGCCAATTACGTCTGAGGCTGAGGATGTATCGAAATTGTTGATGTTTAATTTAAGGGCGGCACCGGGTTCGAAAAAGTTCACCAACATCAATCCGAGTAATAGGGAGGCCAAGGAGGCGCTGAAAAACCAAAGCATCGAACGGCCACCCACGCGACCCACGGCCTTCAAATTCCCCATTTTCGCTATGCCCACGATGAGCGTGGTAATGACCAATGGGGCGATGATCATCTGCACCAATCGCAAGAAAACGGAGGTGAGAATTTTGAAATACTGTCCAATTTGCTCAGCCCGGGCGATGGTTTTGATTTCACCGCTGGCGTCTTTGATTTGGATGGATTCAGGGTAATATATGTGAATGAACTGTCCAACCACCGCGCCAATGATCATGGCGGCAAGGATGTACCAAGTGAGGTTTTGTTTTTTCTGGCTCATGGCTACTGCAATTATACGTCAATCTTATGGCACATGTGAATGCAAAACGGGGGTTTCACACATGAAAAAATCGTTGTAGGTTTGTTGTAATGATTGTTGTTACTGGAGCGGCGGGATTTATTGGCTCGGCCTTGTTGGGTCAGTTGCAGCGCATGGGCTACGGAGAATTGGTGGCTGTGGATGATTTTTCCGCAACGGAGAAGTTGCAAAACCTTGATGGTAAGTCAATTATGTACAGGGTTGAGCGCATGGAGTATTTTCAGTGGATGGCGGTTAATGCCAGTAAAATACAATTTGTGTTTCACATCGGCGCCAGAACAAAGACCAACGAATTTGACGAGGCGGTTTTGCATACTTTGAACGTAGATTACTCTCAAAAGATGTGGAACGCTTGCGTGGCGCACAGCATTCCCTTGATTTATGCTTCATCTGCGGCAACTTATGGGGATGGTACGTTGGGTTTTTCAGACGCGCCAGAAGGCTTATCGGCTTTGCAACCATTGAATCCTTATGGGAACAGCAAGCATACGTTTGATTTGTGGGTGATGGATCAAATTTCCATTGGAAATGTGCCGCCATTTTGGTCGGGTTTTAAGTTTTTTAATGTTTTCGGTCCAAACGAATATCACAAAGGTCGGATGGCTTCTGTGGTATTTCATGCCTTCAATGAGATCAAACAATCAGGAAAAGTGAGTTTGTTTCGCAGCCATCGTAGCGAATACAAAGATGGAGAGCAGGCGCGCGACTTTATTTACGTGAAGGATGTATTGTCTGTACTGATGCACTTTTTTAACACCCGAAAAAATGGGGGATTGTACAATTTGGGAACGGGTCAGTGCAGAACCTTTTTGGATTTGGCAAAGTCGGTTTTTGTGGCATTGGGCAAAACAGAGGACATTGTTTTTGTGGATATGCCAACAGACATTCGGGATCGATACCAGTATCATACAGAGGCCAATATGGATCGATTGGTGGCGGCGGGTTATGTTATTCCATTCACACCTTTGGAGCTGGCGGTGGAGGATTACGTGAATCACTACTTGGAGGGTCACACTTATTTATAACAGTTTCGTGGTTGTGCTTTACACCATACCTTTGAATAACAGATGATTGCATGAATTTATTCCAGCGAAATACCTTGTTGATCTTTTTGGGAGCCATCCTGATTGCCGTATCTCAGGTGTTGATGGTTCGCGAACAGAATTTGGGTGCTGAAAAGGGATTAAAACATCGCTCAGACCAGATTGAGTTGGCGATGATTCAGGCGGCGGAGTTGGTGAAATTGGTGGATGATTCCATCGATCGCCAAGAGCAATTGTTGTTGAAGAGTACGCATTTGAGTTGGGCTGGATATACCCAGTATGCGAAAACATTGCAGCGCAAGAACATTGATTTTTTCGTGTATGAATTTGGGAATCCGGTTTTTTGGTCAACCCAGAATTTTCAGATATCGGCCAATTTTGAGAAGGAGATAGAGTTACAACGACAGGGGAATTGGTACGTTGCGGTGTATCGATATCGCCGCGATGGGAAGTCGTTCGCTTATGTGCTTCCTTTGATTGAGGCCAAGACGGTTTCTTACACCCAGGTTCGGGGGTTTCAAGATCCCAACCCCATAGAGTATTCCATTTCTCGGAATCCCGTAGAGAATTCAACGCCTGTGATTGTTCCGGAGGTGGAATTGTTCTATTTGGTGGTGGAAAATTACAAACATCTTTTTTGGTTTGATTTGCTGTTTTTGGCGGGTTGTTTGGTGGTGAGCATGGCGGTTTTTTCGATGTTCAAAAAAGAAAAGGAGCAGTTGTTGGTGGTGAGTGGGATTGTGCTTTCATGGTTGGGCATTTATTGGCTGTTTGAGAATGATTACACATTGATGGCCCTGAAAGAAACGTCGGTGTTCTCCTCGGATTTGTTTTATTCTGATTGGAGTGGCGGTTCTCTGGGACATTTGATATTTATTTCAGTTTTGGGATTGTTTGTGATCAGCAGCGCCGTTCGCTGGTTGGAGCAATGGGTGAATCGAACAACCATAGAATTGGGGCCTTTTATCGCCTCCAATGTGTTTATGCAAGGCAGTTTGTGGGTATTGGTTTGGCTGTTGCGAAATGGGGTGAATTTGGTGCAAGAGGGTCAGATCAATCTGGATTTTCAGCAGTTCCATCGCCTGGATCTGTTCTCGTTTGTGAGTGTGGGGATATTGGCAACGCAATGGGTGTTGTTTTACAGAATGTTCGGGTTTTCGTGGCTGGAATTACACAAGCAAAAGCCCTGGGTGGTTCGATTGATTTCGGTGGCCCACACCTTGCCCCCGTTGGTTTTTGTATATACCAATTGGGATTTGCAGGCGTTGTTCCCTTATTGGTTGGGTTTTGTGTATGCTTGGATGGGGTTTGAATGGTGGATGGCAGATCGAAAAGATTGGCTGCGGGTGGTGTTGCGCGTGGTTTTGGCGGGTGTGGTTGTGAGCAGTTTGTTTGGCGAAGAATCGGCCATCAAAGAGAAAAGAACGCGTACTTTTTTGGCGCAAAATTTATTGGAAGGTACAGATGTTGAAACGGCCGAAAGATTGGGTCAAACGGAGAAACAGCTGTTGCTCGACAAAGGCATTGTGGATTATTACACATGTACAGACGAAACCAAAGCGGAATTTGAGAAGCGCTTGAGGGAGTTGTATTTTGGTCCATATATCAACGATTTTGAAGTGAATTTTTTGGATTTCAATGCACTTGGGCGGTCTTATCGACAAGAGAATTCGTATGATTATCCATCCATTCACAAGTTGTATAAGAGCGAAGATTGTGTGCCGGTGACCGGGAATTTTGTGAAAGTGAACAACTACAAATTGAAGGGCAGTTTTATTGGGCGATTTGATGTGAGCAGCATGGCGGGGTACCATGGGGTGTATTTTGTGATTTTATCGCCTCGATTGTCTTCGATGGAAGGTAGGTTGAGTGATTTGTTCAATCGCAGTGTTTTGGAGCCGTTGTATGCAGACAATCAATACAGTTTTGCCATTTACAACAACAACCGATTGAATTATTCTTATGGTTCGGTAGACTATCCTTTGGGCAATTCTTTCGTGGAGTTGAATGGGTTTGTTTCTCAGGAGGGTGTGAATCATTTTGTATTGAAGGATGGTGCTAAGAATACGGTGGTGCTGTCGCGAAGCGAAGTAGATTTCATTTCTTCTTTAACTGGATTTACCGTTTTGGGATTGGGGGGCATCATGCTGGTGATGTTGTATTATTTTGTGATTTGGGTTCGGCAGCGATTGATCGTGATGGGGAATATCACAGGGCAAAAATTGAAGTTGCTCAAGAACTTAAGGAGCCGGATGCCGCTGGGAAATCAGGGTGAATTGTTCATTTCCAACCGATTGCAATTGTACGTGACGTGGATGGTATTTGCGACGTTTTTGGTGGTGCTGTTTGTGACGGTGAACTATTTCGTGAGGAATTATTCTGAGAGTCAGAAGGATGAATTGCGACAAAAGACGCACGAAATCGCATCGAAACTGAGCAGTAAAATCAACATTGACGCGGTATATGATAAGTATCAAACGGGCTTGGTGTATGATTTGGCGGAGTATTATAACACGGATATCAATTTGTATCGCGCCGATGGCACGTTGTTGGTGTCTACGAACGATCGATTGATTGAGGAGAGTGTTCGCGGGCGCTTAATGAATCCGGCGGTTTATAAGAAGATGGATGCCTTGGGTTCGTCTACGTCTTTGGTGAACGAGAGCTTGGGGGATTTGGATTACATTTCTTCTTACACGGCATTGTTGAACAAGGATTTACAGGTAAAGGGTTATTTGAATTTGCCCTATTTTTCGAATCGAAGGGATTTGTATCGCGACATTTCGGAGTATGCGGTAACGATCATCAATTTGTTCGCTTTGGTGTTTGCAATCATGATTGTGATTGCTTATTTGGTGGCGCAGCGGATCGCCTTGCCATTGAATTTGATTCGGAAACAGTTGGCATCGGTGAAGATTGGCGAGCGAAATCAACCGTTGGAATGGGATAAAAACGATGAGATTGGGTTGTTGGTGAAGGAGTACAACAAGATGATTGTGGAGTTGGATAACAGTTTGAATTTGTTGGCGGAGAGCGAAAGGCAAGGGGCGTGGCGTGAGATGGCGAAGCAGGTGGCCCATGAAATCAAGAATCCGTTGACGCCGATGCGATTGTCGTTACAGCACTTGCAATTTTCTTTGCAGCGCGACGATGTGAATTTGAAAGAAAAGATCCAAAAAACGAGTGAGTTGTTGATCAGGCAAATTGATTCATTGGCTCAGATGGCGGAGGAGTTTAGTTCGTTTGCGAAGATGCCGGAACCCAAGTTGGAGCGGGTGAATTTGGTGCAGGTTGTTTCTGATGCGGTGTTGTTGTTGGGTAAGGAGAGTGATATGCCCATCGATTGGAAATTTGATCGAGAGGAGGTTTTTGTGGAGGCCGATCCGTTGCAGCTGGGGCGGGTGTTTACGAACATTTTAAAGAATGCCATTCAATCGATTCCTGCGGATCGCTCTGGGAACATTGCTGCCACATTGCAGGTGCGCGGCAAGCGGGTGTTTGTTCATTTTTCCGACAATGGAAAGGGTATTCCGGAGACGTTGAGGGAAAAGATTTTCTCTCCCAATTTCTCCACCAAGAATTCAGGGATGGGATTGGGGTTGGCGATTTCTAAAAAGATTGTGGAGCAATTGGGCGGTCAGATTGCGTATCAGACCAAAGTGGGTGAGGGTACTACGTTTACCATCGAGTTGCCGGTGTTGCAAGGGTAGGGTTACGATTACTTGTTGGCTTTAACAAAATCCAGGGCGGTGTTTGCTTGCGCCAGGAGTTTTTTGTGGCCCGCGCGCTGCATGGCTGATTTTTTCAGTTGGTTTTTGATGCGCGCGGGCTCTTCGCTGGCTTGGTTCCATCGCTCGGCATCCCAGAAAATTAGTTCTCGCGGTTGGAATTGCGGTTCTGTGTGTGGTTTTGAGAAGCGGTTCCAGGGGCAAACGTCCTGACAAACATCGCAGCCATAGGCCCACTGGCCGGTATTGATTGTGGGGTCTATAACCTCGGTTTTATGGGTGTTTTCGGTATCAACGTTGCCAATGGGCCAAGTTTTGTCTTCAATGGTGAGGTATGAAATACATCGTGTAGAATCGATGACTTGTGGTTGTACAATGGCTTGGGTTGGACATGCGTCGATACAGGCCGTACATTCACCGCAGTGGTCCGTTTGGGGTAGGTCGGGGGTGAGATCAATGTTTCCGATGATTTCGGCCAGAAAGAAAAAACTACCCACGCCTTTTCGAAGTAGCAAACTGTTTTTGCCAATCCATCCCAATCCTGCTTTTACCGCCCACTGCCTTTCCATCACCGGTGCGCTGTCTACAAATGCGCGGCCTTCGAACTGGGGATACAAGGTTTTGATGCGATCGATGAGTTTGAATAGTTTGTCTTTGATGACGTGGTGATAGTCATCGCCCCAAGCGTACTTGGCAATTTGGGGGGAAGGACTGTTGGGCTGTAGCGGGGTGGTTTCGGGGAAATAGTTGTAGGCCAAGCTGATCACGGATTTTGAACCAGGCACCAACAAAGTGGGGTTGAGGCGCATTTCTCGATGGTTCTCCATGAATTGCATGTTGCCATGAAATCCTTTGGCAAGCCATTGGTCGAGGTGGCTTTCTTCGCGATCAAGTTTCTCTGCTTTGGCGAACCCACAGGCCAGAAAGCCCAATTCTTGGGCCCAGGCTTTGATTTGGGTTTCGGGGTTCAGAGACGGTGGCATCGCCCCGCGAAAATAAGTCAGGAATCCGGGAAAACGGTTTGATTACTCTGCGCCGTCGGTTTTTGCACGCTCAATGGCTTTTCCGCCAATGGCAATGCCCATGGTCATGCCCACTTCAATGTCGCTGCGATAGTGCAATGCACCCCACAAACGACTCTTGCTGGCTTCGTCGGCCATCGACATGTATCTAGACGCTTGGTCGGGGACCACATGGCTCAAGAATTTGGCGGCAGCGCCACTGAATGTGCTATGTCCGCTCGTAAAGGCTGGAAAGTTGGGCAGTCCTGTTAGCGTTTTGCAATCGGCGTGCATTTGTGAAGGGCGTGGGTTGTAATAGTAGTATTTGGCGTCCCAACAGCAAACGGCGGCGGTGAACATGCTGGCGTTGAGCAATGCAAGGTTTCTAGCCCATCGCACCTCGCTCCAACGCTGTTTCACGAAATCCTCACAGGCAATGTCGTTCCAATGTCCAGGAGGGGCATAAGTACCGGCGCCATCGCTCCAAAAATGAACCACTTTCATGCGATCGCGGTCTGGGTGTTGGCTGAACCAAAGCACTTCTTCGAGTTCCTTTTTGAATTGGGCTGAGTTGGTGGATGGTGGTGGGGCGGGACGACTGTTTACGACTTCCGTTGTATCCATTAAAAAGCTCATCACTTTTCCAAACATCGGCAACATGGGCGGGCGTGCGGGTGTTTCTTGACTCAACCAAGCCACTTCGCCACGGGCTTCGGTGCGATCTTTTAAGAATTGCCAATCGGTTGGGGTGCCCACGGCTTTGCCTGCCCCGTCCGTTCTGGCTCGAGCGATGAATTTCGCGGCAACGGCTTTGCCTAGGCCTACGCCGGCATCGATATCGCTACGGGTGTTGCCACCGGCCAAAATGCGGGCTGATGTACATTCGGTCAATTTGGTTTGGATGAATTCTTGTTCGCCAGGGAACATCAATGTTAAAATCGCAGCTGAAGCGCCAGCGGCAACGGCTTCTTCGCATGGATATACGAAATCAGACGTCATCGGGATCAGTTGTTTGATGGATGGGTCTGTTTTGGCCGGACGGGGTCTTCTGAATTTCGATTTGTAATGGTAGGCAGCCACCAAGGCATCGTATTGTGCGCCAGACAAGTAGGCATAAGCACGTGCGGCATAGGGCGGGTTGGCAAAAGGGAAGAACGGATAGGCCAACGGATTGTTTGCACTGGGAATGGGGTAAGTGCCGTCTGGGTTTTGGTAAGGCGGTAGGTTGTATTTGGCCACCAATTCGCGCATGATTTCGTTCCAACGGAGTACAACGCCTGAACTCCAATAGTTCATCATGTCGCGTTCTTCGGTGGTGATGTTGTTTTGACGACTCTTGATCTCGAGCAGTTCCAATTTATAATCAGCGGAAGTTACGGCGATGGGACTGGCCATGGCGATTTCATCGGGCTTGCTCAACAAAATGGGTTTCCAATTACCCGCGTTTGTATCGGCATTCAATGGTTCGAGTGCCGGAAAGGTTTTGTGCTCAGAAACGATTTCGTTTTTACATCCAATATATAGGGCAGTGGCAACCAAAATGGCACCGAAGATTTTCAATGATTTCATGATTTCGGGGTGCTTTTGGTTTTGAATTCTCCTTGATAAATCAGGCCTGTCATCACCATATGACTTTGACCCATGTTGCGACCTGCGATGGTGGTGTTGGCATTTCCGAGCCAGCTCAGTCCATTCATTTTTGGTACGGGGAGTTTCCAATTCAGACCGATGCGTGAGGCTTCCATGTTGTTGCTCAAAAAGGGCATGTCGTTTCTTCTGATGTCAAATCCGCCCAAAGTATTCATTCTGTCGTAAACGGCTTCAACAATCAATTCGGCATTTTTGCGATAGCCAAATCTTACATTGCTTGAAAGTACGGATGGCATGGCAACCAAATGACTGTAAATCATTTCGGTGGTGTAGTATGCTTCGCGATCGATGTTCACATTTCCACGTTGGGTGTATTGGGTTGATGCGGTTGCAAACCAACGGTTGCGTTGAATATCGATCATCAATTTACCAGAAGCGGTTTTGCTTTGCATTCCTATGGCCAAAGGGAGATAGTCGGCTACGTAGTTGGTTAATGGTGCGGAAACCGTTCCCAAGGCCAATAAACTCACGTAGGCGTGTTTGTAGCCTTTGCCAAAGAATTCCCATTTCGCGGTCATCGATAGGTCTTGGAGTCCTTGCTGACCTCGGAGTGTGCCGGCGCTGGTTTGGTTTTTCAAATAAGGTGCTAAAGCAATGATGTTGAACTTGTCGCTGATGCCGTAGTTTGCCATGGCCATGGCCATTTGTGATGTGAATGTGCCGATATTCTCATTGTCACGATACAATGTGCCCTCCCAATAGTGATTCCACTGTGATTGTCCAACGACGATACCACCGCAGAGGTTTCGTTTGGCCATCATCAAGCCATCCATGTCGGTTTGGGCCTGTAATTGGATTCCAAATCCCAATAAGACAGTGGTTAAAAATTTGATTTTGAAAGACTTCATTGCAATTTTCAGATGCAATTTTACGGAATTCAACGCTAAATTTATTATGGATTCTTGAAATAGACCAAAGTGGTTGTTTCATTTAGGTCTATGCTCTGTTTCATAATTTTAGATTAAGACCGAGGTTTACCCCTCTGCCATCGGAAGGCCAAATGCCGGGTCCAGGGTACATCGTTGGGCGTTTGGTGTAATATTGCTTGTTGAGGAGGTTGTTGATGCCGAATCGGATTTGACAGTATTTGTTGACAACATACAAGCCCTGAAAGTCGATGATTCCATACGAAGGTACTTTGCCTACTGCGCCATTGGCAGTAATGGTAACGGTATTTAGGGCATCGCTAAATTGCTCTCCAACATAACTATGTAACAAGGATACCGACATGCTTTTGATTGTTGCGGAGATTCCGGTTCTGGCAATGACATTGGGTACACCCTCGAGTGAATTTCCGGTAATGTTGAGGTTCTTACCGCCAGTGGCAAACGTGGCGGTGGTGTATACCGCTTGCTGAAATGCTGTGGCATTGAAAATGCGGATTTCGCGTTGCTGGATTTCGTTGTGCCAAGTATAGGCCATGAATAATTCAAGTCCCCTGGTTCTGCTGTTGCCGATGTTGGTTTTCTGAATGTAATTGATTTGATTTATGCTGTCGAACAGCACCCAATTGCCCATGCGGTTGTTGTATTGGGTTTGGTAGGCGGTTGCGCTATAATTGAACCGTTGCCAAATGCTATCACTGTTCGGGTGTGTTCCCGAATTTCGCGGTGTAACAGGCTGTTGGAAATGATTTTTGTAGGCGATTTCTGCATTCCAACCGGTGGCATCTTTTAGGTTTTTGGCGCTGCGCTCTAGGGCGGATCCTGGGATGATGTCTTTGAAAATTACTGGGCGATGTGCTTGGCTGATGCCGCTAACGATAATGCCATTGTTGTGCCTCGCTTTGTATTCACTGCTGATGCCAATTGCGGGCAGT
>Ga0209230_10000209_pt1 | contig 22175 bp, 22 predicted proteins | sample LakOntMetagenome_FD_187467 | JGI IMG/M metagenome (GOLD analysis project Ga0209230, IMG submission 187467) | Freshwater and sediment microbial communities from Lake Ontario - Sta 18 epilimnion Metagenome (SPAdes) (version 2) | ecosystem: Environmental > Aquatic > Freshwater > Lentic | place... | reverse complement strand
TTTTTGAAAATCACTGAGAGGATATGGATATAATTCAAAATGGGTTTCATATTTTGAATTAGACGGATATGGTTTATCACAAATAACGACCATGATTTCGTCGTGTATACATATTATATGTGTGGTTGCTTCTATATTAGTTGCAATTAATATTACGTGCAATTGTTTATTTTCATTCCAATAATAAACTCAAAAGTGTAAGTGAAAATTATATCTAACAATTAGATTTGTCTATTGTAAAAACAATATCATCATACCGGTTTTTATTGGGTCTTAAATCGTAGATTTTGATAAATTGTTTCAAGTGTTCCGGAACTTCGTTTTTAAGTATATCAATCCAATACCACGATTGAACATCTTCAATTATTAATATACCATCATCTGTCATTATTTGTGAATATAGTTTTATGAATTGTTTCATACTTTCTAAAGTGTGCGGACCATCATCTAACATAAAATCACACTTTATATTTTTATATAAGAAATTCGCAATAAAAAAATCTTCGTTGTATGCATCTTTTGAGGTATGTAATATAATTTTTTCATTATTTTTAATTCCATCCCATACGTTTTCTAAAGTTTGAATATCTAAACCATAAACCTTTGCGTTTATAAAATAATCGCTCCACATCTTTATACTTCCGCCACGGTCGATTCCTACTTCTAATACATTTTTAGCTGTTTCTTTTTTACTTATCAAGAGGTCTTGATAAAGGGGTAAATATGAATGAACGGTGTTTTTGTCTGTTCTTGAATTATCTACGATTTGTTCTAAACTCATAATATACTCATTTAGATATTTAAATTCGCGCAAAAATACGAATTGCACCGATAAAGATTTATACCAGCGTCATTTCAAAACGTTACAGGTGGATATACATAATGACTAAAGAATCAAAGTGGTATAAAAATAAGGCAAATTACATGCATATACCTTACATATGTCAAAAATGGTTGAAAGTCAACTTGCCCCGTATGATACCCCTGAAAAGATGTTGGAATCTTTTCACAATATTAATCAATTTACTATAGGTTATTGTGTATTGTTTCATAAAAAATAAATAATTTCTAGATTGGGGAGCAATCTCTTACTTCTAACCAAACAAATTATTGTGAAGGAGGTAAATAATTGATTCTCATTTTTCTTTTTAGTTGGTGTAATAAAATATATATAAACTCTATATATAGTTTAGTTGAATCATGGATCTACAAAATAACCAACATATTTACGGGATACCAGATGGTGTTTTGTATGGACAAAATGACAGAATTGATGAATTAAATAATCGATTGAGCCAGCGACATTTCTCGGATTCCCCGTTAGAGCCAAATTACGACCCTCGCCCAGTTCAAACTAAACGAACCTTGTTTCCTATTGTGAAAAATGCACGCCATACAACGGAACCATCAATGCAATACCCTGTATACAATACGTCGGCAAATTTCAACCCTGGCAATCGTATTGCCCCTACAGCAGGGTTCATGCAAAACGTGGACGTTGAAACCGTATTACGTAATCAAACATTTGCAATGCAACGCGGAGCAAGTCAGTCTGTCTATGTTCCTTCTTCTGCGAGCGAATTGTACAATGTTAGTGTGGTTTCAAGCCCATCGGTTCAGCCTCATCCTGATTTATTCGCCCCACATACATTTGCGAATCAGGCTCATCCTAATTTAGCGGGTGTAAATATTGGTAATGACCGATTTTTTAATCATACACGAACACAATTGCGCAATCAATAAAACATTTTTGTGTCTTTTTATTATATACCAATCTATATAATAAACCAATGCTTGAGTCGTTATATGCAATATTTACTACTACAAATCCAAACCTGTTTTTTTTAAGGCAGGTTCTCATATTTGCGATTATATTGGTAGTTATAGTCATATCAAAAAAATTATACACTCGGGCCAAGCCTGAAGGATTTGCACAGCAAGACCCGTTTGTATATAAATACGGCAAAAGTGCAATGGATCCATTTTATGCGGATATTTATGATTCATTGCACGATACCCGTTCTCGTGGTCAACGCGAGTTACTTAAAATCGTCGAAATGACAGACCCGTCAGTAAACCACAGCACTATATTGGACGTTGGCTGTGGCACTGGCTATATAGTGAATGAATTGACCAAGGCCGGATACGAAGTATATGGTGTCGACAATTCAAAAGACATGTTACGCCACGCCATGCAAACCTTTCCGGAAGCAGAATATGTTTACGGAGACGTATTAAACCCGATGCAATTCGACAAGTCAACATTTACACACATATTATGTACGTATTTCACCATTTATCAGTTAGAAGATAAGGCCAAATTTTTCCAGAACTGTTATTTTTGGATGAAACCAAATACGTATTTAATAATACACTTGGTTGACACTTCCAAATTTACGCACATGATACCACACGAGGCGGCACATCACGAAGAACAAAAAATCCAAGGAAAGCGAATCGTAACGTCTAACGCAATATTTAGTGATTACAAATATAAGTGTTCATGTGAGATTCCCGATGACGTTGACAATATCCGCGTCGAATTTAAAGAGACGTTTACCGATTTAGATACAGAGCATATTCGCCAAAATGAGTCACATTTATTTATGGATTCGATGGACACCATCCTGAAAACCGCCACCCAAAACGGATTTATCATGCACGGTAAGGTAGACATGAAATCGTGCAATGGTGACGAGAACCAATATTTATACATTTTGGAGCGACCCTTGTAAAATCGTTGTATACAGCAAACCCTTTTCGCAAAATATAATAGAAATGATTTTCCAGTATATTTTACTCATTTGGCTGGTTATAGTTATCGTAGTATGGGGAACCATAAAAATCAAGTATCCCTTTTGGAACAACCAACCTGTATTTCACACATATGACTACATCCGCACGTTATATAAACAACCCTTTGTTGTGGACACAAACTGGCCACGTAAAACAAAATACGTAGACCAAGTGCATGTACATACGTTTCCGGTGAATGACGACAATATGAAATTAATCAAAGATGTGGCGAAATTATTACAATCGCATTATTTATCGAGTGAACGAATTGATTATATGATTCAATCAAACGTATTATATGCGTTGCATACTGGCCAGCAAGAACAATCGTATGTTTCTGTGTATAAGGTTCTCGAATATGAATTACAACTTTGCACATTCAAAACGCCCCCTTCGGGGGCAGTTATGAGTGAGCGAGGTGATGCTGATTGCACATTTGAAATGTGCAATGGTGTAAAACCCAACCAAAATGATGCAAAAGTGGAAATTGTCAAAAACGACAAAATTTTAGGGTGCATTACGTCGCGTGCATTAAGTATGTATATCCGCCCGACCAAGACGGAGGAAACGTTCACACAAATTCATGTATATTTTATGGACTTTTTATGTGTACACCGAGAACAAGACTATAAAAATATAAGTAGAAAACTCTTACAAACGCACGAATATAATCAGCGTACATACAACAAAAATATTCAGTGTAGTTTATTGAAGAAAGACGGAGAACAATTCAGTGGGATTCGTCCGCTCATAACATTTAACGCTCATTCTTATAACATTCCATCTCGTAAAGTGACGAGATTGAAAACGAGTTACAACGTAAAGTTATTAAAACCTGGAACAGTTAGTTTATTTTTTGATTTTTGTACGTTTAATATGCAGAATGAGCCGAAAACATCCATGTTCGATATCATGGTTCTCCCTTCTATTGGAAATATTGTCGCACAAATAAGAGAAAAGAGTTTATATGTTGGTTGTTTGCGTTATATGGACGTAGTATTAGGATTTTACTTTGTTAAAGATGCGCATCGGTATAACGAAGCATACGAATCGAAAACTCTTACGTTGGTTGCCAGTCTGCAAAACTGCAGTGATTCGCGGTTGTTTTATTTAGGGTTTTTACATGTATTAAGAGAAATAATACATACAAATGCTGACTACAAGGCGATTAATATCGAGAACATTGGACATAATCAATACATCAATGACATTTGGGTGAGCGAAAATATGGCCATTAATGCTACAAATATGGCATATTATAGTTACAATTATGTATACCCATGTTCTCCTATAGACACGACGCGGTGCTTCATTTTACAATAACATTTTGATAACTTTATCATCACCGTCAAATAAACGTAATTGTAAAATATCATTTATATTGTAAAATCCAATGTATTGGTGGACTTGTATACGTAGGTTCTCAATGTCTTCGATTTTACCTACAAAAAAATGACAAGAAATATTATTATAAGTAGTTGTACATAAGAAACGGTCAATGGATATGTGAAGATTCAGCTCTTCGACCCATTCGCGGCGCAAACATTCTTCTAACGTTTCGTCGGGTTCTAGCTGCCCACCGGGAAATTCCCAATAATTGGGATTCGGCCCATTAGCAGAACGCAAGCCCATAAGTATGTTGCCCTGGGCGTCAAACATAATACCGCACGCCACATTCACAGTGAAATCGGCTACATTCACAGTGCCACAATCACGACTCGTGCAACAATCGGCGATCATCATGCCGCAATCTTTGCTCATGACCAAATGTGTATAATGATATTCAATGAAATATCATTATGTAGTTTATCGTATATATTTTCCGCTGCGGGCAAAGGAATCGAGAACATAAATCACAAACACGCCTAAAAATGTATATAACAAGAATTCTTCCGTAATGTTATTCGTTTTTTCGTGTTGCTGCGCTTCCAACAAATGAATCATGTAATTAATTTTCTCCATGATCTTATCATCAAACCCCCCCGCCTGACCGCCAATGCCCATATTCGCGTAATACGGTTGCGACAATTTCGGCCGAGAGTTTTGGTAACTTTTGGCATAACTGTTATATACTTCTGCAGTCGGCTCGTTTGCTTTGTACATAGTCGGCGATTCCGGACCGGATTTCATGGCATTCGATGCAGTTAAATAAGATGGCCGAGGAGGAACATATTGTCGTGCAGATACCGGCGTTTCCGTATCTCCCTTCACCTGTATAGTTGGCGGGGAAATCGGTTTAAATTCGCCCATTTTATTGTTCTCCATCGCAGCAGATGCAGTGTTCATTTTATTTAACAATTCATTCACTTTGGAACTTTTATATTCGTTCGTATTTTGTATATCAGCTAAAGAAGATGGTGCTTGGAGACGATTATTTTGGGGATTTGGTTCATGCTCAATATCATTCTGGTCATCTGTAGTATCCACATCGTCTACTTGAGACGGCGTTTTTTTATAAGTACGTCTCATAGTGGACGGCCGCCGTCTTGGTTGTTCTTCATTTGTCCACGGACTTGCATATGATACTAAATTAGACATTTGAAAGAATCTTCTAATACTTAAAAAATACTTAGATTTTAATTCTACACAACTAAACTCTTAAAGATTGCATAAACTAAAACACAGAGGGCCGGATTATTCACTAAACTGATTCATAAAGAAAAAATGACAGGTAAATATATAAAGCCATGAAAGCGATAATTGCCCAGTTTATCCCGATTATATTAATTTTGATAATGTTAACCTACTCCAAAGAATTTGTGCATTTCAGCCATTCTATTTTAGGAAAAGTAGCGGCGATTGCACTCGTTTTATTCTATACACATTTAGATAAATACGTCGGCGTGGTGCTATGTTTATTCGTGATAGTGTATTATCAAAGTGACTTTGTGGAAAATATGCTAAATACGGACGATATTATGAATGAAATGGCAGAAAGTGTGAAAGAAAGTACATCTGGTCGTAAAGTGAAGGAATCCGCGTCGAAGATTGACAAAATAGTTGGCGATGTAAAGAAACAAGCGAAGCTAAGTGAATCCATGTCAAATTTGTCAGATGTGTATCCTACAGTCGAACATATGGAAGATGAGGATGAACCCAGTAAACAACAGAGCGTTAGTGTAGTCAACGAATTTAGGAAAGAAAACTGTAAAGGTACCGATTTAATGTACAAGGATATGAAAGTGAAACCAGATATGATTGGACACATATTTCCAAATGTAGAATTTAAAGAAGGTGAATGCAATGTGTGTGACAGCACATGTAAATTTTCTATTATTGAGAACCGCCTAAAAACAGAGAAAGAACTCTTTCGTTCCGTGATTCAAGAAGGGAAACGTAACAAGAGTAAAAATAAGTTTCCAAAAAAGAATACAGCCGCTGGCAGAATGGCAGCGTGCAAGGCTAAAAACGAATGCAAAGAATGCGCCAAATGCATTTCGGGTAAATAAAGTAAAAACAATAATTCGCGCCACCCACTAACCAAGACGCATAAAAATATATAGTAATAGCGTATATGGTAGAAAAAAATAAAAATCAATCCGGTATGTCAATGTTTAGATACGTTAATGAACAAATACAAGCATTAAACAACAGTAAGGTGTTTGCAGGTATTATGATTATTACATTGAACATAGTATCGCGTTTTGTAAATATTAAATTAAGCAAGACAATGGAGTCGTATTTAAAATACACCTTTAGCAAATATGTATTGGTTTTCACAATTGCATGGATGGGAACGCGTGATATATATATTGCGTTGTTTATAATGACATGTTTTGCAATCGTGAGTGATTTATTATTCAACGAGGAAAGTATATTTTGCATATTACCCGATGAATTTAAAGACCATCACTTGTCTATATTAGAAGAACAAGAGAACATGACCAACGTCACAGACGAAGAAATTGCCAAGGCAAAGAAGGTATTGGAAAAGGCAAAGGAACAAATGAAAACAAAGGACATTGAGTTGGAAAGTTATAAAATTTAGTCGGTGCGGTATCACCAAAAGTAAGTTATATTACATGAATTAAAATTGTCCATATAATATAATTAGAACGATACATGGAAGAAGTCGAATTTGCAATAGAGAGTTTGGCGATAAAGATTTATACCAATATACCCGATAAACAAAACCAGATTGTGAACTTTACACGGAGCATGTTATATATACCAAAATCGACAAATGCTGAAGAAGAAGGCGAACGCGAAAATGTAATATTAGCCGAAATCCCGTTTTTCACCATAGATATAGAATATCCGGTAGACAAATTAAATCGACTCGACTATTACGAACGGGTTAATTTCTTTTTTAATGCGAGTAAATTTGCAGAAATACTGCGACCCTATTATGTCAAAGAAGAATCGCAACCGGCAGGCGAGTCAAGTGATGCGAATGATAACTATTATGATAATCGTGAACGCCGTACACGTCGAAATGTAATGACAATGTTAGAAATATTATTCCCGACCAAATTCCCGGTTATAAATGATATCCATGCGTCTTACGATTTTCTAAAAGAGAAACAATCGACGCGGGCATTTTGGTTTAACCCATTCCAAACACATTATTTTTCGTATTTAAAAATCGGTGGAAGCACGTATACAATTAAAAAAACAGTTTGGTTGAATGATATGTTAAATCATCCAGTATACCGTAAAATGATTGTAGAATATCGTAAAGTACGGAAATGGGCGGACGAAGAGTTATATAGTAAAGAAAGCAAGTTTGGTAATCCGGAACAACAAATCAAAGAGATTGACGGTAAAATTCGCATAAAACTTAATGAAATGAGAACGATAATCGAGGAACTTAACCAGCTTGCTAAGACCGCGCACGGTACTCTAACCACCGATTTCAAAAATTTATATGATTTGTTGAATGCCGCCGAGAAAATCAGCCTAGTGGATAATGCAATCATAGGACATAATTGGATAGATGGTACTGGAAATAAATTAGTTTACTCAAACCAACGTAATGTAGATAGAGATGTTACACCAAAACGAATGACATTGCAAAAATTAGCAGCTGAAATACGTGTCCAAATGGAAAACCAGAAAAAAATCAAGGATAAACTAGCTAACGTAAATTCACATTTCACAACAGCATTAACCAAAGCAAGACCAACGAATCAAGTGAGTCCTATTTTACGTAAATTTCAAGCATTCATGAATGATTATAAAGAGCCCTTTCGAAAATCATCGAATATATATTTGCAACAGTTGATAGATGGATTATTTACTAACGATGACTTAGCAAAAAATTATTACAAGCTATTAGATGCCATATACAAGAAATATATTCGCGGTGAAAATATAGATGGTGAGGCCGAAAAACTGTTAACCAACGGCACGGATGAACCCCAACTTGTAAACGTTGGTATTAGTTACATAAATGTCGGGGAATCTAATAAACCAACGCGAGAAGTATATTTCATGATAGATTTGGTGGACGGCGAAATAAATAATGAGAACGTATCCTCGATTTATTGCCCGTTCATTGGTGATTATTTGGGTAACCAATTAGAATATTTAATAGCTGAAGCACGAAATACTGTAGAAAACAAATGGGCAGTAGATAAGAATCGTCAAATGTTTTCGCTTAAAAAAATAGAAGCGTCGATCGCGAATAATTTCTCACGCAATGAATTGTCTGCCAGTGAAAGTATTCCAAGTCGTAAAATAGGCCCTGGTCAATTAAGTGATAATCGCCAGCAACCAACGCGGCCAATCGTATCGCCCGTACAGAATTTTATGGCACATATAATGAAAGACACTACTGAATTGCAGAAACAATTGGATGTATTAAAATCGAAATATCTAGATAATGATATTACTTCGTTAGATGCTTTTAAAATTTTGGACCAGATAAGAGATATGAAGCAAAATCCTATATCAAAACAACTATATGAAGCGATCGATGGTTGGAATGAAAACATAGAAATCAAAAATAATAAGGTTATTAATATGTTGATTACAATTATAAATAACATTAAAGCGAGAAAAGAGATAATTGCCGACGCTGCAGACAGTTATCCGGTCAAGAACGACCCTTCTGGACAAAAATTATTAGTCTTAAATAAAGAAAAAGATGTAAATAACATTTTGGCTGGAATTGCAGAAAATGTACTTGCGCATGAAAAGGCAAAGCGTGAACGAATAACAGGGGGTACCAAGAAACATATAAATCGCGCGCATCATCATCATCATCATAAAAAAAATACAAAGAAACATCGTTAATTAGTGATATATTTGTTTTTGTTTACACCCTTGAAGATTTAAAATGGGACAAATCCCAAAATAAAAAGGTGTAAAATCAATAGTAGGAGTTTCACCTACGATGGTCTAACTTTTTCCACTTCTTTTTGTATATTAGATGTGGTGAAAGACGAAATTTGAAAACATGCAGGGCGTTCTTGCCTATCAATCCAACATTTTGTTAAGTTCATTATGTTGATTGCTGAATTTGCGTCTCTTGTCCTAAATACGATTTGTTTGACTTGGGGTCTCACGCATCCCGAACATACTAAAAGACGAAACTGCTTATTTCCATCGCTATGTCTGTAACAAGATAAATCATTATTACATTCACAGCACTTTTTACTTGTATTACACTCGTTGATTGTTATTGTATCATATTTCTTGTGGATTTGCTTTCGCAATCCTTTATTCATAGTAGGCATAAAGTGTTTCATTTGAGTGCTTCTACTCCAATTTCCATAACCAATTAGGATATTTTCACCGAAGGTTTCCTTGATTTTATTAAGGAATGTATCTATTGATTTCTTACCATAACTATATTGTCTAAATTTCATTTTCCTCCAAACATCACGCTTGTAAAACTCGGCGGTTTCTTTGTTGAGTTTATTCTTTTCTTGTAGATACTTCTTGAACTTTTCATAATCAACCGATTTACTATTTTGAAACGATAAATGAGTTTCTTTTTCTATGATGTTATTTCGTTTCTTTTCCACCAATAATATTCGCTGGTTTGTTTTTGCTTTGCTTTCTCGCTTCCTTTGAGGTGCTGTATATTGGAGTTTCTTACCATTACTATCCATCATATATACTAAACTGCGTTTACCAGGGTCGCAACCAACAATATTACGTGGTTTCAAATCTTCTAATTGGTCCTTTGATAAATCTTCTATATTATGAAACTCTTGTTCTTGTAAAATAGGAACTCTTGACCCCCATTTCTTATCTTTCAAATCCTTACGAATAAACAATAATGAACAACTAATACCATCTGTTTGTATTTGATAGTGAAATTGATAATGTTTGTTTTTGAATGTTTTATGCTGTAAGTTCAATCGATTATTCCATATATCGTATTGATTTTCCTTCACACTTTTCAAAAGTTCTCCTTTCTTTGAGTTTTCAGGACAGAATAAACTAATAATACATGCAGTATCTAAAATGATATGTTTTGGAATGATGTTATTACGGAGTGGCAAGGGTTGGAATAATTTATGTTCTTCCTTTTCCAATACAGAGTTCATATACAGCATACCTTTCAAATAGACAAATGGATTCACTTTCACATCATAATGAATTGACTTCTTTATGTGTATAGGAAGAATATTAGGTAAATGAGTTGTTTTCCATTCATCAAACATCGTATCTGTTTCATCATTACATTCCAATAATTGCTTCTTGAACTTGAATAAAACTGCTTTATCTTCTGTTATATTCGTCGTGGTTTTATTGATAAAACGAAGAAAATGCTGAATAAATCGTTCTTGTGTATTATTAGATAAGGAAGTATGTAATTGCGTTGCTAAATAAGGTAATAGAAAAGTCGTATTCTTTAACTTGGTCTTTTCATGGTTGAGTAAAGGTTGGTATTCATTATTGTAAAACTCTTGTAATACTTCTAATAGTTCTGTATCTTTACTTTTTGCGCCTTGATTACTTCTCACTCCTAATGTCTTGATACAATATAAAATGAATTTATCATTTATTTCAGGTAAAGGTTGATTGTTGCTGTAACATTTCAATACATACAACCTGATAAACTGGTAAGAATGTATCATCAAATCATTCATTTCAAACACCAAATTAGTAATGACTGGTTGGACCTCTTTGTGGTGATGTAACACAGATTTGAGTGTGGTTTTGATAGTAGTGTATGCAGATTTATCTGTGGAACGGAACTCTTGGAAAGTATCTTTCTTCTTCTTTTTCACCATTCTATATACTTACTAAATATTTTATTTTTATATAAGTTTCTTATATCTTTTATAATATCCCTAAATATTCTCATCGTTTTATTTTTCTTCCATTTCTTTTTGGAGGTTTTCTTTTTTTTTCAAATATGCTCTTCTTGCGTATTCCTTCTTCTTTTCGGGTGTAGGGTCATACTTATAATTTGTATTTTTCTTATAAATAGCATTTCGTTCTTTTATAGTATCTTTATTCTTTTCATAATATTCCTTGCTGTATGAAGATGCTGTATAATTTTTGAGATATTCTTTGATTGATTGCAATTCCTCTTTTAATTTAGCATTCTCTTCTGCTAATTCTTTAATTATATTTTCATTTTCCATCACGATACTATTTATAATAAAAAATATTTATATAATTTTTATTATAATTGTTAGACGATTTTGTCGCATTTTAAATCTTCAAGGGTGTAAATAAATATATACAGGACATACGCAGTCACGTTATTACTTTTTGTAAAATACTGGCTTCTTATCTACAAACTTACCGATTTCGTCGCCAACTTCTTCGCCTGCCGCAACTGCATAAATCACCCCATTGACTTCATTTGTCGTATAGTACGCGGTTCCTTTGATCGTAATTTCAAAGACTTCGGCTTCTTCTTCTTCTGCTTCTTCTTCTTCTTCTGCTTCTGCTTCTTCTTCTTCCTCTTCCTCTTCCTCTTCCTCTTCCTCTTCGACTTCGATTTTTTTCTCGGTGACCTTGACTTCGACTTTTTTCTCGGGGACCTTGACAGCGACTGCTTCCTCCTTTTCTTCCTCCTCTTCCTCTTCCTCCTCTTCTTCCTCCTCTTCCTCTTCTTCCTCTTCCTCCTCTTCTTCTTCGGCTTCTTCTTCCTCTTCTTCCTCAGCCTCTTCGGCTTCCTCTTCCTCTTCTTCTTCCTCTACTTCTTCTTCCTCTACTTCTTCTTCCTCTTCTTCGGCCTCTTCCTCTTCCTCTTCCTCCTCCTCTTCTTCGACTTCGGCCTCTTCAATGTCATAAACAATGTTTTCGGGAGGGTTCACCTTCAATGTTTTGATGATTTTAATATCATCAAAATGAACGACAGGTGCACTCGATGCAGAGGCGGTCACCCCCGGCTCAATCTTAATCTTCACTGGTTCATCATGTGAACATTGAGTATAAGATGTGCAACAGTGAGGTTGTTGACGAAATTCAGGCAAAGACCGAATCAAGCTGCGTAGCGCCTTGTTCTCCTTGCGTAGTTTTTTATTCTTTTTGATTATGCGCTGCACGCACGGCAGGTCCAAAACCGCGTTATATGTGTCTTCGTAGATGCTCATTATACGAGTGTATGTGTAAGATATACCTAAAAATATGGAACACAGATAAAATCAATTTTTTAACACGATGGAGTTCTACGCACCACATTATGGCAAATCACATGATATTTTACGCCATTCTGGTGGAAATAAATCATCAGTAGAATTGTTAGCTAATGCGGGACCAAACCATTTATTCGGGTAACAAACAATCTTTTCTGGGTTACGATTTAAATATGCGCCCCACCAGCTAAAAGTACTATTTGCAATAATGTTGTGATGGCAACAACTCATCATTAGAAGCTGTTTCCAATCAGGGATGGTCGAATCTACATTCACAAACTTAATATCTTCAAATTTGGTTTTCAACTTCGCGATAACGATTTCTACAATTTGGCGGTCTTGTGCCTCGCAAAAATACAGTATTCGCAAATTCGCTTGGCCGATCCGACCCCTTATTTCGCGAATCGCGTTCTCATAATACTGGTATGGCAGCACTGGATGCGCATGTTGGATGTGTTGATAATCCCCTATGCGAAAATGCATACTGACATTAATACCGGTCGCATTCTCCTCGCTAAAATGTTCACGCCGGATATCGACGTGCCATTGGTCGAGTTTCAATATCGAAAACAGTGTTGCTTGATTATGTTTAAAATATTTATAACTTTGAAAGTATCCATGCAATATGATTTCAGGATTGTTTGTTGCATGTATTAGTTTTTTATATGCAAACCCGTTTTCTTTCAACACCTGGAATGAATACACAGAATCGTTTGTAATCTTATTAGTAGGGTTATTTGTAGTAAACGATAACAACGATTTTAGAAAATTATTCCAATATGTGGGTCGGTGCGTTCCAGTAGTTAATACTGGTGCAAATGGAAATATAATAACACGCCCCGAATCTATTCCATAAGAAATAGTTGCAAATATTTGGAATAGTTGATTGCCCAGACCACCCATCAAATAACATGATACGACGGATGACATTTATAAATCATAGCTTCAATTATTTATGTATTTTTATCAATACATAAATAAGGTATATAGATAAATTCCAACTAGAATCCAAAATTTTCTTTCATAATGTCGGTTTTACTAGGGCCTTGTTGTTTTTCGCTTTGGCGTTTTACTTTATATACGCCAGATTGTTTTGATAATGCCCCCTTTGACCCATGAATGCCCGTATTTTCCATATCATCGGTATTTTCGTGTAATTCAGGTAATATTCGGGCCATGGGTTTTTCAATCACAAGTAACATGTGATCCGTCTTCATCAATTTACGATATTCTTGTATGGTAAGGTTCCCGTAAAACTTATCGAGCAAATAATGTGGGTCAGGCGCAGGTTTAATATTCTTCTTAAAGTTATAAACCACACTATACAATTTGTTTAATAAATGATAACGTTCAAATTTAATCGAGTCGTCTACATTTTCTTTCAACAAATATGCGACAGCACATTCGGGACGGCAAAATGAACCATATCCGCATAGTTCTCCGTCGACTTCGTATTTTGGTATATAACACGTTGGGTTGTCGTAGTCATATGTGCACCAGAAACACGCAGATTTCTTATCTGGATTGCTGTTGTGATACAGCTGTAGTTTTATTTGTTTAATTTTTGCGTGGATATCTTTCATACTAATATCCGCGTCATTTGTCTCAGGATTATTTGCTCGGTTACACGTAGCGCATTCGTGTTTATTTATTCCATTTAATGTAGTTGTTGCATTAGTATATGCACTATTATTAGTCTGTGTATTATTATCTGGCCCAAAATGTGAAAACGTGGACGTAGACAATGGAATGTATGCCATAATGTCTGGTGGTGGGTCCGGGATGTATTCAGTTGGATTTCGTAAAATATGCGAATCCGGATCTTCGTTGTAATTTAAACTATCCAATGAACACTTCAAATGTAAAATGATATTGGCTACAGACATCCTCTCGTTATTATCTGTTGTCGGCGCTGCAATTAATTTGCCGCCTTTCGGTTTACGCCCGCGTTTCTTTGGAAGTTTATCTGTCATGACTGGACTTTCAGGCGCGACAACAATGGCCTCTTCTCCTGCCTCCTTCTTCTTGCGTCCTCGCTTCTTTTTAACATCTTCATTCATCGTATTCGCGGTCGTATCCATTTTAATAATAACAAAAAAAAACGTTTATATTGTTTGATAAATTAATTTACGCGGAACATGGTAAAATGGCCGACTCAGTACATATGTTTGCGTTTGCGTTTGCGTTTCTATAACACGTACGGCATAGTGGTTTATAATTTGAAGAGCCAATGAGGACTTGCTCTGTCTCTGTAGATGTTCGATGTGAAAATATCGATGGCTGCCCACACTCGCATACCGCCTGCAATTTAGTAATCGTATCACAAAATGGTATTAAATCACACAACTTGCCGAATTTAATACGCTTAAAATCCCCATCCAATCCGCATACAACAACGTGCTTTTTATAAGTTTCAACTAACATAACAACCATATCGTGAATATCCGGGAAAAACTGGCCTTCATTGATTAGAATTACGTCACTATTCATAATATGGTCCGTACGCACAACTTCTTCCAGCTTCATGCACTGGATACATGGTATCATCTGTTTATCGTGAGTAGATAGCAATGTGTTGTGGTATCTCGTGTCTGCCGCATAATTAATCGCAACCACGTTCACGTTCTCCTCGACGCATCTATTGTATATTTCTATTAATTTGGTGGTTTTGCCAGAAAACATAGGGCCAATAAAAAGGTCTAAACATCCAGAAGAAGACATTTATAATAAGTGTTTACATAAATATTTATGTTTCAACGAAATTCAATTTTTCTTATTGTCATATTGGAAAGAACAATATAGAAATTACCGGCTAATTCATTGTATATCACTATTAATGTCACATACGAATGAAAATATACCATGGGTAGAAAAATATAGGCCAACAAAATTCGACGATATTGTATTGGACCCAGCAAACCGTGTTATTTTTGACAATATTTTATCGACCGGATATTTTCCCAACCTAATGTTTTATGGCCCGCCAGGAACAGGAAAGACGACAACCATCATGAATTTAATCAACGAATATAATGCACAATATAATCCAATGAGTAAAGGTTCTGTTATACATTTAAACGCATCAGACGAACGCGGAATTGATATTATACGCAATCAAATATACCAATTTGTAAAATCCAATAATTTCTTCAATAAGGGCCTAAAATTCGTGATATTAGATGAAGTTGATTATATGACAAAAAATGCGCAACACGCGTTGAAATATTTACTGCAAACGTCGTCATTTAATGTCCGGTATTGTTTAATTTGCAATTATATTAGTAAGGTAGATGAATCATTGAAAAACGAATTCATATGTATACGGTTTAATCAGTTACCACAAAAAGACATACGTCGGTTTATAGAACAACTAGTAGTCGGTGAAAAGTTGGATATTACCGGAGAAACGATTGAGAAGATTCAACAGATGTATCAATCTGATATACGTAGTATGATTAATTTCATTCAACTGCATCAAAATTATGAATGTATGCAGTCAAATATTATAACGAGTGATACTTGGCAAAAAATGACCAAAATAGTAGATGGGGAATCGTCCATAGATATTCATGCATATATACAACAGTTAAGTGTTCAGTACAATATAGATAAGAAAACAATCATCAAAGAATATTTTAACTATATTGTACGCAACCACCCAGAAAAAATAAATATGAAATATCTAACAAATATTGAGGTAATATTGCACACAACGGATACAAATTGCACGAATGTTATAAATTACATGAAACACATGTAGGTGAGCGGTCCAGAATTATGCATACCATATTCATATCATTCTAAAAAATTGATATAAATAATATATCAATTGCAATATAAAGAAGCTAATAAACTCTAATATGTCAATCGATGATGAGTGGAATTCGTTTATAGACGGGGGAGATATCAACGCCGATTATGTAGATACGTATCAAACACATCAGCTCGGTTTAAACGCACCAGTTTGTGAAGAATTGTATATATCTACCAAGACAAAGGTCCTGTTTTTAAATCAACCGATAGATATTTCAGATGTATTCTGGAATTTGCCAATAATCGATTACGGAACACCTTCAAATGGTATTGTAAAAAAGCAAATGAAAATTGTATGTAATAGCGAAGATGAATATAATGACTACCGCAAAAAAACCGAAAATATTAACTATTTCACGGAAAATATCATAAAACAAATAAACAACCCAACCGCCCGGCGCATTAAATATAAAGATGAGCGAAAGATAACGATCGGCATGTCTAAAAAGGATATAATGAATTGTCGAGGAAAAGTGAAAAACGCATTCTACAACTGTTTTGCAATCATTATACGGTTTAAGTTCGAAGGTGTATTTCGCGAGATTCACATCAAGGTATTTAATACAGGTAAATTGGAAATTCCCGGTATTTTAAATACAGAAATACTGACAGTCGTGAAGCAGATGTTGTTGGATTGCTTATGCCCGTATATAAAAAGCCCTGCGTTCTATGTAGACACCGAAAAAGAAGACAATGTATTAATCAATTCGAACTTCAATTGTGGATACTATATCAATCGCGACAAGTTATACTCTATTTTGCGAGGCAATAAGTATCGCATAGAGACCGCATATGACCCGTGTAGCTATCCTGGTGTAAAATGCAAGTTCTATTTCAACACGGAGTTGGGGTTTGACACGACGAAACAATTTGGCCAGCCAGTAAAGGCGGATCGCACAATGAAAATGCATGAATTGTGCGATGCGAAACAGTATATTGAAATTTCGTTCATGGTTTTTCGAACGGGTAGTTGTTTAATCGTTGGAAATTGTACCGAAAAAATATTATATTATGTATTTGAATTTATTAAGAAAATTCTGCATGATGAATTCCATGAAATAAACGTGGAAAACGACAGTGCCGCAGTGAGGGAGAAAAAAACAAAGCTACGTAAGCGTCAAATTACAATGTCGGTTGACTACTATAACACGCATATATCTGCATAAAGTCCTGCCTAGATTATCCAATGATTGGGTCATACAACCAGTAAACTAGTTCTTTCATGTTGTTATCTTCTATTTTTTTACGTAAAACGCCGTTATCCAGATAAAACTTTTCAATGAGTAATTCATTGATCTCGCTAATATCATGTAACATGGTTACCTCAAACAACTTGTTTATTTCTCCCAGAAACTCGTAATAGTCAGTAAACGACATTTTCGTGATAGTGCGAATATATTCTAAATATCCGCGAGTAATGTCACTATGGTTTGTAAATTTTAGAAGGGACGGCAATAAATGTTTACAAATATTGATTCGGTTTGCAGTGGTAATGTGATTATTATCCCAATGTAGTAGACAGTTCATAAAGCTGTGTGTACGTTGTAGTGTAACAATGCATTCGTCCATGTTAAGTAACATGGGTGTTTGTTGAAGGGAAAATATATTGCCCATGGTATCATTAGTCGATGGAGTCCCATTATCGTTGGATTCGAATATGGTTTTCTTATAAATAAATAAAATGGCGTCATTGTGATTTATTGTTAGGGCAAGACCGTGCTCATGGATTTGTTCCATATATTCTATAAAGTAAACATATGACTTTTGTGCATAATAATTCGCGTTTTTCACATTGCTATATTTCATTAACATAAATTCATATACTTTGTTGATTATGTTTATTCCAACATAAAACATACAATCATATTGAACTGCGGATGTTTCCGCGGTAAACTTACCAAATGCATCAATATATTCTTGCATAAGATGCATATAAGCATCAATTATATGTTGTGGCGACGACATTGTGGGTTGGGTCGTGGCATGTTTAGTGGCATTCGCAACCATGCGATTCATAGTATTAAGTTATACATAGATATTATGCGAGAAAAATACATTTTGTTATAATAAGTATTTAAAGTATTCACTTATTATACAGATATAATCATATTAAATATGCCTGCCGATATGTCTAACAATAACGTCACCCCTGATGGGTACAGATTACCAGAAATAACTACACTTCAGCATGCAGTAAAGTTGTCCATTGTGGAAGATAAGCCAATTATGATGGACTATTGGACAGAATCGATTGAGCGTACGGTATTAATCGGCGTAAAAGATACAACCGAGAAGTTGTTGGTAAAGAATGAAGAAGAGTATACTAGCCCGATTTCAAAGATATACAAGGTCGGCAAGGAATATATCATCATGACCGAAAATTCTATCTATTTGGTCGATGTGCAAATCCCCACTAAGCGTATTAGTGCATAATTTGGGAACATTTACATTATTGTCTTCACTAATGTAAATATGTAGTTAGATTGACGTTTAAATCAACGGTTAAGGCAACACGGTTTTTAGTATCTCAATGTGTTCAGGTGAAATGGACGCAGGAAACTGTACATCAAATATGATGACTAAATTGCCAACATTGTTTTCGCGCTTCATTCCTAGTCCAGGGACCATTTTTTTATATTGCGGAACAATAACCGTCGGGTTGGTAGCATTATTTATAGAAAACCGCTTTCCACTTACATGATTTATTTCGACTGTAAACCCACACAGGGATTCTTTCAATGAAATAGTTTTATTGTATATTAAATCTAGACCCGAACGAGTGAACAAGCTATGTTTTGAGATGGACACTTGAATATGTACCGGGCCCTTTCTTCCATTTACCATATTACCCTTGTCATGCAATATAACAGTTTCACCGTGGTTAATGCCACATGGAATATTGATATATACTGTTTCTAGCTCGATCATTTGTTCGTTATTATTAATGATGGTTCGTTCAACATCAATCTGGTATACACAACCATTATAGGACTGTTCCAATGTCAATTCGATTTGTTTTGTAATTGGCTGTATTACACTTGAAAAATGAAACTGAGTATGGAACTGGCCCGGTCGCCCGCCTTGAAATATATTGACCCGTGGCATTCCTGGCACATTATGCATTCCATTCATGCCATTAAACATCATGTTAAATATATTATTTATATCATTAAACTGATCCGCATTTCCAAAATTCAAATTTTCATTTACTGCGTCTTTCGTGTCATATTGTTTACGCAAAGCAGGGTCGCCAAGAGTTTCGTATGCTTCGTTAATTTTTTGTATTTTTTCTTTCGCATCTTCACTTGGATTTCTATCCGGATGATACTTCAATGATAGCGATCGATATGCTTTCTTTATATCCGCCTCGGTTGCATCGTTCGAAATACCTAATATCTCATAATATGATGTCATTTGTATAGTATCAATATACATTTTTCGTTCTATATAATATTTTTAATAAATGTTATATAGAACTAATCGATTATTATACAGTAAACTACGCGATGTCTATACAAACCACCTTTATTGATAAGTACCGGCCCTATTATTTAAAAGATTTTTGCACAACAGATAACTTTAAACGTGCAGTAAAAACATTAATTGCAGCGGATGAGTTAAATATTTTGTTTATTGGAAATAGTAATGCGGGAAAAACGTCACTATTAAATGCACTAATACGCGAGTATTATGGATTAGGTCAACGTGATTCGTTTCCGGAAAACAATATTTTATTTGTGAACAATTTGAAAGAACAGGGAATACAATATTTTCGAAATGACATGAAAACGTTTTGTCAGTCACGATCGTCGATTTATGGGAAAAAAAAGATTGTATTGGTTGATGATATTGATACGATCAACGAACAAAGTCAACAAGTATTTCGCAATTATATTGATAAATATTACAACAATATCCAGTTCATTAGTGTATGCAGTAATGTGCAAAAAGTGGTGGAGAGTATTCAGTCCAGATTACATATCATTCAAATTCCGCCCCCCACACAAGACCACGTTTGCCAACTTATGAATAAAATAATCGCAGCCGAAAAAATCATTATAGACGATGATTCGAGAGAATATATATTGTCTATTTCGAATCTCTCCATACGAACCATGATTGGGTTATTAGAAAAGATCTACATATACAACAAACCGGTTACGAAAGATACTTGCATAAAATTATGTTCTATCATATCATATAAACAATTTGACGAATATTTATTAAAACTCAAGCAGAATGATTTGCCGGGTGCGATACAAATAATGTATAGTTTGTATGATTATGGATATTCTGTGATTGATATTTATGATTATATGTTTTCGTATATTAAAACCACCAATATTATCGACGACAATTCTAAATATAAAATAACAACGATTTTGTGTAAATATATAACCATTTTTAATATGATACACGAAGACTGCATAGAATTAGCACTGTTTACCGGGAATGTGTATGAAATATTTACACCGTTGGATATTTAAGTTCGCACGGAACTCATTGAATAAATAATATGATAAATTACATAAAAATATTTATGTTACTATGCTAACGTGTAAATGGGAAATATTCTTGTACGAACAAACAATGACATAAAACGTGCAGTGAAAATGTGGTGCAATGACCCGATTGCTGCAGAAAAAAAGTATGGTCACATAAGTAATTGGGACGTATCGCGTGTGACAAAAATGAAAAAATTATTTGAGAATTGTTATGATTTTAATGATGATATTGGACGGTGGGACGTATCGAATGTAACTAATATGCAAAATATGTTTGCACGTACGGCATTTAACCATGACATTGGACAATGGAATGTATCAAATGTCGAAATTATGACAGGAATGTTCTTTGATGCTACGTCATTTAATAAGGACATTAGCAAGTGGAACGTCTCAAATGTGATGGACATGTCGTGCATGTTCTTTGGCGCGATTGCATTTAATCAAGACGTTGGAAAATGGAACGTATCAAATGTGACAAATATGGGGGGAATATTCTGGGAAGCGAATGCATTCAATCAGGATATTCGCAAGTGGAACGTAACAAATATAACCAATACGAATGAAATGTTTACTGAATGTTCAATAACACCTGAATATAGACCAATTAACAAATGGCCTTGTCATCGTGACAAGAAAAAGTAAAACAATATAGAGATGTAATTTTATGTAAAATAGATAAAATTACAATGGACGCGATTTTACCCGGTGCAATAACCGAATCGTCGCCATATATTCGCACTATTATTGCGTCGATTCTCATATCGGTCGTAACATATATGATGAAACTGTTTACCGAATATGAATTTACGTGGATAAGCATTTATGACTTGGAAGAATATTTTACAAATAAACATTCACTTGTTATCGAAGGTGAAAAAATACAAACTATCATGTCATGGGGAGGTACTGAAACGAACATATTGTTTACCCCACGTTTTAACGCGATTTGGAACTTCATTACAAATAATATGCAGGGCAATTACATGATTCGTCGTATGAGAGAAGTATTGAAACCCATAACTGGTTCTACAAAACCGACCGAAGAAGTATTTGTAGTGAATCAACATCGTTCTTTTCTTATTGATCCCAACCGCGAAATTTATGCCAAAGTCACGATAGACAACAAAAATGAACGGAATGACAAAATAGATTCATCTCATACGCGTTACATAATCACATTATATTCATATTCTGAGCGTGTAAAAGACATAATAGATTTCGTCGACGGCATCACTCGTAAGTATTTAGCATCATTACAAACATTTCGCAAAAATAAACAATTCATTTACACACTAGAGCGCGTGCAATACACTGAAGATATACTGTCGTGTTGGAGTGAACACGAGTTCAAAAGTAATTTCATGTTCGATAATATATTCTTCAATGGAAAAAATGAGTTAATCAACAAGTTAGATTTTTTCCTGCATAACCGGGAGTGGTATGCCAATTTGGGGATTCCATATACTCTTGGCATTGGTCTGCATGGCCCGCCCGGCACGGGTAAAACATC
>Ga0209230_10000208_pt1 | contig 22178 bp, 20 predicted proteins | sample LakOntMetagenome_FD_187467 | JGI IMG/M metagenome (GOLD analysis project Ga0209230, IMG submission 187467) | Freshwater and sediment microbial communities from Lake Ontario - Sta 18 epilimnion Metagenome (SPAdes) (version 2) | ecosystem: Environmental > Aquatic > Freshwater > Lentic | place... | reverse complement strand
CATATTCTTGGGTATGACCACGCGAACGTGGCAGATGAAAAAGTAATGTTTGATCTTCAAGAAAAATTAGTGAAGGAATGGGGAGAGTCCTAGTGGACGTTTTGTCGGTTCTACCGATTATCGCTCTTATTGGATTTGCAGGATTTCTCGCTGCCTCCGAATCAGCACTCACCTCAATCTCACGCATTTTGATTGAGGAGCTTGAATCAAAGCGTGGGGGACATCTACTCAAGAAATACTCTGCCCAGCCAGCACGATTCCTCAACGTAATCTTGCTCGTACGTAAGGTCTGTGAATTTACAGCCGCAGTTTTAATTCTTCGCTTACTACAACAGGCATATACAACTGGGTACGCATACCTCTATACAGTCATCATCATGGTTGTTCTCTCATACGTTGTCATTGGCGTAGGTCCTCGCACATTAGGTCGCCAAAATCCACATCGCTGGGCTCGCGCCGGCATCGTTGTCTCGGCATTCTTAGCGGTGATCTTGGGACCAGTAACAAAGTTACTCATCGCAGTCGGTAATGCGATTACACCAGGTAAAGGATTTAGATCCGGTCCATTTACAAATGAAGCTGAACTTCGCGATCTTGTAGATCAGGCACACGAACGCGGCCTTGTGGAATCAGATGAGCACGAGATGATCCACTCTGTATTTGAACTCGGTGACACCTTGGTGCGCGAGTTGATGGTGCACCGCACCGACATGGTTTGGATTGAGGGAGACAAGACGCTACGTCAGGGTCTCTCGCTGGCGCTTCGTTCTGGATATTCGCGCATACCTGTTGTGGGGGAGAACCTCGATAACATCATTGGTATTGCCTACGTAAAAGATTTAGCAAAGCGGACACTCGATCACCGCGAGGCAGAGACCACTGAAACTGTTGGCGGATTGATGCGTCCTGCCGTCTTTGTTCCTGAGATTAAGATTGCAGCAGAGCTACTCAAAGAGATGCAGCGCGATCAAATCCACTTAGCGATCGTTGTCGATGAATACGGCGGCACTGCAGGAATTATCACCATCGAAGATATTATTGAAGAGATTGTTGGCGAAATCGCCGACGAGTTTGATGATGGCGTTGAAGCATTCACCTGGATCACCGAAGATAAGGCACGTGCTAAGGCGACTTTGCATATTGAAGATTTAGCAGATGAACTCAAAATTGATTTCGATGAAGCAGATTCAGAAGATGTTGACACTATCGGTGGCTTAATGGCACAGAAACTTGGCCGTGTTCCAATTGCAGGATCTACCATTACTCTAAAGGGTTGGAAGATTACATCCGAGCGCCCAGTTGGTCGCCGCCGTCGCATCAGCTCTGTCATCATCGAACGTAGCGAAGATGTTGAGAACAACGAGTAATAATCATGAGTAGTTTTGAAAATGCAGAAGACCAAAAGCTTGCGACTCTTGCAACCTCGACGTTAAAACGTACTAGTGCAGCCCAAGCTGCTGCCTTGCGTGATTCAACGGGACGCACATATGTTGCTATCGCGATTGTATCCCCATCACTTTGTCTCGATGCGATCCAAGCAGTATTTACCGTTGCAATGGCATCTCAAATTTCAGGTATCGAAGGCGTTGTTGTTGCTGGCGTTGCAACGGGTGATACCAGCGTCATCACCACACATTCACCTGCAGCTACGATCTTTCATATTGATGAGTCAGGTGTAATCGCTACGCTAAGATAGGCCAATGCGCATTGTTCGCTTCTCTCCAGGTCCAGATGCAGGGTTGGGTACCGACCCTCTCTTTGGCATTCTCGATGAAGATAACCTCATCACCATTATTGATGGAGATCCGATCTATCAAGGAATCGTAAAGACTGCCGCACGTATCGAATTGACCAAGGTTCGCCTGCTTGCCCCAGTTATTCCTCGCAGCAAGGTTGTTGCAATCGGTAAGAACTACGCCGATCATGCCGCCGAGATGGGCAGCGTTGTTCCTGATGAACCAATTATTTTTCTCAAGGCAAACACCACAATTATCGGACCTGGCGACACAATTGTCTGGCCGGCAATGGCACCAACAATTGATTATGAAGCAGAGCTAGCAATTGTTATCGGTCGTATTTGTAAAGATGTTCCAAAGGAGAAGGTCAACGATGTGATCTTCGGATACACGATGGCTAACGATGTGACATCTCGTGAGCTGCAGAAAAAGGATGGACAGTGGACTCGCGCCAAGGGCTTTGACACTTTCTGCCCACTAGGACCATGGATCGAAACGGACTTTGTACCTGGGACCCAGCGAATTACCGCAACTCTTAATGGTGAGATCAAGCAGGATGCACATCTGAACGACATGATCTTTAAAGTCCCGGACATTATTCATTTTGTCTCACAAGTTATGACACTTCTTCCAGGAGATGTCATCATCACTGGAACGCCAGCCGGAATCGGTCCGATGCCAGCTAAATCAACTATTGCAGTATCCATCGAGGGCCTCGGCCAATTAACAAATAGAGTGAGTGCGCAGCCATGAGTGCTAATACCGCTAAAAAAGTAAAGGTTCGTTTCGCGCCCTCTCCAACTGGTGATCTGCACGTCGGAAATATCCGCACCGCGCTATTCGATTGGGCATATGCCCGCCATACAGGTGGCACATTCTTATTCCGTATCGAAGATACCGATACCACTCGCGTTACCGATGAATACATTCAGGCAGCTATCGATACTCTCAAGTGGCTTGGACTTAATTGGGATGAGGGTCCTGAAGTAGGCGGCGAAAACGGGCCATACCTACAATCACAACGTTTAGATATTTATGCCAAGTGGGCACAGACTTTTCTTGATAACAAGGATGCCTATCACTGTTATTGCTCACCGGATGAGTTGGAAGCAGTTCGCGAAGCACAACGCAAAGCCAATGTGGCACCTGGTTACAACGGACATTGCCGCGATCTAACAACTGATCAAATCGCAGCGTATAAAGCTCAGGGACGCGAAGCCGTTGTTCGTATGCGCATGCCTGAAGGCAGCACAACATTTAGAGATGAGATTCGCGGAGAAGTTACCTTCGATCACAACTTCGTTCCAGATTTCGTTCTCGTCCGTGCAGACGGATCGCCTCTCTACACGCTGGCAGTTGCTGTCGATGATGTATTGATGAAGGTCACCCACGTTCTACGAGGCGAAGATCTCTTATCTTCAACTCCGCGTCAGATCCGCGTTTACCAAGCAATGGGTGTCGCACTCGAAGATTATCCAGTCTTTGCTCACCTTCCCTTTGTTATGGGACAAGACAATGCCAAGTTATCAAAGCGAAACGGTGAAGTTTCAATCGCTTGGTATCGCCAGATGGGTTACTTGCCTGAGGCAATCTGTAACTATCTTGCTCTCCTTGGTTGGTCACCGGGGGATGATGTCGAAAACATCACGATGGCCCAGCTCTGCGAACTATTCACAGTTGAGAAAGTTCACTCTTCACCTGCACGCTTTGATATGAAAAAGCTCGAAGCGATCAACGGTGACAAGATTCGCGCGCTCACACTTGATGAATTCCTGAAGTGGTCCTTGCCTTTCCTTAAGGATGCTGGCGTGATCACAGGTACGGATTCAGAGGTAGCTCTCGTGAAGGCTGCTCTTCCAATTATCCAGGAGCGCATCGTCACTCTAAGTGAAGTTCCAAAGATGTTGGCATTTCTATTCACTACAAATTTTGCCGTCGAAGCCGAGAGCGTTTCCAAGATTTCAGATGATGCATCGAAAGAGATTTTGAAGCGATCACTTGCCGAACTCACTCCACTAACAACATGGGATCACGCCTCTATCGAAGCCGCCCTTCGTGCATCTCTGATTGAAGAGATGGGCCTTAAGCCACGCATCGCATTTACTGCGCTACGGATTGCGGCCACCGGCAGCACCATCTCTCCACCCCTCTTTGAATCAATGGAATTACTGGGTAAAGATGCCTGCCTTGCCAGAATTGCTGGGGCAATTTCGCTCTAGAGCGTGGGGTAAACTTCTCCCACATAAGGTTCACGCCTTTTGGGGTATGGGGTAATTGGCAGCCCTGCTGATTCTGGTTCAGTAAGTCTAGGTTCGAGTCCTGGTACCCCAGCGCAGTACCAGCAGTAAAGCAATGCAATGTAAACATTTCAAAGACCGAAGGTCTTCTGAAATTGGAAATCTAGGGCCCCGTCGTCTAGCGGCCTAGGACTCTGGCTTCTCAAGCCAGCTACGAGGGTTCGAATCCCTTCGGGGCTACGTAAGGTTTTATTTTGAAAGTTAATTAAAGGCGAAGCTGATTTAGTAGCTGTTGTAGTTCTGATCGAATTCGTTGACGAGATCATCCCACCACGAAGAATCAACAGAAGATGCAGCACCAACAACAAGAGCGATAAATCCAATCAGGAAAATCCACGCGAGTGCTGTTGAGACCCAACCAATGATTACGCCTGCCATGGCAAGACCACGATTTTGCGTACTCCCAGCCTTCTTCAACTTGGAGAGTGATACATGTCCAAGGATTGAACCGATGAAGGAGAGAAAACCAGCTGATAGAAAAATCAGGGCGAGAGATGTTACAAATGAAGCGATAGCTAATCCGCTACCTGCATTTGCATCTCGTTCTGCAGGCGAAAGTTGTGGAGCGGGAGATGCTTGGCCTGATGGAATAAATTCACTCATGTTATGCCTCGTTAACTACTGCGGTCTTGACCCAGAGGTCGCGGAGTGTTCGGTTGTTCTTTGTAAAGTAGAAGACGATCTCAATAATAAACCATGCAACCAAAGCGACTCCGTAGGTAATGACTGTCGCAATTATGACGGTAAGTGGCACGAGAAATTCACGAACAGCCATGTGTCCCCAAGTTGCAACTGAACCTGTTTGGGCGCTTCGAACGCGAATCTTGAGAATCTGCTTTCCAGGAGTTTGCCCCTGACCCCAGATAACGAGTGACCAGATGAGCCAGACAATTCCAAATGTGAAGGAAGCGAGCACTACATCGAGCGCATAAGCGCCAAGGCGATGCTGGAAAGATGCATAACGCATAGGTGAGCCAGTGTTTGCTGGAACATTATTAATAGGCGTTGAATATGACACTTCGTTGTCCTTACCTCTTAGTTTTGGGGGAGTCTATCAAGAACCACATCCAAGAAATGCGTGTTACCAGTTATCGTGGCGAGGATCCGCGTTGAATGTAGGCATATCTGTAGTGACCGAGTAATCAACGACCTTACGGCCCCAGATCGCTGTTGGAACTAGCGCTAATGCAACGAGTAGCAGAACTACGGATTGCATTGTTCGAAACTCCACACCCCAGATGCCGATGAGAAAGCCAAAAGCATTTATAAAAGAAATTCCTATAGTTACAAATAGCAGAGGCAGCCAGGCTGGTTTACCTAGAAAGGCAAAAATCGAGCAAAGGCTGGAGATAATTGCCTGAGCCAGAAGAGGCACGAGCGTCTTTCCAATGTAGGAAATGGGCGTTCCTTCTGTGAAAGTCCATGGTGCTGCCCAAGCTGCGGCCAGTCCGGCCAAGATAATGAGAGGAAGTATCCAAGGCTTAGCCAAAGTGGTCTTACTGGTGTATCCGTGGGTACTCATCTCAACCTTCTTTCGAATAGTCATTGAATATATGACCATTCATTCAGTAATATTCACTAAATCAACCTTGTTCTCACTCGGGCCAGTAAGCGAGACTACTCCCCAGTGCGAGCGTAAGTTTAAGCAGAGTTTGGCAGTCACCGCAAGGGTTTCTGTTGAGTCGTGGATTCGGAGTTGATACAGATATGCCTTCCGCGAAGCGTCCGTCTTGGATTCCGGTTATTGCTAGCGGAGTGGCTTGTATTCTCAGTCTAACAATTTATTTTGTTGCGCCTCTACAGAATTCGATACTAATTTATCTGGGTTATTTACTGACACCGTTTACACCTATTTTGATGATGGCCATTTCTCAAACTAAACACACCGCGGCAAGTGCAGACATTTATTATGACCTTGCTACAGGCGGCAAGATCCTTAAAATTTCTAGAATTCTTTCCATCGCGGGATTCCTCATCGCAATCCCAGTCATCTACGTCATCGCCGGAAACTTCTCGGAGATCTAAGGACATGATGAAAAAAGCGCTCCTTGGGATCCTCTCACTCACATTCTTGGTCGGCTCATTGAGCTTTGCTCCACAAGCATCCTCTAGTGATCATATTTCTCAATGGGGCAAAGAAGCTGTCGAGCAGATCGCAACGTGTATCAACAGCAGTGGTCAAAAAGATGTTGTAAACGTTCTCTACTTAATTGATGAGTCTGGAAGCCTTAAGTGGAATGATAAATTCAATTTACGTGTCGAGGGGCTAAAAGCATCGCTCGATGAATTCGCCCGTATTAAGACATATCGCCCATACTTCACAGTTAACCGCGCATTTACAACATTCGCCGATAGCTTCGCCCCTGTTGCAGGCAAGGGTTGGCAAGAACTTGATGAGGGCACGCTTAAGAGTGACAAGAAGTGGATCGAATCTGAAGTTCCTGACTTAATCACGGGAAATTCAACTGATTACGCAAAAGCACTCGAAGGTGCTCACAACTTCTTTAAACCACAAATTACTCGGAATTCTTGCAACGTATTGGTCTGGTTTACCGATGGTGCGATCAATATCAACCCTGGTCCTGGATTTGAAGCGACAATACGCGGCTTTGAAAGAATTTGCGGAATCAACCCAGTTACAGGACAAAAAAATAATCAGGATCCGATTATTGATAAATTCCGCCAGTCTGGAATTAACATTCAAGGAATTTTGTTGAGAAATAAAGATGTACTTGAGAATCCTGGAGATTACGGTCAAGAGCGCGAAGATATGGAATCCGAGTCTCGCGGTATGACTTATTTCAGTCCGATCGTTGAGTACTCGGGCACCGTGGATACCGGTTATTTTGTAAACAACGGTAGAGAGATCTCGATCGAATGTGGCTCCCCATCAGGCGCTAAGGGCGTTGTTACGGAAGTCGCAAATCCAATTGACATCATTTGGCCTCCAACCGAATTCGAGTGCGTAACTTCCAGCGGACGTGTACTGGAACCAAAAAACGGATTTGTAAACATCGACCCAGGTTTCTCTCGCTTTAGAGCAAGTGCAATTAAAGATGGTTTCACTCTAAAAAATGAAGCCGGAACAACAATTGCTACTTCTCAAGGAGCACAGTCCGAAGATGTAGAGGTCTCTTACTTTGGTGCAGATGATGTTGCCATTAGCGTGTCAGGAAATATCAGTGACGCTGCTGCAGTATTGAAGCCAGGAAAGTGGAAGTTCACTACAGCCCAAAACTCAGAGAAGGTATTTTGCGGTTATTTGGATCTTGCAGTTGAGATTAGAAATGACCCTTGTTATGAGAATGAGAGCTGTGCCTTTTCTGGTGTAATCACAAGAAATGGTCAACCAGTAGATTTCGGCGTTTATAAGGATTCAGAGTTGCGCTATGGATTAGTCAATCCAGCAAATCAGGACATTTCTTACAGCGCTCTCTCATTTGATCAAAAAGGAAAGTTCAATGGGACCTTCTCACCCAATGGCTTCATCGATCAAAACGGAATTGCCAATCTCATTGTGACGTTAGATGTTGAGACAGAATCTGGTTATAAGTTTGTCTTCTCTGCCATTCAAGGAGTTCAGCCTCTACCACTCGGACTTTATCCAGAGATAAATCCAAATCCAATTAATTCAACTGATTTTACTACTCAGCTTTTGGGTAAGAGCGGAACCGCTTCTGCACCGATCACACTAAAAGGTCCAAGCAGAGGTTCGGGCGAAATTTGCTTCGGAGAACTTGAGGTCCGATCTGATCCTGATCCAAAGAGAGTTAACGATTACACAGCGACAATTAATGGCAATGATCTAAAAGACGGAGATTGCATTTCTCTCGCAGCTGGTCAAGAACTTCCAGCGACACTTGAGATTAAAAACTCTACCGCTGCAAAAGGCACTGTTTCTGGATTCATCCCAGTCACTTTGAAGAGTTCTGGTCAAGACGATATTTCAACACAAATTCCTGTGACCTTTGATTCAGATATTATTTATGACCCGTGGAAGCGACTCATCATCTTCGTAGTTTGTCTTCTCTTAGGTTTGCTCTTGCCGCTCACCGCACTGAAAATCCTTCAGGTACGAGCTGCCCGCATCACTGTTTCTCCATTGAGCAAGGCAACAACACCAGTTGTCTTGAGCGCTTCTGGTGGTTTTGTCACTATCCGCAGAGCTGAGAAAGCTTCGGGCACAGATATCTTCACCGAAGGTGACTTTGAAGGATTCATGCATCTCGATGGTAAAGAGAAGCAGATTCAAATCGGGGCCGAGTCCCTTAGAGGCGATGCTCCGTTCAATCCTTTAGCCGCTCCACGAGCAATTCTGGCTACAGCTCCAGGATTAATCGTTGCATCCTCTGACATCTGGTCGAGAAACACTCGCGGACTTGCACGTCATGAAACAACAGCTTCACTAAACCCAGCATTTGCAATGCACCTGACACTTACCGAAAGCGCACTCGAGGCTCTTAAGAAGTCCAACCAGACTGGTGATGCACCAGACTTCCCAATTGAGGGAACGATTACTGGACTTCTTAATTTCACCGGCGTTGATTCAGTCACTCAGGTTTCTGCATTGAATATGAAGCTCTCTACAGATTCAGGCTGGATCAACAACTTACTTAAGGTTGCTGATCTGCCTGCTGGCCCTGTTCTGCCTCCGGGTGAACCTGAAATTGGCGGCTGGAATGATCCAAAAGCTCCGGACGATGGATGGGGTTCTTCATCCTCTAGCTCAACTAGTTCTTCATCATCACAACCTGCGAAGGTCTCTGATGATGGTTGGGGAAGCACAAGCGGTTCAAGTAGTACTGATTGGGGAACAACCGGAAGCGCCGGCGGTTCTGATAAAAAGAACGACGACTGGTAGTTAATACCATGCTAAGGAAAGGCAAATAATCATGCTCTCACCATTTCTCATCATCGGTGTCGGTGGCTCTGGCGGAAAAACTATTCGTGCCATGCGCCAAACATTGCTACGTCGTCTTCGCGCCAAAGGGTGGAAAGGCGAATTTCCGGAAGCGTGGCAGTTCTTGGAAATCGACACTATCTCCACTCAGGGTGGCGGAAACTTTGTCGCGCCATTACTACCTACTAGCCAATTCCTCGGCTTAGTTCCGCAGGGGGTTGAGTACGCAGGCCTCCGAAATCAAGTAATGCAGCGCATACCTCAAAGTGAACAGAATTTAGCTTTGGGTGGATGGCTTCCAGAGAACTCACCAGTACCGATTCAAAAGGGTGCTGGACAATATAGAACCCTGGGACGCGCCGTAGTGGCATCACAGTTGACTCAACTCCAGCAAGCTTTGACTCGTTCATATCAACGACTTTCTGCTCCTGGTGTGCTCGCAGAATTAAGTGAAGTTTCAATGCAAATGTACGGAAAGGCTGAAGGGCAAGCTCCATTTCCGATGGCTCTGGTAATCAGCTCTGTTGCTGGTGGTTCAGGTGCTGGAATTTACCTAGATGTAGTTGAGGCGTTGAAATCCATAGATGCTTCATTCGAGAAGACAACCCAAACATTGCTTTTCGGTCCTGATGTTTTCAACAATATTCCCGCAGGTTTGCGCGGTTCAGTTCCAGCGAATGCCCTTGGCGCAATGAATGAAACTTTGGCTGGCATGTGGGCCGAGGGACCTGGCGCAGGTGGCGCAGCACTTTTCGGAAATGCAGGACTTAATGGCCGAGGCGCATCAGGCTTCGGACCGCGCAACACCTACCTCATAGGTGCTTCAAACGGTCAGGTCTCCTTTGGTGACCAAGATTCTGTTTACCGCGCTGCAGGAGAGTCTCTTGCTACTTTGGTCGCAGATGAGGCTGTTCAAACCTGGATGGTTGAGTACGCAATCGTTAACGTTTTTGTTAACTCCGCGAATCCAATTATTTGTAATGACGAATCAATGCTGAAAGAGTCACAGAATGTATTCCACTCGCAACCTCTTGGCTCTATAGGCGTTGGTCGAGTGAGTATTGGACTCGATCGATTCACTGAATACATCGCCGAAGGCGGCGCTAGATGGAGTGTGGAACGGTTACTCTGGCCTCAATTCGTGCCACCTAATCCAATGAATCCACAAACGCCTCAGCAAATAGTTGAAGAAGCCGTCGATCGCTCTTGGAGTCAGTTCCTCACTGACTCAGGGCTCAATGAACGTGGCGATATGAACGATGTGATTGACGCACTCACTCCAATCGGCCTGGAAGATCGCGCAAAGGCATTTGCCTCTGCGGTCATAAATAAAGCATCTGGTGGAGTGCCACCTGCTGGTCTTCCATCAAATCAATGGATTTCCAATGTGATCAACTTCTTCAATTTGCAGAGAAAAGCTTATGAAACTGATGAGCAGGCTGAGATCTATAAGGCAGCACAAAACTGGACCGTTGATATTCAAAACCAGGTACTTCGTGCTGTTGCTCTTGTATCTGCTCGCCAAGGGCTAAATGTGGCATCTCGACTTGTTGAAAAACTACGCGATGAAGTTAAGTTTGTAGCAACGCAGGAACTTCCAATGGAAGCTTCGTCTGAGATCCGTAAGCTCGATCAGATCGCCTCAAAGATCTCTGAAGGTCTTCCACAAGGAATGTCTGCCGTGCAGACTCAAGCAATGAGTAACGTTGTCGGCCCAATCATGCTCAAAGCAGCCAGTTTCCTCACGAACTCCTTACGCATGACTTTGGCAGCTGAATTGATGGCTGACCTTGATAGTGGATTCTTGCAGCCGCTTGAGAACTCACTTCGCAATTCTGCGACAGAGCTTTTGATTTCTGCGACTTCAGCGCAAAATCGTCAAGGAGAGCAGAATCCATTCCCTAGCTTTGCCAACATATCAACTGGTGTCATTCCTGATCGTTTCAATCCAAGTGTTGTTGAATCCTTGCTTATTAATGTTTCAGATTTTCCAAGGACGTTGAGTGGATTGATTCAAGACAGCCTCGATGAGAGCGTTCGAGCAAATTGGGAAGCACGATTTATTGAGCGAATCACTCTGGGTACAAAACTAGATTCACGTGGAGACGATGAAGACCCAACCCTCATCCAACGTAAAGCCACTTGGGTTCCGCAGAATGCGAATGCGCGCCGTCATCCAGAAGGAGCCCAAAAGGCTCAATTCGCAATCGTGACTGACACAGAAGAGTACATTGAGAGAAATCGTGACTGGTTGAGTGATCCAGTCACTGTACTTGGAAAGTTTCTTGTGCAAGATTTGCAGGAGTACCTATCGTATCCGGATCCAACAATCGCTAATACGCGTATAACTGCCTACAAATCAGCACTCTCAACAGCTCTCAGACTGAGTGCGCCTCTCTGTTCTCTCAACACATCTCTAATCGGTGTGGTGCATAGCAATGTTCTCTTAAAGGGTGATCGATATGTGCACATGAGTACGATCCCATTTAAGGATCAAGGCAATCTCAAGGATCTTTACGACATTACCGTGAAAGAGATTCAACTCGCTGATTGCTGGGATCCTGGCCAAACACCAAAATGTTTTCAGGCAGTCGGAGGAATTCAGCAGATCGATATCTTCTCAACCCTCACATCAGCAATGAACCCAATGGTCTTCTCATCTCTGATGAACCCAGTTATCGAATCTTGGAGTCAGAACAACAATTCGAGCCAACTACGACAAGGATTCTGGACTAACCGTCGTGCCAGACCACTCACGGAAGCGATTCCAATGGCTCCCGAGCAAGTCAACAAATTGGTTCGGGGATGGTTTGTCTCGCAGCTGATAAACCTTCGTACGGCTACAAAAGATCAGTCTCGAGGGCCAAAGATTTCAATTTTTGATCGTGAGATGCGAAAGAATGTTGATTTCCCACACCCATTGATCGGATTGCGGAGTGAAAGCATTGTTCAAAATGCAGATCTGCTACCTGCAGTTCTTGAATCTTTGGGACTCGCAATGGCGCAGTGCAATCAATTAAGCAATTTGACACCTCTTGAACCTTATTGGGCAATGATTCGCTTAGGAGAGGGCTATCAGGAAGTTCTAGAGAATTGGATCCGTAGAGGAGAAACTTCTGTTGGAGCTCCTGAACCTGTTGGTGCTATTGCTGGCAGCTCTACTGGCACCTTTGCAGAACGTCGGGGTGCAATCCTGTCGACCCTGCAGAAGTCTCAAGAGTTTCTTAACGGAATCTGTCTCGAAGATGAGCGAAAGAAGCCTTGGGATATTTCAAGAACTACAGAAATTCGCACGCTAACAGATTCGGCTCTCCATGAGCTCATTAGATATGTTGAAGCGATGGTTGACGACTCGGGGATTGTTGTCTGATGGCTACATCATCACTGTGGCACGAAGGTGCGGCATCCATCGTCTTGCTTCCCGGTGGGGAAGAAGGCGAACGCATCCTCAACATTGTTGAGGAGTGGACAAAATGTTGGATGCTCAAGCCTGCCTTCTGGGTGCACAGCAGTGATGAAAAAATCTCGAACGATAGTGTTCCACGAATTACAACCTGTGTAATTGGTCGAAATGGAAGACGAGATATTGAACTTCTTGAATACTTGAGCAGTCAGGATTTTGAACAAGTTCGGTTAATCGCAATCCGTACAGTTGATCAAACCGGAGAGCATGATACGTTGCAGGACAAGATCGTCGATCAGGTAAAGGATGCGCTGGAGAGAGCTCGACCTTATGCAATAACTTCAGATAGGGTAGACAAACCCACGACTAAGGTTGTACGAATCAATCTGATTTTTGCACCTACTAGTCGAAAGGGCGCGTCGGCGACGCACTTGCTCGAGCCAAGCTGGGATATCAATCTTGTTGTTGCGCCCGAAGATCGAAGCACTCCATCACGTTTTGATAGAGCAACTCGAGATCTCACGGAGTCCGATAAAGATGTATGGCTTCGATTTGTACTCTCAAATGCTGCTGTGACCGGTGGAATCTGGGCAGGTCAAGAGAAAGGAATCTTGGATGCCTCTCATCACTTCCAAGATTTATCTCCAGTGCAGGGACAGGTACGCGTCATGCGTTCTTTCGTGCGAGGCATTCTCAGTGAAGGCCTCTCGACTCGAGTAGCTGCAGATGCACTTGATCGCGCAAGCAAGGCTGAACTTTCCAAAATCGATCCTCAAAGAAGCTTCCCGAATCCGCACTTGGAAGCGATAGAGGCTGAGAAAGTTTCGGAGCAGATCGAGAAGATGGTTAACGATACTTTCACTCTCTCCAAAGATCGTTTGATTTATAAGCCTGTAACGCTCCTGCCTCTACCTGGACAGGAAGAGACCGGCGTTGGCTCGGCCATTAAAGAGTTTATTCGAAATAGCTGGTCACTTATAAAGGTCTTGCCGTTGTGGATTTTTGCTGGAATATGGAATGCAATTGCTGGATTTGTTTCAAGGTTGATTTTTGGATTGCGTGGAAGAAAAGTAGTCAAAGGAAGTATCGATTTTCCGAGAACTAATTTGGATAAAGATGCCGAGATTGAGATTGAGATAATCGCAAAGCGAAGAGAGCGAATCCTCGCAATTCTCGCTGCCTGGCCACACAATGTGCTGAGAAAATCTGAGCCAATTCTTTGGGGTGACATTAGAAAACTCGTTCTGGGAAGACTCGACGGATCAACGCTACCTAACGGCTACACGCACACTAAAGGTACAAAGGGAACTCAGATTTTTGGTGATCTGAACGATGTCATTCCAGAGATGGGGGAAAAGTGGGCTCTTCCTGCCCACTTCGAACGCACCTTGCCTTCACAGGCTCGGAGTGCCAACTGGCGTGAAACTGAAGTGATCGAAGATCTCGCACAGTATCTTGGTGCAGAGATGGCACGAGTTAATGCGCGAATTGAAGAGCTGAGGTTGACGGTAACCATGGCGGATACTCAAAAATCTGAGAAAGAGCTAGAACTTGTGGCTCTCATACAACAATTAGAAGCAATGGGATCGACGAAGATTGGTGCTGATCATGAGTGAACCAAATCTAGGAGGATTGAACTCCAGGCCGAATGATGATGGTTCAAAGTATGTGGGTCCAGTAACTCCAGATGTTGACGAAGTCATTTCTGAATTACCGGAGGCAGAGGTTACGGAAGATGTTGCTGATGAAGAAGTTACTGAAGTGGCATCGGCTGAGGCAGAAGTTGCTGAAGTAGAAGTTGCTGAAGCAGCCGTGCCAGAAGCTCCATTAACTCCACTCATGACAAAGACTTCGTATACCTCACCTGATCTCGAGGGCACCCAACCAGAGGTTGAAGAATCAGGGCTAGAGGCTTCGATCGCAGCTCAACCTAAAGAGGAAGTTCAACGATCACTCACAGAGCCAGAACTACGCGAAAGAATCCAGAAGTTAACATCAGAGATCGATGAGTTAGTTGATGTTGCATCGAAATCTGACGCTGCGATGGAGAGCGAAGGCGAGAATCTTGAGGAGAGAATACGAGTCCAAGAAGATTTCACTCACTGGGTTGCAAAGCGGAGATCAAGCTACGCCTGGCAGTTACTGAGCAGACTAGAAACTCATAAAAAGAATCTTGAACTAGACGAGAAATTAATTCGTGATTTCTCCGAATCAGCGGTCAGTTTCCCTGAAGGCTTTGGCGAATCACTGCGCAAGTGGTTTATGAAGAGATTCTGGATGAACTTTTCAATCTCGTGGATAGCAATTATTCTGCTTCTGATAGTCAATAAGTTCTCCGCAGAATTGAGTTCTTTCCTGGCTAACCTCTTTGGCGGAAATTCATTCCTCAAGGCTGGCCTAAACGCCTTCCTCCAACAAGCTATCGGTATGACGTTGGGGCAAGTGATCGGAAGCATCTTCGGCTTCTCAGTACTTCACTTCTTCGGTCTTCTCTTTGCCTTTAGTCGCAAGAATTCCGAACATAAGCAGCTTGTCGCAGAAGAGAGTGGTCGAGCGCTAGCTATGGAAAATGGAATTGATGAAGTTCGCAATGCGCGTGAGCTCATTGATTCTTTGCATCCCCAGGTACCTCAGATACTCGAGGTCCTCTCACTTAGTTTGCATCGCCCTTGGGTGATCAAGAGCGATAGCTTGCTCTTCTCTGGATCGGTTCCAGATACTGCAACTCTTCCATCTTGTGTTGAAGTTGCCGTCCCTACGATTTCTCGCAAGAGTCCAAAGTACGAAGAACTCGTTCTAAGAACAATGAATGAGATTCAAACGTCAGCATGGCGTTCAGAAGCTCACACCGAAATTATTCAGCGCTTAGCTGAATCTATTGGCTTTGGCAGTGATGGAATGGCAATTCGCGAACTCGATGATGACCAGAGAAAGAGTGGCAAGCGTCAGCTCATCCTTACCGCAGGTCAGAATCTTGAATCCGCAGAGCAAATCGGTGAGAGGCTCGTTGAAAAATTCACAAGAATTACGCAAGAGAGTGTTCTTCCAGAGGCGCAACCAGATGTAATTTCACTTCGTCCAAATCCGCTTGAGGGTCTTGAACTCGATGGTTCACTTGGTAGTTCAACTTCGGCCCCTGTTTCGAAATGGGAAGAGAAGTTAGGCGAGATTGCCGACCTTGCTTCGCCATGGTCTATCTCTACTTTCTCGGAGACGGGCCAAGCGCTCAATCGCCACAATGGTGTTGAGAGCATATTTATCGCTTCTGCAAAAGTTCCCGCAAAAGAGGGTGTAGAAAAGACCGTTGCAGTTAATCCTGGAGCAAGACCTTTTGAGGTTGCGATTAGAGTCGACCTAAGTGCTTGGTGTAAACCAAATGAAGTAGCAATCTTCTCTGACTTCAAACCAACACAAGAACAACTCGAACGATGGGCCGCTAAGGGTGGCAGTACTCATGGCCAAAAGGTGCATGTAGAGGGTAAAGACGAAGAAGGAACAGAAAGTACTGAACACCTAGTCATTTAAACTAGGCGATGTTTACAACCACTACTTTCACGAAGTTGTCACGAAGAGTGCGCTTTTTGCCATCTTTCCAATACCAGCAAAAATCGATGAGCCAGAGAACCAAGAATGGCAATGGGCCTAACAAACCAAAGGTCATCATGTAAATAAGTGCGGCAGTTAGATTATATGCAAGGTTACAGAGGAACTCGTAAATTGCCATATGGCCCCAAGTGACGGGCTGGTTTGTTTCAACGTGAAAAACTCTGATCTTTAATATCTTCTTCGCAGGACTTTGGCCGGTCTTCCAGGTAAAAAGACTCCAGATGAGCCATCCGATTCCAAGTGTGAGAGAAAAGAGCACGGTGTCTAGAAGTAGTGATGCGATGCGATGTTGAGATGAGGCCAATCGCAATGTCGGTGCCTGATAACTTGGCTGTGAGTCCCAATTTGGCTGTGAAGCAGGAGTATCCCAAGACATGTGATTACTTCCTTTCAATGTTTGCAGGCGAATCGAGAATCCGCCTGGTGTCTAGAAACCGATTGTTGGTTTTTTCACACCATCTGGAGCAGGAATATCTTCTACTCCAAACTCAACTAACTCGTGAAGCTCGATATTTCCATCAGATGCAGCACGATTCGAGAGGTTTAGGTACATCTTTTCAAAGAGATTTCGCACATAACGAGCATTACCCATTTCACCTGACGGCTTGACCTCATCGAAGTACTTTTCGATTGCTTTGATGACTTCGTCATTAAGGGTGATCTTGTATCCACTCGCAATGACTTTGAAGATATCGAGCAGTTCAGAAGTCTTGTAATCGGCAAAGGGGATAGTGTTCTGGAAGCGGGATTTTAGACCCTGATTTGAGGCAATGAATTCTTTCATCGGCTCTTCATAACCCGCCACAATAATTGCCAGCGAATCACGCTGATCTTCCATCGCCTTCACCAAAGTAGAGATTGCTTCATCTCCATAGCCTGCACCGCGATCAGCTGAAAGTGCATATGCCTCATCGATAAAGAGAACACCACCACGGGCCTTATTGATTGCTTCCTGAACTTTTAGTGCGGTCTGCCCTACATATCCAGCAACAAGAGTTGATCGATCAACTTCTACTAGCTGTCCGCCAGGTAACAAACCGATTGCCTGATACATCTGTGCGACGATACGAGCAACAGTTGTCTTTCCAGTGCCAGGGCTACCAGTAAAGACAAGATGTAAACCAACTGGAATGCGGGGCAAGCTCTGCTTTTCACGAATGTTATTGGCTTCGTGCATATTCATGAGCTTTGCAATCTGATCTTTGACGCCATCCAAGCCGATCAATGAGTTAAGTTCGCCCATTGCCTTTTGAAGAGTTTCTGCGGTGACTTCAGCAGCGGGGGATTCCTGAGAACTAGTTTCAGTAGGAGTTTTTGTCATAGAAAGCTTGGTAGTTGCAACTTCCCCAAAGTGTTTGGTAACCAAATCTGCGATGATGCGTGCAGGTTCTTCGTTGCCCACGCGTGATAACACACTGGCCGCATCTGCAGATATCGCGATCGTTGAAGAAGACGGGCTCTTAAGTTGAACCAGCTTCTCATCGACATCTTTATTGGTGACACCGACACCCTCTGTGCCAAATTTTGTCAGCAACGCACGCAAAATGTGCAGCTCTGAAACTTCGCCATGGTCGTGACCTTTGGCGATGCCGACAGCAGAATCCTCAATACTTGAACGAACGCTCATGATTGACTATTTTACAAATCTTCGTAGCGTTTGCCACCGAATTTTGTCTTGAGTTCATCATCTAGATCATCTGCTGTCGTTGCAACAGCAATCAGCGCCTGCTTGAACTCACCCGGATCGATGGTGTCTCCTGGTAGACAGACTTCAAAGAGCACTTGGATATTTCCACTGTCACCAAAATTCAAAACTTTGCAGTGGCCGTAGTACCAATCTGCACCTTCGGTTGCAACCCACTTGTAGAGCTCGTTACTTGGCTTTACATCGATAATTGTTGGTGCCCATATTCTGACTACGGTGCGAGAGAGCTGATTCTCATTCCAAAAGTCTTCACGCTCTGGGTCAACTTCACGCTCAATGAATTGAACCCATACCTTAGTTGATTCAAAAGGGATAACTAGATCCCCATCATCATCCAGTTGAACAATGTTAAAAACTTCTCTGGCATAACGACTTACCTTGTCTTTAACAACCAACAGATTGCTCATTATTTCTCTCCCTTACTTTTCGCTCTTAGTTGATTTATCTGCCAAATCGACTGCTTCGCGCTTATCAGCGATGAAGTCCATGAGGGCAAAGAGAACTCCCGAAATTACGAAGGTGACGTGGATGATAATTCGCCACATTTGCGTTTTATCATCATAGGCACCTTCCATCATAAAGTCTTTCAAGAGTTCAATAACAGAGATCGCAACCAATGAACCGATCAATTTGATTTTAAGTCCGCTGTAGTCAACGCGACCCATCCAGTGTGGACGGTCAACAGAATCTGTTGCGACATTAATCTTCGATACAAAGTTTTCATACCCAGCAAAGATCACAATAATGATGAGGTTTCCGAGCAAGACCACGTCCAAAAGCTCAAGAATCTTCAGAGTGATTTCTTGCATCCTCAGTGTTGCAACTCCCTCCATGAGATGAAGGAATTCGATGAAGAATCGGTAGATCAACGGAACAAGGCTAAGGAGCAGACCTACATAAAGAGGAGCTAGTAGCCAGCGCCCGCCAAAGAGAACCTTCTCGACAATCTGCTCGATATGAAATTCGTTATCGTCCTCAACTGCCGCATCACTCTTTTTCTTAACCATTGGGCGGGCTCTGCCTTCTACTCATTAGGACCTTAGGGCACAAGGTTAATTCATGAGCGTCAAAAACGACAGGGTTACGCTGGCTAACCAGTCATATTTCAGCATGACCATATCAACTACTCATCTGGTGCCGTACCCATCCGCTCTAGTAATCTAACGAGGTCAGCCCTTGACCACTATAGAAAGGCACCCAAATGGCCAACTGGACCGAACTGAAGCAATTCCTCTACAACAATTACAAAATCGATAATGACTCAGGGGATACATTGCGCATGCTCTTCGATGTGGGTAACGGTCGTAGTCAATTTATCTCTGTCCACCACTTTGATCCGGTAGTGACCTTCGCTGCGCCATTCGGCAAAGCCACAGATATTCAACCAGCGACAGTTTTGAAGAGTGCCTTTCCCTTCGGAGTCGCACAAGTTGGAGATTTCTACACACTAATTCATACAACCTGGCTTGCAACGCTGGATGAGCTAGAAGTGCATGCACCAATTCAATTCCTCGTACTTAGAGCTGATCAACTTGAACAACAACTAACAGGTAAGGATGTGTTCTAAGCAATATGGGTTTTCGCTTTCGTCGATCGATGAAGATCCTCCCGGGGATCCGATTAACTGTCGGCAAAAGCTCTGTCGGAATATCTGCAGGTGTACCTGGTGCACGAGTCAGTCTTAACTCGCGCGGACGCGTCACTGGATCTGCAGGTATTCCAGGCAGTGGTCTTTATTGGACCGAAAGTAAATCAATCAAGAAAAAGCGTGCAAAGAGTAAGTCGCCTCGCAAGGTAGCAAGTGCTCGAACAGAAGAGACAATCGTTGATGACGAGGTCTATGTTGAAGATGTATTTATCCCACCTGCACAAGCGTTAGATGCACCGCTATCTTTACAACGCGAACCCGCAAAATCCCATATTTTTTCAAGTAAGGAAGAGAAGGCGCTCAGTGCACTCTTTCATGATATCTATGGAGATCAGGAATTAAATCCGCCCGCTATTGTCTTTGAGAAAACACGTGCTGTTGCAGACGAACATCCTGAATTAGCACTTGCAATGCAGGCAATTCAGGTCTTACATGGCAGCACAAATGACGCACTTCAGAAAGAATCCTTCGCTTTAGCCGATCAACTCTGGCCACAACGAGAAGCCCTTTTTGCAAACCCTCTTGTTCAGAAATATTTTCCTGGCATTACTCCTGGCGTGATGATTACACCAGGCATCTTTGCCAACGAGCGTTTTAACATGAAAGCCCTTGGCCTGATCTATGCCGAGATCCTTCAAGTTCAAGGCAATTACGCCAAGGCCCTAGAAGTAGTTGAAGAGATTGATTCAGATCAAATGACCGCTATCTCAGTCGCTGATCTTGAGATCGCTCTCTTGAAATTTGATGATGCCATTGCAACCACAGAAGATATTGAAAATGAAGACGATGCCACTGCGATGCTCTTAGTGTTGCGCGGAATCGCATTTCGTGAAAAAGGTTTCTTTGATGCATCCCTCGAATGCCTCAAGCAGTCCGTAGCTAAACGATCACGTTCAGAAGGAATTCTTAATCGTGGCCTTTGGGAGCGCTCATACACCTACGAGCGAATGGGCAAAATCGCGCTAGCTAAGAAAGATCTCGAAAAAATCATGTCTCGTGAACCCTCATATTCGGGGCTTAACGAACGTCTGACCTTACTTAACTCTTAATCTAGTTAGATAAGTAGAAATTACAATCTGCCCGAGACTCGGCAAAACTTAGCTCTCCGATACAGTCGAACCAGATATCTCCATTCCACGAATCTGACATATCCGACGACGTATTTGCATCGCGCTTACCCCATGTTGCAGTTGTCACGTTTCCAGATTCCCATTGAACTTCAGCCAATCCATCACCTAAATCCGTGAGATAAATTTCGCTATCTTTGTAAACTCCACCACTTTGGCCTTGGGTATAGAAAACTCCTGAGTAATCCACGCCACCAAGGCTCTTCACAATCAGAAATGCTCCGACGTTATCTTCCATCCAGCTATAGCTTCCCCACTTACCAACCAGAGAGGATGAGTTGGTATCAGCTGCTGCCGAATCTTCTTCTTCGAGTGTCCAATCAAAAACTTTAAATACAACTTGTGAGCATCGTGAACGTTGATCCTCCGTTAGTAGAACTATCCCTCGACCGCTGGTTGTATCTTCCCCGTACCAAACTTCTTCCTTGTAGAAATCGAAATTTCCAGCCTCATTTTCATATTTCGCGTCAGCATAATTAGGGAAGACCCACACTGCACATCCTCCACCGAAATAAATATTCATAACACTTGTCTCGGTAATTGAGTTAAAGCGATCTTCTGACCATTCGTAAGTACCTTCGTTATTAAGACGGGTGAACACGTCAGTAACTTCTGTGCGTGCAGAATCAACGACATCTTGACCAGCTTGGATCACGGCACCACATCCACTAAGTGTGAGTGCAAGAGTGATTGAGATTATGAGGGTGATATTTCTGCGCATAGGGTAATTTTTGCACTCTTCAGGGCGTAACGCCCGTACTTTTAGTCAAATGCATCAAATTTCGTTGTTTCAGACCATTCGCTCAACTATTGTTTGCGCACAATGGCTAATCTGACACCAAGCGCCGCACGTCGTGCCGGCTACGCACTTCATGTACTCACCGCAAGTGGTGCAGTCATCGGAATGCTTGCCCTGCAAGGTGTTGTAGATGGTGAAATCCGAATTGCACTTCTCTGGTTGATTGCCTCTCAAATTCTTGATGGTCTAGATGGACCAATTGCGCGCGGCCTAGACGTTGAGATTCACGCACCTCTTATTGACGGTCACATTCTCGATCTCGTAGTGGATTACGTAACCTGCGTGGTTGTTCCTGTGGCATTTATGCTCAACTTTGGAATGCTTCCTGAAAGGTATGAAGCACTCATTGCAGGATTTATCTTTTTAACCTCAGCCTTGTGGTTTGCACGTTCTGATCTCGAAACTGATGATCACTGGTTCAATGGTTTCCCTGCCGTTTGGAACTTGGCAGTTCCAACATTCCTAGTCTTTGACCTGACACCAACCGAAGTTGCGATCTTCACCTTGGTTCTTGGAATGTCGCAGCTCACCTATTTCAAATTTCCTCATATCGTCCGTGTGTATCAACTTCGCCGAATCACTCTGCCATTTGGAATGATTTATCTAGGCAATCTGACCTATCTCTCCTGGAATTACTCAAAAATTTTAGGTGTACAGAGCAATATTGTCAGCGACATTATTTTGGTTGCCTTTCCGGCCTACATCTTTATCTTCGGTGCCTATAAGACATGGTTGGGTAGGCGATGAAACGTGCCTTCATAGTTCTCCTCTTGCTCACCTTTTTAGGAGGTGCCTCTGCACAGGCCCATCAACCTGTTGTACTTCTCAATACCGACACAACGGCAGCCAAAGGACCGTTGTTGTTAGATGGAACCATCTCCTTTGCAGTCCGTGCATCATTTGCAAAAGCAGGAGAGAAGAAAGCGTTCAGGGCAGATTTAAAGGCAGGCGATGCGC
>Ga0209230_10000207_pt1 | contig 22195 bp, 27 predicted proteins | sample LakOntMetagenome_FD_187467 | JGI IMG/M metagenome (GOLD analysis project Ga0209230, IMG submission 187467) | Freshwater and sediment microbial communities from Lake Ontario - Sta 18 epilimnion Metagenome (SPAdes) (version 2) | ecosystem: Environmental > Aquatic > Freshwater > Lentic | place... | reverse complement strand
CACCCTTAAGGACACATTTATCATCGTTTTCGTACCGGGAACATTTTTACGAATGACATCGTAGGTGCCGGCAAGATATCCTCGACGCTCCACGACAACTCGTACGTATCTTATGGAGGCGCGGCGGCGATTTCCATGACATATTTATTTTTGTAAAAAGTGACTAGTGACTAGTGACTAGTAGAGAGAAAAAAATGGTTTTGGATTTGAATTAGTTCTATAGAGATGGCCGGAGGGTGATGTGACACGTGGCATGTCATGCTATGTCATGTCATGCTATGCTCTATCATGCTATGCTATGTCATGCTATGCTCTATACCTCCTTTGTTGTTCCTATAGAAGTATTTTATTTAAATTTCTTTATTTTTCTCTCTACTAGTCACTAGTTACTAGTCATAGAGGTGATCCAGGGTCAAACACCTTGGTATTATTAAGACGCTTAAGGGCAGTGGTAAACAAGCTTTGCTACTGCGTGGTTGTGACAATATATATTTAGTTGTTATTTTTACAATGGAATTTCACACGCACTACATAGCGACGCCTGGCACGGCAATTGCGATTCATCAAACGCTAATCAAATATCACACAATGGTTATCGATCATATCCAGAAAATGCAACGCGCGCTCATCTCAAATATTAATAATAATGTACAAACGGAAAGCGTCTCGAGCAACGCCATCCTAAATGAAGACTTCGATGATGGTGTCGTCGACTCTCAAGAAACGTACATCGCTAAGATGTCCGGGTGACATGTTGTCATATACGAGCGATACTCTTTGAGGAACGCATCGTCTTTCGTGAGCTTGTTCTTTGACCATGATGTGGGGTCTGCGTGACGCACGATATACCGATCTTCAATCAGAGGAAGCTCGTTAATTAACATATACACGAAATCGCCGATCGGGCCCGACCACGATGATGCGTCCCGCACGACTCGCACGAAGAGCCTTGCATTGTCATTGGATTCGGGGCGAACTGCGAAATGTAATGTAAATGCGCGCTGGCCATCAAAGATGAAGCGCAGACACGTTGACCATGGCCCCCAATATTCGTTCTCGATCACGAGCGTCTGGTCTTTGAGGAATGCGTACTCGTACGATGCTTTGCCATTGACGCCGCCGCGGTTGATCGTGACATTCGGATTTCCTTCGATCAAGTGGAAGGCGTGGACGGTTTCGAGATGAGACCAATCGAGCGTGTTCTCGACGCACAAGATCGGCGAGCATCCATCGAACGCCCGAGAGTACTCCGTGACGCGGCTCCCTTCAAATTCCGTCGATGAAGGAGGCATTCGTTCGTCTGTGGGAAGGTCACCTTGCCCAGATTTCAGCCATACGATGCCGTGGCTCTCGGTGACATTTCGGCGATCGGCTTGCATCGGCCCGACATGCTTGCCGTGATACTTGCATTTGATGCATCCGCCTTCAGTGACGACCCCCCCCTCGGACAATGACGCGCCGCGGTGTGGACATACATCGTCGACGACTGTCGGCACATCGCGCTTCACGTCCCAAAATACCGCGTGTCGCGTGCCGTGAATCATCGTCTTGAGCGGTTTGGTCGTGCGTGTGCGTGCGACTCGCGTAAACTCGACTGGACACCAATGCGCTGCTCTCACATGCATTATATTGTACATGACCATTTAAATTTCAGATACGCGCACTGATTTGGGAATGAGTATCATCATACGATTGCCGGGCCTTACGCGCGATTGATCCTGCAGACGCATGCGGCATATCGAGGATCTTGGCGATTTGCGTGGCGATTTTCGTGAATTCGGTTTCGGTAGCGAGCGCTGGTTTGCCGGATCGACATAGAATGCCATACGTTGCGTCAACGTGCGCGCTCCTCAACATCTCGGCGCCTGCTTGTTCGAGGATGGGTCCGTTCGTTACAGCCGCAATAAACGATCGAAGCAGCGACGATGGATCGATATCCCACGGCTCGTCGGCCATTTGAATCAAAAGCGGTCGGGTCATGTAGGCGCGAATCGATGGGACTTCTTGACAAACGGATCGATGACCTAATATCCGCCCCAACTCAATCTTGACGAGCTCGATCGTCTTGGGGAACTTCACCGCGGGCGTTGCGTCTCGCCATAATAATATCGATTTCGTCACTGCCGCGGCAACGTCGATTCTGAAAGCGTCAATGTGACTCTCCATTTTTGTTCCAATTGTTACAATTGTGGATACTTAAGCGTCTTTGATTTGATTGCGATCATACATTACAACTCATTTTGAGGTATGTTTGTGTGCGATTCGCGTGCGTCTCGAGATGTTTCCCGAGATCGTTGATTTCGTTGAGTGCCGTGCCGCTCCACGTCATGAGAACTTTGTTCATGGGCGTGGGATGTGTTGCTTCACGCACCAAAGCAGCATTCCTGATCTGGTACAGGTTGCGCGTGACGGAATCGAGCCATGTATTGATATCGGTAATGTATCCGAGAATCTTGCGTCCGGTATCGATGGAGTATGCGCTGATATCAAGAATACGGTCATCACACCATTCAGAACGGATCGATACAATATACTCATCAAAAAGCGTTTTCTTGTACGCGCCGACCCACGAGTCGAGAGTTGTGAAGTGTGTCAATACGCGCGTAGCCCACGTTTTCATCGAGCGGGTCCGCGTCGCATCGTGAAACGCCATCATCTGATCTTTGAGGCCGTCCTTCTTCGTCGACCAACATTCGATATTATGTAGAAAGGTCTCGTGTGAAGCCATAAATTCCAACTCGATGATAACGGGAGTCTGGATATCCATGAAGTTGACTGGAAGGTCGTCACTGACATCACACACCAACATTATTGTTTGTTATTTATTATTATGTAACCACTCTCAATAAACCACTCACCGTATCAGCACCGCCACATCAGCACCGCCACATCAGCATCGCCACGTCAACATTGCCGCCACGTCAGCAGCAACTCGTCATCGCCACGTGGACCGCGCCTCAAGACTTCCAACGAGCGCGCCTTAGTGTGTTTTTGGAAATGGCGTGCACACCAATTTCAAAAACACAATATCAAAGCACATTTTTTTTCATGTTTCTGTTTTTTGAACTTACCGTTGTGTAAATTTCTAGTTGGAGTCGCGTCTACCGCTGCTTTCACAGACGGGCTAGACTATTTCTTAAGCAGCACTTTGTTGAAAGTGCTACCGATTGACATATAGTCGTTGAGGTGAAGCCATCTTTTAGATAAGGCCCTTCCCTGCTGATTACCTATTGTTTTTTAAAAAAACATCCAGACTGATGTCACGATACCACAGAAGCTCTGTGCCAGTGTCGAGTTTTCACAACGACACCACGTTAGTCTGGCTTTAAGGTTTCCCAGTCATGAGTCAATCTTGCATATGCTTTATTTAAAAGGCACATACTAGCGGCTGCGGGTCGCTTTTCCGAAGCGATGGTCCGTCAACGTGCTTTCCCTCGAGACTTCCAATCTCGAGGCGGCCGCTTTTCTGCCCAAGTTGTTGTTTAGGCGAGCCCACCCATGCCGCTCATACACGTTATCCACGTCTTTCGATCGTGGCGTGGACTGTATCTTAACCAGACGATTGTAAAATCTATCGTCCAGCGACTACCGTTCAGTCTCTGACGGCCACCCATATATGTATGGATGTAACCATGCGGATCTCCAATTTCGGATCTCATTCAAGAGATCGTCATCCAGCGACTTATGACCATACCCTGGTTCGTTTCTCCAGGCCAGGAACGGGTTTCCCCCAATTCCCTTGGTATCGCGTGGCTTTATGGTGTTCCCGCAACAAGTAGTCTCGCATGGTTGCAAAATGAACCATACTAGCTACTGGCATGGACTTGTTATTTCCAAGTCCCCGGACGCACAACTGGTTTCCAGCACCCTTTCCGGATAGGTGCCGCAGGTAGCTTCTCTGCACAATGAATTTTTATGCGAAGGACATTGTAATTTTCCGCGAAGATGAGTAGGTTGGTGAGGTTACCGGCCACGTTGGCGAGCGTCACCTCCTCGGAGGCAACACCAACATTGGCGGCGTCGTTGAATGCAACGCTGCACGGCTTAGTGGTGACAATAAGCGTGGCGTTATCAATGCGACTGAAATTGCACGTGCCCGAAGGCTGGTGCTCGGCGGGCTTCAAGCTGAAGCTGTAGAGGTAGATACCGGCCGAAGGAATCGACTGGAAGTGCTCGTACGGCTGGCAGTTGTTGAAGAATGAGCCGCGACGCTCGGTGAAGCGATCGTGGCCATTGAGCTGAAGCTTCACGGCCTGGAGAGGCGCGAACTTCTCGTCGGTGGAGCCGGCAGCAGCGGCGGTAAACTCGCCGTGCTTGGACCCCTTCACGACCCACGTCAAGAACTTGACGGGGTGGTTGAGGTTGAGACGCACATTGGTAGTGCGGGATGCGGCGGCGGGGGAGAGTGCCTCCGAGCCGGTGTGCTGGAGCTGTGAGATGCTTTTCTACCTCTGCTTTCACAGAGGAATAGACTCTACTTTACGCAGCGCTTTCATCGAAAGCGCCACGGATCAACATGGAGTCGTTGAGGTGAACTCGTGCTTCTGCGACGAGCTTTCCCTGCTGATTGCCCATTGTTCCATCCAAACCGATTTCACGATACCACAGAAGCTCTGTGCCAATGCCGAGTTTTCACAGTGACATTACGTTGGTTTGGCTTTAGGACGTCCCAGCATGAGTTGATCTTGCACGCGCTCGTCAAAAGACGCGTACTAGCGGCTGCGGGTCGCTTTTCCGAAGCGATAGACCGACAACGTGCTTTTCCTCGAGATTTCCAATTTCTCGAGGCGGCCGCTTTTTTACCCAATCTGTTTAGGTACTCGTGCGAAGTCTGTGCGAAGCGGCGCCTCTCGTCGGTATCTAGGAAAATATATGATACGTAGAGAGTTGCCGTAGGCGTGTAAGAGGTGTCGACACCAACAGCGGCAAGCTCGGTAGCTGAGCCGAAAGTGATGTGCAACTTAACCTCGTGGTACTGGAGGGCGATGAGCGGGAGCGCAAGGCCGGGGTTACGGTTGAAGAAGAACGAAAGGGGGAGGTACATACGCTTGATAACACCAACGTCGGTTGCCGCGGCAGTGTTGTCGAAGTCAGTGAGGCGGCGGTAAGCCTCCTTCTCTGAGCCAGTCTGGCTGAGCTCCGACCAGATACGGTACCAGTCAGCGTAGTGCTTATCAATCTTCTGCCCACCAATCTCGAGCTCGACCTCCTTAAGGAGCGCCTCGCCGGGGAAGAAGGAAGCGCCAGCCGACTTCTTGAGAGTGACCTCAAGGAAGACGGTGGAGATGAGATCACCGTTGCGAGAAACGGTTGCGCTGCACTTCTTGCCGAACGCCGGGGTGCCGTTAAACACCTGTTCGATCGACTCCATTGCGAACTGGGTGTGACGACGGTACACTACCTTGAAAAAAGTAATAGAGGGGTTACCTGTACGAAAACCATAATTTTCAGTTTTTGAGCTGAAAATCAAGAGTACCCTTGCTTTCACAATATTTGGGGGGAGGGTCTAGACTTTATCTTAAGCCATTACGTGCATGCATGCACGCAACAACCGATTGCCGTCAAGTCGTTGAACTGCATCCGAGATATCTATTTAAAAAATATCATGGGACTTGGCTGCTGATTACCAATTGTAATATCCGAGAACTGTGTTACCATCACAGACGCTGTGCCACGCCGTCCTTTCGGGCCGGTGCTTTGTCGTTCTTGGCTTTATGGAGTCCCAGCAATTTGACAATCTCGCATGTTTCAGCAAACATACTAGCGGCTGCGGGATGCCTCCCGACAACGTACGTCAACGGCCGCTTTTCTACCCTACAGATCAAGGTAAATATCCTGTGCGCCATCTCTGCTACCAAATCTCTCGAATTGGGATAGACTCTCCCTTACGCGGCACCCTGTAAGAGTGCCACGGATCAACATGGAGTCGTTGAGGTGAACTCGTGCTTTGAGGCGACGAGCTTTCCCTGCTGATTGCCCATTGTTCCATCCAAACCGATTTCACGATACCACAGGAGCTCTGTGCCAGTACCGAGTTTTCACAATCGATACCACGTTGGTTTGGCTTTAAGGCGTCCCAGCATGGGTTGATCTCGCGTGTGCCTCAAAAGACACACACTAGCGGCTGCGGGTCGCTTTCTGATTTCCAAAGCGATGGTCCGTCAACGTGCTTTCCCTTGAGATGTCGAGTCTCAAGACGGCCGCTTTTCTGCCCATGAACGTTAGGCGACGAGCTGCATAAGACCACCACCCATATTGGACCGAGGTATAATGTATATAGAAAATATTTTTTGGAAGCGAACGCACCGCAAACAGGTCGGGTCCACTTGCAAAAAAATGTATTTACGTCTCCTTGGTCATCAATGTCAAACCGCCTGGAGATTTAATGAGTTTTTTTGTATGACATTGAAATACAATATCGACATCAGTTTTGGAAAATACGGGCTTGGATTCACATGTGCCGCTCCATTTACATACTTCGACGCGGTCGAATGTCACTGTATACGCCCAAGGATACGCGCGCGGCTCGATGTGGCCGTGCATGGTCACAGTCCCTTCCTCCATGGCAACGATATTCTGAACTGACCGCTTTTCAGCATCGATAATCTGGACGATATCGAGGACTCGGACTGCGCGATCCGGGTACGTATTGAGCGTGAGGTGACGTAAATTCCTGACTCCAACGCCGAAATTCTGGGCATGCGAAGCCTCGAATCGCCATCGGCCCGACGAGATTTTATGCTGGAACATCGTTCTGTTTTAATATTGCAGCGTACTTTTTATTGGTGTATTAAACGATGCTTCAAGCACGACGGGTAGACATGAGGCCGTTGGTGCGGTACGACGGAGGGGTCCACGGTGCGTACGTGGCCGTGGACTTTGCAGGCTTGCGACCCATGGTCTTGATGGATGCGTACGCTGACCGGAACGTGGAGACAGTGGATGCGCTTGCACGGCCCGCGGCACTGCGGACGACATTGAGTGCCCCGGCGGGAATGGTCGGGAGCCGAAGCGTGCCTTTGTGGTGCTTGTATGCAGCGACGCCACCGACCGCGGCAAGTGCGAGTGCGCCGGCCCAAAGAGCGTTACGGCGACGGAGGCTGCGCATCCGCTTGCCGACGATCACGGACGCGGCCTTGGATTCGGGCGTGTTCTTCTTGGTCGCTGCGAGAATTTTCATGGAATTGAGTGCGGGTTTGGCGTATGCGGGGACGGCCATATGGGTGGAGATACAGTGATACAATCACGTGGGATTTTTTTTTGTGTCACGGCATATCTCGTGCGATGGCTTTATCGGCATGCTTCTTCAAGAACATTTCGACGGGGTCTTCCGGCATCCACGCATCCCACGTCGATTCGGTATGGTGCATTCCAGCGCACACCGAGCATTCACACATCGACCGCGACCACGGCTGCGTGACGGCGATATCGGAGGGAGCTTCGGGAGCTTCGGATACATCCATCTCAGTCTCGTCGTCATCGTCATCGTCACCCGTCTCGTCATCGTCATCCGTCTCATCGTCATCCGTCTCATCGTCACCCGAATCCGGATCCGAATCGTCCTGTTCCATCATGGCCGAGACTTCGTGCACTTCTTTCTCGACCTCGTCGAATCCATCTTCATCGAAAAAGTGCCGAGCGCTATGCCGCAGCCCCAACTCGATATCACGCGGGGAGACTTCGTTGCGATGCGCGTGATTTGCATATGTCGCCGCATAACGCGCGGCGCGCCTGACGAGAACGAACGTCATCGCGATCGTTTTCTTCATCAATGATTCTGAATGGGTATTCGGCTCCACATCGCCAAATCCCGTTCGGAGAGTGGCCGGGACGCCGGGAGGATGTTGGCCTGGCATTTTTATTGGTAAATGTATTGGTAATTTCATATTTCCAGTGGCCTTAAGCGTCCGAATGAAAATCTTGTCGTGATGTGCATGTAGAAATCATAACAGAATAATTGGCGATTGAGAATCGCCACGTAGACGCCACGTGGACTTGCCAGCTGGCACACTTCTCACATAGATCCAATGGGCGCGCCTCACACAACAACAAACAACAAACAATAAATAATAAATATGCAAGGGACGCGTGCCGCCACGGCATCTCCGTTCCATATCTTGCGTGATTCCAGGAGCCGCGTGCCATCGAGCGTCGACGTGAAATGCGGTGCTAAGGACGGTATTTTCGACATCAAGACGCGCCTCGTGACGTGCCGCTGCGATGCCTGCCGCGCTGACAACATTGGGAAGTTCACGCCAAGTGAATTCGAGAGGCACAGCGGCAGGGAGAACTCGAAGAAATGGAAAGTCTCGATAATGGTACCGTCGATGAAAAAAACTCTCGGCGCCTGGCTGGCGGGATGTGGCATCACCGCCAACAAGCGCACGAACACGATACCGTCCGCACCGATCCGCGCGATCCACCCCCCGGCTCCATCCGCTTTCCGCGCCACGCACCCGCTCCCTGCACCACCGCTCCCGGCCCCGATCGTCCCTGCAGTCCCTGCAGACCCTGCCGGCACAGACACGTTCTCGACCCGTCTCGACGCGGCGCTGCAGTCTGGCAAAACGCCCCATATTACAGGGTGGCGCATCACCGATTCAAATGAGATTTCCGTGTCGCTTCATATTGGATCTGTTTCGTTTTCGGGAACGCTCAAGGAATCTCCAAAATTGATGACGGACGCGATGGAGTTCGAGCGGCGCGGATACATCCCCATCCCGACAACGCCAATCACGTTCATGACGGGTATGGACGACGCGACAATGATCATCCCGCCTGATTTCTTCCACGCGAATATCCTCGCGTGGCCAATGTATTGTCTTGGTCGACACGCCATGTGGATGGAGATGTACATGAAATATATCGTCATCCAGCGGAATCTCATGTAATTAGGAATCACCATTCGCCAGTTGACGCATACTTGATAATATTGGCAGCCAGCGACGAGTCAATATCCAAATACGATCCTCGACGGCCGAAAAGCGTCAATCCATCGGCGTCACGGACGAGGCGATGCATGCGTGATCCCCATACGAGGCGATGCCGGTCGGAGAGAATATCGAGAGAGACTTCGCCGTCAATAGGACACTGCTTTCCGTACATATCCGTCCATATATCGTGATGCGTAAGTGGCGTGAAGTATGCGACCTCATATGCCACATCCCACGTCAATCCACACGCATTTGTATCGAATCCACTATAGAATTCCGTGCTCATAGGAACAAACGAGCCGTGAATAGTGAATGCAGCCAATGCCGATTCACATTGAATTTCCAGCGAGTCGGTGATACGGTTCCGCGCACAATCGATATATTGTGTGCTTTTTTTTATTATTACGGGCGTCGCTGGCAGTGTGGGAAGGAGGCGGCGCGTGCATACATCCAACGACCTCTTTCCGAGACTGCGGTATGGCGATTGAGACCATATGACTCTCCACGATCCGTGCATTGGCGATGTCTGTGGCATTTTGTTTTTAATAATAAAATGAATATGTCACCGCTTAAGCGCACACTTTGACATTTATTTCAGATGTTGACGTTTCTCAAAGCGACGTATTATTACATCACAATCGCACCGCGCGTTCTGTATGCATTCCTCTTGAATCTGCCAAACGAAATACATGAACCGCTTCTGCAACTTGATATCGAGCATGCGCCGACAAAAATCGAGACGGCCGAAGATATATTAGCCGATACATCTTTCTGGAATTCCATTCATTAATTTCTTAAACGGCCCAGCGCCATTCGATTGCCGCGTTATCTTTCGGTGTTCCTCCGTAAAAGCGACGTGCAGTATTCTCTTCTAAATCGATCAAGATCCCACCTCCGCCGTTTTTGTTGGCGTTTTTCGTACAGTCGTTGTTCTTCGTATCGCCGTCGCTGCATGTATCGAGCGCCTCGACGATCATTGTCGTGCCAGATGGCATCTTCAACTCGATCTTCTTGCCTTTTACATTAGAATTCCACCACGATTGAGCTTTCTTGGCATTTCCTGATTGGTTCTTGGCATCGTAATAGGCGACAATATTGCGTTTGGCGACTTCCGACGCTTGGATTTTCTTGTCCAGACCAGCGAACTGGCCTGCCCATTTGCATCCCGAATACTTGGTGCATTCAGTCTTATCGGCTTTAGGATCGTAGTTGTCGGAATCTTTACAGCATGAGGGGTACGATGTGTAACGCGTCGCATTCGCCTTTTGCCACTCGCCAATACCAGTTCCCGTCGCGGCGCTGGATCCAGCAGTTGTCGATGATGATGTGGTGCTTGTCGTTCCACTCCGTTTCAAATGGACGAGGTAGGCACTCACACCGGCCATCACGAGAAACGCACACATGAACACGGCCGCGATGAGCATCATGAACTCGTCGCCCATGATTCGTGTGTATCTACTCTACGCTCGCGTTTTATTTATGATGTGCAGAAAGGATCGTCACAGATCTCGATGTGGATGTGAGGGAACTTCAGATGCATCATTTCCTTGATTTCTTCTGCGAGAATGTAGTAGGCAGAGACATCTTCGCATTCGTCGGGATACATTAATAATCGCGTTAGGATATTGCCAATACGAGAGATTTTATCGACGAATATCTCAACCTCATCGATATCATCCATTTCGATGGGATCGATTGGTATATGGACCGTCAAGATAGGAATACCAGACTTTGTGCGTGGCGTAATGCAGTCGTTTGGAAAGACCTGGTCGATGGTGAGTGCCGGGACGACGAGCGTGCATAGAGAATTCCATATATTGAGACGCGTCAAGTCGATATTGCGATGCACTCCGGATAACCTGAGTGTATGTAATTTCGGGACGTTCTTGAATGTATCTGCATTAATATAGCTCATCGCGCCATGAAGATCCACATGATTTGTCGTTGGCGGAAAGATGAGATTGGCGTTATTATTTTCTTCGTCGATGTGAAGACCATTAGGAATCAAAAGTGTTTCAAGACCAGTGCATCGTCCGAGCGTCGATGACGTGAGATTTTGGATTGTAATATACGATGATTTGAAATGTACGAGGCGAGGCGAGGCAATAATCTCGAAATTGAATTTCGGCCATCGGTCAGGATCAATAGCCGAATTGCCATGCCATTCGAAATGCGTCAATTGATCGAGGCGTCCGCACGAATTCATATCGACAACATCAAATAATCCACCGCCAAGCTCGATGAGCGCGCCGGTGATGCGTACTGTCCGGAGCGACGATGGCAGGGGGAACGCATCGGATGAGAACGTCACGCAATCCATAGAAAGTGAAAGAAGCGTCGATGGAAGCGTCGATGTCACGACGCATCCGACGAGCGAGAGGTGCTGGATGTTGATTGGCAATGGAGCGTTCTGGAAATGTTGGCGGCGGCGTTGCATATTGATGATCTGGACCGCGCGTAAAGGATGCTTTCGGTCCATGAGAGGACGAAAAGATGACGATTTTTTTACGATGCGGTCGATCGTCCTATATGCCAATGGCTTCATCATATATGCGCATCCGTCCCTGTCGCTCCGAGGCGAACCGTCCATCGCGTACCCGAGAAACCCCAATTTACACTCGTCACTTCCAGAAGCACTGCATGGCCGTTCTGGCGCAAAGTGGATACGTAATGCCCGGATCGTAGTCGACGATGAAATGATCGAGATAAGTTCGTGGAATGCATCGTGATCACCGTGGAAATCGAGTCCTTGGATTTTATTGTGGTACCGCGAAATCCACGATTTGAAACTCGTCCAGATATTCCATTCGTCATAATTGTCAGAATCGGAAATGCATATGGGAGACGTGACGATCGAAGGCATCGCAAAGCGTTCGAGAGATGGATCGGTGCACAGAAGACGACACGCCAATATTTGCCGTGACGACGCATCATCGCACATTGTAAAAGATGTGTCGATGATGCGTTGGAGGAGATGGTCGGGAAGATGATGTGATGAAGTGTGCATCATTTTTATTTATTAAACAAAAGGCGGTGCGTGGCGCTTGTTTGCCGCGGTGGAATGCCACGTGTCAATTTGACGTGTCATCAAATTCTTTCTTTTTTATTCTTTCTTTCTTTTTTATTTTGTTGTTTATTGAATATCAAACGCGGCGGGTGCTGCGGCGGGTCGTGGTCTTGGGCTTTTTGGCGATCTTGAACGAATCCCAGCGTGCCGCCCATGCCGGGTCACGTGCACGCATCTCTGCATGGCTCTTCTTGCCGGCCTTGTGCTTCTTGATCGAGATAAGCTTGCCATCACGCGGACGCTTCATGATGCCACTCCGGGTGACGCCACCAATAGTCTTGAGGAGCGTGCCCTTGAAAACCTTGCGGTAGGTGCTGCGGACTGACGGTTTCTTGGTGGTCGTGGTCTTCTTGGTCTTCTTGGTGCGGAAGACGTCGAGGAGGTTCATGTGCAATATATAGTCTAGAGCAAGACTTTATTTTGACATCGTCTCGAAATCCTCCTCATCTGGCTCAGATTCGTCAAGCTCGGATTCAGTCTCTAAATCAACTTCAGATCCCGAACTTGAGCTTGCATCGGCATCTGAAGGCTCATATTCAGGATCGATATCGGATCCTTCGTCGGGCCAAGGCATTTCGACAGTCAAGGATGAGCTTGGCGTAGGGTTCCGGCGTGCGGCGCGGTCAGGGAGAGTCCGGAGTACTTTACGAGGCGCAGCCATGATATAGATCGTCAGATTTTTATTTTATTTTCTACGCATACTTTACTCGCCAACCATGATCAGCATGAAGCAATTGCCAGATGCCTACGCCACAGATATCAAGACACTTCAATCAATTGGGCCAGCGCTTCTTTTCGTGCATGTCACATGGTGCTCATATTGCCGCGCTGCGATGCCCATGCTCGAGAAGGTCGCTGCGATGCTCGGGTCTGCTGTGCCGACATACAAAATCGATGCTGACGAGATGCCGCAGATCGCCAAAGCTTTAGATGTGAAATCGTTCCCTACGATCTTTTACATTTCGCGTCATGGTATTCATAAGTTCGAGGCTGAGCGGACGCCTGATAACATTGCCGGGTTCGTGTGTCAGCATGCGACCGGCGAAGGAACGTACGAATTCTGTACTTCGCTTCTGTAAAATATAATCTTGCTTTACATTAATAACATGGCAACAACAACAATGCCGCAATCTACGCCGGGTGCATACGTCGACGAGTACCCTGAAATGCCATTGAATTATGCTGTGCCGACGACCGTGCCGCTCTCCGTCGCGCCATCTACCAAGCGCACTTTCAATTCGGTCGAAATTGGAGTGATCGCAACGGCTATTGCAATCACAATTATTACGATGAGTCTCCTCGTTTCGATCGCGAGGCGCTAATCACCGTTTTTGTGCTGAGGCGTACGTGTTAAACGTATCTTTCTGGGCGATTTGGGCTCGCCATCGATCTTGTAAATGGTGCGTCACGTTGGGAGTGTACGATGGATTGCGGAGCTTATCGGTATTGCTTCCGGAAGGCTCGATGCCCTGCACGATCGAGTAGTACCGAACGACAATCGTCAGCATGTGGTTTAATCCACGCGCGTTATAAAGTGTGCCATCTGCTTTCTCCAATTTGAAAGTCAGCTGGCTCAGTTTCCCAATTGGATTGGTTAGTTTCCGTGCCGGGAACGAAACGAAATCGAATCGTTGCTCTTGGAACCCGTTATTTCCGAGTTTCACCATTCCGAGACCCGGGTGATACTTCTCGGATGACCTATCGCGATGCAGGAACGATTCGATTTCAGGACACCGTATAAGCACATACTTCTCGCCAGTCAAATCGACGAGGCCGGGCGATACGAGCTCGTATTCTGCGGCGTTTACATATATTTCGCCAGCCACGGCGTCGCCTGATACGAGAGACATCCATGGACCGTCAATATCAGTCGCGGATTCGGCGCCTGCCTCGTCGCTCGATGGACCCATGAATATCGTCGTGGCTTCGTAATCGGGTGCAACAGGAACGTACTCAAGAACCATATAATATGTCTGGTCCTTGACGAGATCGTTGATGGTATCGACGCCTGCAGCCTCGCTATCGCCAGCCTCGATCGTTGCAATGGCCATTACCGTGCCGCTTCCATTGACGATTTTCGCAGTGAATGGCGAGCCGCCTTGGTCTGCGTACACGACAATACGCGCGACGGGACCCGCCTGGGAAGCAACGAAACTCTGTCGAATGACGCGCGTCTCGTTGAGGTAATCGATACCTACTTGGGGGAATGGGCCAGTGTACGTCTTGGTCCCTTCCTTGCCGAATGCCGAGACGCTATAGAACGTTTTAGCCGTCGTATTGAACCCAATCGATTTCGCGATCGTCGATTTGCTCGCGTAGAATTCGATGGGGTACGCGCTAATCAATTTGATGCGTGATGTTTTTGTGTATGGCGTCGAGTGCGGTTCAGCACGTATGATATCTGAATTCTCTTCTGCTTTCATTAATAATGTCAACTCTTCGCATAATTGTAACAAATTATAATCGCCCGGCTCGACGATTAAAGTTTTTTTCGGGCCGTCGTCAAGGGCATATATGAGCGAATTCTTGCCTTCTTCGATCGTATACTCTGACCGAGGGAGCTGGACGTCAAGTAAATCCAAGCCAAAGACATTCTTGAATGGGTTCTCGAACTCGATGCAATACTCGCTCGGCGTAGCGTACGCATTCATATCTCGACGAGCCGAATCGATGACCATCAAATAAGAATCCTCATATGCGTTCTCTCTCAGAAAACGCACATCTTCCATGCCTTACATATCAACACATTTTTGTTCATGGAGATCAACCGCGCGCATATACATCATTTCAAATCAACGCACGCCGGCAAGCTTTGCTTGAATTGTCCAAAAGAAGAAGCACGGAAGTCGTTCGCAGATGAAGGGGTGGTACGGATAATATTGCGTGCCCCAGATCGTCATGCATTTCTCCTCGTCGAGTTTCGCGATATCGGTGCCGCGGTCTTTATATGTCGAATCGGACCATAGGAAGCTCTGGATCTCGGGTACATTTTCCAGCTGGATCTTGAATTTCTTGAAGAACTCGATATATGCGGCCATTTGCGAAGGTCGGGCCGCCCAATAGTTGCAGTAATATGACGGTATTTCGGTCGATACGATATCGTTCTGTGAGTAGCCCATCGATGTCAATACTGGAATCCAAATCTTCGAAAAATTGGGATGCCATTGATCAGCCGTCGCAACTAATGGGTCGCCGCGATACATGAAAGCCACAACGTCTGCATTTTGACTCTGGGAAATAACGTCGTCGAGATCGAGAGAATTCATCTTATCGTATGCGCTCCATCCAATGCATCCGACGTAATCGGCGTGCTTCCATTCAGGCATGCGCGATTCGAGAACGTGGAAGTACGCGACGCTTTCGAGATAAAACGTGCTCGGAATCCAAATAATACGCGCCCATTTATGGGAATACACTTCACGAGCCTTCTCGACTGCTTTGGCGTTAGGACACAGAACATAAATTAAATTCCGCGAGGCGCGCTGGGACGTCACGAGACCATCGGGAAACTTAGGGAGGAAATGCGCGTTCGGGCCGTGCGTTCTTCCGATAAAAACACTCGATTCGTACTCGAAGTAATCGAAGAATACATCGTCGAGCTTTGCGTCGTGGCCATGGAGCGTCTTTGCGGGATTCGCATTGAAGAGCACAAGTCCGCCCGGGATCGCGTTATTCAACATCAATGTCACATCGTCGTCGGATCGCGCGTGGTCGCAGAGCGTCACGCGAAACCGCCCGTCGTTTGCAGCGATGGGTTGGTCCGGCACGGCGAGAAAAACGTTCTCGTCGAAGAAGTCGATGGGACATGCACTCTTGAGCCACTCGAATACATCGGTGATCATTTTGTTTTGTTATTTATATAAAAACTACGTCCTTAAGCGTGATATCGATTTTTTTTCGAAACAGACACTTAAGGCCACGTACAAATCTCGTATTTTGTGTATTTGGGAACGATATGACTAGATATTGCGGTGAATGCCTCCCAGAAAAGAAACGCGCGAATTATGGCCCTAAAATGGGGGAGACACCGACGTGTTGCTCGATGCACGGCAAAGCGCATGGATTCATCGACGTCACGCATACGCGGTGCGACCACGACAAGTGCAAGGAGTTACCAGTCTACGGAGCCAAGGGCGAGCAACCGACTCATTGTGGCAAACATAAACTCCCGGACACGATCAACGTCGTGAATAAGCGGTGCGAAGACGACGGGTGCAACGAACGCGCAATCTACGGCTTCAAGGGCGGCAAACGGACTCGTTGCCGCACACACAAACTCCCGAAAATGATCGACGTCGTGAGTCAGCGCTGCAAACATGTCGGGTGCGACGAATTCACACACTACGGCATCAAGGCCGACAAAAAACGAATTCGGTGCCACGCCCATAAAACCGAGAAAATGGTCCTCTTGAGTCAGCGATGCACTTCGTGCGATACGACGTGCACGCAACAAAAGGATAAATTATGCTCGGCGTGCCGCCAGGTCCAAACAATGGGCGCATCGCGCAAACTCATCCGCATCGAGCGCCGCATTATCGCGATGCTTATCTTACACGGAACAATTATCGACGACGACCGGACGAAATTCAACAAATCGATCGGAGCGGAGTGCGGCGGCTACAGGCCCGACATCTACATCAATTGCGGGACGTTTATCTTAGTTATCGAGATCGATGAGAACCAGCACCGCCCGCGGTACATCTCACGCATCGTCGATGGAGTCGTCACGCCCATGGTCGTCGGATCGTACTCAACCGAATGCGAGAACAAACGCATGATGAGTATCGTCAGCAAGGAGCAGATGCCCGTCTACTTCATCCGGATCAACCCTGACAAGTGCACGATCGACGACAAGGATATCAAGGTCTCGTTCGAGAAGCGGTGCGAGGCATTGCGTACGCTCATCAAATCGGTTATGGATGGCGGCAAGCCTGCCGCGTGGATGACGGTCACGTACATGTATTACGACGGCGCGCTTCTTAGGACCGAAACGCCCAACCTTCCCGCTGGATTCTGATTTGTTTTGCCACGTGTTGTGCGTTGGTTTGTGTGATTCGCCACGTGTCACGTGTTGTTTAAAAAACATTCACTTAAGCAAACAGAATAGCACCATTTAGAAATAAATAACAGATTCGTTGTATCAATAAATAATATGGTGGACATCTTCGCGATCGATTGGGGCGGCGTAGATCACGCGCCGCCCGAGAGCGATGCCGCGCGATACGAGATTAGATGTTGGGCGAAAACGCAAGATGGTGTTTCGACTTTACTCCGAATTGCGTTCACGCCATACTTCTTTGTCGCGATGCCTACACACTGGTCCGAAGCGCGCCGCAAATATTTCATCGGGACGGCGATCGAGAAACTCGGCGCGTTACCGGGTTTTTCTCAATCAGTGATGCGAACGCCGTTCCTGGGGTTCACCAACAACGCCAAATTACCGTTCGTGCAATTGGCGTTCCCGAATTTCAAATCGTTCCAGAAAGCAAAATATTCGATTCCGAGGTACGATACGTATTTCAAACTCAAGACGTCCGAATCGAGTCTCGATCCTCTTCTTCGTTTCTTTCATGTTCGTGGAATTTCGCCTGCATCATGGATCAAATTCGATATTGAGCGCGCGACTGAAATCCATCAAGATGACGCCGATCGAGTTTCGGTTGATGGCGTCCGTGAATTCACGATCGATTTTTCAAATGTCGGGCCATCTCAATGTACTGCGCGCCCACCCATCACAATAGCAAGTTGGGATCTTGAGTGTGTTTCAGATACATTGAAATTCCCATGTCCCGACTCGCCACTCGATTACATTATCACGATCGGGACATCGTTTCAAAGATTCGGTGATCCTGAGCCGTACCACCGCGCTGTCGTCACTTTAAAATCGTGTGATCCCATCGAAGGCGTCGAGGTCCTTGCGTACGATACCGAGCATGAAGTGATCAATGCATGGCTAAATTTGCTGAGGCAACATGATGTCGATTGTATGGTTGGGTATAATACAACAGGTTTCGATTTTCGGTACCTCTATGGCCGCGCCGGTGTATGTGTCAGCGATACCGGCTACCCTTTGGTCGATCTTCATAAAATGGGCAAATCGCTGCTTGGCGGCGGAATTCCGATCGAGAAATCTTTGTCGTCCAGCGCGTATGGCGACAACGCGTATTTCTTTCTGTCGACGCCCGGCATCATGCAGCTTGATCTTCTACAAACGTTCCGAAAAGAACTTAAATTGGAGAGCTACTCATTGGCCAACGTCTCGAAGAAATTCCTCGATCAAGGCGACGAGAAGATTGATTTGAAGCCTCAAGAAATCTTCAGGAAGTTCAAGTTGACTCCACAAGACCGCATGGATATCGCCGTCTACTGCATTCGCGACGTCGATTTACCGTTGAAACTTCTTGCGCGCTTATCGACGCTGGAGAACGCACTGGAAATGGCTAATGCGACGTGCGTGCCTCTTGAGTACCTGCAAACGCGCGGCCAGCAGATCCGTGTCTATTCGCAACTCATTAGGAAAGCACGCGAATTGGGATTTGTAGCGCCCGACTCCGATCGCGATGCGCCGGTTCCCGAAGGCAAGTACGAGGGCGCGACGGTTCTCAATGCTGAGCGCGGCGCGTACTTCGATATTGTCTCCGCACTGGATTTCGCATCGCTGTACCCTTCGATCATCCGCGCACACAATCTGTGCCCATCGACGCTCGTTTTACACGACCAGTACGATAATCTCGAAGGTATCGAGTATTATGAAGTTCAAGTCGGCGATACGACGTTCAAGTTCGCTCAGAATGTGGTATGTGTCGTCCCTGCTCTCCTGGAAGACTTGGCCAAGTTCCGCAAGAAGGCCAAACGCGATATGGCATTGGCACAAGATACGGGCGACCATTTCAAGGCGAGTTTGTTTGATGCGCAACAGAAAGCGTATAAAGTCAGCGCCAATTCGGTCTACGGCTTCTTCGGAGCGACGAAAGGGATTTTCCCATGCATTCCAATTGCGGCATCGACGACCGCGACGGGTCGACACATGATCGAGAAGTCCAAGAAACTCGCCGAAGAACTCGTGCCTGGAACGAGAGTCATATATGGCGACAGCGTGGCCGAGTATACGCCAATTTACATTCGGAGGAATGGAGGCGTCAAGATCGTCACGTTCGAAAAATTGGCCAAAGAGGTGGAGTGGACCGTGCGTGACGACGGCAAGGAAGTCGCCGAATGTGTGGATACCGAGATATGGTCCGACGATGGATTCACGCGTCTGGAATGCATTATTCGGCACGCACTGGATCCTTCCAAAGATATGGTCCGTATCTTGACGCATACTGGTCTCGTCGACGTCACGAGCGACCATTCGTTATTGACGCCAACTAGACAAGCCGTCAAGCCATCCGAAGTCGATGTCGGGTCGCCGCTCATGCACTCTGATCTTCCACAGTTCACATTGCCACATGGAGTCGATGCAATGACCAATGAAGTCGAGGCATTTGAATTAGGAGATTATCTTCTTTATAACGATCCTGTGCCTTCTGCAATTCTGGCAGCGGGCGAAGATGTGCGTCGCGCATTCTGGACCGGTCTGAATCGAGATTATAGAGCGGTCTTCGTCCAAGTCCATGGAATGTCAGCGTCGATCGTCGCTCTCGGCACGTCGCTCGGGTATTCTGTTTCGATCAGTACAATACAACAGAATACGCGATTGGTCCGCACGACATTCACCAGGACGAAGACGACATGCTATGATGACACAATCAAGGAAATGCACGTGATTCCGTACGATGGCCGCTATGTGTACGACGCAACGACATCCAACCATCACTTTGCAGCTGGCGTCGGGAGGCTGGTTGTCCATAATACTGATAGTATCATGTGTCTCTTCAAGGTCGCCGAAGAGAAACGGTACGATATGGCCGAGCATTTCAAGGTCGCGCAGCGCGTAGCCGATACCATCAGCGCGACGTTCCCCGACGCCATCGAATTAGAGTTCGAGAAAGCCTACTGGCCATACCTGCTTCTCTCCAAGAAACGGTACGCTGGTCTCATGTTCCTCACGCCCGACACGCACGATAAAGTCGACGTCAAAGGACTCCAATTGGTGAGACGCGATAACGCCCCGATCGTCAAAGACGTCTCGACGGATATCCTCAATCGGATCATGTTTGACCGATCGCCCGAAAAAGCCGTCGAGGCCGCTCGAGCATGTGTGGCGCGAGTCCTCAATGGCGAAGAACCCATTGAGAAATTCGTTATTTCCAAAGCGCTCAAGGCGAATTACGTCAATCCAAGTTCGCAGCCGCATGTCATGGTCGCGCAGAAGATCAGGCAACGGCGCGGATATGCGGTTCCTCAAGGCGAGCGTGTCCCGTACGTCTTCGTGGAAGATACGTTGAATTGCGATGGGTTGCTGAGCGCGCGTGCCGAAGATCCCGCATTCGTCAAGGAACATGCCGACGAGATCAAGCTTGATATGTTGTACTACATAAACAATCAGTTGATGAGTCCTATTGAGACTCTCTTAGAGCTTCTGGTTCCTGACGTCAACGAGGCTGTGTTGGGGTACCCAGGTATCAAGGAAATCATCGACGACTTGAAGAACCGCAGATCGCGCGATGTCAAGGTCTGCAAGCGAATCAAGGTCAACGCCAAGACCGGACAAAAGGAAATCACGGCGTTCTTCGGATTTAAAAGGGACGATTAGTTGATGAAATAAATATGGTTGTCTATGTTATAGAAAATGAGCCAGCAGCAGCAGAAGCCATGGGATGGGTATGCGAAATCGTACGGTCTCATCAAAGGCCCGACGGGAACGGCACCGAACGATCTCAGCGGATCATTGATCGCGTCAATGCACCAATGTTCCTCGCCGCTGGCAGATGCATTCTTCGCGCCGACGAACGTCGATCGCATCCAGACGAATCTCCGCACAGTAATTCGCGAGAAGACGGGCTACGTGATCGACAGGCAAAACGACGAAGATCTCACTATCATCATGCGGGCCATGTATGCGACGCACGCCCAGCATGGCGGAGATCTTCAGCGTGAACTGATGCGACTCAATGCGATTGTCTTATCGGAAATCGCGCCGATGGTCGGGACTGGAATCTCGCAGCATATCGGGTACTTGAGGGACGCGAGCTCGTTGCCTGCACCGCTGGAACGCGCCAAGAATATCTCGATTAAAGGACGCAACACATTTTCTCTCTTTCAAAATATCTAGGCATGTTATAGAATGGCAATGCCTTGGCCCAACCTGATATCATTATCGTTCCTTATATTATTCAGCGTCCTTCTCTGGGGCACATGGCAAGGATTTTTCAGCGCACGGATCAAGAAGTCCACACACGTCGTCGCGCAAAGTGAATCGATTGATCCGTGTACTGCCCTGCGTGCCGAAAACGCCCGTCTCAAAGGACGCGTTTTCGAATTGGAGAATCAACTCGCGGCGCAAACTGCGCTCGCGAACGAACTCAATAAGAAAATCAAAGATCTGTTGGAAATTATCAATAAATTAACGCTGGATCTCGATGCGTGCCGGGCCCGAAACGCCGAGCTTTCTGCAGCCCTGAAAGCGGCCTTGGAAGATCTGGCGGCGACTCGGTCCCAATTGGCCAAATGTAAAGCTGAGCTCTTGGCCAAGCAAATCAAAGATGCGGTATGTAAAATGCAACCTGAGAACGCCAATTTGTTGCGCTGATTTTAGAGCGGATGCGTATCGCCAGGCTGCTTGTATGTGACAGGATGCCTATAGAATTCGCCTTGGGAAACGCGCGGAGGATAATACATTGCGACATACGGTTCTTTGGAACGAAGCCATACGACAACGCCAATGGCTCCCATGACAATACATGCAATTGTCGTGGAATTCATTGCTACTTGTACTATTATTACTAAACTATTATTTTTCATGCACGCAAGCTTCGACTCGTCCCGGCATCTTTGATCGAATAAATAAATAAATTATTGAGTATTTAATAATCTCTGGGTACCGTATGGTGCAAGCGGTCATTGGCGCAAGTGCCGAACGGGCGGAAGTAGCCAATGAGGCGCTCCTTGATCCCGTGAACAAGTTCAGGGCTCACAACAGTTGAAAGAAACCTATCAAAAGCATACATCTAAATACGTGCACACATACTTCACCACAAATCCACAAATTGTGATGTTTTATCAAAACACAAAGTAACAACAAAATCGAAAAGTC
>Ga0209230_10000206_pt1 | contig 22224 bp, 32 predicted proteins | sample LakOntMetagenome_FD_187467 | JGI IMG/M metagenome (GOLD analysis project Ga0209230, IMG submission 187467) | Freshwater and sediment microbial communities from Lake Ontario - Sta 18 epilimnion Metagenome (SPAdes) (version 2) | ecosystem: Environmental > Aquatic > Freshwater > Lentic | place... | reverse complement strand
TAGTCATTACTATACTCATTACTACCATTCCAAAACTACCTCTACTAATACCGCAAAAAATCATAAGAAACGTTCCACTTAGCCATAAGGGGTAAGTTACTTCATAAGGAACATTGGGAGCCATAACAGCAAATATAATTGCTGTGGCTAATGCTGTTACAGCATTATAGGTCTCAGCAGATAAACGCCAAGGGTTGGCATGCCAATCTGCTTTGACCCATTCAATGATACCGCTAATTTTATTACGGAGTTGTAGAGCCATCTGTTGAGCCCTGTTTATTCCAATCACCTGCGTGACCAGTTGTATGAACAATGTCTTCCAAGTCACTAAAGTCCTTAGCAGTCTGTTCCCAATCGTCTTTCATTGCTGTACGAATCGCTTTTTTAATTACACTTGGCTTGACATCCAATTCTTCTGCTACTGCTTTAATTGTTTCGTTAAGTCCCTCTTGCAGACTTTTAATTTCGTCCATAACTTGCCAACCATCTTTTACTAGTTGTTTTAGTTTAGCTTGTTCAGGTGCGCCGAATACATTTGACATATTATTACTCCTAAAATAATATAACAAGTATACAGGATATCCTAGCTAGTGTCAACTAAGTCGTAAGAACAGGGCAACTAGTGCCCTGTTTTAATGATTAAACCTTTTAACCGTTTAATTGATTATTAAGTTTTTGGCGTAATGATTCCATATATAGATCCTGCCCTTCGGACACTTTCTTAGATTTTCCCTTCAAACGTCCGTCAGCTTCTGCTGACTTTAGCATGGCTGCACGATCTGCATAGCTACCACGCTTAACATCTTTGGCAGCATCTTTCTCACCCTTTGTAGGATTCTTAACGTGCTTTAATGCATCGAACTTTTCTGAAACTTTCTTTTTACCACCCATTTCATCTTTACCTAAACGTCCAGCAACCACGTCACCCTTTGTTACTTTGTCGTAAGGTTTGGCGTTATTAGCTAAGTTGCCGTCATTGCCTTCATACATGCTGCCACATTCTTTCAGACCGTGTACTGGACACTTTTTTCCTTTAGCAGTATGGTTACATTTTTCTTTAGATGATTCTTTAACTGGATATTCTTTTTTACCAACTTTGACTTTTTCGCCTTTTTGGATACCATCTTTTTTAGCATCAGCTACAGCTTTACCAAATGCATTTCCTTCGTTTGGATCTTCTTTAACTTTACTATCTTTCTTCTTTGCAGTTTTTTTGGCTTCAGCAAGCATTTGCATTACTAGGTCAATATTTTCCTTTAATGCCTTCATCTTGTTTTTATCCATAGCCGCTTTAACTTTGGAAACTTTCTTTTTACTTTCTGCTGTCATTTCAGTATCGTCAGTGCTTACTTGTGGAGTTACTTCTGCTTTTTTTACTGCTTTAGGTGCTTTGTATCCAGGAGGTGGTGCTGTTGCTCCATCATCTGGACTTGGGATACCATTCTTATCAAACGGCTTATAGTTTGGATTAGTTGGTCCAGGATTCTTCGGACTCCATTGTTTACCTTTATTAGCACCCTGTGTAATTGTTGTGCCTTCCATTGCTCGTTCAAATGCTTCAGCCATATCTTTTTCTGCCTTACTTGATTTTTCAGTTTCACGTCTAGCTTTGTCGCTTAGATTAGTTACTCGACCACGTGGGTTCTTTTTAGCATCGGACTTCTTCCACTCGCCTTCATCTTTCCAGCTAGTGACTTTGCCTTCTTTATCTTTAACTTCAGTACGTGCTTCTTTAACTTTTTCTGGAAGCCCTTTAGTACTAGTACTTGCAAAATCTTTGGCAGCTTTTTTAGTCATACCTTTTGCAATTTTTGCCACTTCTGGACTAGCAGGCTTTTCGCCCTTTTTGGCTGCATATACTGCGCCCATTAAACCTTGTTGTGCTTTGCTTTTTGATGGCATTATAATCTCCGTTACTATATTTATTATTATCGTTTAATAGCAGGGCCGCCAAAGAGACTTCCGCTAGTATCTAATCCGTTTGTTCCTGGCTTTTGTGGTATTGGCTTAGGTTGGGGCGGTGCTTTTGTGCCGCTTTTTCCTGGGCTACCAATATAGCTCTTTTTGCCTCTAGCTGGCCCTGGGCTGAGATGTGGAGCATCAACTGTGGCAATATTTCCTGCGCTAGTTGCACCTGCTGTAGCTGATTCATCTAACGGTTCTGGAACAGTTATTCTAGTAGGGGCACCCGCAACTACACTTGAATCAACTTCGTATCCTTTTGGCAATACACTGATAATTTTTAAACTGTGTGTTTTGTCGCCAACTTTTACTGGCAAACTCTGACCAACTGCATACTTTCTCTTCTTTGCAACTGCCGGAGCTGTCATTGATGGTAAACTGCCTGATGAACTGCTTGAGCTTGTCTTAGTGTCTGGCATTATGTCTACGTTTTTCTTAATCAGTTCTTGACCAATCTCTCTTTTAACAGCACCTTTACCTAAAGCCATAGCACCTTGAATACCAGTCTTTGCAATTTTAGCCGCTCTCACTGCTGGAATAACTGTGGCTGCATCTACTAGTGCATCGCCTACTGTGTACTTTGGTGTAATGTTAGTTTGAATTACATCTTTGATTTTAGAGCCATATTTAATAACATCTTTTGCATCAACTCCTGGTATATAGTCTGCAATTGCACCTGCTGTGAGTTTAGATCCAAAGATGTCGGCAATAGACACATTTCTAAGAGCATCGCCTATTTCAAATTCAAGTAACACTTCTGATATTTTCATTATACGCCTTGTACGTCTTGACCTTGTGCTTTTGCCTGTGCAAAAGCTAACAACGCTTCTTTTTTGTTTTTAAATTTTACTTTTTTACCATTAATGATTAACTCGACTTCATCTTCTGGTTTTACTGCGGTATTAATTGCTGTCTTAGCGTAGTCGCCAGCAGCCGACGCAGTATTTTTAATTTTGTCTATTACACTATTGGCCGTTCTAACCAATTGCGATCCACTTGTTGAACTTCCAGATGTTCTAGAGTTCATATCTGCTAAAGCGGTAACCCCTAGTGCTGTACCTGGTGCGTATGCTTTACCGCCTGCTTTATAAATTGCCCACTGATTTGCTTCGTCTTGACTAGCAAATGATTGTTTGTCACCACCTGCATTCTTGTAATACCAGACTGCAACTTTTTTATCTAACTCTGGATCTTGTGCTAACAGTTCTGGATTTTTAACTAATGCGCCGCCTAAGCCTAACGCTTTGTCAGCAGCCGCATAATTTGATCTTCCTGTTAAACCAGTTAATCCTCTTCCTCGAAAATTATATCCATCATCACCAGTATTAGATAATTGACCGCCATATGCTTTATTAAAGAATGCTTTTGGGTCTGCTTTAAGTGCGTTTAGTTCAGAATCACTCATTCTTGCAAATTGTGGTAGTTTTTCTCTAATTCTACTATTGCTGGTATTAGTGTAGGGTATTTCTTCAACTCCGTATTTTGCTCCAGACTCTTGTCCAAATTTTCCTAATATTGCTTTTTGCAAATACGGATCTTTAATTCCTTGTTTTTCAAATTCTTGTTGAAATGCAACATTGTTATCTAATTCTTTAGGAACACTTTTTGTAGATGCCACAGGCTCTTTGACAGTTGTAGTTGGCTTGTCTCCAACTACACTTTTAACTGCACCAGTAACTTTGTCTTCAATGTTACCTAGTACACTATCTTTATCAAAAAGTTCTACAATTCTCATTCTATTGGCCTCTCACCAGTGAGATAAGGACGGCTGAACCAGAGTTTAAACCATTCAGGAGTCCCAGGTTTAATATTATGTTCGCGCTGTAGTTTTCCTTTGTTGTCACCAGTTCCACTTATATTACTGCCTTGCAACCCTCTATACTCTTGCAGTCTAGCCTGGCCATTTAGACCACCTAGTCCTGAGAGTATTTTTAATTCTTGTATAGGGTCGTTAGGATCAAGATAGCAGTCCTCTGGACTGTCTTGATTTAAATCCTTTGTGCTGACCCTATATTGTTTCATTTTAATGTTGCTCTTAACATCCAGCTGTGCTTTGCATGTGCGTCTTGACGCTCTGCTAAGAAGTTACTTAATCCGTAATGACCATTTGAGTCAGCCATTCTGTAAACAATTTTGAAAAGTTCTTCCATTTTTTCGCTATCTGCTAGTAGTTCTGCACACATTGCAGGAGCTTCTAAAATTTCAGTTTCATCATCAATTTCGCTTAACATGCTAAAGCGTTTGAAACTTGCAGGTGCATACGTTTTTACTTTGCGTAAGTTCTCTGCAAACGTGTCAATGCTGCCGTATACTTCTTCGTATATGCCACCAAACAACGCATGGAATTGTTCAAAGAACATGCCTTCAACATTCCAATGAAAATTTTGGGCCTTAAGCACAAATGCGTACTCGCTTGCAAAGGCTGTTTTTAATGCTAAATGATATTTTTCGTCCATAATTTATTCTCTTATTTTGGTGCCCAAAACTTACCTGGACCAAATGCTTTATCTGCCATATCCTTTTGCATACCAAAAGAACGTCCGCTTGTACTATACTTAGCTTTGGCCCACTTACCGCTTTTAGTCTGCTTGATTCCATAACTGGCAGCTTCTTGTTCTTTACCTGCAGGAACATCATAGAAATAATATCCTTGCAATACAGGCTTGTCTTGTGGTGCTTGATACTTGTCGTCTAGATCGTGTCTTTCATCATTTGCGCCACCGTCTAATTGATATGCTAAACTGTCACGCTTACCCATACCACTGACACTACTTGCATAATCTCTATCATACGCACTTGGGCTTCCTGGTCTTCTGTACATACCTTCTTCAACTTCTCCATTTTGATGCTGACTTAAAATGTAGTCAAATGCTGTTACTAAGTGTTCCTTAGCTAATGTAATTTTACTTTGCACCCATTCAGGAAGATTCTCACCATCAATCAAGTTGTCTTCCATTTCTTTAGCACAACGCTGAATTGTCTGTAACTGGTTAGATGCCATACCAGTCTCATCATCATATTCGCCGTCATAATCTTCTTTAGTTTGTGCTTGTTTATATTTTGCAGTATTATTGGCAGCAGTTTGATTGTCAAAAGGTCTGTATTCTTGAGGCAATGCTGTAGCCAGTGTGTCGCCGATCTTTGTAGCAACTTGCTGTATGATGTTACTAGACTCTTCATTCATTGCAGCCCAGTCATCATGATCGATGTAAAAATCACTATCAGGATCGTAATACTTGCCTTCACGTGGGTCGTAGTATACTACTTTGCCATTTTTAGCATGGAATGGTCCTTCTAATCCAGGACGTTCTTGATAACGTTCTTTATCAATGCCTGGGACTATACGATGTCCTTCGGCAAGTTCCATTTCTTTTTTCTTGTGCTTTGTGTCGCCTTGTTTGACTGCTTTCTTTTTATCCTTGTGTGCGCCAGCGCCACCAGTTTTAGCATTCTTAGCAACAAAATTTCTTGGGGTAGTAGCAGGAACTTTAGATATAGTTTTGCTTTCTAATATTTGTGTAATTTTCATGATTGTTGTTTTATCCCTCTACTTGCTACTCCGCCTTTACGACGTCTAGCTTCTAGTTCTTGTTGTCCGTGTTGTATACTACGGATATTTGTTTCTAATTCTGGAAAGTGTTTAACTATTGTGTCCCACATTCCAGGACTGTCAGCTTCGTTTGCTTGTGCAGCCATACGTGCTAAATCCATTAACTGTGCTGCCGCACGTTGTTTGCGGTAGCTTAATTTGCCAGGATTAAGACCTGGCGGCATCACCATTGGATCATTTGGATTTTGTGGATCCATCTCAATTGGTGCTTCTAGAATACTTTCTACTTTGCCAGTTAGTCTACGCATAAATGCTTCATGATCTTCCATGACACCTAATGCGTCAACAATTGATTCTGATAAGTTCATTTTCTTAGCTTCTTTTTCTAATGCAGCCTTGCGTCTAACTAGTTCAGCTTTTAGTTCTGGATCCTTGTGTGTATTTGGATCTGTTTGAATATCCTGTAGTGCTTTTCTTTTTGCAGATAAATCAGCTTTATCACGTAATTTAGTTTCGTTCATTGTGTCCACATCTCTCTGAACTTCTGGAGCTTTCCCAGGAATCTTTTTAGCTACTGGTTTAGTTACTTGTGCGGGTTGAGCATTTTGTTTAACAGGAGTTGCAGGGGCTGTTGGTTCGCTAGTTGCGATACCCATACCTTCTCTTGTTGCTTGATATAATGTTTTGCCGTTTACAACGACGTCAGGACCAACACCTGTGAATTGCTGGAATAATTTCTCGTTGCCGGAAGCAGCCGCTTGGCGAGCTTTAGTTCCACTGTAGCCAGTCACCCCTTCTGCATCTGGATCACGCTGACCGCTACTAACGAAGTTAATAACTACATGCTCTCTCGCACCAGCTGGATCAGTAGAGCGTACTGGTCCACTATTCCAACTGTTTAGTAATTTCTCAATGCTACCTTTTTCTTTTCCAAGTCTGTCACTGCCTGCAACAAACACCATGTTACGATAACCTTTACTATACAGCCAATTGGCAGCATATATTGGACCTTGTACAAAGTCAGTAACAATGTGGCTTGCGGCATTTGGATAAATTTTAGCAACAAATTGTGCTTTTAAAGAAGGATCAATTGGATTGTCTGTTGCATCAGTACTGTTACTTAGGAATATAAACGAACTTTCTCCACCTTGTTCTAATGTCTTGTTTATCACAAGTCCATGTCCCATTGTTGGGGGATTCATACGACCAAAGCAAAAACTTGCTACTGGCATTTGACTTTTCTGTGCAACTTCTTCATCGCTAGGCTTATGTTTAGCAAAGTTTGCACGACTAAATCCTAAACGATCAATCAATTTAAGTTTATCTTTGCCTGCACCAAATACATATCCTTCGTGTGCATCTAATCCATCTGTTGTGGCAATAATTTCACTGCCTTGCTGTTGTGTATCAATTTGTTGTTTGATGTGAATTTTTAAATCAACAACGGATGCCCACATAGTCCAAATACCTAATAAGCCAGGACCACCGCCATCTTGTTGATATAACCATCCATCATTATTATCGCCAATCATTTTTTGAGCGGCGGACGCAGTCAAACGTTCTTTTAAAAATTCTAAAAATCTTGGAACAATATTATTTTGTATGTCATTTTCTTCTAACATACGAGTAATGAATGGCCCCATTGCAGTAATAACTGACTTGCCCTTCATTGCTGTTAATTCTTTAATAAAAGAATCAACTGCTTGTCTATTATCATTAATAGTTGCTTGTGTTGCTGAGAACAAATCTGTATTAATTGCAACACGTGGTTTGTCTTTCATTTCCCCTACTAGGAATGTAACACCTGCATCTTCTACTAGGCCCTTAAGACCAATTAGAGGTTGGTCACTTTGACCTAATCCACTAATGTAAGTATGAACTGCAATGCCACCAATACTACGTGCTATCTTGTCACTTAACGTTGCTCCTTGTCCTGGAGTCGCATCAATTTTAACTTTGTATTCAACAGTGTTTGGTTTAAAAACAAAGTATCCGTTTTGTGTTGGCGGAGTTCCTGACCACATTAGGTCACCCATCCAATATTGATCTTTTACATTTGGTACAGCTTTTTCTAATGCAGGGCGTAATACGCTTTCTTTTTCCCACAAATCATTTCTATTGGCGTCACGAGACAAGTCATAATCTTTAATAGACATAAACTCTGTCTTACCTGCAACTACCTTTTCGTACATGTGCTTATCCATAAACACAAGTGTACCATTCTTATCTCTACCAAATACTACTGCTGGGAAACCGTCCCATTTAACAGTGACTGTGCTTGGGTCTTTTTGTAAACTTGCTAAATCTTTTAAAACTCTATCTGCGCCAGCTGAACCTTGAGAGATAATAAGGTCTTCTGGATGGTCAATACCTTCCATAATTGCTTCGCGAGTTGGCTTAAAAAGTTCAAATAAGTTCATAATATGTATTTATTGTGATTGTTGCTGGGGTAGCTGTGCTAATTTTTGTGGCTGTTTTGCTAATGCTGTTCTAATACCTGTCATACTTGCCAAATCTCTAGCAGTTGCTTGCGGCCCTAACAATACTTTAGCAATGTCATCTTTATTAATTGCAATCACTTGATTGGTATCTCTGTCTACCAAGCCTCTGTCTGGACTGAATTGTAAATTGCCTTTTTCTTCACCTGTCTTTGGATCAATATAGGTTTTTTGACTAGCAAGTTTAGACAGTACAGGATACATTTGCGTCCACAAATCGCCACCACGCATTGTAGTATCTTTGGCAAAGTCATGCGTATGTAATTCCCAAGCTTCTTTAGGACGAACAATTAAATCTACTGAGAAAGTTTTATCCCCTGCGCCATACTCTACTGTTAACGTTCCTGGATCAGTTCTAAACCCACTCTTACTCATATAATCAGCAAGTGCCCACTTACTAGCACTTAGTTCTATTTTTGCTTTTTTTGCAGGGTCTGCCATGGCTGTGGCAATTGCTTTTGGTCCAACTGGTTTAGAACTAGCGGAATTGTATGCTTCTACATTTGGCGGAAATTGCTTTAGTAAATTTGTTGGATCAATCATAATATCAATATCACCACTGTCTTCTCTGCCACCGCCACCATATGGATGCTCTGGATCAAAACTGCCAGCACCGCCAGCAGTCCAACCACCAACAATGCCTGCTTTCTTTAATACAGGATCAAGTGCAGATTTTGCAGTTAAAAAATCTTGCTTAGTTACTCGAGACACTTCAATGCCTTGACTAGCAAGACGTTTACCTGCTTCTGTTATTAATTCTTGAATTCTCATTTAGACCCCGTATTTGTTTCGTTTAGGTTTAGCAACAGGACTAACTTTGTTAGTAGTATCTAACTCCATACTTTTCATATTGCCATTGTTTAAGTCTTCATAACTTGCACCAACAGCCTTGTACGCTTGCATCAGCATGTCATTTTCTTCTTGTGTATAAGGATGTGCTGATTTCTTTTTGCCTATCCAGCTCTTAGAATCTATATCAATTGGGTCTTTACCGTTAGCACCTGCTACTGCCAAACCTAAACGATATGCAGTATAGTCTCCGCTAACTTTCTCTCCGTCACCATAAAGGTGTACACCAGCAGTTGATTGGTTTTGACGCTTGGTCATTTTGCCGTCTTTCTTTTCAACGATGAATTCTTTGGCTCGCATTAAAATAACCCCTTAACCATATCTAAACCTTTTTGTATTGATTCTCTGTCAGCATTTGCTCGAGCAATTGCGTCTGGCGTTTGTGCCTTGTCACGCTTCTTACCTGCAATATCAATTTGTGCTTTTTCTTCGTAACGTGCAATAAACTTATTTAAGAAATCTTCAGAACTGGTAAAGTTTGTAAAGTCTCCCTTACCAAACATTTTGTTTAGTTCTACGCTACGTGCAAATCCTTTGACAGCATTTACCATAGTGGCAATTTTAACATCTTTTGGATTGTTTCCTGGGAATTGTTTTAGTAGTGGATCAATTTGTGGATTATTTAACCCCATTTGTTTCGCGTCATATATGAACATATCATATACAAAAGTATTTGGGTTAATAGTAACTGTTACAGTCTGTGTGCCTTTTTGTTTACTAAAAGGTACACGTTGATTATCAATTACTTTTAATTGTACACCTGCATGTTGGATACTCATATCTAATAGTTCACCTAATACACTGAACATATTGCCCATTAATAAACCTTTAACACCGCGCTCTGGAGTTACACGTGCCGCACCCCAAGCCGCCATTTTCTGTTCATGCCACATAAAATCAATTTGTACAAAGTCTTTTGCACCAATTTGAAAAATAGGATGTCCGGGTTTGCTCTCACTTGTGTCTACATAACTTGCGCCGCCACCTTTGACAAAATCGTCAGATAGTTTATTCCAGTATGCGGTAAATTGTCCATAACTGCCTTCAATTGGTGGAGCAATCATTTGTAGATCAATATCACCATAAACTTTTTCTGGATTGTCTACTGAGTCTTGTTCATGATATGCACTACTACCTGTAGGAGTACCACGTTTAACTGGTCCAAGTCCTTTGGGTTTTAGATAGTTATTAAAATCAATAACAAATTGATCAACAACTTTTAAGGCGTGACTAACAATAGCAGGTTTGAGTACTGTATTTTGTGTTAGTGTGGTGTCCCAACCACCTTCGAATAAGTCTCTAATTCTCATTCGTAAATCTCTGGGTTATCTTTGCCAAAGTTACGCATTATAATTCCTGCCATACTATTAGCTTCATTTTCGTGGTCACTGCCAGTCTCTCCTGATGTCGGAGTTAATTCGCCTAACATGTCTTGTCTATAATGCACTAGTTCGTGTGCTAACGTTCTTAAAATATCTACAGGATGACGATCAGAGATTGCCAAACGTATTGACTTATCCTCTGGATTATATCCACCAAAAGAATGATGTTCTACAGAATAATCTTTGTCTAATAATAGAGAGATTTTAGGTATAGAATCAAGTCCTAATTCTTCTTTACAAAAAGAAAGAAATTTAGTGACTAACTCTTTTCGCTCTAATATTTTATTCTCAAGGAGTACGTCTTTTATTTTCATCTTGTTTGTCTTTTTTCAAACCCTTGGTATTGATGACGAGCAAGTTTTTAGCTAAACGTCTTCTCATTGCAATTGGGAATATTTCGTTTGGATCTTTCTTAAAATCTTCTTCCTTATAGTACTCTAAGCAAGCATGATTGACAGTATCCATGAACTCTTCAGGGGCAACTTTTACGCCCTTTTGGAGTTTAGTGATGATTGGAAGTAAGCGTTCCTTGTAAATATCGTCATCATCCAAGATGAATCCCATGACCTCTTTCTCTAAGTCATGCTCAATATTTTCGTTTTCTTCTTCTTTGTTATTTTTACTAAAGAACTCAAGTAATTTCATAGTTTGTTTTATCCTTGAGACTATCGTAGGGTTACATGACAGTCATCTATCATGTATTTATTTTATTTCTAACGCTACTTGAATTAGTGATTGTAGATAATTTGTTGAAAAACACCTTCAGATATGGTGACTTTTGCTCGAATCCACACGTAATTTCCACGAAAATTGTGCATTACGTTTGCATACTCTGTGTTAGTGTACTCAGTGTAAGTGCTAGCAATGTCAAACCAATCCCCAGCCTGTGGATCTGTAGCCAATGAGGCTTGGATATTTACAGTCCCTCTGAAGTTATTCACAACCCATTTGTTTGGAACACCCTGCTTTGGCCAAGGGATATAGTTAACAGTGTGTAATCCGTCACCACCTTCATATCCGTCGCCCTGTAAAGGCTCACTATAGTAAGTGAGTGTTCCAGTAGTTGCTGGCGGGTATGTTATTGATGATCCCTTAATTAAGGTTTTATTAGCATCGATCTCGCGGGTAGTAGGTGTTCCATCAGATTTAAATCCGGTGCTAAATGTAAATGATTGACTATATGCTGGCATATGTATATTTAAGCGTTTACTTCACTTTTTAAAACAAACTCTTCTGCTTTATTCAAGTGATCACTTAGAAACATCATTGCCATATTAGCAATCTTTTGGTCTTTTGCATAAAAGTATTGACCATAAAAATAGCTGTTACCTGCCACTTCTTCTAACATACTACGTACACCTGGCGGGATATGTATTCTACCATCAGAAAACTTACTTGACCATTTTAAGAAACCTTGCTTAGTGCTAAATGACATCCCAGACCCATTTTTAAAATGTATCTTAAATTTGTATCCGTTCAGTGGTAGCTCTTCACAAATAATCTTATTCTTATTACTGGTCAAATAAGCGGCTTCAACTTCAGAATTTGGACTGTGAGTTTCTTTAATGAATTCAGGTAATCCATTTGCAATGTCATTTATTAAAGATTCATTGTTGGTAAAAATCGCACAACAACTGCTTTCTGTTCTAATCTGATACTCTTTGTCTTTTAGTACTGTTTCAAGTACGTCAGCAATTTTTATTAAACTAGAACGGTTGTTAATCACAGTTTCTGAAATAGATTTTCTCCAAGAATTAGGATATCCTGGCAACGGTACTAGTTGTGTAATATAGTCGATGCCTTGTCTGTGGAGGTAACTTATACCTCCACATTGTATGACAATTTTGTAAAGCCATTTCTTATAAAATAGCTTTTTAGTTACAAAATTTTTAGTCTTCAAGGACGTCCTCTTCAGGAATAGCTAAATCTGCTTCAACAGGTAACGGGTCTAAGTAGTCAAATGTCAATGTATCATTAACAAACTCAACTTTAACAATGCCACCGTTGACCAAACGACCAAACAAAATTTCACGGCTTAATGGACGCTTAATTTTATCGTCAATAATACGATGCAACGGACGAGCACCCATCTTAGGGTCAAATCCCTTATCAATCAAGTACTCTTTTGCTTGGTCAGACAACTGTACAAACACGTTCTTGTCACTGACAAGCGAATTCATTTCAGTAATAAACTTATCAACAACCTTGACCATAACACCGTGTTCAAGTTTCTTAAACTTAATGATACCGTCTAAGCGATTACGGAACTCCGGAGCAAAGAATGTGTTAACGGCTGTGTCAGTTTCACCCAGTTTATCCTGGTCACCAAAGCCAATATTCTTTTTCTCACTGGCAGTAGCACCCAAGTTACTGGTCATGATAATGATAGCGTTACGTGCGTCTGCTTTCTTACCATTAGATCCTGTTACAAAGCCATTATCCATAAGTTGTAACATAACATTACTCACATCTGGATGCGCCTTTTCAATCTCATCTAGCAACAATACACAATTAGGATTCTCTTGCAATGTTGTAATAAGCTGACCTGCGTTATCTTCAAAGCCAATGTATCCTGGAGGGGCACCAATAAACTTTGCAACAGAGTGTTTCTCTTGGAATTCACTCATATCAAAGCGGATAAGTTTCACATTCATCTTATTAGACAGCACTTTTGCTGTTTCAGTCTTACCACAGCCAGTAGGTCCTACAAACAAGAAGCTACCAACTGGTTTATTGTGCGACTTTAGACCAGCTTGTGCAATAAAGATCTTATCCAACAATGTATCCACTGCTGTATCTTGGCCATAAACTTCTGCCTTAATACTTGTCTCTAAGTCTTGCATGACTTTAGTTTCTTTACTGGCAATTTGCTCAAGTGGCAAGCCAGTAATTTTAGCAACTTCAAATACAATCTCATCGTGGTCAACAATACCGCCTTCTTCGTCTTTTACTTTGAAGCGAGCACATGCACAGTCGATCAAATCAATTGCCTTATCTGGCAACATCTTGTCACTCATGTATTTCATGCTGTATTTTACACTGTCAATAATTGCTTGATTAGTGATCTTAACACCGTGATGTTTCTCATAATATTTCTTGAGACCTTTGAGAATCTTAATTGCTGTTTCTTCATCAGGCTCGCCAACTGTAACACGTTGGAATCGACGCATCAATGCACGATCCTTTTCAAAGTGCTTGCGATATTCTTCCCATGTAGTACTAGCAATAACTTTAAAGCCGCCTTTGGCAAGTGCTGGCTTTAGCATATTTGCCATATCATTACTTTGACCACTTGACGCTCCAGCACCATTCATCATGTGTGCCTCATCAATAAACAAAATAACTTTTTTACGCTTTTGAATTGCAGTAAGTACTGTTTTCAAACGTTCTTCAAAATCACCTCGATATTTTGAACCTGCAAGCAATGAACTGATATCTAATGTAAAAACTGTGTGATCTTTAATAAAGTTAGGAACGTTGCCTTCTACAATTTTACGTGCAAGACCTTCTGCCAATGCTGTCTTACCAACACCAGGATCACCAATTAGCATCACGTTTGCTTTGTGTCTACGTGCTAACACTAACTGCATTTCTTCAAGTTCTTTATCTCGACCAATAACTGGATCAATCTGTTTCTGTTTAACTTTATTATTCAAGTTAGTACAGAAATTGTTAATGATTGCTTCTAGTTTATTTTCTGGAATGTTTTCGCCTTCTTCAGAAATTTGATTGAGATTTTCTTTATTGATATAATCAATAAACTTGTCTTTCTCAATGCCAGCACTGCGTAGATAAAACGCCGCATGACTTTTCTTTTCATGCAGGATGCTCAAGAAGCAATCCAGTGGCTCGATCGTTGTACGACCAGCAAACAATGTTTGTGTAAATGCACGATTTAGCATTCGTTCAACACTGTTAGTTTTCTTTGGTCGTGTAGTTAAATTCATGTCAACGATACTGATCAGTTCGTTAACAATATAGTTTTCTAATTTAGAATTTAAGTCATCTACATCAGTGCCATATTCTTTTAAAATACGACCAAAATTTTCATCTTTGATCATGCTGTAAAGAAAATGCTCTAAAGTTATATACTGATGTTTATACTCTAAGGCAGTCAGTACTGCTTTCTCAAAAATTTGTTCTAAGTCGTCATTTGGTTCAAGCATATCGGATTACCTTTTTTGATTTTTTAATTACCATAGCCCATTTTAATTGGCTAAGCCTGTCTTTGAATACAATGCCATTTAAATGGTCCATTTCGTGTAAGAAGCAAACACAGTTATAACCTTCTAATCTATGGATTACTTCTTCACCATTACTGTTAAAGTACTTAACCTCTATCCAGCTTGGACGCTTTATTTTAGCATAAACATTGGGAAAACTCAAGCAACCTTCTTCTATTTCTCGCAAATCAGTTCCGCAGTCAATAATAACTGGATTAAAAACTGCTAAACTATTTGCTAATAGAGTTGGATGCCCCATTGTAAACACTCTGGTTCTAATACCAACTTGCGGTGCTGCCAAACCAATACCACCATATGCAAACATACATGCTAACATTTCTGTTTCTAATTCTTTTGGATCCATAATTGGATTTTCAAAATCAAAATCTGGCATCTGCTCATCTAAAATTGGGTTTGGGTATTTTACAATTGATAACGCCATTACATTTTACCTTTTATTTTTTCAACTAAATCTATAATTTCTGGAGTTATATTTGTTGGTATTTGTACATTGACTCGAACATACAACTTTCCAATATTGCCATTGCTATCACGTATGCCTTCGTTTTTCAATCCCAATGTTGTGCCAGGTTGAACTCCAGCAGGAATATTAACCTGCAACTGTCTATTATCTAATGTAGAGAAAGAAGCAGTTGTCCCAGTGATAGCAGAGAAGCAATCAATTACTACATCACGTAATAGATTCAGTCCTTCTCTTGCAAAAATAGGATGTGGAGCAACATTAATATTAACTAACAAGTCACCTGGCGGCAAATTTGGATTACTGCGATCACCCATACCCTCGTATCTAATAGTGACATTATTATCAACTCCTTTAGGAATTTCTAATTTAATTGTCTTTGTGCTATTGCCAGGATATGTTAACTCAAGTTCTTTGGTCACGCCAGAATACACTTCTTCCAGTGTAAGCCTTAAATTGATATTAAGTGATTTGTTTTTTCTTTGTGGTTGTGGTTGACCAAAGCCACCAAATCCAAACCCCCTAAGGATGTCCTCCATGTGTGGATTGCCGCCTCCACCAAAATGGAATTCAAAAGGACTATTATGATGCCTTTGTTGATTTTGGTGCGGGTTCAGAGGATCAACGCCTTGATCCACCATCATTCTTTTTTGTGTATCGCTCAAAATGTCATGAGCTTCACTTATGTCTTTAAATTTTGCTTGGTCGCCGCCTCTGTCAGGATGATGAAGCATTGCGGCTTTTCGAAAAGCTTTCTTGATTTCATCCTGACCAGCTGTTTTTGGTACGCCAAGTATTCCGTAGTAGTCTTTCATAGCACTATTATATAACAAAAAAAGGCAACTGTCAAGCTGCCTTTTGAAAGTTGATAAAAATTACGCTAATTGTGCAACGGCGTAAATTGCAGTTACCAACATTGTTTTAGTTTCAATTGAACTGGCACGTTCACTAACTTCATCTAAACGAGTTAAATCTAACATAAGTTCTTGATACTCGCTTTGACTAATTTCGCCTTTATTAAACTGTTCAGTTAATTGTAATGCAAAGCGAGCACGTTCAGCAACTGGCCCTTCTTGTCCTGCTAATACGAATAAATCATCAATCATTTAGAATCTCCCTAAAATTGCTGCCGCTGCCTTTTCAGTTTGTGTAGTTAAAATTTTCTTTTTAATTTCACAATAACTTGTACTGCCCTGCTTATCTAAACTGCGCTTATAAAAGTCATCAGTTGTATCTTGAATTGGTTTGACCAATTTGATAACATCAGTCTGTCTCCAACCTTTACTCTCACTATACAACTGGAACCATTGTAAATTATCTTTGATACGTTTAACTTGCGGAGCATGTTCTTGAGTACAATCAAGAACTGCTACACTTTGTCTAACGTCAATGATCTTTGCAGATTGGTTAGTATCAGAAAAGCTAGGAATCATCTCCTTAACACTAGCACAGCCAGTTAAGGATACCACTAGTATTAAGGCTGCAACTCTCATTTCTTAGCTGGCGCCTTTGCATCTTTAGTTGCACCATCTACTGCTGTGCCTTCGTGTTTCTTGTGTATTTTAATAGTTTTGCAAACTTCTTTTTCTTTTCCAGTCTTAGCGTCCTTTTGAGTTACGCAAGCCTTTTTAGTTTTTGGTGCTTCTTCAGCAGCCATTGCAGGCATAGCGAATGCCGCTGTTAATATCAATGCTAATAATGTTTTCATTTTATTTTCCTTTAAAGTTCAGGTTGGTTTGCTTGAACTGGCATTAATTTGCCAGTACTACTAACTGTTGTTGCTGGAGTTGTGCCCCAACTTGGTGCCGGTGTAAAACTTGTGCTTTGCGCCGGAATACTAGGAGAAGGTGTACTTGGTGCAGACATGGTGTTGCCTGCTTTATCACCTAATTTTTCTTGTGTACGACCGTAAGCCGCAATACCTAAAATAGCACCCATAGCCATGTGGAATAGTCCAGCACCTTGCAGTGTAATTGGTGACCATTGTGTTTCTACTTTGCCATCGCCCAATACTTGTACAAGACTCCACAATATTGGAAAGATGACAAAGTCTGATATACAGACTAGCATGTACATCCACCCCATGGCTGGACGCCATTTACTGTTCATCCAGTCTTCTTTTTTCTGTTCCGACAGACTTAACTCAGACATTGTTCGCTCCAATTATCTAAATTATAGTTCTGGCTGTGGAGGCTGTACAGGCATTGGTTTCCCTGTAGATGACATACCCACTGTTGCTGGAACACTAAATGACGGTGCTACAAAACTTGGTGCGCTAAATGTACTTGCACTATTACCGCCTAATGGAGCACTGCCAAATCCACCACTTGAAACAGGTGCGCTTGGTGTTGGTGCTACTGGTGCTGGCGGACGATCCCAACCTTTGTTAGCGGCTGCTAGTGCTTGCTTTTGTGCATCCTTATCACCACCTGCTAACATAATACCACTTAGTGTACCTGTTAAGAATGTAGCAATAGGAATAATTAGTTCAAAGAACTTTTGGTCAATTGGACTAATAGCGTTTAACGGTTGTGTTACGAAGATTAATGAGTAAAGCACAACGAATACAATACCAAACAATGTCAATGATAGACAGATGCCGATAAAGAATTTTAGTCGAGCCATTAATTGTTCTTCAGTGTAAACTAGAGGTGTGTTATTATTTTCCACAGTTTGCTCCTTGTAAAGTAGGTCCAAAACTCGCTGCTGGAGTCGGACTAGAAATTGTTTTATTTGGTTCATCTTTTGGTGGTCCTAGTCTTGGGTCACGTTGACCTTTAAAAATGTGTTCTGGGCAAGTACGTGTTACATCGCACGTTGGCATTTTACACATTTGCTTGTCCCAGTTTTCTGGATTTTGGCAAGGGTATCTAAAACTTTCTCCACCGTTGCTAAAATATGATAACACAAGTGGTGCCAACAATATAATGAATACCCACTTGAGTAATTTTTTATCTTCCATCATCGCTCCTTAATATACTAACTTTATTTAAGTGTTTTCCAAAGTTCTTGCTGTCCCTTATACCAAACAGCCCAGTCGTTTACTTTATCTTTACACTTGTAATATTCGTTATAGTTGTCAGCCACTGTGTCTACTATTGTGCTTAGTTTGTCGTTAGCAGGATCCATTATTTTTAGATCTGGACACGATTCTAATAGCTCTTTAGGAACATCTGGCCACTTAGGTACAACCGGAACACTCGTAGCACAACCAGTTAGTACTATTACGGATAGTAGCAATACTAATTTTTTCATTTTGCTTTCTCCGGATTAGTAGCAGCCTTGTTAATTAATTCATTAACTTTTGGATCAATTCTACAATCTGCATTAATAACTTTTTCTACTTCTTTAATCTGTGTTTTTACAGTGTTGTAATATTCAACTTTAACCTGTTGTTTTTTCTTACGTTCTATTTCTAGCTGTTTGTTAAGCTCGTTACTTTGTTCTTCAATTACAGCAACTTTGGCTTCAGCTTCTTTAACTTTTTCACGCCAAGACATTTCTACACTGTACCCACCTTTAAAATAAATTCCTGCTACGAGTAGAACTGCACTTACTACTTGTATTATTAAATGGTAGGCAGCAAGTGCTGGAAATTTATTTAAAATTTTGTGCAATAAGAAAAATGATAAAAATGAGCCAACAGCACCCACTAGTAAAACTGTGTTTATTATGTACAGTAAAGCACTATCAGGTAGCCAGCTCAATATCCACATTTTTAATGTGCTCCGAGAACGTGTAAAGCGTGGTTGTAATGTTTAATGCGATCTTCTAATCCAATTGTTCCGCCGTTAATGCGTTTTGTTAGTGTTAGGATATCGCCCTTGTCAGCCCACTGATTCAAGTTGTTAGTTTCCCAGAACCAACAAGCACTTTGTACAGCACCTTCAAATGTTTGTAAATATTCACTTGCCTCTTCAACTGGAATTTCTAAACTGGCAGCAAACCATGTATAGTTTTCTTTGCCTGTCAATTGGATCAATCCACGACCACAGTAACGGAATCCGTCACCACTTTCTTCAGGACCGTTGCCCATACGATTTGCATAAACTTTGTTAGCAATTGCTTCTTGCTTGTTTGGCAAACTAGCATAGCGGTTTGCTGTTGCATCATCTGGAAAATACTTAGGAAAAATTTTACGTAAGGTAGCTGCCTTATAATTTAAATTTTCTTTTAGTGCTTTAAAGCCTCCTGATTCATGAGCACATTGTGCAATAAATGCGGCCATACGTTGTGGTGTATCAATGCCATACTCAGGAAGAATTTCGTTTAATGCTGGTAACCAATGATCTAAGTACTGGTTTCCTGGAATCATTTGAGACAGTTGGTCTCTAGTTAGTGTGTAACTCATTTTTTATCCTTTACAAAGGTTTAATCAAAATAGATTGATCATCTCGTCTTATCATAAAACTTTCGCCAATTCTAACAACTTCATAATTTTTAAAAATTTTACTTAAGAAAACTGTTTGAGCAGTATTTTGCTCATTTACTTTTTCGTCACTATAACTTTCTTTCATTACGTCTTTGTAATTTCCAACATCACGTAATTCAAATTTCAGACCAGAAACAAACGGTCTGTGTAAAGTCATTGTGTCGCCCTCAAAAACAATGCTGTCATACATGACATCACTTAAGAATTCTTTGACCACTGTGGCCTTGTCTTCTTGTAAAAACTGTTCGTATAGTTCTGGACTTGACGGAACTCTCTTACTAATACTTTCTAGACTGTACGCAGTTCCTTTCCAATCTTTATGGTATCGATAACGCCAATCGTCAATGCCAGTTAACTTACTAACACCTGTAATAATTTCTTGAATATTTTCTGCTAACCTACTATTACGTTCAATTTCGACAAATACAGAATATTTTCCATCAGACTCTTCACCACTACTAATGTCTGCATCTAATACAAACCCATATCCTCGTTCGATGAATTCCATTAAGTCCAATGCTGGCAAGCGGTCTTTGACTCTAAAGCTAATAACAGCAACGTCTTTGTCGTCACCCATCTTACTCTTATATGTGTCAACTAGGAATGTGTCGTTTACAAAATGCTTTAGGTCATTGGCATTCAGACCTTCGTTAAGTTGCTTAGGCATTTGGTTGCATCTCCGCATTTTGTTCAACGTTAGCATCTGGCATTGCATCGCCTAGTTGTGCAGGTTGCTGACGCATGTCATCAGCCATCTTATCATTTTCTTTTTTAACATATCCCTGATAGATGTCTTGCATTAATTTCTTAGGAATCATAATACTGACGACCCAAACTTTCTTTTCGTCAATTTTACCCTTTTTACTGCCTGGACGATAATCGTCTGGACTTACAACTTTTCTTGGGGTTAATAATTTTTCTCTTTTGTAAACTACTTTACAATCGTAGTCTAGTAATCTTTTACCACCATCTGGATTTGGCATTTTTTCATACGGCCACATGAATGAGCATTCTACTGTGTACCTGTTAACAGTTGGACCGGCAACTAGTTCACCATCTTCCCAATTTTCAAATACGTACAAATCTAGCTCGTCCAGTACTCTCTCAAAGTCTTTGAGAATGCTTAGGCTGCTGTTTGCACCGTAAACCTCTTTTGTGTTCTTAATAACATTAATGATATCTAGCATATTTTAGTCCTCGATAATATTTAGCAAGATATTTGGGCATATGAGCTAGGATTTTTCCAAGGTGGTTAAATATCATTGCAGGTCGCATCTAACAGGAGGTGTTCATTGTCAAGAGCGAAACAGCGTGAACGTAATAGTTCACAAAACAATAATCTCATTGAGATTAAGAAATTTCAACAAAAGAAACGTCAAGTTCATATAGTTCCTCGCAATTTATCGCAAGAAACCTATATAGAACTGTTAAGAAATCCCCGAAAATATATAGTATTTGCTATCGGTCCTGCGGGAACGGGTAAAACTATGCTGGGTGTACAGATGGCTATTAAATCTTTGCAAGAGGGTACTGTCGAAAAAATAGTTGTCACCCGTCCAGCAGTTTCAGTGGATGAAGAACACGGGTTCTTACCCGGGACTTTGAATGAGAAAATGGCTCCGTGGACGAGACCAATTTTTGATGTCTTTGAAGAACATTATACGACGCAAGAAATTGCCACTATGATGGAAGACGGAATTTTGGAAATCAGTCCATTGGCTTATATGAGAGGGAGAACCTTTAAAAATAGCTTTATCATAGCAGACGAAATGCAAAACGCAACGCCAAGTCAAATGAAGATGCTTCTTACTAGACTTGGAGAAAACAGCAAAATGGCGGTTACCGGTGACCTGCAACAAGCCGACCGTCCAAAAGCAAACGGATTAGTTGATTTCATAGAGAAATATAAATCTACAAACACCCACAGAGCAGTAGATTTAGTAGAGTTCAGTGTCAAGGATATTGAACGACACGAAGCAGTAAAAGAAATCTTGAAATTATACGGAGACTGACAGTAAAAAGATAAGGGGCCTGGTGCCCCTTATTTTATCTCCATCCATGTATGATCACCCATGTATTTTACTTGGGTTTGATATTCGTAATCTTCTGGAGGCCCGCTACTCCAGCCATCTGGCCCATGATGAACCAATAACATTTTTTGTTTACGTTTGTCCCACGCAAGCCAATAACACTGTCCCATCACAACTTGAAACTGATATTCAGCAGAATGTACTGCATCGGTCACATCTAATCTGCGCTTAATATCCTGCGCTTGTTTTTCTAATACTGCAACTAATTCCATAATACGATCATACTCTTGCTGTGCATACATGCGAGCATGATTAATCATGATATCTTTTTGCTTAGTAACAGGAACTAGATCAAACTTAGGACCACCCGCCTCAGTAGGATAAGGTGTAACATTGCGATTAAAAAAGGGGATAACTGAATCCCCAATTTCTGAATCATAGCTGTTGCGACCTTTAGCAGAGTTACTTTTTGTCATTACTTTTTTAAAAGATCAATCTTACCAATAACATTTTTAAATTGTTCTGCATCAGGTAATGCATCTTTCTTTCGAGAAATCACTGGCCACTGTTGGCTCAAATCTTTATTCAACTTAAACCAAAATGGCACATCTTGAGTTACATCGTTATCAGCAATAATTGCATCTACAGGACATTCGCTAACACACACTCCGCAATCAATACACTCGTCTGGATTAATTGCTAAAAAGTTTGGACCTTCATGGAAACAGTCAACAGGGCATACTGCTACGCAATCTGTATACTTACACTGAATGCAAGCTTCTGTTACCAAATATGTCATGTAAGCCTCGCTAACTTA
>Ga0209230_10000205_pt1 | contig 22288 bp, 33 predicted proteins | sample LakOntMetagenome_FD_187467 | JGI IMG/M metagenome (GOLD analysis project Ga0209230, IMG submission 187467) | Freshwater and sediment microbial communities from Lake Ontario - Sta 18 epilimnion Metagenome (SPAdes) (version 2) | ecosystem: Environmental > Aquatic > Freshwater > Lentic | place... | reverse complement strand
CACATTAAGTGGGTAGCCAGCCTGTCTAGCCAAATGTGTAGTTTCAATGCCTTTTTGCTCAGCAATTTCATAAGGGAAAATACCAACTACTGCTGATCCATCATTGTGAATTTTCATTGTTAGTTCTTCACTTGCCATCTCGTCATGATTAAAGATATTCATCAAAACATCCATGACAAATTCCATTGGAGTTTTGTCATCATTCAAAATAATCACTTTGAATTTTTTTGGTTCAATGATACTAGTAGTTACGAGATTTCGTTGTTGTGTCGCGGTATCTGACATTAAGGTTCCCAGTTGTTTATTATGATTACTTATTATACTACAAAAAGTAAAGGGGCGCAAGTGGCCCCTTTAACTTTATTCGCCGTAATCGATATCAATTCGGCGGGGCTTCAAGTACTCTGGAACCAGTCGTTCTAATTTAATAGTCAGTACTCCGTTCTTTTGTTCTGCGCCTCTGACTTCAATATGTTCAGCTAAAGGAAAATGCTTAACAAAATTACGTTGTGCTAGTCCACGATGGATATAATGTTTTTCTTCTTCAGACTCTCGTCCAGCAGTAATGATCAAAACATTTTGATCTAATTCAACTGCGACTTCATCCTTATTGAATCCAGTAACTGCTACTTGAATTTCATAATGATTTTCGTCAATTTTAACAACATTGTGTGGCGGGTAGTTGTTACTAACGTTGTTAGCAAACTTTCGCTCAAAGTTGTTAAACATAGAGTCAAAGCCAATAAGTGCTCTGTTTAATGTATCTGCATCAATACGATGTATTTGTTGATTCATGATAATCTCCTTTTAAAGTAAGAATCAATGCGGGCCCATTATGGTACCCGCGTATTTTATCAAGCCTTAGGTGTTTCGGTAAACTCTGCATCCATGACAGTTTCACCGTCTTCTGTTACAGTAGTTTTAGTTGCTTCTGCTTGATTTTTTCTCTCCATCAACGGTTGATAAACTTCCATCAACTCATTGACAGCTTTGGTGATAGCTTCTGGATCATCACCTTCATTGGCTTTGCGTACTGTTTCAAACGCTTCTCCAATTTTAGTTTTTTGATCTTCTTGTAATGTTTCACCAAATTCTTTTAGGTCTTTTTCGACCACATTCATTTGTGCTTCAGCGCCGTTTCTAGTTTCAATTAGAATACGTGCTTTCTTATCTGACTCAGCATTAATTTCTGCATCCTGAATCATTTGTTTAATTTCTGCTTCAGTCAAGCCACTGTTGGATTTGATAACAATTTTGTTTTCTTTTCCAGTGTTCTTATCCTTAGCTGAAATATTCATGATACCGTTTGCATCAATATCTACAGTAACTTCAACTTGTGGTACACCACGCATTGCTGGAGGAATACCTTCTAAGTTAAATTCACCTAGTAGTTTATTATGTTGTACTAGTTCACGCTCACCTTGGAACAGTTTGATAGTTACTGCTGGCTGGTTGTCTTGTGCCGTTGAGAATGTTTGACTTTTCTTTGTAGGAATAGTTGTATTCTTCTCAATCAGTTTGGCCATAATTCCGCCGACTGTTTCAATACCAAGACTCAGTGGAGTAACGTCTAGCAATAGAACGTCATTACGATCTCCGCCTAACACTGCACCTTGAATAGCGGCGCCCACTGCTACTGCTTCGTCTGGGTTAACATCCTTACGTGGAGCCTTGCCAAATAGTTTTTCAACTTCTTCTTGTACCTTAGGCATACGTGACTGTCCGCCTACTAGAATAACTTCGTCAATGTCAGCGGCTGTGACACCTGCATCTTGTAAAGCAATTCTACATGGAGTCAAGCTACGTTGTACTAGTTCTTCAACAAGTTGTTCAAACTTACTACGTGTAATTTTAACTACCAAGTGTTTTGGACCACTTGTATCTGCTGTGATATAAGGCAAGTTAACTTCTGTTTGTTGACTGCTACTTAATTCAATCTTTGCTTTTTCTGCGGCATCTTTTAAACGCTGTAAAGCCAGCATGTCTTTCTTAAGATCAACACCACTGTCTTTCTTAAACTCGTCAACCAAATAGTCCATAATGCGTTGGTCAAAGTCTTCACCACCAAGGAATGTGTCCCCGTTAGTGCTTAGTACTTCAATTTGCTTATCACCTTCCACATTTGCGATTTCAATAATGCTAACGTCGAATGTACCGCCACCAAGATCGTAAACAGCAATCTTGCGATCTCGCTTATCATCTTTATCAACACCATAAGCAAGAGCTGCCGCAGTAGGCTCGTTAATAATACGAAGTACTTCCAAGCCGGCGATTTTACCAGCATCTTTAGTTGCTTGTCTTTGGCTGTCATTAAAGTATGCGGGAACTGTAATAACTGCTTGAGTAACTTCTTCACCTAAATAGTCCTCTGCTGTCTTTTTCATTTTACGCAGAACTTCTGCGCTGATTTGTGGGGGTGCTAATTTATCCCCGTTTGCTTCAATCCAAGCATCACCATTGTCTGCTTGTACAATGGTGTAGGGCATCAAGTCGATATCTTTTTGTACCGCTTGTTCAGTGAACTTACGACCAATTAGACGCTTGGCTGCATAGATTGTATTTTTTGGATTTGTTACTGCTTGTCGTTTTGCTGTTGCGCCAACTAGGATTTCTCCGTTTGCGTAAGCAACGATTGAAGGGGTTGTTCTAGCACCTTCACTGTTTTCAATAACTTTGGATTTGCCGTTTTCAATAACGGCTACGCATGAGTTTGTTGTACCGAGGTCGATACCTATGATTCTAGACATTGTGTCATCTCCTTTTAAAGTAAGAATCTTGAGCGAATTGCTCTTTGCTGTGCCATAAAGTACATCAGCTAAATTTATTTATATCAAGAATAGGGAGACTAGTATAATATTGTCTCCCTATCTTGAAAGCAGGGCAATAATAGGAGCCCTACTGCTTTCTCTATATATTGAAGCTATGCCTCATTCTTATTATAATATGCTAACTTAACTATTTATTAAAATACCAAGTAACATTTATTATATATGATTTTAAATATTCAGTCAACGCATTAAGCAAATATTTCTAAAGCAGTTCCACACTTACTACAGAATTTAGCGTGAGCTTTATTCTGTGTTCCGCATGTGACACACTTTGGTTTAGCTTTAACTGTTACAGGTTTAACAACAGGTTTATTGTCTGCTGTTTCACCCAACAGTTTAAGCACAATACTATGCTTCGCTGTTTCCATGATGCCCATTGTAACTTCAGTAAACTTCTGTGAACTCTTACTACCTGGAACAGTAATGCCAACATCATTGGCAGGCATCCAATCCATGGTGGCCATACCATCATGTACGTCCATAGACTGCGGTGCTACTGTGTTAATAGCAGCCGCGGCAGTTGCCTTTACGCTTTCGCCTTTGCTGAAATCTACTCCACGCATCACTCCACCAACATTAGTAGAATACTGAGCACCACTTGCAGTTACACTGAATCTATCACCAGTTGAACCACTGATGCCAGTTGAGCCGCCGTACATTGTATCATTCCACATGCCTCCGCGAACGCCAGGCGGGTAATACAAGTGGTTAGTGTTAATAACTGGACGAGGAGATTCATACTGAAATTCGATACGCACTAGACCGTCTTCTAGTTTGATGCCACGTGGTCCATCTTCAATGGCCTGTGTACGCTCAATAAACTTGAAACGATTCCCTTCGGAGAGATTGCCGTTTTTAATCCAACGCTCAAGATCGATTTCACGACCAGGGTCTATGACTAGTCCGCCAGGAACGACATTCTCTCCGTCGAGAAACACATTAACGCAAGCACGGGTTGTATGGAGATTTTTTAGTAAAATGCTATATTCGCTACCAAATGGAATATAGACTGTGTCCTTGAATTCTCTAAGGATCTTACCGTTAGCTTTTAGACTCGCAACGAGTTTATTATTATACATCATTTTTCTTCCTTTTTACTGCACACAGACTAAGTGCATATTGTTTAAAAGTCTGTCGGTTTGTGGACCATCCACAAAATTATTTATTATTCTTCATCCAACAGTTGGTCAACTATGACTTCCTCGTTTGGAAAATTGGTCACATGGTATTCTGTTTCGCCTATTCGGTAATACTCTGTCCAACTGTGTTGATTATTTGTTTCTTTAAACGGTTCCATTAAGGCCAGCAACAATATAATGTCGTTCTTTTCTTTACCTTCTAGTGTACGATGCGGTGGTCCCATGATTTTGCGAATCCAAGCGCGAGCTTCCTCTACAGTCATTTCAGAAGGGTTAGGCATGCAGTTACTCTACAATGGCAAGAATATCTTCTTCTCGCAAAACTAGCATATCTTGACCATCAAACTTGACTACTTGTCCAGTGCCCTTGCCAAACATTATTTGGTCCCCTACTTTAACTGGGATATCAATAGTGACTCCTAGATCAGTTACCCGTCCATTGCCCACTGCTAGTACAACTGCTTGATTTGGTTTTTCAACTGCATCGTTAACTAGTACAATACCGCCAGTAGTCACAGTATCAGAATCGGTCAGCTTTACTAACACTTTACCCTTGCCTGGTTTAAAATCCATTGTCATTCTCCAATCTTTTAATTTCTTCTCTTAAAACAATTTCCACTAATTGATTCAGTGTGATATCACGTTCGTGTGCCATCTGCATCAACTCATATGTTTGCTCTTTATCTAAAGTCAGTGGAACTTGTACTCGTGTATCATAATCACGTTCTTCGTTCTCAACTGCTGTGGCTTTTTCTATGAAGTCTTCTTCAACTTCTAAATCAATGTAATTAACTTCGTCCCATGCTTCTTTAAAATCAATTGCACGGCGTTTGGCTTCCTTCTTATGCTTTTTAACAAAATCAGGGTTGATCAAACGATACGCACGGTTGTTACGATAATCGTAACAAGTCACTTCATATATTTCTTGTGTTTTAGTATCAAAAATAATACTGTGACTATGTCCATCCTGCTCGCCGTTCCACGCATCAAGACGATATGCATTATCGCCGTAGCAGTCCCAGCAGTAATCACTGCCTTCGCTGATGCGGTAGTTGACAACTTCCATCCATTTTTTCAAAGTAATCATATATGTCCTTAAAGGATTGTTTTTAAACGTCTTACGTCTTTATGTTTTACAATTATAAAATTTTTCAGCACTTCGTCAATTTTCATTGGCAAATCTAAATGTATAGTAATTTCTGGTCCATTAATATGGTTAATCAATCTATCATTGCCTACTGTGCCCACAAAAGGAATTCCATTAAATTTACCAATCACACGATCACCAATATCATAGGTGTGCTTGTAACCAATACTGTTAAAATAATCCGTTTGCGTTGCCATTAAATTTTATCTAGATTAGGAATACTAGACCACTTCTTGAGCTTTTCAATTTTTGCACGTTTTGCACGTTGCAAGTTACTCCAACTAACAACATCGTTTAACATTAGAATATCAATCATTGCCAGCATATCGCCTAGCTCTTCTTCTAAATGTTCTTTGTTAGTTTGATCAGTTCCCGCTTTACCATTGTCCATGCCAAAGCGACGAATCTTACTCACTGCTTGAATTACTTCTGCGGCTTCTTCCTGCAGAATATCCATTACTTCATTATTTTCTGTATTCATTTCCATAGCTTCAAAAGGTTAATAAATTCAGGCCAGTCGTTGTCATTGCGTGGCTTCAACACAACTGCCAATTCAGCATTGTCCATACGGCTCTCAGTAACAACCAAATGATCGTCTATCTCCTTAAGCATAGCAAACTCTGCTGGAGTCACTGCACAGGTCACTTTCTTAAAACTGTGTTCAAGCCAATTCAAATAATCGCCATCTTCGCAAAATTTTAGGTGACACATAAGACCAGCATGTGCAGCCGCATTCATTGCCATACCCACTGGAGTGCTGTCCTTAATGCAGATGTACATTTTCATTTTTGTCTTGCTACTTTCTTATACATATTCTGTACGCCCACTGCTTGTCGGTATGCGTCTTCCAAAGCGTTGTGCTTTGCATCTTTAGGCATCTCAGGATCATAACCCAAGTCAAAGATTGTGCGTGTATCACGAATTTGCCAAAAGTTCCATGGCAACGGTTTGCCAAGTTTGCGGTAATATGTTTCTAGGATTACAATATCGAAGATACTGCCATGTGCCCAAAATGCATCACAGCCCCAAGCAAATTTATGGAACTCATCCATAACTTGACTTACTGGTAGTCTATTGTCTGGACTAAATGCTTCTTCGATGATTTCTGGTGCCTGCTTCCCCCACCACTCCAACGTGTTGGGATCGATCTTCATGCCCAATGCTTCGCATGTTTCTGTGTCCACTCGCCTGTATAGCATATTGTGTTCACTGCGATCAACGTTGGGTCCAAATGGATCGAACTTAATTGCACCAAGTGTAAGAATAACTGAGTCGGGCCCAGTCGCCATTGTTTCTAAGTCTACCATTAAATGTTTTGCCATACAAGTATTATAGCAAAACTATGGTACTATGTCAATACAATTTTGGAGGCAATTGCTCGTTTCTTAGTTTTTTCTTCCAACGTGCTTTGGCTGCACCTTTGGCTTTCTTTCTAGCGGTAGTAGGTTTTTCGTAAAACTCTTTGGCTCGTACTGCTTCCAATACTCCGCTTTCTTCAACTTTCTTTTTGAATTTACGTAATGCTACAGCAATGGGCATCTCGCCCACATATACTGTGTTGCCAGTTATTCCCTTCTTACCTGCGTTGTTAAATTGTTTTGCCATCTGCCTTTTTTCTCTGATCAAATACGAACATTGGTAGTTCACCTTTTTCAACGGTGTCTTTGGTAATTACTAATTTCTTCAAACCTTTTCCTACCAAATCCTGTGCTTCGAATTGATATGGAATTAAAATCTTTTCTAATGTAGTTCTAAGTCCTCGAGCATTGGTCTTTGACTCAATACTTTTATCCGCTATAGCTTCCAATGCACCAGGTTGAAATTCAATATCTAAACCGTCTATGTCGAACAAGTACTTATACTGATTAACTAGATTGTTGCGGGGCTCAGTTAGAATTTTGATTAATTCTTTTCTACTTAATTCTTCCACGCTGGTCAGTATGCTAAATCTTCCCACGAACTCTGGAATCAATCCGTATTTGATTAGATCCTTTTGATCTACTTTACTAAACAAATCCTCACTTGTGTCAGTTTTAAGTTTTGAATTAAAACCAATTCCCACAGAGTTTATTCTGTTATTAATTAGTTTGTCAATACCAACAAATGCACCACCCACAATGAACAGGATGTTTTTAGTATCAATTTCAATCTCTTCTTTCTTCTTACCTAGTGTAACTGTGAGCTTTGCACCTTCGATCATTTTGAGTAGCGCCTGCTGTACACCTTCCCCGCCCACATCTTTTGTAGCAGAATTGATGTCGCCCTTTTTGCTAATCTTATCAATCTCGTCTACGTAAATGATACCTCGACAGGCCGCTTCAACATCGCCTTCTGCTTTAACAATCAGTTGTTGTATTAATGCTTCAACATCTTCGCCTACATATCCCGCTTCAGTTAATGCGGTTGCGTCACAGTGTGCAAACGGTACATCAATATATTCTGCAATCTTTTTCACCATAAGTGTTTTGCCACACCCACTTGGACCAATAATCATTATATTACTTTTATCCAAGTCAATATAACTGGTGAGATTGTTAATTCTTTTATAGTGCTGACTCACGCCTACTGCTAATGCAATTTTAGCTTCGTCTTGCCCAATAATAAATTCATCTAGATAGTCTTTAACTTTAACTGGATTGAACTTGTCAAGGTCTTTATTATTATCTTGCCCAGTTTGTTCTTTTAAGATCTTGTCACACAGAGTTACACACTCATTACAAATGGCTCCGTTTTGACCTACGACTAGTTTTTCAACATCGTCTTTTCCCTTGCCACAGAAATCACAAATCTGATGTTTCAGCGTTGTCAATTGGTACCACCTTTTCTAAAAATTCAGTTACGTTTTCTAACTTCGACGTATTTAACAACCTGTAGACTTCGTGTGTATTATTGTTTGCAGTAGTATAATAACTATTATCCAAACTTAAAAAATAACTTAACAAAGCATTAGAATTGTCTTGTGTATTGTCAATATTAACGTATCGGTGTTTTGCCATGTTGTATGCAGTGACTAACCATTGTAAATTTTGTTCATTATTGTAGAAATAAATGGACAATTCTTTACTAAGATTATTAGCTGAGAACCAATTACTAATTGCTTCCTGCTCTTGCTCAGTAGTATTAACAAGGATTAAACTACAACCCCTGTTAACGTATATATCAGGCGGACTGATCAGGGTTATTTTGCCCGACATTTTTTTCCTTTTTATTAGTAGCTTGGTTAACTTTGTTTTGATATTCTTCTTGACTTAGACTGTCACGAGTTTCTTTCCAAAGACTGCTTTCAACTTGCTCTTCATTTTGAACATATCCAGCTTGTTTACTCTCAATGTGTTCAGCTAGTTCTGGAATAATTGAATACTTCTTTAATTCAGTTTCATACTGCTTAACTAGATCCTTAACGACTTCTTGATTAGACAACAAGTAATCGATCCAGTCACTGCTGTTAAAGATAAACTGTCTGTTAACACCGTCAACTTCACGCTCATACACTTGTCCAATTTTTGGATTCTTTGGGAAGTCTTGTTGTTCTGACACAGCCTTTTCAGCTTCTTCAATCATTTTGTTCCAAGCCTCGATGCCAACTTGATCAGGTAAATCAAGTTCCTCTACAACTTCTACCACTGGGGCAGGAACACTTGCTGTTAACTTATTTTTAGTTGTGGGCAATACGTTGTCAATAATAGCAGAATTGACTTTGGGCACGTCAAAGCCTTTGATAGCTGTTGGTCCTGTACTGTACATAGGAGCAGGTCGTACTGCTTCTACAAATACACTTAACTTCTCTTTCATCTCATCTAATGAGATAGGAGTAGCAGTTAGTTCAGAAACTGGCTCAGTATCAGACCAAGGTTCAATTTCGTACTCTTCAACTTTTTCTATTTCAGCAATTTTATCGTTTGCTTCTTGTACTATATCAACTGTGTTCTCAATCACTGGAACTTGTGTGATTACTTCTGGCTCTGCAATTACTTCTTGCTTTTTATGTAATGGCGAGTGTAGAGAAGATTTAATAGATGATGCAGAGTCTGCAAAATATTGTCTGATGCGTGTAATACGTTCAGCCAACTTCTCAGCCACAGTTGATTTATATTCAACTTCTTCTTCAGGGTCAGTTTCTGAGATGATACCTTTTCTTCGTAGGTAATCTTTGAAACTGTATTGGCTTGCTAGTAACAAAATAACTGCTAATGGATCAAATACAAACACAATAATAATGATAACCCACGTTACTGCTTTTTCTAGTACGTTGGCATCAGGATCTGCGCCGTACACAAACGCCGCAATATATTTTATAGGCCCAACTTCTGCCTCCACTTTTCGGACTTCGGCTGCAATTGGCGCACGTTCTTCGCTAAGGGCGGTAACAGTTTTCTGTTCGGCTTGGATCTCGGATTGAAGTCTTGCACGTTCTTTTTGTTGACTGCGTCTAACTGCAACAGCTTTATCGGCACCTTTTTCATCACTGCTTCGACCCATAACCTGGTCCACAGCTTCATCCATTTGTTTAAGCGCCTTCCTGTTCGCATCTATGTTATCCTTTGCTATTTTAATCTTTTCGTCATACACTGCAATCTTACTCTGTACATCGCCAGACACTAGGCTTTGATCCATGTGTGCTTTACTTAAGAAGCCAAAGATACCCATACTGGTAATAAACATCAATATGATAACTGCTGATGTTAGATATGATTTGATAAAGAATGGAGACACTTTCCAATTCTTATGTAGCCATAATGTTGCTACTAATTTGGCTATTTCTAATGCTACACCCATTACCATAATAGGTATTGCAGCCGCCGCAAAGATAGCAGTGAGACCAATTACACTATAGTAAATGGCCACACCGCTGATCGTTAGGGCTGTGATTAAACTTATCAACGCTAGATACATAACTGTCCTTATTATAATATTTATCGGACGTTATCGTCCTTTAAATTTCTCCCACCTCTGATTAGAGGCATTGTAACACATGTAGAACGGATTACCATATTTTGTGCCACCTGCGGCGAGTTCGCCTGCTATTACTAGTCTGCACCACCCTTGATCAGAGTAGGGCATACTGTGTGCAACAATGATAGAGCCAGCATCTCCCGACTGCTCATCGTACCAATCTATTTTAAAGCCATCTAATGCAAAAGTCAAGGCTTCTGTCATAGCTATGCGATATGACCAGTTGCATTTGAAAGAATTATTTTTTGATAACTGCGTTTTCCATTCGTAAGACTTACATGCTGAATAGATATCACGCACTCCTTCGGTTTGTCGAATAACACGTTGTTGACTTACAGTCTTATTCCCGTTCTTATCAACACCAATTACTGTGGTGTCTTCAATATTAATATTCCTGTCAACTTGAGCGTTTGCCCAAACTGGCAGTGCTAGAGCTATTAGGATTATCCATTTCATGACTGTGGCTTTGCATCTAAGTATTCTTTAACAAACTTTAGAGTTTTTGGGATATTAGGAAAAACGAAATCCTTATCCTCGTCCTCAGTTTTAATAGTTACGATGATGCCGTTTTCGGCCTTGCGAATTTCCATTGATTCAAACATTATGTTTCCTTAGTTATTGTGAAGCAGTTTCACGTTGAAGTTCGTCGGCTCGTTTCTTGAGTGACTTCATATCCACGTTGTTTAAAAAATGTTGATACAATTGGTTAGCTTCGCCTTGTGGCAATGCTACTAATACGTATGAACGATAGTCGCCTCTGTTGTCAACAAAGCCGCTCTTGTCTTGTAGTACATACCCCATGACCGGCACCTTTGCACACGCAACACGGATTGCAGATTCGGACAATGTTTTGCCACTGATCATAGTTGTTTTGTCTACTTTGCTAATTTCGCCTGCAACTGTGACACACAATGTGCCCAGCGCACGATTAGTAGCAACAGACTCTGCTTCAAATAGATCGCCACTTGAATATGTACCCACTGCATAGTAAGCAGAGTTATCAAATTTAGGAGGCTTTACGTACCAATCAGGAGCCTTTTTAACTACCTTCTCTTGATTGTCAATGCGAGCTTCACGTGCTCGATCGTTTTGTTGTTCGTATGGACTTTTATTAAAAGTTCCACAGGCTGTAAGAGCCATAATTGCAGGAAGTAATACTAGTGCTTTTTTCATGTCTGTGTGTCCTTAAAATTAAAGTTTCTTTTGAACCCAGTCAGCACCGTTAGTGATGTCTTGTCCAACACCTTTAACTGTGCTACAAGCTGACAATGTCAAAACCAAAAATACTGCAACTGCTAACTTCATAAAAACCCCTGTGTGTTAATGTATGTGTTAATTGTACAGGAAGGAACAGGTTTTGTCAACACTGTTCCTTCCATTTTGGTAAAATTAGTTTTGGTTATTTGAAAAAGATCAAAGCCATCAAAACGGCTTGAATCATAAAACCAATTCCAATTGTTACGATATTGAGCATGTCTTTTTGCACAGTGGCTTTGATAAACATCAATCCCAATCCTGCCCAAACAAGCAACACCAAATCTACTCCTGGCAATCTGTCTGTTAGTCCACTCATAACTGCTAACAGGCTAGGAATCGTTGCGGCTTGTAAAAGTATAACAGCTAGCCACCCAAAAGTTTCAGCAGATATTTTCTCTACAGAATTTTTGATAGCTTCTTTAAAATCAACTAATTTATTAACCATGATTAACCCTTCTGTTTATAAAAGATATGCTGACCAATTTTGCCAATCTTCTCTAGTTTCCATCGAGGATTAACATAGTCTGCGTGATAATACAACGCTTCTTTGAGAACACTTAATTTAAAGCCTTCCAAAAGAACTTTCTTTGCCACCTCGTAGCTTTCCTGATATGCTTCTTTATTCACAGGACGAGTACGTGCGGCAGAATCACAATGCCAACTAAACTGGCAAACGACCCTTTCCATAACTGTATTTTTCTGGTAAACAACTCCGCATACATCCTTTGGAAATGCGGGGTGAGCAACACGATTCATTGTGACCTGTGCTACTGCTACCTTACCTTCAAATGGCTCATAACCAGCTTCTCGGTAAATGTTCATCGCTAAACAATCCAACTGCTTTTCTCTAGTTTTGATTGTAACGATATCGGGCGAGCTTTCCAATCCTGTTGCCTTCAATTTATTCATTTTGGTAACTGTGATTGCTTGTACTAAGCTCAAGGCAATTGCAAACGCAATAGCCAATGCTCCAACTCTTAAGATTTTTTCCATGCTTTTTTTCTCCTTACATGTTGTTGTAACCGTTACGGCTACATTCATTTGGGGCGACCGCTCGCGGATTTTTTATACACGGCAATAACGGTGTGGCCGTGTCCTTGGTATGCACTTGGTAAGTCTTCGCCAAAAACTTTAAACATTAATTTGGCTACCCAATGACTAAACCAGTGTCTGGGATATTTTATTAGACTATGACTAATTCCCAGTGTTTTATTTAACTGATGCACCGACATACTATCAAAATACCAAGGAATATGGAAGGAATTTAGCGGTTCATGATAGATATGTACGTGTTTAATGTCAAACAACTTTTCCAAGTTAATCAAACACTTATCAGTCCATTTAGTCACATGATGTGGTGGCATGTTAAGCGCAAAGTCCTGAATGTGCTGTAAAAAGGAATCTTCGCTTGGCACAGTTAGTATCAAAGTACCACCTGGCTTCAAACATTTCACACACGATTCAATGAAACTTTTTGGGTTGCTAGTATGTTCAATCACTTGGAAACTACATACAACATCATAAACACCTGCTTCTTTATCAGCATGATCTTCGATGCTTTCTGTATAAATGTCTCGTCCTGCTAGTCTTCCCATTTCACACGCTGTCTCACTAAACTCTAACCCCACATAACGTTTGGTTTTGAGTTTAGAACTAAACGCACCCTTACCACAACCAATTTCCAAAACTGAGTCTTTTGGTTTGATATATTGTGTTACATAGTCGTATTCAAGTTTCTCGTCCTTATAGTACCAATCAAATTTTTGCAAATCTGAGTAGAATCCCTGACTACCTGTGTAGCAAGGATAGAAGTATTTCAAATCACATGAGTTGCAGTGGTATAGTTCCATGTCGCTAGGAACATCATCGCCAATGTCGGTTTGATATTCACGTAGATAAACATCACGCAACGTGTCTTTTGAAATGTAATCAATACTTTTGGTATGATCACTTCCACATAATGGACAATTAAAACTCAATTTAACCCCTTCGCATTTTACTAATTTCGATAGCCTCTTCATCACTAAACACAGGAACTGCGTTTGATTTGTGCATAGTGGCAATACCTTTTACCTTAGTACCTGTGTACACTTTGGCTGGCTTCAATGTTGCATTGCCACCAGTGTCTACACTTTTGATATGTGACGTAGTATCACGTCCTTCAGGTATCTTCAAACTGTAGCTACTACTTAGTGATGGTGCAGACAGTCCACGAGTTTTTCGTTTTTGATCTGCATCAATTTGCCACTTCTTCTGTAGCTCTATCCAATCTTGTTCGGCTTGTTCAGCTTTACGCTTATGTTCAGCACTGGCCCATTTCACTTTGCCTTTTTTCTTACCAGTTGTGGTAAGATACGGTCCTACTAAATGCATACTCATTGTCTTAACAACTCCATTGTGTATTCCGGGTCACGCATATTTGCCACAGCTTTAAGCCATCCATTTTGATGTGCTTGCTGTATAATATGCCTAAAGTCACTAGGACAGTTTGAACTGATCTCCAAACTTGCCCTAGGTACTAGTGTAACACCGTTAGGACTAAAAGTAAATAGGCTATCCCCGGGTCTAATCATTTTGTAGCCCTTGGCAAAAGTGTAGGTCATAGATATCTTTTGTTCAATTCTAGACGCATCTTCCGCAGAAGTTGCTGCCTTACAGTTGTCCAATAATCTATTGCCCAAGCACTTTTGCTTCGTAGGATAGCATTATCCACTGCTTCAAAGCGGGCTTGCCAGCCGTCCATTGGATTCATGTTAGACAGTTACAGTAGTAGTTGAAGTTGTTTTAGCTTTTTCTTGCTCGTACAAGAAAGCGGCCTGCTCAGTCATATCTTTCATGAGCGAACGTGGAATGCCTGTGCCACGATGGAACTCGCCTTCGAGATCAACTTTGATGGAACCAGCCACTGCCCAAATTTGGCGACCGCTTACATCAATGCCAGCTAGTTTACGGATAACACCGTTGATCGTTCCGTTTGCAGTAGGTCGACCAATTTCAAACTGATATGTGTTTGATTTGCCAATCCAGCTGTTCTGTGTGCCAGTGCTCTTAGCACAGTAAGATTTGAAAAGTTCAATTACGTGTTCTGCTTTATTCATTTTGCCTAGTCCTTAAAGTTTGTAAATAGCCAGCATCATTGCCAACGTTTTACTAGTATATGATATTATCAAGGAAAAGTCAACATCTTTTGGTAAAATCAGTTTGAACAAATTTCACTTGACTACTTCAATGAATCTAAATACAATTACACATACATTGAACTTTAGGACGTTACATGGAAGAGTTTTGGTCAGGATTTGTTATTGGTATTATTAGTTGGTACATCTTTTGGTGGTGTGTGAAGCAACTATTAGTAATGTTGGTTCTCAAAGTTGCCAAAAAAGAAATTGCACAAATGCGAGCAGAACAAGAAGCAGTCACGCTCAAACTTGAAAAACACGGCGACATGTTTTACTGCTACCGCAAAGACAATGAAGAATTTATTGGTCAAGCAAAAACAGTTGAAGAGGTGGCCGAACTGTTTAAAAAGAAATATCCATTTAATGAGGCAGTAATCCTCAAGGAAGATGTGCAGGTAGTATAATGAGTAAAGAAATAATTTTTTACATTAAGAAGGGCCGTAGGTACATTCCGCATAGTACATACAGTTCTGAATTTTGCGATAGCTTCCCAAAAGGCACACACTTAGTTCAAAGTTATCCTGGAGGATCTAGTCGCCGTTTCAATGTTGATCCTGCTTACGCTCCAATGATTGCGGCAGGTCGTGTGGCAGAAGATGTTATCAGTAAACGTATTATGGATGCTACCGAGATACGTCGCAACACACGTAACAAAGAAACTCCATTAACACCAGGGCAACATGCCGCCTGGAACAACTTGATTGAAGAGTTTGGTCCCGATGCTAAACAACTGGAATGGCCCAGTGCTAGGGAGTGTGCGGAAGAAGCAGTCAAAGCCATGATGAAAGAAGCAGACATACTACTAAGTAATCCAGCAGTGCGTAAAGCATATGAACACTTTATGTTAGTATGCGAATTAACTAAGGAAAATAAAAAATGAAAAGCCTAGTTGTAGGTATGGGAATTGGACAACTATACAAACAAGTCCTTGAAGAGTTGGGTATCGAAGTAATCACAGTTGATAACGACATTAGTAAAGGTGCCAACTTTCCCACAGTAGAATCTGCTGTTGTTGCGTATGGGCCTTTTGATACTGTACATATTTGTACACCAAATTTTACGCATTACGAACTAGCAGTAAAATTGGCAAAGCATACTAAAATTTTATTCATGGATAAGCCAGGTGTATCAAATGGAGAGGCATGGGCGGATTTAGTCAACATGTTTCCAAAAACACGCTTCATGATGGTTAAGAATAATATGTGGCGTGACAATATTGCAGAAATGCGTGAGTGTGTGGCGGACTCACGTGCTGTAAAAATTAAATGGATTAATAAGAACCGTATCCCAGGTCCAGGTACTTGGTTCACTACAAAGAAACTAGCATTTGGCGGAGTTAGTAGAGACCTAATGCCACACTTACTAAGTCTGTATATTGCACTCAATGATAATTGGGAAGATGCACAGATTACAGGACAAGAAGCACGACAAATTCATACGTTAGATAACATTCAAGATACAGAGTACGGTGCTGTCAAACGTGACGGTGTTTATGATGTTGACGATCTCTGCAAGATCAAATACATGCAGAATGGTCGAGTATGGAAGATGGAAGCAAATTGGGCAGACGGTGTTGCAGATAATCGTGCTGTTGAATTTGAAATGGCAGATGGCACAGTTAAACGCTTTGAGTTGGGACTTTGCCCAGAAGAAGCATACAAGAACATGATTGATTGTGCTATTAGTAATATTAGCAACGATGCATTTTGGCAAAGACAATTTGCACAAGACATGTGGATTCACGATAGGATACAATTTTGAAAACTAGATTACTTTACACAGACAGCAATGGCGCTTTCAAAGAGCAGATTTGGGAAAAGCCTGAAATTACTGATGATGAAATTGAAGTCAAAGCTATAATTACAGGTGTTTGTCGTAGCGACATTGCTATGATGCGTGGGGAGTTTGGCCCGCTACCGTTGCACATGCAAGGGCATGAAGGACTTGGACAAGTTACCAAAGTTGGTGCAAACGTAAAAGGCGTTAAAGAAGGCGATTTCCTTGCTACTAGGGGAGAGCCTGCGTATGCAGACACATACAATGTCAAGCATAACGAGTACGTGTGTGTTCCAGAAGCTAGTCCAAAGTACATCATAGAACCAGTAGCTTGCGGGATAAATCTAGTTGAGCAGGATCTACGTGCAGTTTGCGACCGCTCGGGACCAGGCACTCGCTGCCTGATTATTGGCAGTGGATTCCTAGGTTGGATTGCTTATCATACACTTTTGTTAACACATGTAGAGTTTGATAGTATCGAAGTAGTAGGAAAGAGCAATCAAGACATGTGGCAAAAATACAACGGTGTTCTAGTTGACAAGCCACAGTTTGAGCAGTATAATGTTATCATAGACATTACAGAGCGTAACACAGTAATGGAACAAGATTTGCTTGCTCCGGGTGCGCTTTGGATCATGGCTTGCGAGAAGAAGCCTGCTGTAGTTACTAACTTCGGGCAGTTACTTTGGAAAGCAATCACAATCATAATGCCTAGCCCAAGAGCACATACTTTCCATAAGTGTATGCAGTTGGGTGCAAAATGGATAGAACATGGAGATTTAGAAGTTGACAAGTTCTGGACTAGGGGTTACAATCGTAACACTGAATGGCAGCAAGCCTTTGAAGATGGTGTTAATCGTCCAGAAGGCTACAGTCGAGGTTACATTGTTTGGTAAATATTCGTTGTAGAAATACAACAAAAATATTTTAAAAAGATGTTGACAACTTAGCTTCGTGGTGTTAAACTATAGGCTAAGTTGTTAAAGAAGTTTAGTTTTTGTCGGCATAAATAAATTTGTTAAAAACAAAATAAGTTGTTGACAAAAGACTAAATAGAAGTTACAATAAGACATACACTAAAATTAGTGTGTGAAAAAGAATTTTAAACAAAAGGTTAAAACGGTAATCAAATGAAAACGCAATTGAATTTTAGACAACATACAATTTGCGCCAAACAGGCAGGCGGCATGCTTTCCTATTGGTCAGTTGATAGTCTATCATTTGATCGCACACCGAATGAGATTACCGTAGGGTTCCGAGAAGGAGCAGGTTACGCTTAACAGCAACAAGTAACTAGCAAACTTTAGGAACCCTGGAATTAAAACTCCAGGGTTTTTTGTTTTGTACGTTAAAGAAAGGATGGTATGCCCCAGGGTAATACTAAAATTAAACAAACAGATTGGACAGCAAAGCACACGCTAACTGAACAAGATCTCAGGCAACTGGTACTTGAAAAGATAGAACGTGCAAAGTTGTTACAAAAAGTAAATGCAAATCGCAACCGGAAAGAGGTGGCGTAGTGTAATAGATTACGGGAACGAGGCCCGGACAGCGCACTATAAACATGCTGTGAACGGGCGGACTAGTGGATGGCATTCCCTCTTGTGGGAAGAAAATACTAGTTATATTAAAATACTTTCTTGGCATCTTGATTGCTCGACCGTAGCATAGCTGAAAGTATTTTAATATGCACATTGTGGAACCTCTAGGGAGTGAAATGTCCGTGGCGCAGTGTGTGGCAACAATAATTGGATGTGCTAGGCATTGGCGAGCCTAAGTGGCTGTAACCCACCCGTTCATTCTGTGTTGGTTCAACTCCAACCGCATCCACCAATTTTATATAGCGTTAGACTTCTGGGCTAGGTCATCACCCTTTCAAGGTGACTAGGCGGGTTCGATTCCCGTACGCTATACCAATTTTAAAAGTTCAAAGGAGAACATTATGAAACGTAGTAAAACTGCTAAACCATAGTGTCATTCTAAACCCCCGTATGGTCTAGGATGGCACGTAAAAGAAAATCAATTACGAATCCATCCACAGCTGGCGTTAACGGTAGCGTACTCGGCTCTTAACCGATGAGGTGTCAGTTCGAATCTGACGCTGTGGACCATATGGGGGTATAACTTAACGGCTAAAGTAGCTGGCTTTTAACCAGTAAATCAGAGTTCGATTCTCTGTGCCCCTACCATATGCAAGCACATTAAAAATACCGTTATATCACGATTAAGACATAGTCTTAATTAAGCGGACAGTTGGTGATAGTAGTGTGTTTACATATGGTAATATAGCATAACGGTAGTGCAACACCTTCATACGGTGCCCAGTGAGAGTTCGACTCCCTCTATTACCACCAAGTTTTCGAGATAGACGTAGGGTTTGAGTCCTTAGTAGCGGATGCTGGTGAACCAGTCTTAGTTTACCGTGAACACAAGTCATGTACTTGCCCGTACGAGACAAGCCAGTGAGTCCTCCCAGGAGGATAGTTGGTCTCTCGAAAAACTATTTGCCCTTGTATCCTTAGTGGTAGAGGTCCGCTCTTGTAAGGCGGGTGTGTTGGTTCGATTCCGACCTGGGGCACCAATTTTGTATCTTTAGTGTTTAACGGCAGCACGACGGTCTCCAAAACCGCTGGTGGGGGTTCGAATCCCTCAGGGTACGCCAATCATGGAAAGTAATGCAGGGGAGTTGGTTCCCCGACCAGCCTTGAAAACTGGGTTCTCTGATAAAGGGATGGGGTTCGACTCCTCTGCTTTCCGCCAATATTAAGGTGACGCTACAGTCGTAACTACCCGGGTAGGAGAAGACAAAAAGCCTAAGTATGCAGATGAGCTCGCATAGCCTTAAATTTTTATAGTAGGTTGCGCGAGTTGGCCAATGCGTCCTGTTTGCTAAACAGTGAGTCGGAAACGGCACAAGAGTTCGAATCTCTTACCTACTGCCAATTATACCTATGTAGCTTAATGGGCAAGCAATCGGCTGATAACCGATCGATGATGGTTCGATTCCATACTTAGGTACCATGTATACCGGGTTAGCTCAGTGGTAGAGCAGTGCCTTGATAAGGCATTGGTCGCAAGTTCAAATCTTGCACCCGGTACCAAAATTTATTCCACGGTCGTATTCTTGGTGAGTACCCCCGGCTGTTAACCGGAAGAGCTAGGTTCGAATCCTAGTCGTGGAGCCAAACAATGTAGCGGTGCCAGAGTTGGTCCAATGGAATGGATTGCAAATCCGTAAAACCGTGAGTTCGAATCTCACCCGCTATTCCAAGTTTATGGTCTCGTCATATAGTGGTTATTATACCGGCCTGTCTAGTCGGATATCGGGGTTCGATTCCCCGCGGGATCGCCAAGTTAATGGGGGGAGCCGAGGGCGGCGGCGTTGCTTTGCAAGCATCGTGACTACAAGGGTTCGATACCCTGGTCCTCCACCAAGTTTTATGCCTCGGTAGTTTAATGGTAGAATAGCGGTGTTACATACCGTTGATGAGGGTTCGATTCCCTAACGAGGTACCAATGCAACTTTAGCTGATGTGGTCATAGCGGCGGTTTGAAGCACCGTTGAAGTAGGTTCGATTCCTACAGGTTGCACCAAGTTTATGCGTGGTTAGTTTAATGGTAAAATGTTACGTTGCCAACGTTACGTCAAGAGTTCGATTCTCTTACCCCGCACCATTTAAATAATGTTATGAATAAAGAAAGATACATGCACTTTTTTGTTTGCAAGGACAACTTGCTCACTGACGAAGAGTTAGAAAAGATCATTCAATATTGTGATAGTTCAAATATACAACAAAGCGAATTGTTGATCAAAGGCAAGCCCGCTACTGATTATGGTGTTAGAAAATCTAAAAATTCATTCATTGAACCTAACAAAGATAACGAATGGATTTTTAAAAAACTAAGAAGTATAACAGAGCAAGTGAATGCTAACACATATAATTTTGATGTTAGCTATGGTTTTAGATTTATGCAGTATACTGTATATGAAGATGGTGGTCATTTTGATTTTCACATTGACACTATCTTAGCAGAAGGTTCTGTTATTGACGATCAACGTAAACTTAGTATTAGTTTAGTGTTATCAGATAGCAGTGAGTACGAGGGCGGAGACTTTCAGTTTTACACTGGTGGTGAAGCTCCTACTACAATTAAGCAGGAGAAAGGTAGATTTATTTTCTTTCCTCCTTGGCTGTTACATAGGGTTACTCCAGTTAAAAGCGGAGTTAGAAAAAGTTTAGTATTTTGGATGCAAGGTCCAAATTTCAAGTAAGATCGACCCCGCATTGTCCAGTGTGCGTAATCACTGGCATTAATTTTGCCCCTTTCGTATAATGGATAATACACTAGGCTACGAACCTGGGAATGGTGGTTCGATTCCATCAGGGGGCACCAAATATGCGTGGTTAGTGTTTAACGGATAAGCATCTCTGGCTTCCACCCAGAAGGAAAGGGTTCGAATCCCTTACCCCGCACCATTTTATCTCTCATTGGGCTAGCGGCTATGCCTCCTTGTTTGGAACGAGGAAATCGAAGGTTCGAGTCCTTCATGGGAGACCAATTTTTATTCCCGGGTAGTGTAGTGGTAGCACAACAGACTTTGACTCTGCTAGTATAGGTTCGATTCCTATCCCGGGTGCCATATTTGCTCTTATAGTTTAATGGAAGAACTCTCGCTTGGTATGCGAGTAATCGTAGTTCGATTCTACGTTAGAGCACCAAACATGTCCTGATGGTGGAATGGTATACACGCTAGCTTGAGGTGCTAGTGCCGAAAGGATTGTGAGTTCGAGTCTCACTTAGGACACCAATTTATCTCGCTTTCGTATAATGGATAATACAGTAGGCTTCTACCCTACGAATATGGGTTCGATTCCTGTAGGCGAGACCAAGTTTCAATGGTGTTGTTAGTGTAATGGTTGCACGGCTGTCTGTGAAACAGTCAGGGAGGGTTCGATTCCCCACTTCACCCCAAAGTTTAATGCCCCACTGGACAAATCTGGTAAAGTCGTCTCTCTCAAAAGGAGAAATTCTCCCCGTTCGAGTCGGGGGTGGGGTACCAAGTTATAGCGAGTTGGCAGAGTGGCTTATTGCACTACCTTGGAAAGGTGACGGTCCCGCAAGGGGCCCGAGAGTTCAAATCTCTCACTCGCTGCCATTTAAAAATTTAAATAGCTGATGAAAAAAGAACTCTTAATAGGCAGTGGTTCTAATCGTGAAAAGCGATTAGCAATTGACAATAATAATGAATGGAACAATCTAACTACATTAGATATTAATCCAGATCATAAACCTGATGTTGTTTGGGACCTATGTCAGTTTCCTTACCCATTCGAAGACAATACATTTGATGAAATTCATGCATATGAAGTTTTGGAACATACAGGTGCTCAAGGGGACTATAAGTTTTTCTTCCAACAGTTTACAGAGCTAAACAGAATTTTAAAACCAAATGGTTATTTGTTTGCCACATGTCCAGCTTGGAATAGTATTTGGGCATGGGGAGATCCTAGTCATACTAGAATATTACAGAATGTACATTTAAATTTTTTAAATCAACAAGAGTACACTAACCAAATTGGTATAACTCCAATGTCTGATTTTAGAAACATTTATAAAGCAGACTTTGATAAAATCTTTGATCACACAAACGAAGATTCTTTCAAATTTGTTATACAGGCAATTAAGCCCTCTAGGATTTCAATTTAGGTCTTTAGTTTAATGGTAGAACAACGCAGTGACATTGCGTAGACAAAAGTTCAATTCTTTTAAGACCTACCAGTTGTAAAAATACAACATAATATTTTTAAAATGTTGTTGACATTCAACAGGTTAGGCATTATAATAGATACATAAGTTGTTAAACACATGCACATAAATGCTTAGGCCAGGCAGATGTAGCGGATTACAGCCTTGTTTTGATGCAAGGTGGGCAGGTTCAATTCCTGTAAGTGTGCAGTTGTTTAATTATTTCAAAATAAATTAAATTTGTTGTTGACAAAGACGTAA
>Ga0209230_10000203_pt1 | contig 22331 bp, 24 predicted proteins | sample LakOntMetagenome_FD_187467 | JGI IMG/M metagenome (GOLD analysis project Ga0209230, IMG submission 187467) | Freshwater and sediment microbial communities from Lake Ontario - Sta 18 epilimnion Metagenome (SPAdes) (version 2) | ecosystem: Environmental > Aquatic > Freshwater > Lentic | place... | reverse complement strand
ATTAAACATAATAATAATAACATTTAATTACATCATTACTATAGAATAACAATGTACACAGTCAAATATAGACCAACTGATATGGCGGATTTCGTTGGTAATAAACCCGCCATTCAGCCATTTATAAGGTGGCTGTTAGAATGGGACCCGACCAATAAGAAGACGAAATGTGCGCTGGTTTCGGGCGTCAGTGGTGTCGGCAAGTCGCTGTTTGTTGAACTAATGCTGAAAAAACACGACTACAACATTGTCCACTTGTCTATTGACGAAGATCGCGATAAGGAGACTATAAATCAATTCATAAAACCGCTGCTTAAAACAAGGCGGACATTTAATGGGCAGGAGAATGTGTTAGTTGTTAGCGAAGTGGATTGTCAAAGCGGGGATCACGGGTTTATCTCTACACTGGTAGATTGTATAAAGGATACGCTGGTTCCAATTGTTTGTATCTGCGACGACCGTTATGACCAAAGAATAAAGCCCATAATAAACTATTGTTTTGATATTAAGCTCGGAAAGCCCAGTTTTGATGATGCATATAGGTTAATCTACAAGGTTGTAACGACTGAAAATATCAAAATCAGTAAGACGGGTGTGGACCGGCTATACGAGCAGTCAAATGGGGATATTCGCTACATACTCAATACGCTGCAGATGGGTGTTAAGAAGGGGGACACCACTAAAAATATTCAGAGTTCAAACATATTTGATACCGCCGGAAAGTTGCTGTCCATGGATCTGTCTATAGACGACAAGTTGAAATATTATTGGATGGCGCATGACATTCATACGCTAATGGTGCACGAGAATTATGTTGGCAATACGCTGTCTGCACGAGAAGACGTTAAACGGCTTGAAAACATTGCTTATTCCGCCGATGCGCTGTCCGATGCTGACCTATTTGATGCCGTATTTGACTTTGAACTGTCGCCGTACGTTGCGTTGAATACCATCCGGGCGACGTCAAAATGTAATAAAAAAGGGATGATAAAGTTCCCACAGTTCCTCGGGAAAATTTCCACCATGAACAGGAACAAACGGGAGAAATTAGATTATAATAGTGTCAAATTATTTGCGGAAACAACAGCTAAACCGGCCGCTAAGGCTTGCAAACCTAAGGCCGCCACGAAAAAAACCAAGGAGAAATAAGTGGTCCCGTGCGCGCACAATATAACCTATGCGGAGGTCTCACTTATTTTTCACCCGGCGTAAGCTGGTTCTGCGTTTGCGCCTCGTTGTCGCGTTTGCGCCTCTCGTCCTTCGTGGATGTCTGCTTTTTCTCCGGGTTTTCCCGCCAAAAACGTGCCCAAAATAGAGCCCGGCCGCAACGGCGCCTGCGGTACCTAACGCGCCTAAAATATATGGCATTTTGTTGCCTATACCAGTTCCGATATTTGGTAGGAGGGCACTGTCTTGGGCACGGTTGATACAGGCGGGGATACTGTAATACCCCGATGGGAATTGGCTAAGTCGTTCCTTGTCCCTTTCGTCTATATACCATCTAATTTGATTTTCGTTTGTATATGTGTTATTTTTAAAATCGTAAATCATTGTAACCAGAACAAACCCACATATGAGTTGTTCGGCAGTGTCTTTAGAAGAATATATTAGCAACCAGACATCGGTAGTTTTCGCATAAAACTCGGTATCCGTAATAACGATATCAATATAGTTCCCCTTTTTCATATATTCGGCCAGAGTAAAATCTTGTTGGGATGCACCCTGGCCAGATAGAGGCGCAAATAAGTTATTAATTTGTCGTGTTAGCGGAGAACCTGCATTTTTTGAGTCGCGCAGTTCATTTATAAAATTTTTATCTTCGTCTTTGGTCAAGCCTGCCGGAAAATTATTCAACGCTTGAAACATTCCAGGTTGGTCATTTTGTTGCGAAGCGTCATTCAAGTAAACATCCGAGGAAGGCAGTTCCGCGACCAAAACATGTCCAATTAAATCAGCAGAGCTTGGTAAAGAAGAGAATAATACAAATAGCGCAATAGTAGAGTTTTTATATATAGACTCTGAAAATATAGTAAGAATATTTATTATACAATTTCCAAAAGAAATGTAATCGGCCTGTGAATATATTGCATGATTACCTCTGGTCGTTAGGTCAATGTCGTCTGTCTTATTGACGCGAACTGATATATTACCCAATTCACGCATTGTCTGCGAGAAAATTTGATAGACAACCATGATTATTTTAAATGCATCCTGCTCTTCGTCTTGCATTCCCTCAATCATGCCCTTTTCTTTAAGAACGTTTATTTTTGAATTGTAGCTCTTAATAGTGTCTATAAGCGTGCCCATATTAACTGGTTTGGTTGTCCAGTTGTCACTATTTAAAAAGGCTGTTAAAAACGCCTCACCCTTATCTCTGTAAATACATAGGTAAAAAATATATAGGTAGTTTAGTTTGTATACTAAATTAAAAATAACGGAATCTGTAGACACATTTGCACCACCATCTGCTATTAATTTAATAAACGGATTGTCTGCCAATAGTTTCTTGCAGACCTCAGTTCTGCCCACAAATTGTGTCAAATATACATCATATGTATTTTTAGCTATGGGAATCAGACCAGCGGTAAAGATAAGATCGTAGTTACAGTTGCCGCGTTGTCGTAAAACCGCTGTCGCTCCATTTCCAAGACTGTTTTTAACAGATATGAGGTACTCGTCCACCACTAATTGCAATTTATCAATAAAACTCTTGTTTGTTTTGGCGTCTCCTCCGCGGTATACTATTTTCTGGTTACATTTACGTTTCCCTTTGCATTTTTTATTGATGCGCCCAGAATTTGATGACATATTATATAAACATATTATAATATTCGGCGATTCCATGTGTTAAAATATCTTGTTTTTTCCCTGGAAAGTATTTTGGGAAAGTTGAAATTGGACAAAAAAAATGTCCAAAAACGAAAAGCCGAAAAAAGTTTCCCCGAAATACATGTTTTCGCTGCATAATTGAAATTTATGGTCTGGTCACCAAAAAAATAATTTTCAGTTTGGGACGGTAAAATTTTATTACTTTTATTTAAAATGGGTTAAAATTATTTTCTGTTCATTATTATATGAAACAAAGTGAAACGTGTTTAGGAGAAAAAGAGGAAAAAGGAGAACCCAAATACTACTGCAAATATTGTGACTATATATGCTCGGTGAAGTTTTCATACGACAGACATATGTTGACATCAAAACATATAAAACAGTGTCAAATTGCCCAAAATGAAACAAATGAAACAAAAATTGAAATCAAAAAGGAGAAAAAGGAGAAATCATCATCTACTAACATTTGCGGTTGTGGACAAGTGTGTAACAGTAGAACTACGTTGTGGAGACATAAAAAGAAATGCAGTGTAGTTGAAACCACAGAAGAATCTGTTGCAACAAACAATTCTGCGACCGACAAAGATGAGTTAATTACATACCTTATGAAAGAAAACCAGGAGTTCAAAAACTTAATACTTGAAATTGTAAAGAAGGATACATATAATCAGAGCACAACCAATATTACAACCCATACAAACTCCCACAATAAGGCATTCAACCTCAACTTTTTCTTGAATGAAACATGCAAGGACGCGATGAATATTATGGATTTTGTTGACTCTATTAAGCTGCAATTGTCGGATTTAGAGAAGGTCGGTGAAGTGGGTTATGTTGAAGGGATATCCAATATTATTGTGAAGAATCTCAATGAATTGGATGTGACTCTGCGGCCGGTTCACTGTACCGATAAAAAGAGAGAAACAATGTACATTAAGGATGAAGATAAATGGGAAAAGGATGAGAATAACAGTAAAATTAAAAAGGCAATAAAACGGGTAGCATCCAAGAACCAAAGATTGTTACCCAAGTTTAAAGAAGCGCATCCGGATTGTGGTACATACCATTCTAAATATTCAGATCAATATAATAAAATTATTATAGAATCGGTTGGCGGTTCGGGTGATAATGATGCCGAGAAGGAGGAGAAAATAATAAGAAATATATCCAAAAATGTTGTAGTTGAGAAATAGGATGTAAGTGCCTACAAGAATACATTAAGTAAAATGTCTTGTTTTTTCCCTGGAAAGTATTTTGGGAAAGTTGAAAATGGACAAAAAAAATGTCCAAAAACAAAAAGCGGAAAAAAGTTTCCCCGAAATACATGTTTTTGCGGCATAATTGAAATTTGTGGTCTGGCCACCAAAAAAATAATTTTCAGTTTGTGACGGTAAAATTTTATTACTTTTGTTGGGAAAGGCGCTTAGAATTTTTTCTGTTGCTAGTTTAGAAAGAATGGCAACAGAAAAAATGAAAAAAGATGACAACCAATACACGTGTTGTTTATGTGACTTCATTACGTCTAAGAAAACTAATTTTGAAACTCACTTGCAGACGCAAAAACACATTCGTGTAAGCCAAGCAACAACAAGCAACGCCGACGCAACAACAAAAATGACAAAATGCGAAAATTGCCATAAGGTATATCGCGATAGAACTGGACTGTGGCGGCACAAGAAGAATTGTAACCCTGCTACTAATAGTGATAAGAATAGCGATAAGCCTGAGGAGGAACACTCTGATAAGGACCTGATCATGCTATTAATCAAAGAGAATAGCGAACTAAAAAATATGATGATGGAGGTAATTAAAAACGGCACAAATAACATAGTAAATTCGCATAATGTAAATTCACACAACAAGTCATTCAATCTGCAATTTTTCCTGAACGAAACCTGCAAGGATGCTATGAATATCATGGATTTTGTGGAATCTATTAAGCTACAATTATCGGATTTAGAATCGGTGGGCAGTCTTGGGTATGTTGAAGGAATATCCAATATTATTGTTAAGAACCTCAAGGCGCTCGATATCACTGAAAGACCGGTTCACTGTACTGACCAGAAGAGAGAAACAATGTATATCAGAGATGAAGATAAATGGGAAAAGGATGAATCAAATAGCAAAATCAAAAAGGCAATAAAACGTGTAGCATCCAAGAACCAACGATTGTTACCCAAGTTTAAAGAAGCGCATCCAGATTGTGGTACATACCATTCCAAATATTCAGATCAATATAACAAAATTATTATAGAATCGGTTGGCGGTTCGGGTGATAATGACGCAGAAAAGGAGGATAAAATCATCCGAAATATATCCAAAAATGTTGTAGTTGAGAAATAGGATGTAAGTACCTATAAGAATACATTACGTAAAATGTCTTGTTTTGTGGCATTCTTGAAAAGAGATTTAATGTAACCCTCCCTCAAATGCATTTTATTTTAAAATAATAGTATAAATAAATGAAAATTCAATTTCAAGTAATATTTTTACTACTTTTAAGTTTGTGTTTGATATTACTTTTACAAAATTACCATAAAATACCTACAAAAATACAGCACATTAATAGAAATAAAATGAATATTCTTCCTGTAGGAAAATTAACGCTTATTCCAAATAATGGCGACGAGTACTATTTAGATGAAAATAATATTAAATGGAAAAAAAGAACGTTTTTTAGAAATTTGTTACATAATCCGTTTAAAAACTACACATTTGAAACGTATAGTCCATATGATATTTCTTCAAGCGAGGCAACTATAACTATTACTGATTTTGAAAATGGAATTATGCGGTTTAAACCAGAGTCTTTTAACTATTACTCTTCTTTTTATAGTCCAGTGTCGCATTTCTTTGCAGATGTTCTTCCTATTATACTCTACATGGGTCCAGCATATAAAAATTATTAAGGATACTGATATACTTCAACCAATATCATGCGATCTTTTTTATTACTCTCTACAAATTTTCTATCTAATTTTTCAATATTAGTATTTTACACCTTTTCTCATTTACGCGGGCGTTTGAAATGTAAAAACGCGTATTAACTTCGTAATAAATATTTTATAAAACTAAAATATTTAACTAATGTAAGTATATGGATGCAAAATATCTATTTTATGTTACATTAATAATCTCAATTATTATTCAAATAATAACAGGAATAATAGAGATAGGAGCATTTTTTGTAAAAGTTCCTTCTTCTTATTCAATAATAAGACAACTACTAACAATAGAATTAATGGTTCAATTTTTGGAAGGGACTTTTTATTTTTGGTTAGCGTATAATTTTACTAAGGTATTAAATGTTACACCAAAAAGATATATAGATTGGGCGATTTCAACTCCGACAATGCTAATAACATTGATGGTATATTTGATTTATTTAAACAGAATGGTAGAAAATAAAACAACCGAATTAGATTTTTTTACAATTTTTAAAGATAATTCAAACATTTTTATACCTGTAGTGCTTTTGAATTGGTCAATGTTGCTTTTTGGTTATTTGGGTGAAATGAGAATAATCCCCGTTTTGCTTGGTGTGTTTCTGGGGTTTATACCATTTTTAATTTATTATTATATCATTTATGTAAATTATGTAACCCAAAACACAAGTGGATATTTATTATTTTGGTATTTTTTCTTTTTTTGGTCATTGTATGGGTTTGCGGCGGTTTTACCCTATTACGCTAAAAATGCATTTTACAATATATTAGATTTGTTCGCAAAGAATTTTTTTGGTCTATTTTTGAGTTATATAATATTTTCTGGAAATTATTAAAACTCGTCATTAAAATCAAATGCATTATCACTCTGTTTGTTAGCTAAACTGTACTCGCCAACTTTACGCTCAAAGAAGTTAGTTTTACCCTCAAGACTGATCAGTTCCATAAAATCAAATGGGTTGCTGACACCATAAATCTTCTTGTACCCGAGCTGAACAACCAATCGGTCGGCCACAAACTTGATATATTGCGTCATCAACTCAGAGTTCATACCAATCAGTTTGCACGGTAACGCCTCACAGATAAATTCGGTTTCAATCTCAACCGCCTCACGAATAAGCTCTTGGATCTTGGCACGGTCCACCTTTTTCGTCAATTTTGAATACAGTAGCACAGCAAATTCGCAGTGAAGCGCCTCGTCGCGCGAGATTAATTCGTTACTGAATGTGAGCCCGGGCATAAGCCCGCGTTTTTTCAGCCAGTAAATGCTGCAGAATGCGCCGCTAAAGAAGATACCCTCCACACACGCAAATGCGACCAGACGAGTTGCAAAACTGCTGCGATTATCGTGAATCCATTTTTGCGCCCAATCTGACTTCTTCTTGATACACGGAAAGTTCTCAATAGCATTAAAGAGTTTGTGCTTCTCCTCCTTGTCTTTGATATAGGTCTCAATCAACAGACTATATGTTTCACTTTGACAAGTTAATATTCCATTAAATATTCCTCTATGTTTTTTAGGTTCATTAAAACAATAAGTTGCTTCATTTTCAAATATTTTTTCTATGCTTGTTATTTTTATTCTCTCAGTAACATCCATAGTATTATTTAATCGTTCACAATATACTATATTAAGTCGTTTTGGTGAAAAACCTATATCCATAAGCTTATTAACTGATTTTCCGGTTATGTATAAAACGTAACAATCTTTGCACATGTAATAGTCATAATCTCCGGTTCCATCATTTTTTGGCATTAAACGTTTTTGTGCTTTATGATTTAGTTTAATATTTGTTTGAATGCCTAATGTTGTTACTAATAATTGTACATCCTGCAAAAATTTAAAATTTATAGAAGATAATTGAATTGAAGTTGAGTCTTTAGTTGAATTTAAATTAACACATCCATCTGCGTCAACTAATCCTTCTAACCAACGAAGCCTAACATCTTTACTATAATTAATTGGAACTACAAATTTTTCCTTGTTAATGTAGTTTGTTACATAAAAACTAATTTTCTTATCGTTTTCTTGATAAGAATTGTATTTAAAATGTGGCAACAACTCTTTTTTTTTATCATACAAATAAATAACAGGATAATTATTACTATAAGTTCCATCGCCGCAAAAAAACCCGTGTGTATATGGACTTAAAAATTCATCCTTATTTTCAAATTCAACAAAAGGAGTTATATATCTTTCAATAATGTCGCCGATTTGTAAATCAACAGTTTCAACTTCTTCACATAAACATCTTTCGGGATGTTTTGGATTACCTTTTTGTATTAACCATTTATGACCAGGAGAACAATCTAAATCCATTCCATTTGATAAAGAAATCTTATAAATTTCTTGATCGCCCGTATATTTAACTTCAACGCTTGAAAACTCCTCACCATTCCAAACGTTCACATTTTTATTTTCTAAATCTTTAATCATATAATATCCATTGTCTGTTAATATTTTAGTTTCTCCTGTAACACAATGAATATTTTCCATTGCAATCTGAAATCCGTAAAATGCTCGCGCCTCGGACACCTGTACATCCATCATAAACCGCGATGCAAGATTTTCAAGCACAATTCCGTCGCTGGCCGCAAAAAATGCAAGAATCATTGATATAAAATACTTTTCGTCATGATTTAGGCTGTCCCAGTTTGCAAGATCCTTTGTCAAATCAATTTCTTCGGCTCGCCAGAAGCAATCCACCTGTTTCTTATACATTTCCCACACGTCTTGGTGCTTAATCGGAAACATTACAAATCTATTATCGTCAGGCGCGAGTAAAATCTCTGTTTGATTTTTTGACATCCTAAATAATATATACGGCAGATTTTAAATTTGTTTGAAAATAATAAAATAACCAAGTATCTTAATAATGGAGTGCAATATCAATGGATTTAACAATTTAGAAACAAGAGAAGCCAATTTCTTGCAGTTACAAGAGCTGATTGACGCAAAACGGAAAATGTTACTTGACAAACAGAAAAATTTTACGGTTTTAACAAAACAGAACCATTTTTTACGCGACATGAAGGATGATTATAGCCGATATTACAAACACATTGCGCAACAAAAGGAGGACCAAATGGCCGCGCTTAATTTATTGAAGGAATATGTCCATGATTTGACTACGTCGGGGTCATTGACGAGGAATAATATTAAGGATGCCGAGATGGAACAAGAGAATTTGCTTCGTGAAGTGAAAACAATCAAGGCCAGTTTAGACTCTTTGGTAAATAAAACAAGGAAACTTGAAAGCGATTTATAGAGCGCATTTATATTTAATATTTTAGTATTATATATAAATGGCCGCTAATAATCCTAATCCTAATCCGGATGATGCCTTTATGGAAAATTTTAATCAAGAGCTTGAAAGGTTACGCCGGCTGGAAGAACAAATGGATCCCGCAATGGGTAGAATAAGAGCGAAGACGGAACAAATCGCCGCCGTGGTGAATCAAATCCGCGGCGCACTTGAAGCGCTAACGGCCCAAGTTACCGCTCTTGCTGACAGAATACGGGGCGCCCAAGAAGAGAAGGCGAGACTTGAGGCAGAAATAGCCAGATTGAGAGCGCTGCCCGACCAGCAGGCGCAAGTGCAACTGTTGCAGGCGCGCGTAGATCAACTAACAGGTATTATTACAGATGCGACGCCCCATTTGACTCAACTGGGTGATAAAATTTTGGCTCTCATGGCTGCTGCGGATGAGGGCGGGATTACTCCCGATCAGGTTGCCGCAATTACGCGTGACGTAGAGGCTATAGGAGAGCAAACGCGCTTATTATCCCAGATGTTGCCTCCTCCCGCCGGCAATGGACAGGCTCCAGTTGACCAGATACCGCCGCCTGCAGGCGGAGGAAAAAGGGCAAGGAAGTCAAAACAATCAAAAAGAATGAGAAAAACAAGAAAAATGAGGAAGACGAAGGGGCGCCGACAAAGAGGCGGGTATAACTGGATAACTCCGGGGTCATCATCCCGCGGTAAATCTGCATCCTCTTCTTCCCGAACACGCAACACTAAAAGGCGTAATAAGAAATCTCGGTCATCGCTATAATTTAAATTTTTATTTCCAAATTTAAAATTTAATAGATGAAAGCATTCCTTTCAAACTCGGATAATTTAAGCAGTCGTCGGGCCAGCGTCCGTTGATTTCCATAAAATGCTGCGCGGCCGGCCGACTGCGTTTACGCATGACCTCACGTCTGGCATGCACAATATTTCTCCATTTGCGCTGTATTAATTTTATCCAAATAGTCTTAAGAACCGCGACACATTCTTGCGTTTCCAAGTAAACACACTCTGCGAGCTCTGGTTTAATATAATTTGGTTTTGATATAATAGACGCATAATTTCTGTAAATCCGATGTGTCTTCCCTTTTTCAATTCGGGAATTGGCGAGCCTGCGATATTGGTCCTTCCACAGGGCCGCACAGTCGTTAATACAATCAGTGTTCAAATTTTTGAAGCGCGAGCTTACTAAATAATGATATTGTACTTGCGAGTTGTTTTCTAATCCATGTAACATCTCGTTGTGCAGTTCACACAACACAATGTTAAATCGCGTTGCGCTTGGTTCTTCTGGGTCATAGATGTCATTGTCTTCATAGTCATCGGAATTATTACTGTATCGCTCATTGTTGTATTCATCAAAATAATTGTCATTGCGGGTCGTGTCCTGCATAATAATATTAATAATACTCATGATATTATTAATATTTTACTCAATTTTTTTAAATTGTATATATATAAATGAAACTCGGTTCAATTGCGTCCCGTATCCTTACAAATAAGATGGTATTAAATGTTGTCTCTATAATTGCCCTTTTAAATGTAATTGGATACGTAGTTATGGGAAATGTTGAGAGTGTCGCCGTTTTTATTGTATTGGCGGTCCTTGTTAGATACTTTAGTAAAAATATGATTGTTGTTCTGGGTGTTCCGCTTATAGTGGTAAATATGATGGCGCTTAAGAATCGTTCTTATTTTGTTGAAGGAAATGAGACGATGGGTGCAACCAATTCTGATAAGAAGCCGGCTACAGACGATGCGCCAATGTCCGATGCTGATAAGAAGAAGAAGGCTGATGACGATAAGAAGAAGAAGGCCGATGACGATAAGAAGAAGGATGCTGCTGCGGCCACAACGATAACTGGTTCTAACGACAAGCCCGCTGACCATTTTGAGGTCGGCCGCGCCAAGAACGGTGGTGCCAAAATTGATTATGCCGCAACAGTGGAGGGCGCATACGACGAATTGAATAAGATCCTTGGTAGCGAAGGTATGAAAAGTTTAACAAATGATACACAACGTTTGATGAAGCAGCAAATGGCGTTGGCGGAATCCATGAAGAATATTGAACCTATGATGGAGCAGATGGGGCCTCTGGCCGCTCAGGCGCAAAAAATGTTGGAGGGCATGAACATTGGCGGCGAGGGTGGTATAGCCAATCTGATGAAGATGGCAAAGAACATGGGTGTAAAGGCATAAATATTGGGTATTAAGGGTATCAAACCGTATTTTAATATTATATTAATATAATATGAAAAAGTGCCCTCCTGGTGTCATATGCGTTGAAAATTTTTCCATGTTTTTCGTAGTTGTTTGCGTTGGCATTATTTTCTATCTAACTTACGCGACAAATACTCGCCAGAGCGTTACTGTGAACAGCAATCCGTCTGAAAAAATAGTTATAAAGGACACAAGAAGAGAGAATGGCGGATGGTTCCCGAGTTGGCCATATACAAACCTGCCGAGTGACCCACTACTGAACCCATATGCGCCGCCGCTTAGAGATGAGCGATACTTTATTCCTGGATTCAATGGAGTACCGCCCGGAGCCGTTCCGATTAACATTTCCACAAATGTCGGCGCAGTAGACACTGCTTATAGGCAGATGGGCATATTGACCCCGACAAACGGACCAAGTAAGGATAGCATATTGCCGCTCATGGGTCGGCCATTGTTTACGAACAGAGACAAGTGGCAGTATTATTCTACCAGCAATCAACATAACAACGTAAAGCTCCCGGTATCTCGCGCGGGAAAAAGCTGCACGAACGAATATGGGTGTGATAAAATATATAATGGTGACACTGTATATATTTCGGGGGTAAATGAGGCTTATAAGGTAACGATATATGATAATGACACTATAAAGTATTTGCCATTTGTCTAATTTATGCTGTTGAACGTTTCGTCTTATTTTTGACGAGTTTGAATCGGCGAGTGTTACGACGACGTTTGCCGCCCATTTTGGGTTCAATTGCAGGATCTACATCGTCGCTGGTCAATTTATCAACCGCGCCAGTAAAGGCCTTAAATCCGTCGTCTTGTCCATTAGTTTCGCCATTAGTTTTGATGTTACCAGTTTCACCATTGGCTTCGATGTTACCAGTTTCACCATTAGCTTCGCTGTTGCCAGTTTCACCATTAGCTTCGACATTAGGTGCAGCACGGGTTGTCAGATTTTCCTCTACCTGTTTCGTAATCTCATCCACAATAGTTTTGACCGCGTCGTTTAATTTACCATTTTGTTCATTAGATGTGTCGGGTTCAACTGCCGCTTCTTCCTGTAACTCAGTCCCAGAGGAAGCAACTGGTTCTTGTAACACAGGTTCAATGGTAGCAGCCTGTTCAGGCAATTTGGTTTCATCAAGAGATGGGGTCGTTTGTTCAACTGTAGTAGGAGGAGCCTGTTCCTGTACTTCAGGTTCAGCGACTTGTTCTTGTAACTCAGTTTCAACAACGGGTTCAGGCAGTTCGTCAGTCGGATTAACCGCGCCCTGAGCCGCCTCTACCCCCGTCTGGATACCAGATATACCCATTTCAGCTGCAGTCAATCCAAGTCTGGCCTCGCCTATAGGGCCCACTGGTGGGACCTCCGATACAACCTGGTCGACATTAGATAAGCCCTGTTGGGCGGCAGATAGGCCCGTATCGGCAACAGATAACACTCTATTCGAGACGTTCACCGGGAGCCGCCCACCAACACGAGAGAAACGACGCAACGACTGTCGCGACAAGTTAACCTTTCTGTTTTGTCTAAATGTTTTACTCTTACCTGTGCTGCGTTTTGGTTTACTCTTCTTTTTCAAAGTTTGCTTCCGTTTGTTATATAATTTAGCTATTTTGCCTTTAGTCAATTTCATTCTTCTATATAAATAAATTAATATTTTTATTTATATTGTTATATTAATAAGTATGGCAACAATGAATATATCACGAGACAATGTTAAAGGTAAATGCGATTTGAAATGTTCATACAACTTCAAATATTCGGATAGTACCACGACTGCTAAAAATAACGGCGAAATGATCAGTCTAACGTACGACAATAGCTCTACCACGCAAGTGCTATACAATAACAAAAAATACACAGTTACGTCTATTTATATTACGAGTCCATCCATACATACTTTTAATGGGTCTACCACTGACGCCGAGATTTGCATTGAGCATACACCTATAAGCGGCGGACCTCTATTTTCAGTGGGAATCCCGATCAAGTCATCCAGCGAGGCAACCAGCGCATCATCTCTCTTAACAGAAATAATATCCGCGGTTGCTACAAGCGCCCCTGCCAAGGGAAACTCTGCGAGCTTAAATATAGACGGGTTTTCGCTGGACAAAATTGTGCCGAGTAAGCCGTTTTTTAGTTACACGTCTTCAACGGATAACATACAATGGATCGTCTACGGTATTGTAGACGCAATTCCGTTGAGCAGTTCAACCCTTGCAACGCTGGGGCAAATAATTACGCCGTTCCCGCTAACCATGTCGGGGGACTCCCTGTTTTACAACTCAACTGGTCCGAACAGTGTGAGCATGGGAGAGGGCATATATATCAAGTGTAATCCTACAGGTAGTTCCGACGAAGAGATCAGCATAGATTATGCCAAAAATCCGTCGTCAGCTGGCCTGAATGACCTGTTTTCGAGTTCTCTCTTTGCCCTCATTTTGCAAAGTATTGTGCTCATTATCATCATCGTCATATTCTTCTACTTAATTAAATATATATACGGTAGAATTAGTAGCGGCGCGCCAGTATTGGGGAAAATGCCCTCCTGGGCCACCGAATAGTAATACTTGGAAGGTGTAATAATTAGAAGTTTATCAAAATTCTAATTATCAGTTTATTTAATTTATTCATTAATCTAACAGATATCTACTATCAAGCAGACGAATTTAATTCATTTTAGTTACAGGAGACGCGTCATAGAGGTTATCCAACATGGGCTTGTACGATGCCTGTGTAAGCGAGCTGCCAGCCGACACCATTGGCGCCATCTTTGCAACGACCTCTTGTTCTAAAGTATACGGGAATTGGTTGTAAGCAGTAAATTGGGATGTCCGCTTCTCCTCAGAAGGCGCAAACTTTTGCAGAGCATCTATTCCGGTTGCAACCGACGAGCGGAGCATCAAGTCAAAGACGACGAACAATGCCAACACAGCTAATAGCGGGTTTGCGTGCAAAAACAAGAAAATCACAATCACAAACATGACGATCTTGCCGACCAAGGAATCAACCATACCGGCAACCGCATCGGGCGTTCTAAAGCCCAAAACCAAATAAACGATGAGTAGTATTGCCAAGGCTAATTCCCCCATGTTTTCTTTTTTAAATAAACCAGACAAGCCTTCCATATATCATATTCATAGATTTTTATTTGTCCAATTTAGAAAAAGTCAAGCAAAAGGATATAAACATAATTTACTAAATAATCTTAAGCCGTCTAATGGAAGTTAATTCATATCTCGGACAAAAGGGCTACACTATATCAAAAAATGAACTTACAATTGAGCAGCAAAAACAAATAAGAAATGATTTGATGATTAAACCATTTGTTATGGGTTCTCCTATGGGCGCGGACCAAAAGGTGTTTCCGGCCTTTCGCGAGTCAAGCAACAAGATTTATGTCCCGCATTACTACGGAATTGACAATTTTGGCCCACCTAAACAGTATAAGATCGCCGAGGGCACAGATATTGACCTAACGTTTGCAGGGATACTCCGTGATTATCAAGAACCAGTTGTGGGCAAATTTATCGGGCACTGTACAGGTTCAGTATGCGGAGGTGGGTTATTAGAGCTACCTTGTGCATGGGGGAAAACATCGGGTTCATTGTACATTCTTTCCAAACTAAAAAAGAAAACGCTGGTCATTGTCCACAAGGAATTTCTGATGAATCAATGGATAGAGCGAATCCAGCAGTTTTTACCTAAAGCTCGTATAGGGAAAATACAGGGTCCTACAGTTGATGTGGAAGATAAGGACATTGTTTTATGCATGCTACAAAGCTTAATTTCAAAGGAATATGAGGCCTCGCTATTTGAACAGTTCGGATTCACAATTATAGACGAGGTCCATCACATTTCCAGCCAATCGTTTTCAAACTCGCTGTTTAAGGTTGTTACGAAATACATGCTGGGACTATCCGCAACAATGGAACGAAAAGATGGGACCACATCAGTGTTTAAAATGTTCTTGGGTGACGTTATTTTTAAGGCGGAAAATAAAAGCGACCGGGTTGTTGAAGTTAGACAGCTCACATATAAAGTAGATGATGATGAATTTAATGACACCATTTTAGATTTCAGAGGTAAACCGCAGAATAGTTCTATGATTTCAAAATTGTGTGAATATAATCGTAGAACCGAATTTATTATTAAGACGCTTTGCGATTTCATTCGTGTTGACGGAGTTAGTGCTGAAACCGCGTGCAATCATAAATTAGAAATGGACCGTGATGTTCCCAATTGCTTGATTTGTGGTAAAAATAATAACTATTTGATCCGAAATACGTGCTGCGATTCGGTCAAGTATTGTATGCCTTGTATGGAAAATATTGAAGCAAAGGGCATCAAAAAAGAGCGGCCAAAATGTCCTAACTGTAAAAAGGTGCTAAAATATGAGCAAAATTATATTGAGAATAAATATGTGAAGCCGCTTGAGAAAACACATACAATCGTGATGGCTCACAACTTGAACATTTTGCATTACATATATAAGAAGTTTGTTTGCAAGAATTTGGCGAGCGTGGGGTATTATATTGGAGGGATGAAAGAGTCGGAACTTAAACTGTCGGAAAAGAAGCAAGTTGTTTTGGCGAGTTATTCCATGAGTTCCGAGGGGCTTGACATTCCCACGCTAAATGCAGAGTTTTTAATCACTCCTAAAACCGATATTGTTCAGACAGTCGGAAGAATTTTAAGGGCAAAGCATCAATTTTCACATCCAATCATTTATGACTTTGTTGACTCACATGACGTGTTTCAAAGACAATGGTTAAAAAGAAAAGCATATTATAAGAAACAAAACTATAAAATTATAGGGGCAAACAGTAATGAATATAATACTGATTTTTCAAAATGGAAAATAGTTTTTGAACCCAAAGCAGGCCAATTATGTAATACAAAAACAGGAAAAAAAGAAACAGTCATAAAAAGCGATAGTTCAGAAGAATCTGATGGAGATTCTGAAGGAGAACAAGAAAGGGAAACAATGCCAAAGGACAAGTATTTGGGCGGGCAATGTTTATTAAAATTTAAGAAATAATTGGCTGCAAATTTGGTATGGGTTAGTTTGTACATTTTTATATAATTTTTAATATTATATAAAAACTTATCGTGTCAAAAATATTTATCAATTGCGGCTTGGGAAACCCATATTTGTATATCTTGAATAATTATCTACGCAATTGGTGCAATTAGACAACACCTGAATCGGCGGGGGGTTGGCTAAAGCCGATAGACTTGGCGCCAAAATGCCTCCTACAGAATAAGTCTGTGTCATCGGCAGGTTATTTTGGTAGCTACTGCCTCCTCGTTGTGCGCGACTTCTGCGACGCTGTCTGGTTTTTCGGCTGCTGCCCGCAAACATTCTTCCACGCGCCGATCGCCTGGACAACATTTTAGCGCGCAGACGCTGCTTTAAACTACGTGACTTTCTGCTTCCTGCCTTCATCTTCTTATATCCTTTAGTGATATTTTTTATTTTTGTTTTAAGTTTTTTAGCCCCTCCTTTAAACAAACAAATTCCGGGAACCACTCCTGCCGCAGCATCCACATTGTACTTTGCCCCACTCAAGCCGGGTGGGCCAGGAATTACATTGCTCCCAAATAAAGCCGAACTGTGCGAATTATCCACATTTACATAGTTTCCATTATAATTACTAAATGGGGGAATATTACCATAACCTAAATTTGATGCACCAGAACCGCTCATTTAGTATATATTGATATTTTAATTGCAATATTTGCAGGGTTCGTTTTTATGGATAACGTCGTCTATTTTGGTCATATGGTTTATACACATTCTTTGCCTCACTGCTTGCAATTACTCTACTATTCTTGTCGGCAATTTTAATAGGAGACCATTTCTTAAATTTATGGTTGAACTGGCATACCATTTTTAACGACCGGTCTAAATAGACAAATTTGTCCGCGCATTCGTTCTCAAATTCCTCCTCGTCGTCGCTCTCCTCCAGTGCATCCAGGTTTTGATTCTCTTTAATATTTCTAAATAGTTTGTTCATCATGACGCTTGTATTGAAATCCGGAATGTGGGCAGTACTGTGCTGCTCTTCAGTCTGGTCGGGTGCCAAACTATACAAATAGTAAATGTCGTTTTGTATGTCCGCTTTCACCAAAAATACAGACTCCCGATTGGTTGGCCGCTTTACTTGAACCGGCACTTGTTGAGGAACAGGCACTGAAAGGACTGGTGCTTGGATAGGAGCTGGTATAGGCACTGAAAGAACTGGTACTGAAAGAATAGGTACTGTCTTAGGACCACGGTCCGCCACGTAGTTCTTATACGGCATAAACAGATAATTATTCGTTCTATTAAACAACTTGAATTGGACGGCCGAGATTGTATACGGCACCGTGCTTGCCCTCCGTGAAAGTTCTTCATTGGTTTTGCACATTAATGGCAGCCCAAATGCAACAAATGCGTTGTTATATAACACCTGTCGCAAATCCTTCTTTAACATGTCACGAATGGTGGCAAGTTTTTCACCCCAGGTTGTTCTATCCATTGTGGACCCCTTGTAGCTAAAAATATCTTCAATATAAAAAAACCTACTCTGCGATTTGGTTACAACTGTTCCATAAAGAATCGTACCATATGCGAGTTCATTTGAAAAACACGTGGGTGCGAGTTTAACATCCGATATTTGGTTTGTGGGCGTCAGCTCCATGAGCAAACACACCATCTTTTCATTTAACACCGTAAACCATGCAAAGCACCGCGTGCCCTCCGGGGCCGCCACAATATAGTCGGGCTTATAAACCTTCTTATAAACAATGTTTTCATAAGAAAGTTTTATGTTTGGGAAATCCCGTACTAAGTTATCCTTGTCTGACTGTGTCAACATCTATATATGTATGTCTATGTGCAGAAATCTTTATATCATTTTAGTATGTAGAAAATGAATTCGCGCTACCAAGAGACGGTTCCACAATGGAATCCGAGCCGCTGGAGGTATGCAGTTGCTTTTTCAAGAAATCCTTCAATTCATTTTTCATTGTAGGCTCCTCTTTTGTAGGAAGTAAATCTATAAGCGTATAGCTGTCGCTTGATGACGGAGATGGCGGTGGCGACGGCTCCGATTTTTGGTTAATAACGTTATACATACTTTCGTACTTTTGTGTTGGACTATTTACTAAATCCTTAATTTTTGGGACAGTTAACGTTGACTTGAAAAAGTTTATTAGATAGTGTATCAAAAATATTAGAACCGTTGATATAATTGTAATTTGAATAATCCAAGAAAGCATATTATTATATTACGATATTAGTTTAAGAGCGATAAAAACCCAATTAATTCTCTTTTAACTAAAGCATCCCGTACATTCAAGTTATTGGCCATTTCAAAATATATGTTATTGGGAACCAAATTTGGCGAAGTCTTATTTTTGAAAAACAGACTCTTTTCTTCTACAGTTTCGCCTTCTATAATTAGTTTAATGGGCGACCCTTTGCTTATCTCAAAAATACATCTCTTCATTCTTGTAGAGATGTGGTCGGGGTCAAAACCGGCGGCATCCTCTTCCACAAAATAGGACTTGTCCACGATCAGCGTAAAATTTTCATGGTAGTCGTTTAAGATCTCAATATCGCTATCAACACTGGTCTGTTTTTTCACGGCCGACATGTCAATCTGATAAATTCCGTCTATAGAATATATTTGTATGTATGTTTCCGTCTTTACCAATTTGTCGTCTAACATTGTTAATACGTTTGGTAGTGCATCAAGGTTAAAATGATTTATGTAGACTCGCATTCTATGGATATTATATTATATTAACTTACAGAAACTATTTAAACCTATTCAATTTATTATAAATAATGTCGCAACCACTGGATGTTATAATTGTTGAAAAAGGGGGGTCATTGAAGGCATTGGCCGTGAAGGATTTCAAATTGGACGAGTTGTATAAGAAGTGTGGGTTTAAGAAGGGCGACGATTTTGTGAAGCAGGTTGAATGGAATGCCAAGTACGACGGAAAGAAGTATTTTGTTGAAGTGTATGCCAAAACCGACGGCAGACCTAATTCCGAGAATAAGTATGATTTTCCACCGCCGATTGATACGACCTTGTTTTTTGGCAATTGCGCTATTTTGGCCTACCTCAAAAAGAGCGATGGGAGCGCCGAGTATGTTAGCTTGAGTCTGCCTCTCTGGAATAAAATCTACGAGAAGTTGTTTGGCGGGTTTGAAGATTTGGCGGCCACTGCTGCGGAGGATGAAGCAGAGGAGGACGAACTTGCAAACGTTCCAAAGGAGAAGAAGACTAAGCAGGGCTATTTAAAGGATGGGTTCGTTGTGGATAGCAGCGATACTGAAGAGAACAATTCTGGCGACAATAGTGATGACGAAGACGAGGAGGATGAGGACGAATCCGAGGAAACGTCGGAGGGCCAAGATGATGACCTTGTTATTGAAGAGTTGGGGTCTGAATTGAGTGAGGAATCCTATGATTACGATGCCGAATCCGACAAGGATGCATAGTGACAAGAATAAGCTACGATAAAATAAGATAAAGATAAAAATAAAATTGATATTGGTTTAAATATATTTTAATTATGTAAACCAATAAGAATGTCAGTGTTAAAGATTGGCGATGTTGACGTATTTCGCAATAATATTAGAGGCAAGTTGAACGGTCTCTTGCAAAATGAGAAAAATAGCGCTAATCTGGAAAAGGGTATATTCAATTATGCTCTGAAGGAGGCGGATCAGCACAAGGTCGTTAAAAAGTGGGACAATAGGAAGTTTATTCAAATTTATGTTGACCGGTTGCGCAGCATTTACACCAATTTAAGCAGCGAGGTTGTAGCGCAGATTAATGATGAAACTATTAAGCCGCATATGGTTGCCTTTATGACGCACCAGGAACTATGTCCGAAAAAATGGGCTGAGCTTATTGACATCAAAACTAAGCGCGACAAGAATAAATTTGAGTCTACTATTGCGGCATCTACGGACGCGTTTACTTGTCGTAAGTGCAAAAGTAAAGAGTGTACTTACTACCAGATGCAAACAAGGTCAGCGGACGAACCCATGTCTACGTTTGTGAGTTGCCTGGTTTGTGGTAACAATTTTAAATGTTAATTGTAAAATTTCCACTCGGTCATTTAAAAATTTCTAATTTAACGCCCTTGCCGTCATATACCCAAATTTCATATAAATAACCCAGTTCTTTTGCAGCTTGTTGCTTTAAAAATATTGTTTCTTTTTGCGTTAAAAATGTCCATGTTGACTTAACTTCTATACATTTATTTTGTAACGGTATAAAAATATCTACAAAATGGCGACGCCCTTTTTCAGTTACATCAGTATACCAAATAGTTGGAACATTTTTACAACCAGTTATAATGTCATTTTCATCAATATTTTCTTGATGAAATAGTTCATCTAATGCGTAATTCTCATATCCTTGTATTTTAATTATTCCACCAGAAGGGAGTATATAGTCTTTTAAATAATAAGAACTCTTCAGTTGTTTTTCCGCTATTTCTGGGTTTTGCGAACCATATTCAACACCATATTTCTCCAAGTTGGTTGCCCGTATTTTGTCTCTTATTTCTTCACGTTGTAATTGATTTTCAACCCCATAGTTTTCCAAATTAGATAGTCGCCGCTTCTCTTTAACGCCTTCATTTTGTAAACCATATTCAAAACCGTATTTCTCCAAGTTAGTTGCCCGAGTCCTATCTCTTACTTCTTCGCATTGGTTAGCATTTTCTACACCAAACCTTTCCATTGTCGTCTCCTTCATTTTGTTCATGAATGTCTGAGATTGGGCCGCATATTCTACTCCATATTTTTTTACCATAGTGCTTTTAATTCTTTGAAACTTTAATATTTTAGCACAGGACTCGCAGCCAAAATTTCTTTGTTTGTGCATATTATTCAAACTCTTGTTAAAACTATTTTCACACAAAATACACTTGCCAATAATTCTCGTATCTCTGATTACATATTGATCCGTGTAATCAACCAACAATGTAACGCCACCCTCGTCACAAATATTTTTCAACATTTCGTAGTCGTATTTTAGTCGTGGCATTCTACATTTACTAAAGATAATAATTTTATATAGTTAATTTAATTAATTATATAATCTCCTAAACATTGTCATTTTCATTTCCCCCTTCAAGTTTCTTTAATTTCTCCTTTTTATTCAAATATGCGGTTCTTGCATATTCTCTCTTTTTTTCAACTGATAAATTGGTAGAGTAATTAGTTTTTTCCTTGTATTCCTTAACCCGTTGCTTATGTTCATCCTTATTATTTTCATAATATGTTTTGTTTCTTAAAGGCGCCGTATATTTTTTCAACCGCTCCTTGGTCTCATTTAATTCATTCCGTAGTTTCATATTTTCCTCCTCTAATAATTTATTCTTGTGTAACACTTCATCCATGTTCATGGTAGTTAGTATAATATGATAAATATTTTTATGTAATTTATAATAATAATTATAATCTCGCGCTCAATATGTTTGGCATCTTGAATTTTTCCGATAAGAAATCGTCCACCAGCTCAATACTGCCTTCAACCCATCCCTGATTTAAAGAAATATCATTGTTTAAATAGCACACATTCTCATTTTGCGGCAACGGGTACAATAATGACCGCTGTACATCTGTTTTCGGTGTCCTGTCAAAATTATTTACATCAAATGCAGTCCAGAGCGAACACCCATTATTCCAATATGCCCATGCAATTTTGTTGGGCAGCGGAATATCTCCCACCTCTGGAAACATTCTGGCGTAACACCCTATAATTTCAGCAACTAATTCGGCGGTTTCTGGGCTCCCAACAATAAATTCGGTCTGTCGTGCGTGCGGGATCTTGTTTGCCCAGTATGTCGCGTCGCCACCAACCGCATATGTCATTAATATATTGCTATTATAAAACCATAATTGATTTATGTTGAGGTCTGTCGTGGATCTACCAGACGACCCTCCAAGGTCACCCCACCAATTTTTGTCGTAATATAAAAATATTTTAAACAGGGGTATTGGAACCACCTGGTTTTGAATAT
>Ga0209230_10000200_pt1 | contig 22435 bp, 20 predicted proteins | sample LakOntMetagenome_FD_187467 | JGI IMG/M metagenome (GOLD analysis project Ga0209230, IMG submission 187467) | Freshwater and sediment microbial communities from Lake Ontario - Sta 18 epilimnion Metagenome (SPAdes) (version 2) | ecosystem: Environmental > Aquatic > Freshwater > Lentic | place... | reverse complement strand
TCCAACCTCGCAAGCGCTCTCTTATCTACTTTACCGATTCCAATTAATGGCAGCTCTGTCAGGTAATAAAAGCCCTTCGCCTTCGCGGCAGCGCCCATCGTGCGCTCTAACAGTTCTTGAATTCTACCTTCGATAGAAGAATCCGCGCCGACCAGGGCAAGGTGAATAGCTTGGCCCCACTCAGGGTGCGTGATTGCAAAAGATGCGATTTGAATATCTGGAAATTTCTCAGCTAAGAGGCGATCGATAGCGGTGAGGGAAATATTTTCACCGCCGGTAATAACTATCTCATCGAGTCTGCCATCGATGACGAGCTTTCCATCTTCATAATGACCGGCATCTGAGGTGTAGTACCAACCATCTTCGTCAGCTAATTCAAGTGCGAGCACATTGCCCTTTATGGCGATTCGATTATCTGCACCGATTGAAACTTCGACACCTGCTAGAGGTACACCGTTATAAACACATCCGCCAGAAGTCTCTGTTGAGCCATAACTTTCAACGATATTTATTCCAGCCTGCTCTGCATCGGCACGTAACTCTTTCGTGAGAGCAGCGCCACCTACGAGTACAGCCTTTGCAGCTACTAGGTGGGCGAGTAAATTCTCATCACCATTAAGTGCGCGAAAAAGTTGCGTGGGAACAATTGCGGTGAAATCTACCTTTGGAAATTTTCCCTCATATCCCAAGAGGTTTGTTGGCAAGGTGCCAAGTTCTAGTGAACGCACTAAAACATTGATGCCTGCGATGTGATTGAGTGGAAGTAAGAGGGACCAGGTATTCCCTGCTTCGGCACCTAGAAATTTATTTGATGCCCTGGCAGAAGCGAGCAGAGCAGAGGCAGATAGTCCGATCTCTTTCGCTGCGCCCGATGAACCGGTGGTGCTCACTACGAGAGCAGTACGGGCGGAGACTGACTCAGAGGAAATGGGCGAGAGGCTGAGGGCTGGGCCATCGGATACGAGCGCCTTTGCGATACGAGCCATTAACTCGCTCAGATTCCACGTGGGATCTACTGTGCGAACTTCTCGTTGTGACCTTTGCTCCATTGCCCGCGTAGGCTATCGCCCGTACTCAACAATGGAGGAATCGTGAGCAAGCCGATTAAGCGTGATTTTGGTGACCGAACCATCCCGGCGTGGAAAACTGCGCGTGGGGGAGAGAACTTCACCGATATTAAGTATGAGAGCGCCGATGGAATGGCGAAGATTACGATCAATCGCCCAGAAGTCCGCAACGCATTTCGCCCAGAGACAATCATTGAGTTAAAGGCCGCATTCGATTTAGCACGGGATAACTCAGAGGTCGGCGTCATCATCTTTACCGGTGAGGGCAGCGAAGCTTTCTGTTCTGGTGGCGACATCAGTGTTCGTGGCGACGATGGTTACATCGGAGAAGATGCACTCGGTCAGCAAGGCATGGGTCGACTCAACGTTCTCGATCTGCAAGTTCAGATTCGCCGCACACCAAAACCTGTGGTTGCAATGATTGCCGGTTGGGCAATCGGCGGTGGCCATGTGCTTCACGTTGTCTGTGATCTTTCAATCGCTGCAGATAATGCAAAGTTTGGACAGACCGGTCCAATGGTTGGTTCATTTGATGGTGGATATGGGTCTGGGCTACTTGCTCGCAACGTTGGCCAGAAGAAGGCACGTGAAATTTGGTTTATGACTCGTCAATATGATGCGCGAGAAGCGCTCGATATGGGATTAGTCAACACAGTTGTTCCACTTGCAGAGCTTGAGGCTGAAACTGTTTCATGGTGTCGCGAGATGTTAATGAATAGCCCGATGGCACTTCGTCTACTAAAGGCATCTATGAATGCTGCCGATGATGGACTTGCAGGAATCCAACAACTTGCCGGCGATGCCACACTTCTCTTCTACTTAAGCGAAGAAGGCCAAGAAGGTCGCGACGCATATAAAGAGAAGCGCAAGCCAGACTTTGGAAAGTTCCCCAAGCGTCCGTAAGTGTGGATAGATAAAAATGTTTGACCAACTTCTCTCGACGATGCGCGTCATTGCGCTACCTATGAAGACAAACTTCCGTGGTGTGACGGTGCGGGAAGTGGCGCTCTTTAAAGGCGAAAAAGGTTGGGGCGAATTCTCGCCCTTTCTGGAATATGACGATGTGGAAGCTTCGCGGTGGCTGGCATCAGCTATCGAAGCTACATCTGTTGCTCCACCAACTACCTTTCGAAGTTCAATCCCAGTCAATGGCACTATTCCTGCAACTAACGATAAGAAAGTTATCGAAGATCTAGTCGCGAATTATCCAGGTGTAGACACCTTTAAAGTGAAGGTGGGAGATAACCTCTCGGAGGATATCGCTCGATTGGCTCGCATTAGATCACTAGGTCGTAAGGTCAAGATACGCATCGATGTCAATGGTTCATGGAGCGTAGATCAAGCCCTCACCAACCTCTATGCAATGTATGAAGAAGTTGGTGCCTTCGAATATGTGGAACAGCCGTGTGCAACCATCGAAGAGATGCGCCAACTCAAAGAGAAGATTCGCATTCCATTAAAAATTGCCGCTGACGAAGTAATCCGAAAAGCGGAAGATCCATTCGCTATCAATCTTGAAGGCGCCGCTGATCTCTTAATGCTTAAGGTCCAGCCACTCGGTGGAATAAAGCAATCTCTGGCAATCGCAGAACATCACAAACTACCGGTAGTTGTATCTAGCGCTCTCGAGAGCGCCGTTGGTATTCAATACGGTTTACAACTTGCGGCATCGATTGAAGAACTTAATTTTGATTGTGGTCTTGCTACTGGCGCACTTATGGCAGGAAATGTTGCTCAACTTCCAATAATTGATGGATCAATTGCCTTAGGTGACTTAGATATCAAGCTCGATGGCCTTGATGTGGCACCCGATCGCTTTGAATGGTGGAAGAATCGAGCCATGCGCTGCGCGACGGTATTAGGTATTTAATGAACCAATCAACGACTCTCGCCCGCACCATTGTTCGCCAAATCGTTGAAGCTGGCGTTACCGACGTTGTGATCTCGCCAGGTTCTCGCAATGCACCATTAACGATGGCCTTCTTTGCCGCATCAGAGCGCAATCTCATTACCTTGCATACTCGTATCGATGAGCGCACAGCGGCTTTCTTTGCCTTGGGTCTTGCTAAAGCGAGCGGTCGTGCAGTTCCGATTGTCTGCACCTCAGGAACAGCGGTGGCTAATTACCATCCTGCAGTATTGGAAGCTTCGCATTCAAATATTCCACTCTTAGTGATTACAGCAGACCGCCCGGCAGAGCTTCGTCGTACCGGCGCCAATCAAACTACCGAGCAGGCGCGTATCTTTGGCAAAGCAGTCCGCTACTTCGCTGATGTATCAGGATCTGCCTACCCGATGGAACTTCCCTTTAACTCACTTCAATCTGGACCGGTACATATCAATGTGCAATTCCCAGAACCACTGAGCGCAGATGACGATAGCGATTGGTTGGCCGGGATAACTATTAAGCCACCACGAGAGTTCACTCGTAAGCTGCCTGGCACCTTTCATACAAAATCAACTCGCGGAATTCTTGTGATCGGCCATGACCGCGGAGGATTAAGCGTTTCCGATGTCACCGCCTTTGCATCAGAGCTTGGTTGGCCAACAATTTCCGAAGATCCACTCTCATTTGCTGATGTGCTTTCACATGCGAGCATCTTCCTGACATCCCAAGTTATTACAGATGAATTGGCGCCAGATACCGTTGTTGTTATTGGGCGCACGACTCTGTCTCGCTCTATTAATCGCCTCATCGCCACGGCGCGAAAATCAATCGTGATTGATCCAAGAATCATGACCGTTGATACAGACAGAGTTGCAGATCAAAAGTTTGCAGGAATTCCTAAAGTTGATGCCCCTGTTGCTGATAGCGAATATGCAGAGCGCTGGAAGAAATATTCGCACCGCACCGCAAAGAAGATTAATGAGATGTCGCAATGGTCAGAAGCTTTAGTTGCGCGCGAGATCGGCCGAGCCTTACCTGCGGGCCAGACGCTCTTTATCTCTTCATCTCGCCCCATTAGAGATATCGAAGGCTTCGCCGTTGCCAGATCCGGAATCGAAACCTTTGCCAATCGAGGGCTAGCGGGCATCGATGGAAATATCTCAACTGCGCTCGGAATTGCCTTCCTTCGCAACGAGACTGTGGCAGTTCTTGGCGATTTAAGTTTCTTACATGACCTCACCGGATTGATTCACGACGAGAAAATCAACCTCAAAATTATTGTCATCAATAACAACGGTGGCGGAATCTTCTCAACCTTGCCTCATCGCGGAGTCAGTGGCTTTGAAGCAATATTCGGAACACCGCATAACTTAGATTTAGCGAAGATTGCCGCAGCCTTTGGCCTGGCAACTTCGGTAGTAGATAACCATTCGGATTTATTGGCAGAACTATCAAAGCCGGTAAAGGGTTTATCTCTGCTCGTTGTTAATGTGCCAGATCGCGACAGCAATGCCGATAATTTAAAGGCTATCTACGACTCTGTGAGCTCAATTTAAAGAGCAGATTTCATAGCGCTGAACTTGGCATTACTTTCAGCCAGCTCAACAACTGGATCTGATCCAGCCACGACTCCACACCCAGCAAAGATTCGAATCTGGTTTCCATCGACTTGGCCAGAGCGAAGTGCGATTCCAAGCTCGCCATCACCGCGCGCATCAACCCATCCAACCGGGCCGGCGTAACGACCACGGTTCATCCCTTCAATCTCATCAATCACATCGAAGGCAATATTGCGAGGTGTTCCGCAGACAGCTGCAGATGGATGAAGTGACTTAAGGAGAGCAAATGCATCGACATGGTTCTTTGACTCAAGAAGTGCGCCTGTCACATCGGTAGCAAGGTGCATGACATTTGCTAGGTGGAGCACAAAGGGCGCATCAGGAACGTTTGTGGATGAACAGAATGGCTCGAGCGCTTCCGCAACAGAGCGAACTGCATATTCGTGTTCCTCTAAATCTTTGGAAGAACGGGCGAGTGAACCAGAGAGAGCTAAGTCACGAGCATCATCACCGGTCTTTGGAATTGTTCCGGCGAGAACACGTGATGTCACCATTCCGCGAGAGAGGCGAAGCAGAAGTTCTGGCGTTGCACCAATCAAACCATCAACCGCGAAGACCCAGGTCGCTGGATAATTTTCAGATAACTTATTGAGAATTGGGCGTAAATCAATCTCAGATTGTGTCGTTGCGATTAAGTCGCGAGCGAGAACGACCTTATCGATCTCGGCCTTATCAATCTTTGCGATTGCTTGAGCTACTCGAGTCTCCCACTGTTGCTCAGAGAGTGTTCCTTGCTGCCATTCGAAATTCTGCTGCAGATAATCTGGCGCAGAATCAGGAAGAAGCGGTTGAGGCCCTTCACCAATCCAGGTAATCCATGAGTTATCGCCCTTTTTACCAACAATCACGCGGGGGATTACAGCGATAGATTCTTCATTGCGATCAAAGCTAAAAGAGGTAAAGAGAACTGGTCCGGTACCTGAACCATGTACGGAGTCAGAGATTGAGAATGTTTCAAGTTGTTGGTGCCACCAAGCACGCACCTGATCGAAGCGATCTTTACCAGTGACCTTTATCGATGCATATTCTCCCCACCCAACGAGGCCATCACCACCGCGGACCCATGAATATTGAGTATCGGCAGGAAGTAATTGCAGCAACGGAAGGTGTGAACCAATGCGATTGGTTGTTACCGGGATAAGTGAGGGCATTAGTTAAAAATTACTTATTAATTGCTGTTGCGATCTTGCGCCAGATCAGCGGAAGTGAGGTTCCAACGATTGCAATCTTTAGAACTTCACCGAGAATAAACGGAGTAAATCCAGCAGCGATTGTTGCTGACCACGATAGATCGAGTGAGTTATGAAGCCAGAGCAGACCAAAGCCAAAGATTGTGATTTCGCCAAGGATCAGCGCAGGAAATGATGTTGCAAACTTCTGATCCGCTTTGCGATCTGCAAGGTAACCAAGCAGAAGTGATGCAGCGAGCATTCCAAAGAGGTATCCACCGGTTGCGCTCATGAGGCGATCGAGTCCGTGATTTGCAGATGTTGCAGATGGAGCAAAGATTGGTGCACCAGCGACGCCGGCGAGGATATATGTGGCAAATGTTGTGACCGCTAAGCGAGCGCCATAAGTTGTTCCGACTAAGAGCGCTGCAAGAGTTTGACCTGTGACCGGCACTGGCGATCCCGGAACCGGTACTGCTACCTGAGCCATGGCAGAGATAAAGGCGACGCCACCGACGATAAAGAGAGCATGGGTAAGAGCCGTGCTACGTGGTACGACCGCTGCGCGGAGAGTTGCAGTTGATGACATCTCTTACTCCTTTTAAGTTGTGGCCAAGCCTACCTTTGCGCCAGACTACCCACATGTCACGAGCAGAGGATTCAAAGGCCAACCGCCAAGGCACCCGTGCGGATTTGAGTAAGAATCCTGGTGAAGTTGCCGCGATGTTCGATGGCGTGGCCAAGCGATATGACCTGGTCAACGATTTATTGAGCCTCGGCCGGACCAAGCGTTGGCGCAAGGCGGTCACTGCGCTGATTGACCCAAAGCCAGGGATGAAGATTCTTGATATGGCAGCCGGTCCGGGGGCGAGCTCAGAGCCGCTCTTTAAGCGTGGCGCCGAGGTGACTTCAGCAGATTTCTCCCATGGAATGCTTGATGCCGGCCGAAAGCAGCGCCCATACCTCAACTTTCAATGGGCCGATGCGCTAGCTCTGCCTTTTGGGGATAACTCCTTCGATCTCTACACAATCTCCTTCGGCCTTCGAAATACCCATAAGACCGCCGCCGCCCTCAAAGAGGCGCTCCGGGTCGTCCGCCCAGGCGGGAGGCTCGTCATTGTCGAGTTCTCAGCTCCAACCTGGCGTCCATTTCGTACCATTTATACCAATTACCTCATGAGCGCGCTCCCGTGGATCGCCAAAAAAACTTCTTCAAATCCAGATGCCTATATCTACCTCGCTGAATCAATCAAGGCCTGGCCCAATCAGGCGGCGCTCGCTTCGATTATCGAGGAGGCAGGCTGGTCTGAGGTCGTTATCAATAATCTGACCGGTGGAATTGTCGCAGTTCACATGGCGGTAAAGCCGTTGGGCTAACTCCTACTCTCTGTTGCACCTAGAATTACGCCCCGTGAGCGCTAATCCATATCTGCCAATCATCATCCTCTTTGCCATCGGCTTCGGCTTCGCCGCATTCTCAGTCGCGATTGCAGCTGTGACCGGACCTGCTCGATATAACCGCGCAAAGCAAGAGGCATATGAGTGCGGAATCGAACCCTCACCGCAAGCTCTCGAAGGCGGACGCTTTCCAGTGAAGTACTTCCTTACTGCAATGCTATTTATCGTCTTTGATATTGAAATTGTCTTCCTCTATCCATGGGCTGTCTCATTTGATGCGCTCGGATTATTTGGTCTGGTGGAGATGGGAATCTTTATCGCAACGGTCTTCGTTGCATATGCATACGTTTGGCGACGTGGCGGATTGGAATGGGACTAACCCATGGGCCTAGAAGAAAAGTTACCTAGCGGAGTACTTCTCTCAACAGTAGAAGGTCTTGCCGGCTATATGCGCAAGAGTTCTGTCTGGCCAGCAACATTCGGTCTTGCATGTTGTGCGATTGAGATGATGGCGCTCGGTTCTTCACCGAAGCACGACATCTCTCGTTTTGGAATGGAGCGCTTTAGCGCATCTCCACGTCAAGCAGATTTGATGATTGTTGCAGGTCGCGTCTCACAGAAGATGGCGCCAGTTCTTCGACAGATTTACGATCAAATGACTGCACCTAAGTGGGTAATCTCAATGGGCGCATGTGCATCTTCAGGTGGAATGTTTAACAACTACGCAATCGTGCAAGGCGTCGATCACGTAGTGCCGGTCGATATTTATCTTCCTGGTTGCCCACCACGTCCAGAGCAGTTGATGGATGCAATTATCAAATTGCATGAAGTTATCGCAGATACAAAGCTCGGACCAAACCGCGAAGCTGTTATTAAAGCGGTAGAAGAGGCTGCTTTGAAGGCAAAGCCAACTATTCAGCTCGGAAACCTCCCACATGAAGGGATGTTTGCATAATGTCTGAAGCGCAAGAAGGCATGTTCGGCGTAAGCGGAACTGGCGATACATCAGGATATGGCGGACTAGTTCGTACAGTTACTAATCCTGGTTCAACAGAGCGCCCATACGGCGGGTACTTCGATCAGGTCGCCGATGATCTCGAGCGCGCATATCCAGATTTTGCAGATGCAATTACCAAGGTAGTTGTCGATCGCGGCGAACTCACACTCCACATCAAGAAAGAACGTCTCGTTGAAGTTGCAAAGACTCTGCGCGATAAGTTGCTCTTTGAAATGTGCATGGGTGTTTCAGGCGTTCACTATCCAGAGCGTGCAGGTTGCGAACTCGTTGCGGTTTATCCATTGCTCTCAATGACAAAGAACCAGCGCGTTCGCCTTGAGGTCTGCACATCAGAAGTTGATCCACACATTCCTTCACTCGTTGAGGTCTATGGCGGAAACAATTGGCATGAGCGCGAAACATTCGACATGTTTGGAATCATCTTTGATGGACATCCTGGTCTTACTCGCATCTTGATGCCAGATGATTGGGACGGTCACCCACAACGTAAGGATTATCCACTTGGTGGAATTGCAGTCGAATATAAGGGTGCAACAACACCGGCCCCACAGAACCGGAGGTCATACAAGTGAGCTTCGATCCATATGCAGCAACTCGTGAAACCACAGAGGGCACTGTCTACTCAGTTACCGGTGGCGATTGGGATTCATTAGTTTCAGAGATCGGTGAGGCAAAAGAAGAGCGCATCATCGTCAATATGGGTCCGCAGCACCCATCTACACATGGTGTTCTACGCCTTGTTCTAGAGCTTGAGGGCGAGACAGTTACCGAAGTGCGCCCAGGTATTGGCTATCTCCACACCGGTATTGAAAAGAACATGGAATACCGTTCTTGGACACAGGGCACAACATTTGCCACACGTATGGATTACCTCTCACCGATTTTCAACGAGACTGCTTACTGTCTTGCAATCGAGAAGCTGCTCGGAATCACAAACGATATTCCAGAGCGCGCCTCTATCATCCGCGTATTGATGATGGAGCTCAACCGCATCTCATCTCACATGGTTGCACTTGGTACCGGAGCGCTCGAGCTCGGTGCGATGGGACCAATGTTCTTTGCTTTCCGCGAACGCGAAGCTGTGCTCGATACATTTGAAGCAATCACAGGTCTTCGTATGAATATGGCTTATGTCCGTCCAGGTGGAGTCCAGCAGGATCTTCCAGCAGGCATGACGCAACGACTTCGAATCTTGGTGCAAGAGCTGCGCAAGAACTTTAAAGATAACGAGCGCTTGCTCGTCGGAAATACAATTTGGATGAAGCGAACAGAGGGAATCGGATATCTCGATCTCGCAGGTTGCACAACACTCGGAATCACAGGTCCAGTACTTCGTTCAACTGGCCTTCCTTGGGATCTTCGCAAGATGCAGCCATATTGTGGTTACGAGAATTACGAATTCGATGTGATCACAGCAGATACCTGCGATGTCTACGGTCGCTTCTTGATTCGTATGGCAGAGCTCGAGCAATCACTTCGCATTATTGAGCAGGCAATCACCAAGTTGGTTGCAACAGAGGGCCAGCCAGTAATGGTTGCCGATAAGAAGATTGCATGGCCAGCACAGCTTGCACTTGGTGCAGATGGCCTCGGTAACTCACTCGATCACATCCGCGAGATCATGGGCTCATCTATGGAGTCATTGATTCACCACTTCAAGTTGGTAACAGAGGGCTTCCGCGTTCCAGCAGGTCAGGCTTATGCAGCTGTTGAATCACCACGTGGTGAGCTCGCAGCACACCTTGTCTCTGATGGCGGCACTAAGCCTTATCGCGTTCACTTCCGTGAGCCTTCATTTAACAATCTTCAATCTACATCTGCAATGAGCGAAGGTGGAATGGTTGCTGACATCATCGGCGCTGTTGCATCTATCGATCCTGTTATGGGAGGCGTTGACCGATAATGATAACTGTTAACTCACAATTGAATGCAGATGTAATGAATAGCATCGTTGAGCGCTATCCGCGTAAGCGTTCTGCAATCATGCCACTTCTTCACTACGTGCAATCAATCTCTGGTTTTATTACCAATGAAGGCATCGAGACAATTTCTAAAGTCCTAGAGATTGAAACTGCAGAAGTATCTGCGGTGGCAACTTTCTATACCCAGTACAAGTTCAAGCCAACCGGTGATTATCACATCGGTGTCTGCACCAATACTTTATGCGCAATCATGGGTGGAGATCAGATTCTTGATTCTCTTAAAGAGCATCTTGGTCTTGAAAATGATGGCGTCACGGCAGATGGAAAAGTTTCCATCGAACATATCGAGTGCAATGCAGCTTGTGATTATGCGCCAGTAGTAATGGCTAACTGGGAGTTCTACGACAACCAGACCGTCGAATCTGCAAAGGCGCTCGTTGATGGAGCACGTGCTGGAAATCCACCAGCACCAACTCGTGGACCAAGCCGACTCGTAACATTCAAGGAAGCATCTGCAGTTCTTGCTGGTCTCGATGATGGTCTTGCCCATGAAGGTGTTCAGGCGGGTACAGCAACATTGCTCGGTCTCAAGCTTGCAAAGGAAGGTAAGTAATGTCTCTCCTCACCCCCGTCCTTTCTGCACATTGGGATGAAAAAGATTCCTTCACTATCGAGGGCTACAAGCGCAATGGTGGATATCAGGCAGCTGCAAAGGCGCTTGCCATGGATCCAGATGCGCTTATCCAACTTGTTAAAGATTCAGGTCTTCGCGGTCGCGGCGGCGCAGGCTTTCCAACCGGAATGAAGTGGGGCTTTATCCCACAGGGCGATAACAAAGATCACTACCTAGTTGTCAATGCTGATGAGTCAGAACCAGGAACATGTAAGGACATGCCACTTTTGATGGCAAACCCACACGTTCTCGTTGAAGGTGTAATCATCGCTGCATATGCAATTCGCGCAAAGAATGCATTTATCTATATCCGCGGAGAAGTAACTCATGTGGTTCGTCGCCTTAATCAAGCGATTGCAGATGCATACAAGGCTGGATACCTCGGCAAGAATGTTTTTGGAACCGGTAACGATATTGATCTCGTTCTTCACATCGGTGCAGGTGCATATATCTGTGGTGAAGAAACAGCGCTCCTTGATTCACTTGAAGGTTTCCGCGGTCAACCACGTCTTCGCCCACCATTCCCAGCTATCGCTGGACTTTATGCGCGCCCAACTGTTGTCAACAATGTTGAGTCAATCTCAGCTGTTCCTGCAATCGTTACTAATGGCGCAGAGTGGTACCAATCAATGGGTACCGAAAAGTCAAAGGGAGCGACTCTTTACTCGCTCTCAGGCCATGTAAACAACCCAGGACAATTTGAAGCTCCACTCGGAATCACACTTCGTCAGATTCTCGAACTCGCAGGTGGAATCCGTAACGGACACAAGTTGAAGTTCTGGACTCCTGGTGGTTCATCAACACCTCTCTTCACTGACGAGCATCTTGATGTTCCATTGGATTACGAGGGCGTGTCTGCAGCAGGCTCCATGCTCGGTACTAAGGCGCTACAAATCTTTGATGAGACAACCTGCGTTGTCCGTGCAGTTCTCCGCTGGACAGAGTTCTACAAGCACGAATCATGTGGAAAGTGCACACCTTGTCGCGAAGGCACTTGGTGGTTGGTACAAATCTTGCGCGATCTCGAAGAAGGCAAGGGCAGCGAAGCAGATCTTCAGAAGTTGCTCGATCTCTGCGACAACATCATGGGTCGTTCTTTCTGTGCGCTCGGTGATGGCGCAACTAGCCCAATCACATCTTCAATTAAGTATTTCCGCGATGAATACATCGCACACGTCAAGGGTCGCGGATGTCCATTCGATGCATCTAAGTCAACACTCTTTGCGGAGGCTAAATAAATGACAACGCTAGCTAACACCGCAACTGAAGTAACTCCAGTTGAGATGATCACTGTTGTTATCGATGGCTTTGAGGTCACGGTTCCAAAGGGCACCCTCATTATTCGTGCCGCAGAGAAGCTCGGAATTCAGATTCCACGTTTCTGCGATCACCCACTTCTCGATCCAGTTGGAGCATGCCGCCAATGTCTCGTTGATGTTGAAATCAATGGCCGCGCATTTCCAAAGCCACAGGCATCATGCACAATTCCAGTCGAGCCAAATATGATCGTGAAGACTCAGCTCACATCTGATGTCGCTGATAAGGCGCAGAAGGGCGTGATGGAGCTCCTCTTGGGTAACCACCCACTCGATTGCCCGGTCTGCGATAAGGGTGGCGAATGCCCATTGCAGAACCAAGCGATGAGCAATGGAAATGCGGAATCACGCCTTACTGGTTACAAGCGCACCTTTGAGAAGCCAATCAATATCTCTTCACAAGTTTTGCTCGATCGCGAACGTTGCGTTCTCTGTGCGCGTTGTACTCGTTTCTCAACTCAGATTGCATCAGATCCATTTATTACCCTCAACCACCGCGGTGCGTTGCAGCAGGTTGGTATCTACGAGAACGATCCATTTAACTCTTACTTCTCTGGAAACACCGTCCAGATCTGTCCGGTAGGTGCGCTCACTGGTGCGTCATATCGTTTCCGTGCACGTCCATTCGATTTAGTTTCCACTCCATCTGCTTGCGAACACTGTGCATCAGGTTGCGATATGCGTACTGATGTTCGTCGCGGTAAGACACTTCGTCGCCTGGCAGGTGATGATGCAGCAGTCAACGAAGAGTGGAACTGCGATAAGGGTCGTTGGGCATTTAAATATGTGACATCAGTAGATCGTCTCTCTCAGCCACTAGTTCGTAACGCTGAAGGCATTCTTGTGGAAGCTTCATGGCCAGAGGCACTTGCGGCAGCTGCAGCAGGTCTGAAGGGTAAGCGCGCAGCTGTTCTTACAGGCGGTCGTGTGACAACTGAAGATGCTTATGGCTATGCAAAGTTTGCTCGTATTGCGCTGAAGACAAACGATATCGATTTCCGCGCCCGAGTCTCATCAGCTGAAGAAGGCGACTTCCTTGCAGCAAAGGTGGCAGGTAATTTCGGAGTTCATTACAGCAATATTGATTCTGCCGATCAGATTCTCCTCGTTGCATTTGAACCAGAAGAAGAATCACCAATTGTCTTCTTGCGTATTAATAAGAACTTCAAGAAGCACGGCCTTAAGGTCACTTCTATTGCAACTAAGGGCTCTATCGCGATGGATAAGCTCAAGGCCGATTTCATTAAGGTCGCACCAGGTAGCGAAGCTGCTGCAGTTGCAGGCGTTGCCTTGACTGCAAAGTCAGTCATTCTCGTAGGTGAGCGCGCCTCTGAATCAGCAGGTTTGATTTCAGCAGCAGTAGCCCTGGCTGAGAAGAGCGGTGCAAAGCTTGCTTGGATTCCACGCCGCGCAGGCGAGCGTGGAGCGCTTGAGTCAGGTGCTTTCCCAACGCTTCTTCCTGGCGGTCGCCCAGTTGCAGATTCTGCAGCTCGCGTTGATATCGCAGCTGCATGGGGCGTAGATTCGCTACCTGCAACACCAGGTCGTACAACACATCAGATTATTGAAGCTCTCGGAAATCAGGAGCTTGATTCAGTTGTTGTGGGTGGAGTAGATGCTCATGATCTCTTGCACTCAGGTAAAGCGCTTAACGCTCTGAAGAACTCATTTGTTGTCTCACTTGAGATTGCAACATCATCAATTACCGATGTGGCAGATGTAGTTCTACCAGTGGCAGCGATTACAGAAAAGTCTGGCTCATTCCTTAACTGGGAAGGTCGCGCACGTTCTTTCGACGCGGCAGTTTCAGAATCTCTTAACCGAAGCGATGTCCGCATCCTCTCAGCGCTAGCTGATGCGATGGGTGAATCAATCATGCTCGGTACAGTTTCGGCAACAGCTCGCGAGATTGCACAGCTTGGTAAGTGGGATGGTGCACGTGCACCATTCGTACCGGTTGCAGCAGGAAGCGCACCATCTGTATCTGGTGACCAAGCAGTTCTTACATCATGGCGTCGTCTGCTCGATATGGGAACAATGCAGCGCGGAGAAGATAACTTGGCTGGCACACGTCGCCAGACCGTCGCTGTCATCTCTGAGAAGCGTGCAGCTACAGCTGGCGTTGCCACCGGCGATCAAGTTCGTATCTCTAACGCCAATGGTTCAATCACGCTTCCAGTCCTCGTTGAAGATATTCACGATGATGCTGTGTGGATCCCACGTAACTCATTTGGTTCTCAGGCACTTACCGCCCTCGATGCGGTTCACGGCGAACTAGTAACGGTGGTGAAGGCATGACAACAGCGCAACTTCTCGGACAAGACCCAGGGTGGCTTGTTGTATTGAAGGCAGTACTTGTCTTTGTTATCTGTGTTGTCTCAACGCTGATGGCAGTCTGGACTGAACGTCGCGTGCTTGCGAAGATGCAGCAGCGCACTGGTCCTAACCGCGTTGGACCATTTGGACTCCTGCAGTCACTCTCTGATGGCGTAAAGCTCGCTCTCAAAGAGGACATCATTCCGGCTGCTGCAGATAAGGTCGTATTTATCGCAGCGCCAATCATCGCCGCAGCGATGTGCTTTATGTCTTTCGCAGTAATCCCAATGACCGGTGTGGTCACCATCTTTGGTCGCGAAACTGCAATGCAGCTCACCGATATTCCAGTCGGTGTTCTTTATATCTTGGCTGTTACCTCAATCGGTGTTTACGGAGTTGTTCTTGCAGGTTGGTCTTCTGGTTCGACCTACCCATTGCTCGGAGGACTTCGCTCCAGCGCCCAAGTAATTTCATATGAAGTCGCAATGGGCCTCTCGCTTGTTGCCGTCTTTATCTATGCCGGATCAATGTCGACTTCAGATATCGTCGCATCACAGCACGAAAATATCTGGAACGTCGTCGTCTTGTTCCCATCATTTGTTATCTATGTAATCTCGATGGTCGGCGAAACAAACCGCGCACCATTTGACTTGGCAGAGGCAGAAGGTGAGCTCGTAGGTGGATTCCACACCGAGTACTCATCATTGAAGTTTGCACTCTTCTTCCTCGCTGAATACGTCAACATCATCGCGGTATCAGCACTTGCAACAACACTCTTCCTTGGTGGCTATCACGCGCTACCTGGCCTTGGATTTACTGAGGCATGGCTCGGCGGTTGGTTCGGAATCGTGTGGTTCTTCCTTAAAGTAAATCTCTTCTTCTTTATCTTTATGTGGCTCCGTGCATCTTTGCCACGTCTTCGCTATGACCAGTTTATGAAGTTTGGTTGGAAGGTTCTTATCCCAGCTTCACTCATTTGGATCATGGTGGTTGCTTCACTTCGCGTCATTCAGCAGAACGGTGCATCACGTACTGTGGCACTGGCTTTCGCACTCGGCATCGTAGTTATTGTGATGGCAATCTCGACAGTCTTTGAGAAGTCAAAAGAAGCAGCTCGCAAGCCACTTCCAGATGGTGCAGCTCCAGATTTCCCACTGCCACAGCTTCCAGGCGTTTCATCTTTCAATGCATCTAGCCAATCTCGCACTACACAGGCACCTACTTCAGGAGGCACCAATGAGTAATTCATTAGAACCAAAGAAGTCTGGCGTCGCAAAAGACATTAACGATGTCTCATATGTAGAGGTAGAACAACCAGGACCGGCATCTCTCGGAAAGCAGTCACTCGGTTTCTGGGTGACCTTCAAGACGATGTTTAAGAAGAACCTCAGCGTTCAATACCCAGATGTAAAGGCGCCAACAGAGGAACGTTTCCACGGTCGCCATCAACTTAACCGCCACCCAGATGGACTTGAGAAGTGCATCGGTTGCGAACTCTGTGCCTGGGCATGTCCGGCAGATGCAATCTATGTTGAAGGTGGAGATAACACTCCGGGCAATCAGGTTTCACCTGGCGAACGCCACGGTGCGGTTTATCAGATCAACTACCTTCGTTGCATCTTCTGCGGTCTCTGCGTCGAAGCTTGTCCAACTCGCGCGTTAACTATGACAAATGAGTATGAACTTGCAGATGATTCTCGTGAGAAGCTCATCTTTGAAAAGCAGGATCTCCTCGCCCCGCTTCGCGCAGGAATGGTGATGCCACCTCACCCAATGTATCCAGATATGGATGAGAATAATTATTACCGCAATGAAGTTAAGTCTGCTGATCCATCACAGGGACCAATTTTTGATGGCACAACAGCGGGGGAGGCGAAGTAATGGTTATCCAGACTCCAGAGGCAGTGATGTTCTGGATCCTCGCTCCATTAGCTGTGATTTCAGCGCTTGGAATGTTGCTTGTGAAGAAAGCTGTTCACTCTGCTCTTTTGCTTGCTTGGGTCATGATTACACTCGCAATCTTCTACATCGCACAAGAGGCGTTATTCCTCGGAATCGTTCAGATCGTCGTTTATACCGGCGCAGTAATGATGCTCTTTCTCTTTATCTTGATGCTGGTCGGTGTTGATTCATCTGATTCATTAACCGAGACAATTAAGGGTCTACGCCCAATCGCGATTACCGCAGCTATCGGATTCGGTGGCTTGATGGTTTCACTAATCGGTCGCGCAACTTTAGGTCGCGACGCTATTGGACTTGAAGCAGCAAATGCTGATGGTAATGTGCAGGGCTTAGCAAGATTGCTCTTCTCTGATTACGTCTGGCCATTTGAAGTTGTATCTGCACTTTTGATCACCGCAGCCCTTGGCGCAATGGTCTTGGCGCACCACGAGCGCACAATCGCTCGCCCATCACAGCGCGAGAGCGCAATCGCACGCTTCCGTACTGGTTCACTTGCAAGCGCCGCCGGCCTTCCTGGCCCGGGCGTCTTTGCACGTCACAACGCAGTCGATGTTCCAGCGTTACTTCCAGATGGAACACCAGCGCCAACATCTATCTCTGCCACTCTCAAGGCTCGTGGCGACATGCTCGAATCAAGCCAGTTCCAATTAGATGTGGTTGATACAACAGTTGTGGAGGAGAAGTAATGAATCCAAATAATTACCTCTACCTCTCTGCGCTCTTATTCACAATCGGTGCAATCGGCGTAGTAGTTCGTCGCAATGCAATCGTTGTCTTTATGTGTGTGGAATTAATGCTCAACGCTGCAAACCTCGCATTTGTAACCTTCTCACGTATCAATGGCACCTTGGATGGACAGGTCACTGCCTTCTTCACCATGGTTGTTGCTGCCTGCGAAGTTGTGGTTGGTCTAGCCATTATCGTGGCGATTTATCGTTCACGCCGATCAGCATCTGTCGATGATGCTAGTTTGTTGAAGCGATAGCCATGAATACCTCATCAACTCTCGTCTACCTCATCGCGCTACCGCTCTTTGGCGCCGCAACTCTGCTTCTCGGCGGACGCCGTACAGATAAGTGGGGCCACCTCTTTGCAACAGCGATGGCGGCTGGCTCATTTGGAGTCGGCGTGTATCAGCTCTTCGAGATGCTCTCTCGTTCAACGCAAGAGCGCGCTGTCACACAGAAGCTCTTCTCATGGATTGCCGTCGGTGAATTTAATATCGATGCTGCGCTCCTGCTCGATCAGCTCTCAATCTGTTTCGTACTTCTTATTACAGGTGTCGGTACCTTGATTCATATCTACTCCATCTCATATATGGCCCATGATGAAAACCGCCGCCGCTTCTTTGCATATCTCAACCTCTTTATCGCAGCGATGCTTCTCTTGGTTCTCGGCAACTCATATCTCAACCTTTATGTGGGCTGGGAGGGCGTGGGCCTTGCCTCGTACCTATTGATTGGTTTCTGGAACCAGAAGCCGGCATATGCAACTGCTTCAAAGAAGGCATTTGTCATGAACCGTATCGGCGATATGGGCCTTTCATTTGCAATCATGATCGCCTTTGCAACTCTGGGCACAACCACATTTGATGGCGTTGCAGAGCATTCTCACCATGCATCAGAGGCAGCACTTACCGCAATTGGAATCATGCTCGTAATTGCCGCCGCTGGAAAGTCAGCTCAGTTCCCACTGCAGGCATGGCTCGGCGATGCAATGGCCGGTCCGACCCCGGTCTCTGCTCTGATTCACGCAGCGACCATGGTTACCGCTGGCGTCTATCTCATCGTTCGTTCAAACTTTATCTTTGAAGCCGCACCAACTGCGCAGCTTGTAGTTGTTATCGTCGGCGCAATCACCTTGCTCTTCGGTGCCTTGATCGGTACTGCTAAAGATGACATTAAGAAGGCGCTTGCCGCATCAACGATGTCCCAGATTGGTTACATGATTCTCGCTGCTGGCCTTGGCCCAGTGGGTTATGTCTTTGCAATCATGCACCTTCTTACACATGGTTTCTTTAAGGCGAGCATGTTCCTCGGTGCGGGTTCAGTGATGCATGGAATGAACGATGAAGTAAATATGCGAAAGTTCGGAAACCTTCGCAAATTTATGCCAATCACATTCATCACCTTTGGCTTTGGATATCTTGCAATCATCGGCGTTCCGCCATTTGCGGGTTTCTACTCAAAGGATGGAATCATTGAAACTGCCTTTAATGCTGGCGGATTCAAGGGTCTGCTCCTAGGTGGGATCACACTCCTTGGTGCAGCAATCACAGCTTTCTACATGACTCGCGTCATGGTTCTTACATTTACCAGCAAGGCTCGTTGGGATGATGATGCGCATCCACACGAGTCGCCTGCCCTGATGTGGATTCCAATCGCAATTCTCTCAATTGGTTCTATCGCATCTGGCTTCCTCTTTAAGCAAGGTGATGCACTGGCGAACTGGCTCAACCCAGTATTTGGCGAGCACGGCGAGCACCATGAAGAGCATATGTTTGAGCCAATCGTTGTCTCAGCGATGGCGATGACCGCTGTCATTATCGGCGTAACTATCGCGCTTCGTAAATATCAGTTTGCTGAAGTTTCAAAGGAAGCGCCAGAGAACGTTTCAATCTTTACTCGCTTTGCACGTAAGGATCTTGGACAGGATGCCTTCAACGAGGCGGTCTTTATGCGCCCAGGTCAATCACTGACAACTGCACTAGTAAAGACAGATAAGAGTGTTATCGATGGCGCCGTCAGTGCAATAGGTCGCCTCGCAATCGCATCTGGTTCTGTCCTTCGAAAGTCACAGACAGGCTTTGCTCGCAGTTATGCAGCTTTCATTCTCATCGGCGCGATTGTTTTGATCGCTGGAATCTGGGTGGTCACACAATGAGTTCACTAGTCACGCTCGGGTTACTGCCGCTCTTGGGGGCAATCGTTGTCGCGGTTCTACCAAGTAACAATGTTCTCCGTATCAAGCAGGCAGCACTCGCCTCGACCATCCTGACCGGAATCTTCGGCCTCTACATCGCGACTCAATTCGTCGCCAATGAGACTGCGCTTCAATTCGTTCAGAAGAATCAGTGGATTCCATCATTTTCTATTAACTTCTCAGTCGGAGTCGATGGTTTGGCGCTCGTGCTAATTGTGATGTCAGTTGTACTGACTCCTATCGTTGTACTTGCTGGCTGGAACGAATCTGAAGGTGGACGTTGGTCTGCCAAGGTCTTCTACATTTTGATTCTCGTACTCGAGACAATGATGATTGGCGTCTTTGCCGCAACCGATGTCTTCTTGTTCTATGTAATCTTCGAAGCAATGTTGATTCCGGTTTACTTCCTCATTGGCGGATATGGAACAGGTGAACGCGCAGCTGCTGCTGTGAAGTTCCTGCTCTATAGCCTCTTCGGTGGGCTCTTGATGCTCGCATCAATTATTGGAATCTACGTTGTCTCAAGTAATGCAGGCTATGCCAGCTTTGATATCACTGAGCTAGCAGAGCTTCACACAATCATGAGCCCAACGACTCAGAACCTGCTCTTCCTTGGCTTCTTTATCGCCTTCGCAATTAAGGCTCCGCTCTGGCCACTTCACACATGGTTGCCAGATGCTGCCAAGGCTGGAACACCAGGAACGTCAGTCCTTCTTCTTGGCGTGCTCGACAAGGTCGGAACCTTTGGAATGATCCGCTTCTGCATCACTATTTTTCCTGATGCGAGCAAGACATTTACTCCGGTAATTATCGTGCTTTCAGTTATCTCAATTCTCTACGGCGCATTCCTTGCTATTGGTGCTCGTGATTTAAAGCGACTTATTGCATATACATCAATCTCTCACTTCGGCTTCATCACAATGGGAATCTTTGCAATGACAACACAGGGTCATTCAGGTGCAGCCTTGTATATGTTCAACCACGGCTTCTCAACTGCTGCCCTCTTTATCGTTGGTGGCTGGATGATCTCTCGCCGCGGTTCTTCAACCATCGCAGATTTCGGCGGTCTCCAGCGCGTTACTCCAGTGATGGCGTGGATGTTCTTTATCGCAGGTATGTCATCGCTAGCTCTGCCAGGGCTCTCCAGCTTCGTCTCTGAATTCCTCGTTCTGGTCGGTACATATACGCGCTATCCAGTAGCTGCAATTATCGCTACCTTTGGAATCGTTTTAGCGGCCCTATACATCTTGATTCCGGTACAGCGCGCGCTCCACGGTCCAACAACTCCGGGCAATGAGAACCTTCCGGATCTCAACTTGCGTGAAAAGATTGCAATTGCACCAGTAGTTGCCGTCATCGTTGCCTTTGGTTTCTATCCATCACCACTTCTGAACATTATTAATCCAGCAGCAGCTCATGTCATTGAGTCTGCTGGATTTACCGATCCAGCTCCGACAGAGATTGCAGGTAAGTAAATGACATTTACAGCCCCAGTGCTCGAATATGCACTCCTCGCGCCGATGCTCATCGTGCTAGGTGGCGCAATTGTCGGAGTCTTAATCGAAGCATTCGCACGCAGTAGCGTCCGAGCTTCCGCTCAGCTCTTTGTATCTGTCACTGCCATCGTCATGGCGCTGGCACAGTTAGTTCGAGTTCGTAATCAAGGGTCAACAACTCCTGCGATGGCAACGCTTACCTTTGATGGTGCCGGAGTCCTCCTTCAAGGAACTGTCCTGATTATCGCCTTGTTATCAATCTTCTTAATTTCAGATCAAGATAACTTCACAGCAGCAGCTGCCGCTGTTCCTGGATCACAAGAAGAGCGCGAAGCGCACCAAGCACGCGTACGTACCACCGAGGTCTTTCCACTTACTCTCTTTGCAGTAGCTGGAATGATGCTCTTCCCGGTAGCAAGTGATTTGATTACCCTTTTTGTGGCACTTGAGGTTCTCTCATTGCCGTTGTATCTGATGGCTGGTCTTTCACGTTACCGCCGTATGGCATCGCAAGAAGCAGCGTTGAAGTACTTTCTGCTGGGTGCATTTTCATCAGCATTCTTCCTCTTCGGTGCAGCATTCCTCTATGGATATTCATCATCACTGACATTTGCTGGAATTCAGGCAGCTGTGACTGGTGGCGCTGGAAACGATGTATTCCTGCTCATCGGTATTGCATTTGTATCTGTCGGGCTACTCTTTAAAGTCGGCGCATTCCCATTCCATGCCTGGTCACCAGATGTTTACCAAGGTTCACCGACTGCCATCACAGCATTTATGGCGGCGGCTACAAAGGTGGCAGCTTTTGGTGCAATCCTTCGCATCTTCTATGTTTCATTCGCTAACGCGCAGTGGCAGTGGCGCCCAAGCCTTGTCGTAATTGCAATCGTGACGATGATTTTCGGCTCACTTGTGGCGATTGCACAGAAAGATGTCAAGCGCATGCTCGCTTACTCATCTATCGCACATGCCGGATTCTTACTTGCTGGCGTAATTGCACTAAGCAAGCCAGGTCTCGATGCGACAATCTTCTATCTTCTTGCTTATGGCATTGCAACTGTTGGTGCATTCGCAATCGTTACCCTGATTCGCGACTCTGCTGGTGAGGTAACAGACCTCAACCGTTGGAGCGGTTTGGGTAAGCGTTCTCCGATAGTGGCCGGAACATTTGCCTTCTTCTTACTCGCCTTTGCTGGAATCCCAATGACCTCTGGCTTTATCGGTAAGTTCTCAATCTTCTCTGCTGCCTATCAAACTGGTAGTTTGGCGATATTGATTGCCGGTGTTCTCTCATCTGCAATTGCAGCCTTTTTCTATATCCGCGTCATCGTCTTGATGTTCTTCAAGGATCCAGTAGAAGATGGCACCAGCGTTGTTATTCCATCAGCGCTGACAACAATCACAATTTCTCTCTCTGCAGTTGTGACACTGGTACTCGGAATCTTCCCAGCACCGGTTATTAACTTCATTCAGACAACAGCCATCTTCCTCCGCTAATGGCTGCTAAACCTGCTGCCAGCTTAGGTATACCGGGCATGGCTCCGGCCCTTGAAGCAGAGCTTGCAATCGGTATGGCAACGGTGGAGGCCCTTCTCCATAGCCATATTCAAGGTAAATATCCCTTGGTGGAAGAGACTTCACGTCACCTTGTCTCTGCGGGAGGCAAGCG
>Ga0209230_10000199_pt1 | contig 22458 bp, 22 predicted proteins | sample LakOntMetagenome_FD_187467 | JGI IMG/M metagenome (GOLD analysis project Ga0209230, IMG submission 187467) | Freshwater and sediment microbial communities from Lake Ontario - Sta 18 epilimnion Metagenome (SPAdes) (version 2) | ecosystem: Environmental > Aquatic > Freshwater > Lentic | place... | reverse complement strand
TGCAAATACGGTTTGTCTGTGTTGGAAATTTCTTTTGGAATCAATGGTTCGGTTTGTGATGGGCTATGCCAACTAATATAGTATTCACTACCACTAAATGTATATTTGTCGCTGTGTCTTTTAAACACAAATGGAGTTTCCCACGATAAATGTTCAATACTCGGTCCTGTCTTGATTATAAAATCAGCAGGCGCTCGCAGTACATAGCCGACACTGGTAATTTGTTTAATAGCTGGACAGTTCAATACTATCTGCTTACCTTGTTCAGGTCTATTTCTTGAGATATCACCTACGTTGTTCCAATCTCGATCGGTTAGTCGATTGTCAACTACAGGGTACATGATAGATACATTTTGATCCATAGAATAGAATCGTACCCAACTTTTTGTTTTCTTAAACCAGTTAAACATATTAGATTAGACCAACTAGGTCAAAGATTGTTTGTAATTTAGTACGTACAGTTCTATTGCTAAAACTATTCCTAAGACCCTGGTGTAAAGGTTTTGGTGCGTGATCAATAGTAGCCCAGGCCCATCCGTTATGCTCATTGCTAAGAATGGGCACAAACTCGTCTTCTACTACACATAGATAGGTATGAAAGTTAAAAACATTATCATTGCTGACAAAAGTTTCAATAGGTATGGTCTTAATTATTTTAAAATTACTGCCAATTTCTTCAGTAATTTCACGTTGAAGTCCCTGCCACGCAGTCTCACCTTCGAGATTGGTACCGCCGACCAATCCCCATGTACCGGCATGTTTTCCATTTGTTTTTTGTAAGAGTAAAAACCTGTGACTTTTCTTGGCGTAAATTAATGCGCCGCTACAGACAATTTCTGTTATAGTCTTAGTCTCCATGAACCCTCTTCATATTCGCCTTCAAACGATTTAGTCCAGCTAACACCGTCCCACTTATACTGAACTCCAGTATATATATTTGTTTGATAGACCAGGATGTCTTCACTCTGAGCAGCTTCAAAAATAACCTGCCACTGTGTGCCGCTCCATTGTATAATATCATTTTCTTTAGCAACAAAGTCAACCCCACTAGTTGATTTCCAAGCATCTGGACCGTCTTCGTTGTCTATATCACCGATATTTTCCACAATTAAAAAGCGAGCGCCTGCTGCCAATGTACCAAGTCCGTCTTGACCCCTAGGGTTAAATGTTAACGGATTAACTATGGCGTCGAATGTTCCCGGACTTGCACTTCGCGGTCCAGATAAGTCTAGGTCAGTATTACTAGGATACGTGTCACTATCCCAATTTATTGTTAATACTGAGTCGTCTGCTGGATTAATTGCAATAGTTCCAACTACTTCGTTACCAAGTGGTTGTTTAAGATATATTTGACTATACCCAGCTGTATACTGACCAGGATATTGATTTAACAAAGTAAACCAACTGATGTCAGTACCTTGTTTAATTGGAATAGCATACGGTTCACTAGCAACAACACTTTCATTTTTTGCTAATAGTTTAGCTTGACCGTTGTATACTTGTACACCGTATCCGCTTAGTGCTACTGGAATCCTAGTTATTAATGTAATACCGCTCTGTGCCCCGTCAGCAATTGGATCAGTACCTAAGCCGTCGATGTAAGAAGCTTCTGGCGTACTAATGCCTTCGTGCAGACTGGTAATGATTTGTGTAATAATACCAAGTTGTTTGATTTTTACAGGAGGATTAATCCAGATAGGAGTAGTAAATGTTATAGTGGCAATGTCAATAGGACTGTCAGCACCAACAGGCACACTGCGAGAACTCCACGCCAGGTCTTTAATTTCTAACACACTAAGACTAGACCAATCAACATAATTGTCAGTAGTCTGTAATTCTAATGTTGGATTAAACAATACTAAAATTTGTTCTAGTATCTGTAATTTTTGGTCAGTGTTGGCCGCCCAGATGTCGGCCTTGATGTCTAACTTAAACGGAGTTGGCATTAGGCGCTCAATGGTGTAGTTAGCACCTTCTCCTGTTGTGTATTCACCAGTGTCTTGGTCAACTGCTCGTTCTCTCACATGCACTTTGCCAACAAATGTTGAATCAGATAGTCTGCTAGGATCTAAAGAAAGTCCAGTGATATAGACAGCAATCCTAGGAGCACTGTTAATTTTGTTTTCACTGTTCTGTCGCATGATTGATGCCGTCTGTCTATCTGCATCACCATAAATTACCGGGATCCTAACTAATCTTCCATCCCCGTACTTGACTGTAAAATTACTCAAGACTCTAATTGTTTGTAACAGATATCTGCGTATCTGACCATCATAAAAATGTTGCATTATAAATCTGCCTTAGGCTTAACTGCCTTGCTAATGGAACTACGTTCATCAATGAACGATTTGAATAATGTCCATTGAACATTACTATTGGCTGGGGCAGTTTCACCCATAGTGATCAATGCGTTACCTCCTACACCAGATGTAACAACCACTGATTGTACTTTTGAATCTCCAATGAATACCTTGCCACCCATGCCAGCAGTGTAAGGTATTGCTGTTTGAATAGTAATGGTATTGGTAGTTGGAATGTCGACTCCGTCTTGGACGATAGTAGTACCGGTAATATTTTTGTTGTTGATAAACCCAGTTTTAAGAGTTTGTCTAGTATCAGTATTTGTCAAGGTATGTCTAACTTTGTCTTCAACTTTTAACCAACGAGTTCCGTTGTATTTAAATAATCTATTTGGTAGCAGGTCAGTCCTCAAGAAAAAATCGCTTTCTTGAGGTGCTTGGGGAAACTGAATGCCATGTCCAAAACTGTGACCATTAGGTGGGTAACCGTCGCCTAGTAAGTATCCACTATACCCAGTGCGATTTGGAACACCGGGTACAGTATCTCCGCCCGTGGTTGTTTCTAAGACAGGTTGACCGTTTGTTGGATCAACCGCCAGTGTATAGTATTGTCTAGTCTCAAATCCACTTTGAGGAACATCGGCTTCTGCCTGTGACAACACACTGTCGTTAACAGCTAATTCTTTTGCCGCAGTGCTTAACAAGTCACGGAGAGTTTGATCACTACCTTCTTTGGCAGGCTGATCAAGTATATCAGAAAACTGTTGGTTGTCAGTAATCTTTTTGCATTTTAATCTATACAAATGCGGATACCATGTGGCACTAAATCCTTCACTTGCACGACCTACGTCTTCAATAACATAATATCTAGGCAAGCTAATATCAAAATCATTTAATGCAAACTCATCACGCAGATGTGGTAATTCTATAACATCACCACTGAGCGGTTTGCGTCCAATGTAATTAATAAAATCATTAATATGTACAGTCATAAACAACGTGTCGTTATCAATGAACAACCCAAACTGACTTAAATTAAAATCAATATTTTGTACATTGTACAGACCTCTAATTCTGTATATACTAGGATCATACTTTCTATCTCTATTTTCTAACAACAATAGATCTTGAATGTTTGTTTCTTTGACCCCATTAACGTAATGGGGTTGGTCTGCTGTTGCAGACTGTTCGGTAGGATTTGCAGGACCTAAATATTTGTGCAGATGCACGTCTGTACCGCCAACCTGAAATATTTCAGAAATTTGACGATCTATAAATTTATAGTCTTGCCCTCGTTCGGGTTTGTATAGTGATATTCGCGGCATACTCATATTTATCGCCAGCTAAATATGTAGGGAGAGCAAATATGCCTGATACTAACGCTACAACGAGCCAACAAGAACGCCAAAAAGTCTTTGACTACATTCAAGCCATGCTTGGCTCCGGAATGGTTGAAGTCGAGCTAGATCCAATTCACTATGAAACTGCACTCAATAGGGCGCTTAGTAAATTTAGACAAAGAAGTAGTAATGCTGTTGAAGAAAGCTATATGTTTCTAGAACTTCAGCAGGATGTTAACGAATACAGACTGCCCGACGAAGTTATCGAAGTACAAAGTGTCTACCGTAGAGCAATTGGTAGTAGAAGCGGCATGGGCGCAGGCGGTTCTCTGTTTGAGCCGTTTAATTTAGCATATACTAACACTTATTTGTTGAGTTCAAGCATGATGGGCGGTCTAGCAACTTATGAGTTGTATTCCGGATACCAAAAATTAGTAGGTAAAATGTTTGGTAGTTTTATAGAATTTAAGTGGAAACCTACAAGTCACATTCTTACAATCTTGCAAAGACCGTTTGCCACCCAAGAGCAAATTATGTTAAGAACACATAATTTTAGACCAGATTTTGTGCTATTGCAAGATACATATGCCAAACAGTGGTTGTATGACTATAGTCTAGCAGTTTGCAAACTAATACTAGGTGAAGCTCGTAGCAAGTTTGCAAGCATTGCAGGACCGGGACAAGCCATTCAAATGAACGGCGGCGCATTATTAACTGCTGGCCAATCAGAAGTTGAAAAATTAGAAAAAGAAATCAACGAAATGATTCCGGGCGGAACACCTCTAACTTTTGTAATTGGCTAACAAATTATTGACTCCTGTAATAGATCTGTTATATAATAGCAGAAATTACAGGGGTTCTTATGATCATAGGTGTATGCGGGTTCATTGGTAGCGGCAAAGATACAGTTGCTGATTATCTTACAAATTTCCACGGTTTTAGGCGTGAAAGTTTTGCCAACAGTTTAAAAGATGCAGTTGCTCAGGTGTTTGGTTGGGATAGAACTATGCTTGAAGGACGTACTACATCTGCTCGTGAATGGCGAGAACAAATAGACCCGTGGTGGAGTGAACGATTGAATATGCCTAACTTAACTCCTCGTTGGGTACTACAATATTGGGGCACTGAAGTCTGCAGGAAAGGCTTCCACGATGACATTTGGATTGCCGCTCTAGAAAACAAACTACGCAACAGCCGAGACGATATTGTTATTAGCGACTGTCGTTTTCCTAATGAAATTAAATCAATTAAAGAAGCAGGCGGTAAAATTGTCTGTGTTGAACGTGGAATTCGCCCGCATTGGTATGATATTGCTTTGCAAGCCAATAAGGGAAAAAGCAGTGCTAAAACTTGGTTAACTGAGCAAAAGATTCACGCTAGTGAAACGGCATGGGTCGGAACTAAATTTGATCATATCTTTGATAACAACGGAAGTATTAACGATCTGTTTACGCAGGTTAAAGATCTGGTACAAGATCGCCCTGCCGCCAGCGAACCCCTTCTTTATGCAAAACCCGCTGACAGTTTGCACACACCGTTTTAAGATTAGCCACACGGCAATTATTTAGATCGCCGTCTACGTGAAACACATTAAAAACTTCTTTGTGTGGATTTTTAAATCCACACTTATCACATATGTTTTTTAATTTGTAACCTGACCGAAACCATTTAGGTGAGCCGGCGTTGCTTCCTTTATATAAACAAGCTTCACATAACTTACGATAGTAAGTTTTCTTTCCTTTGCGATAATTTACTGCGCACGGCCGCAATCCGCATGAACAAAGTGGTCTCATGTAGTTATTTACACCTTTTTACCCCCTTTTTTAATAGTTATAATCAGCTCAAAAAGTACTTTCACCATAAATACAATTAGAACATGTATTCATGGAGATTACTAATATGGCTCAACTAAGTTCACCAGGCGTAAGCGTTAGCGTAATAGATGAGAGTTTCTATACACCAGCTGCCCCAGGTACAACTCCCTTAATTATTATTGCCTCTGAAGAGAATAAGCAAAATGGATCTGGATCTGGAATTGCTCCAGGAACAGCTAAAGCAACTGCTGGGCAGGTGTATTTACTGACTAGTCAGAAAGACCTTGCAGACACATTTGGCACGCCTATTTTCAAGACAGATGCGAATAATAACCCTATCCACGCAGGCGAACAAAACGAATACGGCCTGCAAACTGCTTACAGTTATTTAGGTGTTAGCAATCGCGCATTTGTAGTGCGAGCTGACATTGACTTAGCACAGCTAGATGCATCTGCATCTGCTCCAGCAGGCGCCCCAGTTAACGGCACACATTGGTTTGATACAGCAGGCACATCATTTGGTATTTTTGAATGGAATGCTAGCGATGCCAGCGTAACAGACGGACAAACTTTTGTATCAAAGACTCCTATAGTTATTACTGATACTACTAAAGTATCTAACGGAGCTCCAAAGGGTTCAGTTGGTGCAAATGGCGACTACGCTATTGTTGCCACTACAACATTAAACAAATTATTTTATAAAAACCGTTCAGGTCAGTGGAAGCAAGTTGGTTCAAATGATTGGACTAAGAGCTGGCCAGCAGTAGCAGGCACAAAAGTTCCTGTAACTATTGGTTCAGCAGATACACTAGTGTTAAACAGCACAAGCATTACCGGTGCAACAAACCTAACTACATTAGTTTCAGCAATTGGCTCAACTGTTGTAGGTGTTACAGCAGCCGCAGTTAACGGTAAACTAGAACTATATCTAAACGGTGATGTTGACGTACTAACAGTTGGCGGAACACTAGCAGGCGTAAGCACAACAGCTAGTCCAGTAGGTATCAAGACTGGTACATACTATGCTCCAAAGCTACAAATATCAGCACACACCAGTGTGCCATTGTTTAAACTAACAGACACAAATCCTCGCCCAACAGGCTCAGTTTGGTTTAAGACTACCGAACCTAACCTAGGCGCAAGTGTAAGAGTAAAGCGTTACAATAGCTCAACAGCCGCATGGGAAGAAATCAAATGCCCATTGTATGCTAACGGACATTCTGCGCTGGCTAGCTTAGATGCAGGCGGTGGCGGAATCAACTTAGCTACAGGCACATTGTATGCAAAGTTTAATGATTTTGAATTATCTGGTGCAGATATTGAAGCTAATTTTAAAATTTACAGAAGAACAGCCGCAGGCGAAACTAAGATTGTTTCAGGAGTAGTTGCTTCTGGAACATTCTCTGCAGGTGCAGGCAGTTTTATTATCAGTGAAAGCATCAAAGGTTCAACCGCACTGAGTGCAGACGTAACTGTTACATTTACTACAGCTGGCACAGTTGACGATGCTGAAACAGTTGCCGCGGCTATCAACGCAGTTATGCCAGTTGGAACAAGTATTGTAGCCAGTGTTGACAGTGCAAACAGAATTGTAATTCAGCACAACCAAGGTGGTGAAATTTATATCACTGACGGTACTGCTGATGCGTTCCGTGATGCAGGATTTACCACATCAGGTTCAGCACCAACTGCAAACTTATATAATCATCCAGATGGAGCCGCAGGACACTTTGTGGCAACTCTATGGAAAGGTTTAACATATACTGCCGGAGAAGATTCTCCAAAGAGTTTAACTGCTGACGGACAACTATGGTATAATAGCTTAATCGACGAAGTTGACATGATGATTCATGACGGTGATAAGTGGGTTGGCTATAATAATTTAGTTCAGAATCAAGGCGGTGGCGATCGTACAGATCCAGAAGGTCCAATGGTTAGTGCTACTGCACCATTAACACAAAGCGATGGAACAGCCCTAGCTAACGGTGATCTATGGATTGACACCAGCGACCTAGAAAACTTTCCGATGATTTACAAATTCAACTATGCTACTCAAAAGTGGGCATTAGTTGACAATTCAGATCAATCAACTGAAAACGGTATTTTGTTTGCAGATGCACGTTGGAATACTACAGGTCGTGTTGAAACTGCTAGTTCTATAATAGAACTACTAGACAATAACTTTGTTGACTTTGACTGTCCAGATCCAGCACTATATCCAAAGGGTATGCTGATGTGGAACCTACGCCGTTCAGGATTCAACGTTAAGCGTTTTGTACGCAACTACGTAGACATTCTTGCACGTAACTTTAGAACTGCTAACGACGAACTAATGTCTGACTATTATCCACATCGTTGGTTGTCAGAAGCTGGCAACCAAGAAAACGGCGCTGGAACATTTGGTCGCAAGGCACAACGTAAAGTAGTAGTACAGAAACTACAAGCTCTAGTTAACAGTAACCAACAGATCCGTGATGAAGAATCACGTGTGTTTAACCTGTTAGCTTGCCCAGGATATCCAGAGCTAATTGGCGAAATGATCAGCTTGAACTACGATCGTGGTTTAACAGCGTTCATCGTAGGAGATACTCCACCAAGGTTAACACCTGATGCAACATCATTGTTAAACTGGGGTACTAACCAAGCAGGCGCCTTAGAAGATAATGATGCCGGCCTAGTCAGCAGTGACGAATACTTAGGTATTTTCTATCCATGGGGTTTTACAAGCGACAACATTGGTAATAACGTTGTTGTTCCTCCAAGCCACATGATGCTACGCACTATTGCCCTAAACGACCAAGTTGCTTATCCATGGTTTGCTCCAGCAGGAACACGTCGTGGTGGTATTACTAACGCAACAGCAGTTGGTTTTATTACTGATGAAGGTGAATTCCAATCAGTTGCATTAAACACTGGACAACGTGATACACTAGCCAGTGTCAAGGTTAACCCGCTAACATTTATTGTTGGTAGCGGTCTTGTTAACTACGGACAATATACTCGCGCTCGTAACGCTAGTGCATTAGATCGTATTAACGTTGCACGTTTAGTAATTTACTTACGCCGTCAGTTTAACCAGTTGGCTAAGCCATACGTGTTTGAACCAAACGACAAAATTACTAGAGATGAAATTAAACAAGCGGCTGAAAGTCTATTGTTAGAACTAGTTGGACAACGTGCTCTATACGACTACATTGTAGTTTGTGATACAAGTAACAATACTCCAGCAAGAATTGATCGTAGTGAACTATACCTTGATGTAGCTATTGAACCAGTAAAAGCAGTAGAATTTATTTACATTCCGCTACGCTTGAAGAACACTGGCGAGATCAAAGGTCTATAATTAAAGGAATATTAAAATGGCAATTGCAACATTATCAAGATTTACAGTACCGCTAGCGTCTGATCAAAGCGCATCAGCACAAGGTATGTTGATGCCAAAGATGAAATATCGCTTTAGAGTGATGTTTGAAAACTTTGGCGTTTCAACTCCTACTACTGAACTTACCAAACAAGTAAGTGAAGCTAAACGACCTACAGCCAGCTTCAAAGACATCCCAATTGAAGTTTATAATTCAGTATTCCACTTAGCTGGTAAAGGCACGTGGGAAGCTATGGCAATTAAACTACGTGACGATGTTACTGGCAGCGTTTCTAAGTTAGTTGGCGAACAGATGCAGAAACAATTTGATTTCTTTGAACAGGCATCTGCAGCCGCAGGCAGTGATTATAAGTTTACTCTTCGTTTAGAAATCCTAGACGGCGGCAACGGTGCAAGCACTCCAAATGTTTTAGAAACATGGGAATGTTATGGTTGCTATATACAAAAAGTTGACTATGATACTAACAACTATGGAACTCAAGAAGCATTGACAATTTCATTAACAATACAGCCTGATAATTGTTTACAGACATCAGGAACAATTGGTGTTGGTGTTCCAGTAACTCGTGCAAACGGAACAGGAACTACTGGCGGCGGTTCACGCTAATAAACAGCCCACCTAGTGTGGGCTTTTTTGTGACTGTTTATTAACTACGCAGTTAATTTGACTTTATAAATACTATTATGGCAAATCCTTTTAACGCTTACTTAAATAACAATCTTGATCCTAATACATTTCTTAGGGACTATCAACACGGTTCTAGATTATTTCGTGATGATAATTTTAGATTAGCGCCAAAACTTGATTTCCTATTCCATACAGTGTTTAGTATTAATAGCCGAGCATTGCAAGATCAAAGTATTACTCAGCGTCACAAAAATGAAGTTAATATGTTGGTTAAAAGTGTTACGTTACCTAGTATTAAATTAACAACCGAAACAGCTAATCAGTACAACAGAAAAAAAGTTGTGCAAACTACACATAAATTTGAGCCTGTTACAATTAAGTTTCATGACGACAATATGGGATTAATTAGTAAAGTTTGGCAAAATTACTATAGATATTATTACGCAGATCCGACCAGTGCAGGAAGTGCTAACAGTGCATATTCTAGAAATGCAACAAAAAGATTACCAAGTAATGCATACGGTTTAGATAATAAAAGTGCAGAGATGTTCTTTAATCATATTACAGTGTATCAGTTGTCAAGAAAAGAATATTTTGCTTATAAGTTAATTAATCCGTATATCCAATCGTTTGATCATCAAACTATGGATTACGCAAAGATTAGTTCTGTACACGAATTATCTATGGTGCTAACGTATGAAGCTGTTCATTACAGTAGCGGATTAATTAATAGTGACGTCCCTGAAGGATTTGGATCTGAACATTATGATCAAACTCCTAGTCCGTTAACATTACCTCCGGGCGTTACTGCATTGAGAACAAGCGCAGTAACAACTGACACTCCAAGAGCATCAATTGAAACTTTAAATAACCGCGTGTCAACTGATCAAAATTATACGCAAACTACTCAACAAAAACCTGTTAGCGGTCAAACTGGAATTGTTAATACTGTCTCGCTAGGAGCAACAGCAACTGCCGGAGTCGGTGGCATCGAAGGAACAGCATTTCCTAGAGTAGCAAATACTGCCAATCTAACAACAGCAAAAGCTGTTAGTATTACAGGCAATAACACAGTTATCATTCAACAATAATTATGGCAAATTTACCAACATTAGAACCAGTCGACAGTGCCGGAGAAGTTAGACAATTCTTTGACAAGTACTACAACCATCAAATAAGTTTTCCGACTAATCAAATTGATGCAGTATTAGCATTCTTCCTTAAAAGAGGATTTGATCAAGAAAGTGCAAGGAGCACTGGAATTGTTTTGCTTAATCAAGCAAGAATAGATAATGTCAGTGTATTTTCTTTACTTGATACGTTAAAAGCACTTACAGACGTTCAACTAAGTCAAGTAGTTGCGCAGGTACTTAACGCCTACAGAGAAAAAACTAGCTTATTAGGTTACAGGGTTGCTCAAGTAACTGATACGTTTGAATCAAGAAATATCTTAGTGTGATATGGGAAAATTTGCACAAGGGAAGTTTACAATCACCGCACCTGAAAAATATGTTGGTAATAAATCTCCAAGATATCGCAGTAGTTGGGAATGGAGTTTTATGAAATTTTGTGATACTAATCCCAGTGTGCAAAAATGGGCTAGTGAAGCAATTAGTATCCCTTATAGAGACCCATTGACAGGACGTCAAACAATATATGTGCCAGACTTCTTTGTACAATATGTTGATAAAAACATGAAAACTCATGTAGAACTTATAGAGATTAAGCCCGCTAGTCAAACTATACTTGAACGTGTTGGTAAGAATAAATTCAATCAAGCACAGTATGTAAAAAATCAGGCAAAATGGGCGGCTGCGACAATTTGGTGCAAACAGCAAGGCATCAAGTTTAGAATCGTTAACGAAAATGATTTATTTCACAACGGGAGCAGATAAGTACACTATGACTAAGAAACTAGAAGAACTTTTAAACTTGCCGGAAAGCAAAGAAGTTATCAAGCAAGAAGAAAAAAAGAAAAGAAAAGAACTAGCTGAAACTCCGCAACCGTTGTTGCGAGATATTAGCGAGTTTGATAAAATTTCTGAAGCCTTACCACAGGTTAAAGGACTAGGGGATATCAGTGACAACGAGTTTGATGCACTGGCTCAACGTGCTACAGATGCCTACGATGACCTAATGGATCTAGGTATGAATGTTGAAGCTCGGTATTCAGGGCGGGTGTTTGAAGTTGCAGCCAGTATGCTTAAAAATGCTATTGATGCAAAATCCGCTAAGATTGACAAAAAACTTAAAATGATTGAACTACAGCTTAAAAAAGAAAAGTTAGACCGAGAAACAAGCGAAGATCAAGGAGTACTTATACAAGGCGAGGGTGTTATTATCAGTGACAGAAATAGCCTTATAGAGAAACTTAAGAACATGAAAAACGCATAAATACAAGATATGGATACGGATATGAAAAGCTTCAAAAATTATTTAGAAGAAAGTAAACAAGTTTACGAATACAAAGTAAAGATCGCAGGCGACTGCCCTAAAGACTGTGCTAAACAGATGAAGGTTGCTTTGGAAAAATACGGATGCACAGCTTGCTCAGCAGGTAAACGCACACCAATTCAAGAAAGTCCATTAGACTTTCCAGATCAAAAGTTTGCTGAAGTTAATATCTTTGATATTAAAGTAACATATCCTACAACATCCGCAGTGTTAAAAGAGTACATTGCAGATCAGTTAAAAATTAGTCCATCAAGAATTAGAGTAAGAACTCCATTTGATATCCGCGAAGACGAGCTTAACCTTTCAGGTGTTAACGCTAAGAAAGGCGAATCACTTCTTGAAAAAGATTATGAGAAAGACGAAAGCGGCCAAAAAGTAGTTGGCGAAAAACATTTGATGAGTTTTCTTAAGAATTTAAAAAAGAGCGATGTTGATCTCAAAGCACCTAAAGGAACAGACAAATGAATTTTTTAGACATGTATAGAAAAATAGCCGAGATCGATCGTCCGTCAGAAATGAACGAACGTGTAACTTTTAATCCTGACGGGACTCCAACTCCAAGTTTTGCTGATCAGATGAGAGCCAATGGAGCACAACCTAGTCCTGAACCTGCACAGCCTGCGGTAACTCCCTTAAACAAACGGTTTGACCCTAGATTTAAAAATGGTCCAGAACCTTATACTATTGATATCGCCGGAACTGTTTATAAATTTGCAGGCCGTGATAAGAGCGGACCGGGCACCGGCGAAGTAATTAAAGTGCCAGCCGCCGTAATCGGCATCCGCGGCCTAGGTGCTGTTAGTGTTGAACTAGGCAAAGACGGCATGTACTATCCAGCTGCCGCTAACGAATCAACTGAAGAAGATCAACCACTTGATGAAGTTGCTCAACTTCGTGCAAGTTTAGGATTAGGATATTTTCCTGGGCAAGTAGACGAAAGTTGCAGTATGCCAGGGGACATGGCAAGTATTCCAAAACAAAGCGATTCAGTCAGCATGAACGTAAGTTTAAATGCCAGCGGGTCAGGTGGCATCAAAGATCTTATGGGAATATTAAAAGGTATTGAGCAAGGTCATACTGACACTGATCACCCATCACACGATACAGATTCTGGCAAAGATGTAATTATTGGCGGTGACGACTTTCCGTTTGACGAAGAGTTTGCCAATGCACCAGAAGAAGCATATGCACCAGTAGATGCAGTTATACCATCAGGTGACGATCTACATGGTCAAGGAGCCGAAGCACCAAAAGTTAATGGTGGCGGTAACCCTATGCAAGAAACTTTGATGAATCAATTAAGCCGTTTGTACACAGAAGTTAAAGAAGGCAAGAAAGACGACTTTGATCCATTGAAGCATGTTAAAAAGCCTAATAAGGGCGTTAAGGCAGCGGCAAAAGATGTTGATCGTGGCGACTACGGTGCTCGCACTGCTTTAATGAAAGCAGGCGGCGTTAAAGATGATCGTGGCCCAAAAGGCGTTACACAAGGTTAAAAAGACTAATTCGTCGCAGTTAGCACTCTGTTCGATAGTGCCAAATAGCTCCTCCGGGGGCTATTTTTTATTGTAAATAAGCATATGGCAAGTAAATCATTAGATGGCGTCTTAACTAAAAAGGCCCACACAAAAGAAAAGTTTACAGAAGACCAGGTCCACGACCTGCTGATCTGTAGTGACCCAGTGGAAGGATATTTACATTTTGTTAAACGTTTCTTTCACATACAACATCCAGTTAAAGGTAAAATTAAATTTGAGCCTTATGAATATCAGGTAGGACTATTACATTCCTACAATGATCATCGATTCAATGTTAATATGATGCCACGACAAAGCGGTAAGACGACTTGCGCCGCAGGATACTTGTTGTGGTATGCAATGTTTCACCCGGATCAAACTATTCTAGTTGCCGCACACAAATATACAGGCGCACAAGAAATTATGCAACGTATCCGGTACGGATACGAATTATGCCCTGATCATATACGTTGCGGCGTTGTTAGTTACAATAAAGGGTCTATTGAATTTGATAACGGTTCACGTATTGTGAGTCAAACAACCACAGGTACAACAGGTCGTGGTATGTCTATATCATTGCTATACTGCGACGAGTTTGCGTTTGTGCAACCTAACATTGCTGAAGAGTTTTGGACATCTATTTCGCCAACACTGGCAACTGGTGGTAAGGCAATCATTACTTCGACTCCTAATAACGATGAAGATACATTTGCCACTATCTGGAAAGAAAGCCAGCATATGTTTGACGAGTTTGGTAATGAAAATGCAGAAAAGATTGGAATAAACGGGTTTTACGGTTATCGATCAGAATGGCACGAGCACCCAGACCGTGACGAAGCATGGAAGTCGGCAGAAATGGGACGGATTGGAGAAGAGCGTTTCCGTCGAGAATACGGCTGCGAATTCCTAGTATTTGATGAAACATTAGTTAACAGTATTAAGTTATCTGAGCTGTTGGGTAAAGAACCGATCGAACGAATGGGACAAGTACGTTGGTTCAAAAAACCCACCAGTAGTAATCTATACCTTGTATCACTAGATCCAAGTTTAGGTACAGGAGGCGACTATTCAGCAATTGAAGTATTTGAATTACCAAGTATGATACAGTGTGCAGAATGGCAGCATAATATTACTCCAATCCAAGGACAAATTAAAATCTTAAGAGATATATTAAATCATATTCAGCAAGAGATTGGCGTTGAAAATTCTAACAACATCTACTGGAGCGTTGAAAACAACACAGTTGGGGAAGCAGGTCTTGTAGTTATTAAAGATATGGGCGAAGAAACGTTCCCAGGATTATTCGTCAGTGAGCCTGTGAGAAAAGGGCATGTTCGTAAGTTCCGTAAAGGGTTTAATACAACTTACGGTACTAAAATTTCTGCGTGTGCTAGACTTAAATTCTTAATTGAGTCAGACCGTATAATAATAAACAGTCGCCCGCTAATTAGCGAACTAAAGACGTTTATTGCAACGGGCACCACTTTTAAAGCAAAATCTGGTCAAACTGACGACCTTGTTTCGTCTCTGTTGTTACTAATACGTATGAGTGTTATCCTAGCAGATTGGGATCCCCGTGTAACAGAAGTATTGAGCAGTAAAGACTTCTACGAGGAAGATATAGAACTTCCGTTACCTATATTTGTTTCCTCTAATCTTTGATAAATATCATATGGACGCTAATTTCGACATCATTGCTAAAGAACTTTACGGAAAAATACAAACCCGTTTCCCATCAATTAAAATTGGTGATGAAAACGGAGCAGTTTTAAGTAAAAAAGAAGATATCCCCCAGGCACGGTTTTTTGAATTTAAATATTCTGAAGGGGGCAACCCTTTAGCAACAATTACTATGACGTTGGATAATGAAGAAGGCCTAGTTATTAAGATCATGGGGGATTTTACTCCAGACGGTCAACCTAGTAACGGCCACAGGAAAGCCTATAAGTGGGTGAGATCTTTCAGAGATTTTGCAAGATCTAACACTATGAAGTTTGATGTGCAAACTAGCGGACAATCGAATTTAGACAAAAGAGACTATGATTTCTTAGCAAAAAGACCCGAAGAAACCGGAGAAGGAAATATGATGGAAAGTAAACTGTTTGGTACTTCAAAGGTTAGTTACCAAGATTTAGGAGAGGCACGTTTAATTATTAGACATTCACAGCCTGTTAATCCTGAGCTAGCCGCTGGACGTACACTACACATTGAAAGCATTTATATTGAAAGTGCTCTAGGAGAAAGATTCCTTTATCCTACTAAACATTTAAATGGTGCTCGTGCATTAGCAGAACACATTAAGAATGGCGGAACACCTTATGATTCTATTGGTAAACATGTTATTGGCCTAAGCGAAGAATTAGCTAGTCTAAGAAGATTTAAAGGTTATGTTAACCGTCAAGACCAACTGTCAGAGACTATGGGGCACCTTACTGATCGCGTTGTTGAACGTATTGATCAAATTAAAGAAACAATTCACAAGTTACAGCGTCCAGCATACTATAAACAATTTATTGAAAGTTTTGAAGAGCAAGAAGAAAAGATTATTCCTGAAGATGTAATTAACGATCTAGTTGATCGGTTAACAATTAGAACATTTAACGAAGAATTAAAAACAGTATTTCCATATATCTTTAAATTAACTGATGGATTAGAATTGCCAATTAAGGAATTATCTGCAGACGATTTATTAACTGATGCATATAATCCAAATTCAGTAGATGCACAGCATCGTAGAGAAATGCAGGCTAATCATGAAGCTAACATTAGAAAGAAAGCCGAGACCGGTGACCCAGACGCAGTAAAACGTTTAGAGCTAATGCTCAAACATAAAGAACGTAGACGCAATGACTATGACGCTCGTATGGAACGTGAAAGTTATAGTGCAGAAGAAATTGCACTAGAAGAATTCATGGATGCTATTGTTAACGAAGAAGAAGACACCCCTAACAAATTGTTTAGTGACGATGAACAAGTTCAAAAACAAGCTATTAAAGATTTAAATGATATTTTTTCTAAAGGTGAGTTAATGGCTGGCGGGGAAGGTATTAATGTAATAAGCACAGTAAAAGGATTAATTGATGATCCTGACTTTATTGATGAATTGAAACAGATTGATAGTGAGTTAGATGCAAGGCCGGTTATTCAAGCATTGTTAATTAATTACGATGAAAACAACGGTACCACTATAGCTCAACAACTTGATTTTAACGGTGATGCAGACTCAAATCAAAATGCAGAACCAGTTGAGCCACCTGCACCAGCAGAAGCGCCACCTGTAGCCGCACCTGCGCCAGCAGAAGCACCTGCGGCAGCACCTGCACAACCAGCACCAGTAGCAGAAGGTGATGATAATAGTCCACCTTGGGATACTGATGATGATGCTCCTAAGTTTAAGAAGCCGTCTGGCAATCCGCGCGATCGAGTACAAGCATTAAGAAATCGCGGCATACAGGCGGCTATTGCCCGTGCCAAAGAAGCTGGCGCAAAGTTAGATACTAGATTGAATATTGGCGGCCGCCAGATGACACTGCACGATGCTATTGAAGAATGTGGCATGACTCCAATGGAGTGTGGTTTTGATTCAAACGGTTCAGACTTTGCGGCTATGAAAGAATTCATGAGCGGATTTGTCAATAGAGAAGAACGTAACATTACAATTGGCAATCAAAAAATGAAAGATAAGCTGAAGAAGCAGTTTCCTGGTGCCGATACTAGAGATTTAGAACAAATTTATGCGTTAGTTGACAAGATTGACCCTCCGTCAGAACTAAGACAACAAAACGATATTATTAGATTATCAGGCGTAAGAAGCCAAGAAGTTGACGAAATGTCTTCAGACATGGACATTGATGCAATGTTTAATGATCTAATGAAGCAGTCTGGAGCAACTACTACTAGCACATCATCTGGAACAATAAACGGTCAGCCTGCAAGCTATGGCGATGCTATGTCCAAGGCAAACGGAATGAAAATGCGATTACCAAAATTTGGTGATGGCGACGAGGGCGATGAAGTACTAGATTTTAGTAATCCTGACGCGATAGGGCAGACATTACAGAAAAAAGTTGGCGGCATGATGAAGGGTGTTCAGGGTCAAGTACCTAATCAAAATATCCAATTTCCAGGTGGCCAAATGAATCCTGCAGACATGATGAAACAAATCATGGGCAAAATAAATTTTGGAAAATGATATGAAGACTATTAGAGACTATATTAACATTGTTAACGAGAAGGTTACATTACCAGCAGACGGCTCTGCTCCTCAAACACAAACAGTTACTACGCCATCAGGTGCAACTACTACAACTAATGCACCGGCTAATGCTGTTCAAACAGGAAGTGGTGGTGTTTTAAAAACAGGTAGTGGTGCCGCAGTTACTAGCGGAACTCCTGCACCTGCACCAGATGCAGTTGCCGCAGCCAAAGCTAAACTAACTCCTAGTCAGTTAAAATGGCTCGGTGGCGCTGATGCAACTGATCCTAACATTATGGCACGTATGCCTAAACCTCAACCAGGAGAGAAAGTTCCAGGCGCGGCACCTGCCCAATCAGGAAGTCCTGCACCAGCGGCCGCTCCGGCTGGTACGCCTCCTGGTTCTGTAGACGACGAAGGTAACCTGATGCCAGGCTTTACTACCGACGAAAATGGGAATGTTGTTAGTGCAGGCGATCCAAATTTTGTCGAACCTGCAACACAACAGTTAGCACAACAAGGCCGCCAAGCTGCCAAAGAAAAAGAATATGCTGCCAACGCAGACGCTGAAGATCAAGCATTGGGTCAAGCAATGGCAGCTAACGCCTCCGGTGGTCCAAGTAGTGTTAATGCACAAGGTCAAAACGTTACAATGCCAAATGGTATAAATCCTGAAACTGGAACGCCAACAACGGTAGCAACTGCACCGGCAGCGCCAGCTCAATCAGGACAACCTGCTAATAGAGACAGTATGCCGTTTGGTCAAGCATTTGCAGACGCTAGGGCAAAGGGTGAAACACAATTTACTTGGAAGGGAAAACCTTACGCAGTTAAATTGGCGCCGCCGGGACAAGCACCTGCAAAGGCAGCGGCCCCTGCAAAGGCAGTTCCGCCAGCTCAATCAGGAACCGCGGCAACTCCACAAGTTGGCAAGCCAGCTGGTATGGGTAAACCTGGTCCAACTGTAGCTGCCGCACAAGGCGTTGATCCAAATAATCCGCTCAATCAACCTAAAAAAGAAAGCAGAGAACCAACTGACTCACACTTTGTTGAAGAACTAAATCTTATGAGAGCAATTGCCGGATTACCAGTAAAAAACAAATGGTGAAATAACTCACATTTATAGCAAGATTTCTCTTGCTATTATAAATAAAAGCGTATACAATAACATGTATGCGCTTTTCTTTTAAGTAGATCTTAAAGGAAACAAGGCAAACAAAGGCATATTAAAAGGAGAAATTATTATGGCATCTTTGGCTGAAATTAGAGCAAAACTAAAGGCATCTGAACAAAGTGGTTCAGGCGAGAGAACAGGCGGTGGAGACAACTCCATTTATCCGTTTTGGAATCTCAAAGAAGGACAAGAAGCATCAATCCGCTTCCTTCCAGATGGTAATCAAGATAACACGTTTTTCTGGGTTGAACGTGCAATGATCAAACTACCTTTCGCAGGTGTTAAAGGTCAAACAGAATCAAAACAAGTAATTGTACAAGTACCATGCGTTGAAATGTATGGCGATACTTGCCCAATCCTTTCAGAAGTACGAGCATGGTTCAAAGACAAGAGTCTAGAAGAAATGGGTCGTAAGTACTGGAAGAAACGCAGTTACATTTTCCAAGGTTTCGTTGTTGAAGACGGACTGAAAGAAGAACAAAAACCAGAGAATCCAATTCGTCGATTCATTATCGGCCCACAAATCTTTACAAGCATTCGTGCCGCTTTGGTTGATCCAGAGTTGGAAGACTTGCCAACAGATTATGTGCATGGTATTGACTATCGCATGAAAAAAGGTAGCAAAGGCGGATATGCTGACTATTCAACTTCAAGTTGGGCACGTCGTGAGCGTCCGCTAAGTGAAGATGAGCAAGCGGCTATTAAACAACATGGTTTGTTTAATCTTAACGATTATCTTCCTAAGAAGCCAACTGAAATTGAACTCAAAGTCATGAAAGAAATGTTTGAAGCGTCAGTAGACGGTGAAGCATATGACATGGATCGTTGGGGTCAATACTTCAAGCCAGCTGGTATGAGCCAGAATACAGGCGATCCACAAAAAACAGCATCTACTCCTAAAGCATCTGTTCCTGCAGATGATTATGATAATGAACCTGCCGCTAAGGCAGCTGATGTACCTGCCGCTAAGGCAGCTGATGCATCTAGTGCTACCAGCGATAGTCGTGCCCAAGACATCTTGGCAATGATTCGCAATCGTCAGAAGTAAAATAAGGCTTGGGCCTCTGCAACCTAGTTGTACGCCCAGGTTCTCACACCTAACAGGAGAAAGAATATGTCAAAAAAATTAGGAAAACTAGCAAAAGTAAATGAGTCAATTACAATCAATCGCTATGATAACGGATGGATGGTTGAAGTAGGTGGCCGAGATGAAGAAAGTGAATGGAAGAATTGTAAAATTGTATGTAACACAGAAGAAGAAGTTCTTACTGTAGTTAAAGAATACAACGGAATGACATTGGATAATTAATATGGCGAATAAAGCGTTTGATTTATCAAAATTTCGTAAGACGTTAACTAAGTCTATTGATGGCTTAGGAATTGGATTTAACGATCCAACAGATTGGGTTAGTACAGGTAATTTTGCGCTTAACTATCTAATCTCAGGTGACTTTAACAAAGGTATTCCTTTGGGCAAAGTTACTGTATTTGCAGGCGAATCCGGTGCTGGTAAGAGTTATATTTGTTCTGGAAACATTGTTAAGAATGCACAAGAGCAAGGCATTTATGTTATTCTTATCGACAGTGAAAATGCTCTAGATGAAAAATGGTTACACGCACTAGGTGTAGACACTAGTGAAGATAAACTTCTCAAATTGAACATGGCTATGATTGATGACGTGGCAAAAACAATCCACGAATTCATGAATGAATATAAAGCTATGGATCAACGCCCTAAGGTTTTATTTGTCATAGACTCATTGGGTATGTTGCTTACCCCTACCGATATCAATCAGTTTGAAGCGGGAGATCTAAAGGGCGATATGGGTCGTAAACCTAAAGCACTCACGGCATTGGTTCGTAACTGTGTTAATATGTTTGGTAACTATAATGTAGGTATGGTTTGTACAAATCACACATACGCTAGCCAAGACATGTTTGATCCTGATGACAAAATTTCAGGTGGCCAAGGCTTCGTTTACGCAAGTTCTATCGTAGTTGCTATGAAGAAATTGAAGTTGAAAGAAGACGAGGATGGTAATAAGGTTACAGAAGTTAACGGTATCCGTGCCGCTTGCAAAATTATGAAAACCCGTTACTCTAAGCCGTTTGAAACATTACAAGTTAAAATTCCGTATGCCACAGGCATGAATCCATACAGCGGTCTTGTTGACTTGTGTGAAAAAGCTGGCTTGCTCAAGCAAGAAGGTAATAGACTCAAATGGATTGATCCAGAAACAGGTGAGGAATTCAAATTCTACCGAAAAGAATGGAAAGATGATAAATTAGATATGTTAATGAGTAAATTTCATATCAAATCTTTAACAACAGAACCCATTCCTGAGGAGATAGACGAGAATGTTGAATGAAACACAAATTGGTGATATTTGGTTAAACTTTGTTGAGTACCTAGATAAAAAACAATTAGAAAACGTAGCAGAAAGATATATTGATTTGCTAGCTGACTTTGGGGTCAGTGATAAAGTATTCAAAGGTGCCGTTGGCATTGATGATACACTTGATCAAGCCATTGGTTTTTATCTTGATGACGAAGACGAAGACGACGATTATAAAGAAATGGAGTTCTAATGGGGTGGTATACTGAGATAGCTAAAGATATTTCAAATATTCCGCAGGCAGTAGATTATTTTGAAGTCGAATTAACGGCGGCAAAAGGCGAATGTCGTGTACAGGGTAATATTGAAAGAGCTTCTGCAAATATGCCCGGAATTGTTGAGCAGAGATTCTCTCAACTACAAGAAATCGAAGCTATCTTAGAATACCTTAACATAGAATTAAGAAGACTGCGTAGTCAACACTTTCGAAAATATTTAGAAAATTATCAACGAGCCTTAACCAGCAGAGATGTTGAAAAATATGTTGACGGTGAAGACGACGTAGTTGACTTTGAGAAAATAATCAATGAATTTGCGCTCTTAAGGAATAAGTGGTTAGGTATTACTAAAGCACTTGATCAAAAGCAGTGGCAACTGACAAATATTATAAAACTTAGAGTTGCTGGCATGGAAGATGCTACTTTATAATTAGAGCAATTTGCTCAAAATCTTGAACATAGGCCTTAAATAATTAAAAGGCCTATTTTCTTTTAAAGTGTTGACCTTTGTGACAATTTAGTTTATAATAACAGTATGAACATTGACCATCTATTACTTGAAATTGAAAAACGTGGGTTTGACAATCTTCCAAACGTGATTCCAACTCGAGATTTAAAAATTTTAAAAAGTTTATCTATCTCAGTAATCAATCCACTATTCATTACTAAAAATCAAGCTAGACTATTAGTAAAAGTCCTCACCGAAAATAAGGAAAATTTAGTTACTGTGTCAGACTTTATTGAAAGCGCATTAGCAGATCCACACTGGTCAAAACCCTTTAGACCAGTTGACCAGATAAAACGAATTTTCATCAATAAATTAAAAGACAACAGCCAGTCATTAGCTGTTGAATTTTCATTCAACACGAATTTTAGGAAAATTCTCCAAACTTTGGCCAAAGTTGCCGATGGCAATATGATCTTTCCTACTACCAAGGTCACCCTTCTTGATCTCACTGAACGAAATATTGTACTTGTTGTTGAAAACTTTAAAAGGCATAAGTTTGAAATAAGTGATGAAGTGCTTGATTTTTATAACA
>Ga0209230_10000196_pt1 | contig 22534 bp, 18 predicted proteins | sample LakOntMetagenome_FD_187467 | JGI IMG/M metagenome (GOLD analysis project Ga0209230, IMG submission 187467) | Freshwater and sediment microbial communities from Lake Ontario - Sta 18 epilimnion Metagenome (SPAdes) (version 2) | ecosystem: Environmental > Aquatic > Freshwater > Lentic | place... | reverse complement strand
TCGTATGCCTGCACCGTTGGCTAACCGTTTCGTTCACTTGGAAATGACTGTTGAGTGGGATGACTATTTTGAGTGGGCTACTGAAAACAAAATCCACAAGGACGTAGTTGGCTTTTTGACTTTCTCTAAGAAAGATTTGTATGACTTTGATCCAAAGTCTAGCTCACGTGCATTTGCTACACCGCGTAGCTGGTCATTTGTAAGCGAATTGCTCGTTGATGATGACACTGACGAAAGCACATTGACTGATTTGACGTCTGGTGCAATTGGTGAAGGCTTGGCTGTTAAGTTTATGGCTCACCGCAAGATTGCATCTAAAATGCCTAACCCAGAAGATATTTTGTCTGGCAAGGTTAAAAAGATGGACTCGAAAGAGATCTCTGCAATGTATTCGCTAACTGTGTCACTGTGCTACGAGCTCAAAGATGCTAACGATAAGAAAGCTAAAAACTGGAACGATCAAGTTAATAACTTCTTTGAGTTTATCATGAACAACTTTGAAACAGAGTTGGTTATTATGGGCACTAAATTGGCATTGTCTAGCTACAAACTGCCACTGGATCCAGATGAGATTGCTTGCTTTGATGCGTTCCACGCAAAATACGGCAAGTATATTTCGGCTGCTACAGAGAAGTAATTTGGTATAGCACCGTTTGACAGGACCTCCGGGTCCTGTTATAATATATACATACAGTAAATATTAGGAATAACATGGCACATCTAGATCCAATCATTGATAAAATTATTGTAGCACGAGTAGGCTTGCTACTGCGCCACCCATTTTTTGGTAATATGGCAACCCGTTTAAAAATTCAAGACGGTAGTGACTGGTGTAAGACTGCGGCTACTGACGGTCGCACTATTTTCTTCAACCGCGAATTCTTTACACCGATGACTACTAAACAAGTAGAATTCGTTATTGCACACGAGATTATGCATAACGTTTTTGATCACTTAGGTCGTAAAGAAAGTCGCGATGCTAAACTGTTTAATATTGCCGCAGACTATTGCGTAAACGGACAATTGATTCGAGATCGCATCGGCGATGTTCCCCCAAAAGAAATTAAAATCTTTCACGATACTAAGTATTACGGCAAGAGTGCTGAAGAAGTATACGACGATTTGTATGAACAATACGACGACGACCAACTGCAAGCCTTAGGCCAATTGCTCGACGATCACGTTGACTGGGGTGCAGGTGACGATAACGGTGACGGACAGGGTCAACAAGGAAATCGTCCATCTTACACTAAAGACGAACTTAAACAAATCCGTGACGAAATCCGCGAAGCTACAATGCAAGCGGCACAGGCTGCAGGTTCGGGAAATACTCCCGCAAACATTCAACGAATGATTAAGGAACTCACAGAGCCTAAGATGAATTGGCGTGAAATTTTGCGGCAACAGATTCAAAGCACTATCCGTAACGACTTTACATTCCAACGTCCTAACCGTAAGGGCTGGCACATGAGTGCTATTTTGCCAGGCATGAACTACGAGGAAACTATTGATATTTGTATTAGTATTGATATGTCAGGGTCAATTGGTGACGAACAAGCAAAAGACTTTTTGAGTGAGATCAAAGGTATTATGCAAGAATACAAAGACTTTAAAATTAAACTCTGGTGCTTTGATACTAGAGTTTATAATGAAGCAGACTTTGACGGCTACTCAATGGACGAGTTTGACGACTATGAGCCAGCTGGCGGCGGTGGGACTGAGTTTGACGCCAATTGGGAATACATGAAGGATCATGATATTACTCCTAAGAAGTTTATCATGTTCACAGACGGATACCCATATGGTTCGTGGGGCGATGAAAACTACTGCGACACAGTATTCATTATCCATGGTAACAATACTATTGTTCCACCGTGGGGCGAATATGCTTACTACGATTTGTCTGATGCAACTTGATTTAGACTCATTTAGCTCAGGCCAGATTGAAAGTAAACTATGGGCGGCACAACAATTAGAATGTTGTGTCCAAAAAAACAATATCGGCCCTTTAGACATTTATGTTCTAGGAGGCTGGTATGCCCTATTACATTTTATATTACAAGTTAGACAACAGGTTGTAATCAATAGCTGTAGAAGTTTTGATTTAGATCCGAGTGCGTGTTCCATGGCAAATGTCATAAACAACACTTGGGAGTCAAAAGACTGGGCGTTTAGAAGTTTTCCACAAGACATGGAAACAGTAGATTATCCTGCACATGTCAATTGTGTAATTAACACTAGCACCGAGCATATTAAATCAAATAACTGGTTTGATCGTATTCCAAAGGGCACACTGTGTCTAATTCAATCAAACGATCTAGTTCATATAGACCATGTTAACAATGTATCAAGTGTTAACGAATTGAAAGCAAAATATAACTTATCAGAATACTACATTGAAGATAGCAAAACTATCGGAACGTATACTCGATATATGATCATAGGTAAAAAATAATGGCGCTAAAAAATGGCAAGCCCAATGCATTAAACTATTTCAACTTACGCAGGGTTGAATTTAGCGCACCTCATTTCCGTTACACAACGGTAGACAAGTATAATCCAAATTTGGTTAGATCGTTAGACGAGTGGATTAAACAGAATTTAAACGGCCGATATTACATAGGGCAGGCATTAGCATTAGATTATACGAATACAATAGTATATGTAACTAAGATCGGATTTGAAACTGAGAAAGAACTCAGTTTCTTCAAGATTGCCTGCCCCATCTTAGAAACAAGATAAATTATACTATAGTTTTCGATAAGGAGATACTATGACTGAACAAACAGAAAACAAACAAGAACAACCGGGACAAGCACCTGCCCAAGAGGGTGCAGATTTAAACATTAACGACTTAAATGCAATGAAAGTTATCATTGATATTGCTAGCTCACGCGGTGCATTCAAACCTAACGAAATGGTTGCAGTAGGTCAAACATACGCTAAACTAACTACATTTTTAGACAGCGTATCTAAACAAGCCGAAGGGGCAAAACAATAATGGCACAAGAAACTAAACACGTAGGCCGTCTACTAAAGTCCGGTAAAAAATGTGTAGTTGTATTCAGAACACTTCCAGGAGCGTCTGATCGCTGCCTAGTTGTTCCAACTGAAGGACTACCAGATTCATATCACGATTCGCTAATCAACTTAGTCGAAAGTAATGCAGGGCAATTTGCTTACGAGTTTGGCGAAGTGCTAGCTAGAACACAATTCCCAGACGGCAGTATTATGCTTGCCGCACTCCACACACAACAACGTATGGTTAGTGTGGGAACTAGTGAAGTAGAAATGATCCCGCATCCAGGTTCTACTATTGTGCTTTCTGAACTAAATCAGTTAATCGCAGAACAACGTGGGGTAACAGTTGGGGACTTGTCTATTAAGGCACCAGTTAACTCTTCTAATGCTGAAGTCACCGAAATTGGTGCTGCTCACGATATTAGTCCTAAACCAGGTGAAGACTTGCACAAGACTGTTGAGGAAAGAAAAGCCGAGGCAGCAGCCGCAGCTATTCCTTTAACACCCGAAGATCAAGCTAAGAAGTTTCGCAGTGATGCAGACCGACTAAGCAAAGAAGCAGCCGAACTACGTAGGCAAGCCGAAGCACTAGCACCGACTAAGAAAAAGGTAGTGTGACACGAGTAGGTAAGTCACTCCCAAAAGATGTAATAGCACACTGGCCTGAAGTATTCGGAGAGGTAAAACTTAATGTTCTACCCTTACGATATCTTCATGCTGTGCTTTTAAATTTTAAAGACGGAAAAACTTGGGAAATTAAAATTACACGGCAGGTTAGAAATGGTGGGTGGGAAGCCTTTGAAAAGTCTATTTCTGAACTGGTAAAAAGCTATGAAGAGAAACTCGATAACGTGGATTTTAAACTAGACACTAACCGAGTTAAGAAAGACATAGAAAAAAATACAGAACGTTTTTTAAATCGAAAGCTAAAATAATAATGAATGTTAAACTCCTCTCTTACAGTCAACCCACTGCTGAATTTGCAAAAGCAGGAATTGACGATGCGCAAGAACTCATTGCATATTGTGCCAGGGTGTCGAACCCGAGCAATCAGCTCAACACAGACACAAGTGAAAAACTTATCAAGTATCTCATCAAACATGCACACTGGAGTCCATTAGAAATGGTATCAGCTTGCTTAGAGATTGAGACAACAAGAGACATTGCTAGACAAATCTTGCGACACAGAAGTTTCAGCTTCCAAGAGTTCAGCCAACGTTATGCTGATCCAACAAAGGATCTCGACTTTGTATTGCGAGAAGCTAGACTTCAGGATACTAAAAATAGACAGAATAGCATAGTAACAGACGATGCTGAACTAAGTGCTTGGTGGGATGCTAAACAGAAATTCATTATCGAAACTGTTAAGCAAACATACGCAGAAGCTATCGAACGTGGTATTGCTAAAGAACAAGCCCGTGCTATTCTACCCGAAGGCAATACGGTAAGTCGCTTGTATATGAATGGCACACTACGTAGCTGGATTCACTTTATCGAATTGCGTAGTGCTAACGGAACACAGCTAGAGCATCAAGAAGTTGCTATTGCGTGTGCTAAAGTTATTGCTGAGATCTTTCCAATGACCAGCGATCTTGTAGCCAAGTAAAATCATTTATCTTACTCAGTGCCTCCTTATTGGAGGCATTCTCTTGACCGTATTGCTTGCCGGCGAGTGCGCCTTTTAAGGCATTTTTGTCACTTGTCTTACTACACCATATGGCAAGTCGTTCGTCTGTTTCTAAACTGTTTTGTCTATCAATTATCTTACTAGCTAGTTTAGAACACTCTCTAAACGCTCCTTTCCATGCTTCAAAAGGAGATGATGCAAATTCAGTGGTATTGCTAACTTCGTCTATTATTCGAATATTGTGACTTAGGCTAGTAGTTACATCAACGCTAGAATCTCTATTAAAAAATAAGTGTTTAGGTAATAGTTTGATGCCACCGTAGCCGTATTCTAATCCATTTAAGGGATTGCGACTTTTCCATATGTGAACTGCATCAAAGTGATCTAAACTCACTTCGTGTGTAAATTTAAAACTATCTAGTATAACTGCATCTGCATCTACTACCCACATGAAACTTGTTGCACTAGCAGCAGCCGCACATTTGTGTGCATTAAAGATGCCATCTACCATATCAATTCTATTTGCGTGTGGCACACGTTCTTTTAACTTATTCCAATTATCTTCTGCATATGTTTCTCCATAACTGATAAAAAACACATCATAGCAAATTGAGGATTTTAAATATCTAGTAGCTACCAACGGTGTTGATAGTTCAAAATCATTAGTAGTTAACGGACGCTTTGCAGGTGCAAGGAATATTTTATTCTGTAGTTGATCTTCTAAGTGAAACACCCTGTTAACAAAACTAGGAACAATTTTTAAAAAATTAAAATCTAAAGTTTGAATAGTTGGAATAATCCAACACATCTTTGTTCTTACAGTTTTTGAATGCTTCTGAAAAATGTCTAAAAAGTTTACATCAGTTGGTTCTACTATAACCCGCTTGGCTAGAGGAAACTGTTGCTTTACTTGTTCCAGCGCAGTTTCAGGCCAATCAGTCTGATGGTAGAAGATAATGTCATACATTACTCTTTGTCCAATACGTTATTTGCAATTCTAGTTTGATCTGCGTGAACATGTCTAAAGAAACGACTTGCACTTTCATCTAGTATAGATAACGGTATATCAAGTTGTGGACTAATCAAATCGCCTAAATCTTTAATGTGCTCTAATACGTTGTCATCGGTAATTTTATCGGTAACTAGTTCTTCCCATAGTGTGCCAAGATATTCAAAATCACGAACTTGGATGTAGTCCCAATCAGTGCAGTTAGTCATGTAGCAACCTTGTCTTGCACCTAGTATTGCCCACAATCCATTCTTAACATCAGCACCAACATTCATCCAAATTAATAAGCGATGCAAGTTTTTCCAGTGGACTTGTCTTTTAAAATCACTATGCTTAACTCGCACACCGCGATCCAATGACATCTTTACACCTTCACGGAATCCTGCTCTCCATGCCTGATACGGGCTAGCATTATTATACACATCGCTAAAACAAGCGTTCATTTGAATATATTCTGCATCCCAACAAAAGTCCACTTGTGCATTAGGATCATCTTCGGGCGCATTTTCGTGTGTCTTCATATCTAACACATATTGCTTAGGCCATAGTTTTAATCCGCCGTTACCATACATTAACCCGTTAATAACATTGTGCCCACACCAACTTACTACACACTTAGATAAATCTTTATTTGCTTCAAAGTCTAATTCTTGATTAAAGAAACTTTCATGGACAATATTGTCGCCGTCAACTGTTACAAATCGATCAGTTTCACTTAGTCGAGCACAGGCTTTATGTGCAGCATCGCTACCTTTAACTCCGTGAACACGCTTTGCCCACGGCACTTTGTTTAATAAGTCTGCATAGTTTTTTTCAGCGTTTGGTTCATCGTAACTGAGATAGATAATATCACAGTCAATAATTTTAAATTTTTGACTCATTTAATGTTTTAATTCCGTAAGTATCAAAGAAATGCTTTGTTAAAATTTTTACAGCATTTTTCTCACCCTCAATATCATGCTGATGAGGAATAAAATGTTTCTTGTTTTTAATTAACTCGTCTAGTTTAAACGATATAGTCCGAACATGAAAGTTTTTATTTTGATCCATGTATAGATAAAAATCTAATGTAACATCAAGATCTTGTTTAGCTAGTTTGTGTATTACGTCTGGTCTTAGGACAAATCCCCAATGCTTAGTATCTAAATGATTTTCTATGATTAGAGAAAAGTCAGCAGTTGCATCTGGAACAATTGATAGTGCATTAAAGTTGATATCAGTTCTAAGTTCTTCGTTAATATTAATCATAATGAGATCATTCTTTTCAAGGATGATTTTAAAATGATTAAAATTTTGCTTACCTTCTAAGAACGGTTTAACTTCATGATAAGGCATTTTAATAAATGTCTCTAGGTCAGCTTTTAACTCGTTAGTAATACAAATAATAGATCCAGTAGTTTTATCAAAATAAACAAAATAGTCGTTACTGAATATGCTTACTTGATGAGCTTGAGCAAGTTCCTCTTCTGTTAAGTATTCAATCTCTTCAGACATTTTTGCCTCCTAACGCAGTAATGATAGTGTTAGTTAAAAACGTGTCTGTTACATAATGGAATATACCATCTTGTAGCATATTTGAAACTAACAACTGATTGTTGCCGTTAATATAATAGTCTAATACATTGGTCCATATACTAGGTATAGGATCAATGTTTTGCAGATTAGACTTCATATGGACAAAATTAAAATCTATATCAGGATGAATTATCTGATCTTCTATTCCTAAAATTTTAGCCGCTATAGCCGCACTAACATCCATACTAACCCATTTTTGTTTATTCTTAGGAGCAATGTTAAAGTATACACGTTCCCAGTTTGCAACTACAAATGCCAACGTATTATAAAAATCTAAAGCAGGCTGATTCTTTTTAAAATAATGCAATCCAAAATATAAATTAGGCAGCTGATTTTCTGTAAACATTTTACGATTAACGTAATCTGTTATTCGATTACCCTTGAAGTCTAAAACGTGACTTGCAAAAAATACATCATAATTTGATAGTTGTTCCCATAGTCTATCAAATGACTTAAACACCAGCATGTCACTATCGAATACTATAGTTTCGTCATAAGGTGTTACGTGATACAGCTTCCAACGATTTTCAACTTTCCATACACTGTCGCTTGCTTGATCATCACCTGGGATTGCAATAATCTTATCAAATACTTCTTTGTATTCGTCTGGCACTGGATCATTAGTAACTAGGCTAATTAGGCAGCTACTTTGACTTTTATGCAAACTTAATGCAAGGGCGTATGCTTGCTTTACATAATCAATATTTTCACTGTTTTGCGCTAACACTAGGAAGCCTTTCATTGCTGAGCTCCTTCGTCAATAATTCTGGCCATGCTATATTTGTTCATTAAATGAACATCGATACCATTAGTTTTTAGTGCAGTATACTCGCCCGGAAAGTTTTCTTTTTCTACTAATAGTTTGCACTTGTTACCTTTAATATCTATAATAACATCTTTATCTACAGCATAATATAACTTGCCGGGCAGCGGACTAACAAAGTCCCCATTAGGGTCTCCGCCGTTCATTATATTAATTGCAATACTAAACGAAAAGTCGTTCCTGTAAGTAATTGCATCAACACTATACAGCATTCTGTAATAAGTCCAATTTTCTTTAATATGTTTTATTAATTCAAAGAATGCTTCAGTTGCAGGTGTTTTTTTAAAATAAAAAACAGTGGCCCAATAAAAGGGAACACTATACTGATTAATGTAATTATAGGGAACACGCCATCTTGCTAAATCAAATGCTTCTTTGTAAATTGCAAAGTCGTATGCATTATTCCAAATATTTTTTAAACTATCTGAGCACACAATGTAATCACTGTCTAACACCAATGTCTCATCATACGGACTTAAATCATAACAGTCTGATCTAGAAAAGTTCTTCCACTTTAAAATCTTACGGGTTACTGTGCCGTCATGGAACGACCGATTCTGCCCTTTGATAAAATCAGCATTGTCACTTATGTCTATAATTTTATCAAATACTTCTTCAGGATTAATATCAGATTCGTATAGCCAAGTCTTACTGTCTGTAACTAAGGATACAGGAATACCTAAATATTCTTTAACTCGTTTTGCAGCAAATATTGCAATTTTTACGTAATCAATTTCGCTATTATTTTGAGCAAAGATTAATGCGCCTTTACTCATATTTGATAAGATCTTCTACTTTACGTTGTTTTTTCAAATCAGCATACTTTGTATAATACTGGTTTGCGTTTTGAAAGTATTGATCAAGTATGTTATCATGGAACTCTTGTAAGTCCTTGATTTGGACTGGCATGTTGTTATCGTCAATTAGCACAGTATCTTCAGTATATCCTGAATCGATTAACATCTTAACAAAACACATTAAGTCTCTAGTAATTGTAAAACTTGCACCGCTTTGATAATAAATTAAGCCTTGTTGAAATTCTTCCAATGCTAGTTTTCGCTGGCCAGTTAACGCTGCCATAAAGTTTGCAGTTTGAAATGCTTTTTCTAAACGTTCATCCATAGATAATCCTACTTGAGTATATCAAGTAATTATCTATATTTTTGGGAGGTGTTTAGAATCCTGACTGCGAAGCAGACGGAGCTGAGATTGATACGTTGGAACCTGAAGGTCTAAACATTTGAACTGTGCTAGTCAGTGTGCCGTCGACGTTTTCGTCCTGCACAGGACCAGGTGGATATCCTGGACTTGGGTTATCCAAGTCACCTGCATCCTCATCTTCAAACACCATTTCAAGTATAACTTGGGCGCCGCCTGCGGCAGTTCTAGCGTAGATGAAATAATCATTTTCAGCGTAAACACCCGATGGTGCTTGCTTACGGAATAGTAACTGATTGCTACCAGTTAATCCATAGTAGCCAATTGAAGTAACGTCGCCTGAGCCCGATACTGTAGCAGTATTAGCACCAATTGAAATAATTCCCATTTGGCTGAACATTAACGACCATGTTTGGTTTTTATAACCGCTATTGCCGCCGGTGCGGTCGGCACTAATTTGAAAGTTGCCGCCAGCATTAAAAAAGTAACGTGCTTGGTCAACACCACTAAAAGTAATAGTGCAAACATGCGTTAGTGTTCCGTTCCATGCACTAGTGCGCTGATACGGACTAATGACGTTTTCTAAAGAACCTTGATTGCTAGCAACTGTTAATCGATCAGCAGTAATAGTATCTGCCATTGAATCGTATTGAGCACGAATAGCTTCACTAACTACTAAACTAGTTGAAGTAATTGTTAAGTTACTGCTTTGATCGGTGCCTAATTGATGCTGTCTTGCTTTTAACAAATCAGTTCTTAAATTGCTCCACTGGCTAACAAGGATAGAATCGCCTACGTTAACTTGGCTACTCGCCAATGATTGTCCGTAACCGTAGCTACCAGAGCCAGTGCCCATGACAAGGCTTACTTTACCTTGTATTGAATTATAGTCAGCTGCCCTAACTCTTTGACCTACACCTGGCATGATACTTTCCTTATTATAAAATTAATGCTTCAACAAGTTTAACACCGTTATCATCGCTAGATTCTAGTGCTACTGCAAATACGCCGCTGGCATGTGGAACTGCCATCGTAGCGCAGCCATTGTCTGCTGCAATTAATTCGTCGCCTTTCTTGATACGCCCAATAACTTTAACTGGAACACGACCTTTTAGCGCAACTGGTGTTCCGCCTACTAGTTCACTGTTCATCAAATAAGCAGGCTTAGTAGATACTGCGCCAATTGCACGTTTACCCCATTTGCTTGCTGTAACTTCTTGATCGCCGCCGATCATTACAACTGTTCCCGGCTCGTATGTTGCATCTGCAAGATAATTTTCTGCCAAGTCAGCGTAACGTGCTGTAGATGCTTCACCTTGGAACAAGCTGGCAAATAAATTGCCACTACCGTCTCGAGCTGCAATTGAGTTTTGAGTAGCAGCGGTGGATGCACTTCTATACTGCCCACTTACTTCTAAAGTCGTTGCCTTAGATGCAATACCAACAAAATCGTTTGCGTATACTGCTCTAAATTTTAATATATCACTACCTACGTCTGTGCTTTCAGACACACCTGGCAGCAAATCATTACCAATAATCTTTAACGGAGTTCTTGTAACACTTGAAGATTTTGTTCTAAAAATAATTTTGTTAGTGTCGCCGACAATGTTTTCAATAACTGGATCAGTTGAATTTTCAATAGAAACTTTTAATACGTTGTTGTTACCAACTGTATATCCAAGATCATTGAATCGGACTAATGTATTAAATGTAGCTGATCCTGCGCGAACGTAGTCAGCTGCAAGATAACCGCCTAGTCTATCAGCATCAGTAGACGTTCCGTGGAAACGATCATCTACGTTAGAGGTAACACCCGATGCTGGAGTATTAACTAAGTTAATACCCGGTTTTAATTGTCCTGTAAATCCTTCAATTGCGTTAACTGAAGAAAGAGTAAATGTATCATTTGTAATGATAAACAATGTTCGGTCATCAACAATTGCTTCAATAATAGCGTGGCCAACTGTATCAGTATCCAATACGCTACGAGAAAGCATTTGTGTTGTGCCTTGGCCTGCAACACCTTGTGGACCTACTAGAATAAACTCAGAACCATTCCATGCATATAACTGGTCGTTAGTTGTATCATACCAAAAATCACCAGTTGTTAACCCAGTAGGCGCAGTTGCTGAAATTTCAGCGCCGCCTGTTGTGCGAAACTTAGTGCCGTCGTAAAATTTTAGTTTACGTGTCCCGCTGTCAAACCAGATTTGTCCTTTAATTGGCTTAGAAGGTTGTGTAGCTGCGGAAAAGTTTTCTAGCAAAAATACCAGATTCTCGTTTTGCACTTCACCGTAACCGGCATAGTTTTTACCAATAAGTTTGATATCTAGCGTGTTATCGATCGTGCCGTCGGCGATTACCGTAACTTGCGATCCGTCATATTTGTTAATGGTATAGGCCATTGTTTATTCCTCGTTCCTAGTATTTATCGTTATGTTTACAATACAATCTCTGCGCCGCTTGATTCCCAGGTCCAAGCTCCGCTACTTACAATGAAAGTTCTTACAGATCTAGTATACGTAATTGTTGCTGAGCCGGTGTTAACGGTATTAATTGTAAAATCCTCAACTACTGGCACCTGCGATGCTGGTAACACACCGTAGATTGTTGCTTCTCCGCTTGGTGTAGAAACTAAAGTGCCAGTATCTGCTTCACCTAATGCCGAGTTATAAGTAATATCAAACCCAGGGGCAACGTTAAGAGCAGGAAAACCGACTGTTTGTTTAGTGCATAATACTCTGCAACGGGCGCCGTTTGGATACTCTTGTAGTAACGTTTCAGGTCCGATGACTGGAAATACTGCTTCTAATATTGTTGCAATTTGTGTTTTTAGCGTTGATTCAACTGCACTTAGTCCGGTGATATCTAATTCATACCCAACTGATGTAGTTGATACACGATCTAGCAAATATTGCAAATTAACTGCATCAGTTGATTGAACTGGGTCAGCTAGGCCGCGCACTATACTAGAGGATGCGTTAATAACACCGGAACCGTTAGGACTAATAATAATATCACCGTTGGTATTAGTAGAACTAATTGTGTTATTTTCAAATTTTAAATTAACTACTTCTAGTATGTCTAAATTACCAACTGTTCGTAAACTACTGTCTCTAACTTGTGACCCTAATCTTGTGGCTGTTAATACTGATACGTTATTAATTTTAAATTCTTTATCTGTATCTAAGCTGATATGGTCGGTAACTACCCAGTTACTATCAGCAACATCAATTGCATCTTTAAACCATAGGATAGAATGGTCAGTTGTTCCCTTAAGGATGATGCCGCCGCCATCTGCTGTTAAGTCAGTTGGTGTATCTACTTTTCCTAACTCTAAATTCAAATCTTTAATTGCTGAATTAGTAGTTTCAATGCTAGTCGTTACGCCCTTAACTGTTAAGTTACCTTCAATAATAACGTTACTATTAGCGGAATTTGCAGCAGTTCCAACATGTAGCATTGCTTCTGGAGCAGAATTAAATATACCTACAAATTCTGTTGTAGGTTTGATATGAACTGCGGACTTAATTGTGTTTCCGCTCTTTGCTTTAAGAACAATTTCTTGTCCAGATTGCAGAGGGGTTATATTAAACTCAGCATTAGTTACTCTAACTTCAGTTGATGGGCCAGGACCTAACGTTAACGGAAGCGTATTGTTAATAGTAACTGCACCCTGGAACGTGGTTGATTCGTCAGTAACCGAAACAAAATCTTCAGGAACTTTAACTTGTCCTGCTTGATTTAATAATCCTCTTGCTTGACTAATAATTCCTCTAAATTCAACGCCAGTTAACGAACTAGTGTTAAATCCTTTGTAAATCTTTCCAGCTTTTGCACCAGTAATTGGAGTAGCGGGTGTAAATTCATCTTTACTCCAAATACCGAGCAGTGCTTGTCCCACATACATCATCGCCAATGTATGGCTAATTTGATTAGTATCTAAATAAGTTTCAATTGTTAGGCCAGTAAGTCCTTGTTGGTCATTGAACTGCGGACCTGCTAAAGTTAATTGTGTGCCGTCATAGAAGAATAATTGCTTTCTGTAGCTGTCAATCCAAATATCACCTTGCACTAAATTGCTCGGAACTTTATTAGATACAATTGTTCCGCCTGACACTCTGAATCCGTTACCGTCGTATACTTTTAAACGGCCTTCGGTGGTGTCATACCAAATTTGACCAGTGATCGGATTGTTAGGTGCATTAGTATTTGCAAAAGATTCTAACAGTTTAATAAAATTTTCATTTAAAAATTCACCATAGCTGCTAGAGTTTTTGCCTACTAATGTCAAATCAGTAGAAGTTTGGTCAATTGTTCCGTCGACTACTTCAGTTAAAACTGATCCATCTGTTTTATTAATAATATAGCTCATTATAATGTTCCAGTATAGATAATATAGTTAATTGTTGTGTAAGGATTCATTACATTGAACGGTGTTCCGAGATCAGTAACTGATAAATTATCTGTTAAAATGCCGCCACTTGTTGCAAGTGCTTGTGCTGAACCAGGGCCGCCAGTGGCTCCTTGTGCAGGTATACCGTCATCAACTGGTGCGCCTGGAACATTACGTGTTGCGTAGTATTGATTACCAACAGATCCATCGCCCCTAGTTCCACGTAAATCGTGTTCATGGTCTGGAATGTTGTTAACAGAAAGATTCTTTTCTTCACCGCCGGATTTTGCGCCAACAATATCAGCAGTAACGTCTGTTACTACATCAGCAATTCCGCCGCCGGCGTCAACTAAAATAGTGCTGTTATCCTTACTAGGAACAGTCCTACCGTTATCCATGTTATCACGACCTAGCGGGAATCTACCACGCAAATCTGGTAATGCAAAGGTGCTTGATCCAATTAATAAATTAATATCCCTATACGCATAACCAATTACACTGAACAATGTAGGAAATTCTGAAATTCTAACTTCACTACCATCGCATAATAAGTATCCGCCTGGAGCGGTTGGTCCAGCAAAGGGTAGTATTGCCCCAGTTGGCACAGTGGCAGCACTAGCAAATAATGTTTGCTTAGATACTTTACGCAAGCCTAGGCTAGGTCTTAAAATTAAGAACTGGTCTGTTTGGAATGCACTAGCAACTTCTTCTCTAGCATCGATCATATCTTGACCAATAACTGTTTCAAATGTTGCTGTTCCGTCGTTTGTTTGACCGTTGAAACTAATTTGATTACTTGTAACATCACCTACTAACTGGAAAAGTGTAGGACTTGTTAGTCTAGCGGCTGCGCCTGAAATGTTACCAGCTAATGATCCGCTAAATGATCCGCTAAATGATCCAATAAACGTTTCAGCATACACATTTCTAAATGATCGAGTCTCTGAACCAATGTCATATTTTAAATGAGCAGCAGCAGATCCTGGAACAATTACTGGTTGATCAGATCTAGGATTTCCATTAATATCTAAGTAGTTAACAATTGTCTGACCGTTTGTAGTAATGTTCCCACCAAATGTTGAAACAGTGCCTACTAATAATCCACCAGTAGTTTGAATGCTACTAGTTCCTGTGCCAGTGACAATAATACCAAGATCGGATCTAATGTTGCCAGTAACATCTAAACTTTCTGTCGGATTAGTTTTATTAATACCGACACTAGTCACATTTTCTGTTGATGTTGCTCTAATAACTGTTTGTAAGTCACCGCTAGCTAGTGTTAACTTAAAGTCTATAACACTATTACTATTTTTAGATTGTAAAACCGCCGAGTTAGTGTCTGTTCCAATGTTAAAACTTAGATCGCCGCCAAAGCTAATGCCGCTGTTTGAACGAACATTTAAGCCGTAGTTAGTAGTGCTAACTTGATCTGATCTTAAAAAACTTGTAGACGGAATAGTAGAACCTGCAACTACTAGCGCATCAGCCTTGCTTGCAGTTCCCCACATCTTAACAGGACTAGTTGAACTATTTGCATTAGTTGTATTAATATTAAAACCGTTACCAATAACTTCAAAGCCTGCAATAGCAGCTTTAGGAACAAAAGAAGTGTTACTTAAAATTGCGATTCGGTCTCCGTCGGCATAAAAGCTAACGACACCGTGTGAGTTATTACTTGTATCTACAATAGATTCAACATCTGGTCCAGTTTTTAAGCCGCCGCTGAACTGTGGTCCAATTAGCACCCAGTTAGAACCAGAGAACATGTATAACTGCTGGTTATCAGTGTCAACCCATAAGTCGCCTTTAATACTGTTTGATACCGCAGGGGCACTGGTTGCTTTCTTAACACTACCAGCAGCAGTCCATGTTGTGCCATCAAACACTTTTAACTGATTTATGCCAGCAGTATTATCAAACCATAGCTGGCCTTGAACTGGATTGCTCGGTGCTGTTGATTTAGCAAAATTTTCTAACAAGTGTAAAAAGTTTTCAGCAACAAACTGTGCATAACCTGCATAGTTTTTGCCAACAAATGTAAGACTTGTTTCGCTGTTTAGAGTTTGGTCTTCAACTACAATAGTAGTTTTTTGAGGATTGTTAGTTTCTGAATATCGAACTTGATATGACATTTATTATACTCCTGCTAGGCCAGTAAGACTTTGAATACGCACAGTATAATCAATTTGTATAAGTCTGTTTAAACTTTTTTGAACAGGGTGAAAAATAACGTGAGTCAATAATAAACTTTGATCTGAAGAGCTATAAGACTTTAGTCCCAATTCATCAAATACATATTCGCTTTGATTGTCGTTAGTGTTATCAAACGCACTTTGACCACTAGGCTCGCCGTAGTCTAATAAACAAGTAATAAACACATCAGTATAGTTTGTGCCAGTTACGTGACGAGTTTCAATATAGTTACGTGTAGGGTCACTATTGTTGCTTGAACGATCATCAACAACCTTACTATATGTTTGATTGTATAGGCTAGCATTGCTACCTGAACTGTTAGGTGTCAAGTATGTAATAATACCTGTTGGGTCAACTGCTGTGCCGCCGTTGCCAAATGCCATCTCGTAGATGAATCCTTGGCCGCTGTTGGCGATACTTTGTGCCAACGCTATACTAATATTCTCATAGTGAATAGCATTGCGCTTGTTTACAAAAACCTCAGTGGTTTCAGGGTTCCATATTTTAATATGTCCCTCAATGTGTAGCCCGGTTAAATCTTTACTTTGCATAGTGATCTCGCATTATCGTATTATTTATCTACTCATATTATCTGGCAGTTTAACTATTCTTTGCCGGTGTATACCAAATACCTGCTTCTGCTTTTAAGAAAGCGTCGATATTATCGTTGCTAGCGGCCAACAGGCGCTGATCTCTTAAATCAAACGTTGTTGTGCCTGTATCAAAATCAGTCAGTGTTGTATCAACAACTAACTCAGTTGGGAAGTAAGTAATTCCGGACCATAAACGTCCTGTTTTCTTTACAACTGTTACCCGCACACCTGCATCAAGTGCATTTGTTAGTTGAACTGTGTTAGTAGTCCCGTCTACTGTAAAATCAGCAGCAAAGCTAACATCACCTTCTGGACTTTCTGGATGAACGCTTACATTATGAACTTTAAAGTCATGCTTCTTCAAACGTAAGTTACCAACAAAGAATTGCCAGTTTGCACTGTCTATTGAGAATACTGTGCTTGAAGTATGCTCTGTTACGCATCGATAGTTGTAACTACCAACTTGAACAATAGTCCCTACACTATATAGCACATTAGGTGCCCATGTTAGTGCAGAATCATAACCGCCAACAAATACTTCAATCTCGTTAACTGATGTAGGAACAAATGGAATTTCAATATTAGTTGCTCCAGTAGTAGTAATCTGTTCAATCTGGGTGTTGTCACGATACGGAATAGTCTCACTTGGTCCAATATCTTGAACATGCGAACCGACTGCATATAGCTGTGCGGCGCCTGTCCCTAATGTTGCCCTGCGCAGACGACTCAATACATTACCATTCTTAGCAAAGTATTCGATGCGTTCTCCGTAAATTTCAACAACACCTGGATAATTACGTGCAGTGTTTGGGTCTTCAAAATTGCTTGCATCGTCTACATGAATTTCAGTATCATAGAAGTTTAATGCAGAAACTAAGAATGTTTGTTTCTTCTGGCTTAGACGCTTAAAGTGTGTTCTGTTTAACATGTCTTTAAATTGCATGTAGCTAACAGTTTGAGTAGACACGTTTCTAGAATACGTGATAACATCAACTTTGTCATCTAGTAACAACGGTTGTTCAAACTTAATACTTTGTCTGTCTTCATTTAATTTATAATCAACACTAGGTGTTAATAGTGTGCCGTTCTTACTTACCCACACACTTGAATCGTTAATCACAGCGCGGCCGAGCAATATGTTTCCGCCAGTTAAGCCAACATAGTTGTAGTATTCAAACTCGTCTGGTGCGTATACTAGCTCCGATTTAATTGTTAATTGTGTGCGCTGAATGTCTAGTATATCGTGTTTATATGCACTAGTGATTTCAACAGTAGACAATGCAGACGGTGGTGTTGCAAATACAATCTTTGATGGCGTAGCCGCTACACTAATTATGTTTGTAGGATCCAATGGATCTACATAACTGTAAGCAGTAGAACCCGGAATAATTGAATACTCTTGCCCAGTAGTAACACAAATTATTAAAGTTTTATTTTTATAAGTGTTATAAACATTGCGACCAATTTTAATACTAATGCCAGCCGGGTCAATATTATAGTCTACGTTCACTTTTAGCAAAGTTCCGTTAGCATATACTGTAATATCTGACATATCAGGCTCATACGGCTTTATCTTTGACTGATCAACAAAATAAGTTAACTTATTTTTATTAATTGTGTAGTAACTAGTATTTGCCGGACGTAATATTGCCTGGTCAACTCTTACAATTAAATTACTCGATAACGGTAATGCGTTACCAATTGGCATTGATACTAGTAACTCAGTTGCTGTTCCTGTTGGAGATAATTTTTCAGTGTTAACTATTGAGAAATTACTATCAGTGCCTTCAACTATTACGTAATTAACAACTTGTCCCACCGCCGGTGCTGTTCCAAATCTAATACCTGCGCTGTTAGTATTTTCGTATGTATTGTCAGTTTTAAACAACTCGTATGGTTCTGGGTTGCCGTCAACATATACTAAAGAACTTAACGCTGATAACCAAGGAGATTTAGTAATAAATTCAGTCGTAGTTCCGTTGCCAACAAAGAAATCAATATCTAACACGTTAGCGCCATTAAATCCAAAATTGAATAATGCCACTACTTGCCCGTCCGTTGGCACTGTTAACAATGTAACTGTCTTAGCTTTGTAATTTACTACATAGTCGTCGACATTGGTTAGAATAGTATTATCAACTTTAACTAATACTGCTTCTGCACTATTAATATATTGACTCATGCTAAATGTATCACTGACTCCATTTGCAATGTGTGTGTCTACACGCACGTTGGCAGCACCGCTGCCTGGACGATAGAATACTTTAATTGCAACTGCATCAACTACTTGTCCAGGAACAACTTCTTCAACATCAGAGCCGGTAGTCGGTGTTACAAATCCATCACCATCAACTAAAATGTCATCAGCTGCTAATCCTGTTGCGCTTGAATAAGCTAAGTTGCCGCCGATTAATGAAGTATCGTAGTCAACTTCTTGTGGTTTGATAGAGCCATCACTAGTGCTCTTACGGAAAAATAACTTGTTGTATCCAAATGTTAAATCAGTATCTTCAGGAATGGCAACTGTAATTGCTGCAGATAATGTTACGATGTTAGTAACTAAGTCAACTGCTGTTACTGTTGTGTTAGTAGGAATTCCAGTTGTTGTAATTCTTGGAAGATAAGAAGTAACTAAGTCTCCAACTTCTACACCAAACGCATTGCTTAGTGCAATTTTTGCAGTTCCTTTGAGCTGCACACCGGTTGTAAAGTTTGTCCCTGTTCCAACTACTAGTTCACTTGCTGTTGGAATATTTGCCAATATTGCATTAGAAATTTCTAAAATTGGAGTTATTGTCATCGGTGTCGGTGAAACTGATTGTGCATCGCCTGTTAGTTGAGCAGTAGATGTGGTTCCCCCGATACCTTCACGAGTAGCTACACTTGCGGCAAAGTTAATTCCTGAGCTAATTGCCTGTGGAATAATTGCAACATTGCCTGTTGTAGAAGCATAGGTAATCTTAATAGTAGTATCACCGTCTTCAAACAAATCAATCTCTAACTCTTCGATTAGTTTTGTAGGATTGTTAGTGTTCCATGTTGCAATAACATCTAATCTCTGTGATACAATTTTAATAACAACTGTTGCAGCTGACTGTCCAGGGACAGTGTCAGCAATTAATTGATCTAAGAAAGTAACAGGGCCAATAGATGTGCCAGATACTAAAATCTTTTGAATCTCTTTTACACTAGGGATTGACGGAACTACTGACGTGATATAAGTATCCGCAGCTACTCCGTTTCCGCTAACACGCATACCAATTGCATTTGATGTAAGCCCGCTTGCAGTTAAGGTAGTTCCAGAAATTGTGCCGGTTATAGTTGCAGGCACTTTATTTCCTGTAACAGCGATTACAGTAGTTCCAGTAGGAATCACATTTGGTGACAACACTAAACTACCAACTTGAACACCATCAACTGATGCAAACTCAACTTGATTAGAACCCACTGCTGCCAGTGAGGTAGATGCGTGTGTTATAGATATAGACGGTAATACCACTGTGCTGTTAATACCATCTCCAACAAATGTTTCCATTGTGGCATTAGCATTAGACTGCTGTGGTGTTCCAAAGTTTGGATCATCAATTCTAATACCGTTGTGGTAGATATTAATAATTGTGTCGTATTCCGGAATGTATGGCAAATCAAATTCGTTAGAGTTTAATCCTGCTCTGATAATATAGTCATCAAATGTAGGATCAATTTCATCCCAGCGATCTGTAAAGAAAGGTAAGCTATCCCATCCACTAGATACACTAAAATCTAAACCAGTAACAATTACTCCACCGTAGTCAACTCCTGTCATTAGCTGTGCTAAATCTTTACCTAACTGTCCAGTTTGAGGATTGTAGTAGTATTGAATACGGTCGGCCGCATTTAACAATGACCAATCTTTAATATATGATACAGAAATTACTGAATCTTTAGCAGGTGCTGAAGTAAATGTTAATGTTCCGTAATATGAAGTGTATCCTCGGACGACTGACTTGTTAATAGATAGTGTATAGTTTGCTCTGATGATATCAACACCGTCAACAGTTACAGAACTCTTACCAATTCTCAAATCAGGAGCCCATTTTAAAATAAATTGCAACTTACTACCAGTTCCAACAAAGGTAGCAGTCTCTTCTAACTCAGTAATGAAATAAGTCTTGCTAGTTCTATCAAACTTCATCTTAATTAAGTTAGAACGAACAACGCTATTACCAATATATGCTACTGCGGTAGCAGGAGTGCCGCCGTCTTCAATGCCGCCATCAATTACAATCCGAGGAGTAGTTAAGTATCCTGACCCAGGAGTTAATAATACTACTCGACTAACTTTGCCGTTGGTAATAAATGCCCTTGCGGTAGCTGGCACAACTGAGGTATTATTTGAGTCTTGGTCAATAATTCTAACAACTGGTTCCGTAACATAACCAACACCTTGATCTATTAGTTTTAAGCTAGTAATTTCAAAACCAACATTATCTAACCAGTGCTTCCACGGGTATGTTAAGATTGCAGGATCATTGGCTTGTATGTCGCCATCGATATTGTTAACAAACACAGGAGAATTAATTCCTTGATACGATACTGGTAATAAATCAAAGTCTGTTACTGACGCGGTTGAAGTATCTACTTTTGTATACTCACTTACGTATTCACGAATTTGTGTTCGATACGGTTTAACTTCAGCAATATATGCTTCAAAGTCAGCAAGGTTATCGTTGTTATAAGTAACTTTTTGCTTTAGCTCGCCAACATTATGTTGAGCTCTTACAAAACTAGTTTTAAATGCCCAGTCTAAATAAGTTTGCTCAGAGAATGCGTAACGTAGACATGCAAAGAATAAATCTAAGTATGTTTGTTTTAAAGTGTCAACAAATACTTTATTTTTTAATGTGTTAAGAATAACACGCAGTTCAGTAACCGCAGTATTGTCAAACGCATCGCCGTCAAACAACGCACCGTCATACCCAAGAGTAGTATTTGTGAATCTATAAAGTTCACTGCTTAACTGGATAGTTCCGTTTTCAGTGCCCACAACTTTGTAAGACTGTGTCCAATCAATTGAGACCGAGTCTGCATACTTCTGCAGAAGCTCCCAGCCACCTGCGCCGCTAGTTCTAATCTTAACGTATTGACCAATCTTAACAGTTAGGCCGCTAAGATTACTAATAGTATCTACTGAGAAGTCAGCTAGTGTAAATTGATTAACTCCGGTAGTATACCAGTCAACGTATGTCCAATATCGTCTAGTGTCATACGCTTGAGACTGTGTTCTTGACCATACTTTATAATACGGATCATAAGAATAAATGCTCCAACGATTTAATGCTAAACTGTCGCTACGCACTAATGCAGAGTAGTTTCTAATTTCAAATACAGTAGTGTCGTCGTAGCCTTGACCGCCATTAATAATGTTTGCGCCAGTGACTTGGCCACGAGAATTAATAATAGTTTGAATTTCTGCATTGCGGCCGGCGCCTTTGACTTTGATATACGGAGCAGTTAAATAGCCGTTACCTGCTTCAACAATATCAACTCCTATAATTTCACCGTCTGATGATACTACTGGATTAATTGTTGGAATCTTAACTGCACTAACGCTTGCAAAACGTAGCTCTGCATCTGTGTCAAATGCGACATCATATAAAGATGTAATTAAACTAGGAACAGGGTCATAAGAATTTAAGTCAGATATATCTCTGCTTTCAACAATCTGATTTGCTAATAACTCAATGTTTGCACGTTCAACAAATTGTTTTAACGCTTCAAAGCGATTTACAAACATGCTCTGACGAGGACGGAACTCTGCTCCGTATCGTAACTTAGGTGGTAGATTTAAATCAGGAACAACTTGATTGTTCTGATCTTTGCCGCACAAACTGTCAAACCATTTTTCTTCAATAGTTGCAGGAATACTGCTGTTTACATCTTCACTGATTAAGCGCCACTGGCTATGAACATTTTGATCTGTTTGATCAATCGTCCAATATTGAACTGCTAGAACTACATCAGTATCTTGCAATAATGGTTTAATGTTTACAAGGCTAAACGAATTGTTGCTAGTCAATGCAAGATATTTGTAACCTTCACCCTTAGGATTAGATATCAAGTTTGCAACATTATTAGCAGACATATTTCTACCCTGAGC
>Ga0209230_10000195_pt1 | contig 22573 bp, 18 predicted proteins | sample LakOntMetagenome_FD_187467 | JGI IMG/M metagenome (GOLD analysis project Ga0209230, IMG submission 187467) | Freshwater and sediment microbial communities from Lake Ontario - Sta 18 epilimnion Metagenome (SPAdes) (version 2) | ecosystem: Environmental > Aquatic > Freshwater > Lentic | place... | reverse complement strand
TATTGCTATTATAAAACCATAATTGATTTATGTTGAGGTCTGTCGTGGATCTACCAGACGACCCTCCAAGGTCACCCCACCAATTTTTCTCGTAATAAAAAAATATTTTAAACAGGGGTATTGGAACCAGCTGGTTTTGAATATTCTCTATAAAATTACTGGGAAACCCGAGTATTGTAGAAACACTATTCGCTGCAGTACATATGTACAAATTTTGCGTGACAACTTGATAAGCACGTTTGTTCCCGTCTGTAATTTGCAGTTTAATGGTTTTATCCGTATTGGTTTCAAACTTATCCAAATTTACATTGAATAGTATATTGCGATTGGACCTCATATTGTTATGCGCCGCCTTATCGCATGATGTGGGAGAGAAGGTGCTAAGTAGTTTTTGCGGGGCTTGTTGGTAGCCATATTTAACACAATATTGCGTGGAATCGTGGCTATGTAACGCGAGCAACTCGCCCGCGCCGCTTACAAAACTTATGTGCGGGTCGTATAATCCAGCGTAGCCGGATATTTCACTAAACCGAATCCAGTTTTCATTTGAAATTTTATTCGCGCCATTTACAACTGTCTCTTTAAAATCCAATGTGGACAAGTCGGATTTATATAGGGCTCTTCTATTACTAAGATCAAAATTATCGGTATACTTATTCCGTGCAAGTGTTTTTTCAATATTATCTGTTATGAGAGACATTACATCCTTACCCTTCTCATCGTCGTCTACATTATATACCAATTCGGTTTCTGGAAATAGGGCATTGTTGGCGAATCTGTGTTCGCGCCCATAATAAACCCCATTTGCCTGAACATATGGCACCTCTACAGTGGCAAGTTGAAGTAATTTGAGTAGGCGCACAGTTCGCGGATGAATAGATGGGAAAAGTCTCATACCGCCAAATTCTGGCACAACCTTTGTTTTTGGGTCCATTGCTTTAGTAGTTGTACTTGATTCTAATCTGCCTCCAATATGACCTTCCCGTTCTAAAACAAGGATTTTTTTGCCCGGAAATTCTAAGGTCAGCCTTCTTGCCAGGTATGCGCCGGTAATTCCGGCTCCTACGATAACATAATCAATAATCTGTTCGCTATTTTTGTTAGAAGCGTGCGACCTTTTATAACGCCTTCGCTTCTTTGTAACCGAGACTGATGCACCATTTTTACTCCTATTTATCGCATGTCGCTTATTAGTCGCCATATATTACAAAGAGATTTTATAATATATGTTTTGGTTATATTGTGTTATATCTAAAGAATATGAGGGTCTACATGTAAGCAAAAATCATATACCCAATGCATAGCAAAAACATAAGCGGCGCAAACCTTTTAATGTCAACCATCAGTTCATTATATATGAATACTAACGGCTTCCAAGTTGGTTGATTGCTGCCGTGATTCACGTTATAAATATAGTGTCTTAGTACAGTGTCTGGAAACTCTGGCGCAATTTTGCGAACAAATACAGCGCACTTGTTTTTTTGCAATTCGGTATCCAAAAATAGCAGGTCCGTTTCGTTCGCATCCTTGAACAAATGTGGGCTGGTGGGACTGGCCATCCGATTCCAGTCAGTAATGTGCGTTACTTGCGACAAGACCGGTCCACCTGGATCCAACTGTTTATAGCCGTGTAAAATGATAGCAAACAGACTTTCATTTGCCAGCCCACCGTCGCATATTATTTTCGTTACCTGCGGCTGTTTAGTAACAAAATTGAGTATGTGAAGCACGTTTTCTCTCTTTAATATAAACCACGGATCGTTGGCAAGACGGAGATCGGGTGAAAGTTGTTTCAGATTTGCTCGTTTGTGAAAGTCAACATTCCACCATGCCGGCTTCCAACTCATAATACTCTTATTGTAGTGAGTGTAAAACAAGCGTCTAAAGTTGCTGGGTGAAATAATTGGACAGCAAGAGTCGGTTAACATGCAAAACCAAGTGTTATTCGGGTCGTGTGACAGAGCAAAATTCATAATTGACGTGTACGCCGGAATAACATGATAATAACTGGTCTCAAAGATATATGACGGGGGGATCGCATGCGCACGAATCCAATCTGATTTAATTTTTCCAAATTCTTTGTAATAAAAGTACACGTTGATGATGTCCTTATTTTGTTCAATCCATTCCCTCCATATTTCTTCCTTATTTAATATGTGATCGTAGCTGATTATAAAACATAATGCTACCTTCATAGAAAAACAACGGGTTAAATTTTTAAATCCTTTTACATCTCAAATGCCTATTAATTGCACCTTTGCGAATTACAGTCGTACACTGGAAATTAAATATTCACAAATGTATAATAAACATGCCAGATACGGTGGCTTTACCTGTTGCTGTAGCAAACAATAAATATTCAATAGATTTAGATGATACTACAAACACCATTACTCTACTTGTTAGCGAAATATTAGAAGACGAAATAGCTACCAGCGGCGAGGAAGCCACTAATAAATTGTTGGTTAAAAAAGAGGTGGCCACAAATAAACTGATAGATAATATCGTTGAAAAAATAAGGGATACACAATCTGCCTTAATAAAAAACGTTATAGTAAACACAAATTATGATATTATACAAGAGAAACGGTTCACAATATTGAATAAAATACGGAAAAATTGCATAAAACATTCTGCATACCATAACCATCGCTATCACTTGTATAAGAATGTACTGTTCACGTGTTTTCGTGTGCCTCTGATAATATTGAGCGGCATAAATTCGTTCTCGTCTGTCGGCCTGCAACCATACATTCAACAAAATTATATATCTCTGATAACGGCCATGATTTCACTCTTCTGCGGCATATTGACCAGTATAGAACTCCTGATAAATTTGCAAAAACGAATGGAGTTGGAGTTAGAATCCTATAAAGAATATTATAAAATAAGCGTTGATGTTTACACGCAATTACTACGCGCGCCATTAGACCGCGGAGATAAGGGGGACCTTGAAAAAATTTTGGCAGAAAAATACAATGAATATAGGATTCTCTCTGCGCGAAGCAATGGAGTTAATATGGGGGAGCGCAACTTTGTAGACGAGTTTGAATTGGATGACATTGAGACTGATTTCACAGAGCATCATTCGGAGGCGACGATCATTCCTGAGTACGGGAGTTCGCGTTGTTTTATGTGTCCACCGTGTTGCAAAACAACCTTTTTATCGTGTATTCAAACGATATACCATTGTTGTTTTGATGGCTTAATGGAACAAGAACATTTAGCAAAACGGAGTCATGAAAACATGTCGCACATAAGAGGTCATAGTTTTAAACGTTCCTTGAAACACGATGTGTAGTATATTTGTAGTATGTGTAATTATAGTATATTAGACATAATATATAATAAAATTGATTATTTTAACACCCGCCTTGATATCGGCATCAATCAAAATGAAAACGGAAGTTGTATTCATACAGGCATTAAAGAGAGAAATTGTGTTTTACATTGGTAAGACCCAGAGTGAAAATTTTGAGACGATTGACAAAGGGCGCGAGAACGACCTCTGGTTTCATGCAAAGGACGTCTCATCGTGTCATGTTGTATGTGAAGTGCCAGAAGATATAACCTCAAAAAGGGACATGATGTATATTATTAAGGCCGGTGGGCTGCTATGCAAAAGCAATACAAACAAGCTAAAAAGCGAGCGAAATGTTGAAATAATTTATACTCTAATTAAAAATGTTACAAAAACAGCAATCGCCGGTTGTGTAACCACGCAGAACGCCAAAGTAATTATATGTTAACTCTATTCTCTCAACTTTATTTCTCAACGACGACATTTTTAGATATATTTCTTATTATTTTCTCTTCCTTTTCAGCGTCATTATCACCCGAACCGCCAACTGATTCTATAATAATTTTGTTATATTGGTCTGAATATTTGGAATGATAAGTGCCGCAATCAGGGTGAGCTTCTTTAAACTTTGGCAACAGTCTTTGGTTCTTGGATGCTACCCGTTTTATCGCCTTTTTGATTTTGCTATTTGATTCATCCTTTTCCCATTTATCTTCATCTCTGATGTACATTGTTTCTCTCTTTTTATCTGTACAATGAACGGGTCTTTGTGTCACATCCAGTTCGTTCAAATTCTTCACAATAATGTTGGATATTCCTTCAACATATCCCAATTCTCCAACCTTTTCCAGATCCGACAATTGCAACTTAATAGAGTCAACGAAATCCATTATATTCATCGCGTCTTTGCATGTTTCGTTCAAGAAAAAGTTCAGATTGAATGCCTTGTTATTCGAGTTGGTCATATTTGTGTTATTGGTCGTGTTGTGTGTGCCATTTTTGATAACTTCTAACATTTGAGATTGTGTACCTATCATTAAATGTTTTAAATCGGTTGATTCCTTTATAAGTTCGGCGTTTTGTTTTATAAGCATTAGTATCAGACCGTCTTTATCGTGCATAGAATATTGGGTTTCGTTGTTAATGTCGCATGATTGGTTCTCATCGTGACTTTTTTTGCAACTACCACGAGATTTATGTTTCCATAATCCAGCCTTTGTTTGAAACTGTTTGCCACACTCACAATTAAGGATGTGCGCTTTTTTAGTTCCAGCAAGTTCCATATTAGTTCCAGCGACACGAGACACGTGTTTAGTCGTCTGGACGTGTCTGTCCCAGTCACTTGGTTTTGAGCATAGATAGTCACATTCGTAACAATGAAATTTGGCGGTTTTTGGCGGAAAATTTGGTTCCATTTCGCCTATATATAGGAAATAGAAAAAAACGCCTAAACCCTTTTAATTAAAAACAATAAAATTTTACCGTCACAAATTGAAAATTATTTTTTTGGTGGCCAGACCATAAATTTCACTTATGCTCACAAAACATGTATTTCGGGTAAAGTATTTTGGCAAATCCGTTTTTGGACATTTTTTTTGTCCAATTTCAATTTTCCCAAAATACTTTCCAGGGTAAAAACACGATATCTTGGGCCCTTTAAGTACTTTAATTATATTATATCAAAAATATACTTAAAGCAAAACAATCTATCTGTCCAAACAGCAAGTTTCAAATACTATAGACGTGGCCTTGTATGGATCAATATTGGCAGCAGGTCGTCTGTCTTCAAAGTACCCACGACCGTCACGGAATGTCTGAGTGGGAATGCGAACAGATGTATTGCGGGTGCCAACACCATAACTGAACTTGCTTATATCCGACGTCTCATGCTTACCTGTGAGCCGAAGTTCATTGTGCTGCCCGTAAACCTGTATGTGTTCTGCGTGTTTTTTACTCAATTTTGACATGTACGAATCAATTACACGTATTCCGCCAAAGTCGCGCATAGCCTGCGTGCTGAAATTGACGTGGCACCCAGAGCCATTAATGTTGGCAGACGGTTTCGGGTAATAAGTTACATCAACATTATGCAATTCAACCACTCGTTCCAGAATATATCGCGCAACAATAAGCTGGTCAGCCGCATTTATTCCTATGCACGGGCCAACCTGAAACTCCCACTGGTCCTCAGAAACCTCCGCGTTAATTCCGGAAATAGCCAGCCCAGCATACAAACACGAAGTCAGGTGTTTTTCAACAATCGTGCGTTCCAATTTACTTCCTCGGCCGCAATAGTGAAGCCCATCGGGGACTGGCGTTGCAGCCGCCTTATCAGCAGCATTAAACACCAAAAAATACTCCTGCTCCAATCCAAACCATGGGACCTCGTCCAACTTCTCATTAAAAATTTGTGCAGCATTATGTCTGCTATTAGTCGGCAGAGGTTTGCCCAAGGTATCGTATGTATCGCAGAGGACAATGCGACAATCGCTTTTCTCGCCCTTACGAAACGGGTCAAAAAACACATTACACGGCTGCAGAACCACCTCAGTATTCCCGTCAGCGCTGGCCTGTTTAGTAGACGAGCCATCATAATTCCATATTGGGATCATCTCCGTATTCAACGAATTGTCTGGCAAATACATACCTGCAGCATCTAATATCCGCGTTTTAGACCGCAGCTCTCCATCGCCCCCAATCCATACATACTCACATACAACAATCGTTTTATTTGCCATTAAATTATTTAAACAAAGTATCTTTAAATAATTTGGTATCATATTACTAATTTTAGCCAGCAACTAACGCAGTATTTTTTACGATACAACACAAATGTAGGCACTATATGGTCAAGGACCGCCATTTTGGTTTCAACCGCGCACGCCTTGCAATTTGCGCACTTAAATTTGGTCGTTTTGTGCAACTCCGCAATTCCAGATGCAGTATTGGAGGTGTATGTAGTTTCTATAAAAAAATCCACAAGTTGTGGAGGTTTTTTCTTTTTATCAGTCTTAGATTTTGTCATGACGCGCCTACTATACTATTAAAAGGCGACTATTTCTAAATCCCTAATGCTCCAATATTCACATCCTCCGCCGGGAATAGGTCTTCTAATAATAAATGGAATTTTCTTCTCGCGGAGCTCCAACTCGGCAATAATATACCCGTCCACAATACTTTCCGGAACTTTGACCAGCGGCTTTGCGCCGGTTTCAATTTGTTTGGCTCGCTGGCCTAAAACTCGCGCCCGCTCATATTTTGTCAAATAAGGAATAGTTCTGTGAAGCGGGTCAACAATAATCCCATCGGAATTCTTGACAACAACCGACAATTTTGCAATTTCCTCGTAGTTGTGATTCATGCATTCTGGGTGGAAGGAGTTGACATAATTACGGATAACCTCATTGTCAAATTTCTGTAAATAATTCTCGTCGTATTCGTCATACTCATCATCATCATCGTCATCAATTACTACGGTAGGTTTCTTACCCTTATTTGCCTTTACAGGTTTTGACTGCACACCAGGTTCATCGCCGTCGCCTTCAACTTCAACTTCTATATCGCTGTCATCATCTGATTCTTCGGGCTCCGCCTCATCCTCGTCGCCGGCACCTCCAGCTTGCGATGTAACTTCCTCGTCATCATCCTCTTCGTCGTCATCTACCTCCTCCTCATCATCCTCCTGACCAGCATCATCCTCTTCGTCCTCGCCGCCTCCGCTATAGACTGCGGCCGCCCTGATTAGACCGCCGCCAATCTTTCGGGGCACCACCTTCTTATTAACTCTACCCTCATTATCACTATCGCTACCATCAGATCCAGGCTCCTCGTAGTCGTTTTCGTCGTCACTCATTGCTGCTATATTAACTAAAGATAGTTTTAAATATTTATTTCAATTTTCTTTTAAAACAAAAAAGAAACACACAAATAAAAACATTCATTTACAAATTTACCAAGTGCAATTAAATTAAGCTGTTTCGTTTGTCTGCCACACTGTTTCGCAGTCTGAGCACAGATAAATGTATTTCATCTTGCTATTATCGTATCTAATATAAATAATTTCCCGTGGCTTGCCATCTTTGTTTGTAACACACTCCACATTTGGGCACAACACGGTATTAATTCGCGGCAGAGTGGGGTCCAATTTTGTATATTTATTCACTATATGACTAAATGTTTGTTCCGACTGCTTGATATGGGTTTTTGATACACACACGTTCTCTATAGCAAGAAGTTTGTCCTCGTTTCCACATTTGCGGCAGTAATATATTAGCTTGTTCGGGTCATCACTATTTATACGAATATAATACATATTAGCGCAGTTAGAACAGAAATGCATCTTTGATATAATATACTTTTACTTTATTTATTTATTTCAATTTTCTTTAAAATGAATAAATAAGAATTGGGTGCCCTACATAATTTTGGCAATGGCATGTGCAGCTTTTAATCTGTCAATTAATGCCCCATAGTCTGCTCGGATTGTCATGCTATAAAAACCGGTTTTAAAGTCAGTCGCCACGCCACCCAGCTCCTTGTGTTTCTTTTCTGCAAATTCAATGAATTTGTCAAAGTTTTTATTGAAATTCTCTCTTACAAATGGGTAAAAATTGTCAAAAAACGGCATAAAAACGCCATGTTTCTTATCAACAATGTCGCAAACCGCAATATCAAGGTTCGCAAATTGAATAATTTCATCATATGCAGTCATGTCGCGGTGCCCCTTCTCAACTCCAGGCTCGTTTAATAGCGGGTCCTTGCATAATAATGTACATAATGTCAATAGCACAGTAGAAATGGATTGGCACGATGTCCACTGATCGCCCCGCCACGTATTCAAGAGAGAAACACATACCTTGCCGCAAACGTATAAATTCGGATTAAAACGCACATTATTGCCATTTGTCCAGTACTTTACGGCCGGCGGCGTGTGTGGATAATCGGCCGGATAGGTAAATTCAAAGAAGTAGTTCCCGCCAAAGTAGGGCGTTTCAGATGGGCCTATAATGAGTGCGTAGCCCTTTAATATATCGGTATCATCGTGAATGTAATATATGCCGTTTTCAGTAAGCGGATTTTTCATTATTTGTTTGACGTCCTTTAATAGCCTGGTAATTGTTTCTTTTGAAATACGGGTAGTCATAATATGTTTCATATGAAAATGTATTTATATCATTTCGGATTGTAATATTTTCTAACCCGAGGCCTCTTGCTGCGCGTTTTCCTGCCTCGGGAACTCTTGCTTCGCGACCTCTTACCACGCGACTTCTTACCGCGCAAACTCTTGCGACCTCTTCCACCAAGAATATTACATTCAAATCTGCGGCGTATCGGGGGTAAGCCAGTTGTTAGTCTATCAAAACTGACCAATTTCTCGGGTAAAAGCTCTTTTAACGCGTGTGCAATGTCAACTGCTGAGAGACCCAGATCCTTATAATCCTTATACAACATACCCTCAGGCAAGTTTTCTTGCGACACATAGTCATCCCCTGATAGGGTTAGCCAAAGCGTTAAGTTGCTAATCGTTTGAATTTCTTGCAGAACTGTATAAACTGGGTTGCCATCATTATTTTTATATTTGGCAGCATAACATTTTCTATTCCACAACCCAGAAGGGTCTTCCTCAATGCTCAATACCAACTTTGGCGCCACCCCTAATACCTTATTTATGATATCATCTGAACTAAGGTCATGCAAATTTGCACGCATTGGCATACAATTTTGCTCATAAAGGCAATCTTCACCCCACAAAGAGTCGTCTCTTAAAAATCCCATTGCGGTATAACTAAAAAATCCAGGCAAATTGTTATACCCACCCGCAAGTTCTAATAAGCACTCCTGGTTAATACTTGGGTCATTCTTTAATTTTGCTATACAATATAAACAGCCTCCCAGCAGTACGCTCCCTTTTATCCCACCCGGCGTAACACATATTAAATTTACACACCATGAGTTTGGACGTTCTTCACATTCCCCCTTCTGAACGACAATGAACCCTGCAATCGCTCGTAGTTTATCTTGCGACGTTTTCTGCGTACTTCCCACTCCAACGCCAATTCGGCGATTAATCGCCACTAATATGTCATACTTATCCTCGCCCGCATTGATAGCCGATCTTATTGCCCCTTCACCATATTCAGTGCCTATATCAGAACATATGCCTGCTAACTTTACCAAGACACCCATCGCAATTTCGTTCCGCTCAGTCTCTTCTGCTTTTAATTTGTCAATGTCCACTGTAATGGATCTTGCGGTCGACCTAAGCGGAGGTGGGCTATACCACGCATGAAACGCCGCACGATTGTATAATGTATAATTTGTTAACAGGGTTGATGCGCGACCGCTGTAGTCTGTTATTGCGTCGTCCAAAAATAGTGACATTTTAATACTTATAATAATACAATATTATTTCTTCAATCGTTGTTCAATTATTTGAATCAACTCTTACACATAAGCGCCTAAACAACCAGTTGTTCTACACGATATACTCGTAACAATGCCGCGCGTAATAATTGCATTAATCAGCTTGGATAATATGTTTCATACAAGAATGTATTTATATCATTTCGGGTTTTAATATTTCCTTCTACGTGTTTTTATACCGCGAGCACTCTTGCGTCGCGTCCCCTTGCATCGGGTTCCTTTACGACCTCTTCCTCCAGAGATAGCGCAGCCAGCTCCCGGGAGTGCGCCAGAGAGTTTATCAAATTCGTCTAATTTTGCATTTAATTTTGCGGATAACTGCCTTCGTATAAAAATATTAGGTTTCACACCAAACCACGAACGCTGATAACGGTCGTGCAATGTAACTTCAGACGTAATATCTGGCTTATATGCGTTTTTTAATAAGGTTAGCCCGAGTATTACGTTGTTAATTGTCTGAATTTCTTTTAGAACCGCATAACCCGGGCTAGGATCATTTTTTTTATATTTGGCAACTTCACATTTTCTATTCCATAATCCAGAAGGGTCTTCCTCCACGCTCAAGTTTAACAGCGGTGCAGTTCCTAATACTTTTTTGATAATATCATCTGGAGTAACGACCGCTACATTTGCGCGCATTGGCATACATCCTTCCGTGTTAAAACAGTCTTTGCCCCACAAGGAGTCGTCTCTTAAAAATCCCAATGCGGTATAACTATAAAAGGCCGGTAAATTACTATAACCATCTGTAAGTTCTAATAAACACTCCTGCTTAATATATGTGTTATTTACTAATCGTTTTATACAATATAAACACGCCCCCATTAGTAGACTCCCCCTTAGCGTATTTGGTCTAACACATATTACTTCGACACACCATGACTGTGTAGACCTCTTACATTCGCCCTTTTGAACAATAACGACCCCCGCAACCGCCCTTCGCATCTTCGTTTTCAATGTATTCTCCGTACTTTCGGGTTCATCCATGATTCTATTATCCAATGCAAACAATATGTCATATGTTTCCGGCATCGCGAAAGCGGACGCAATTGCGTTAATTGTGTACCAACGACCTACAGAATTAGAACAGAGGTTCTCCATACCATTATTGGTCAACAAATTCATGTCGGTTTGATACTGCATTACAACAGGCCCATGCTCTGAACTACCATTAAAACGCTGTAAACTATCATTAAAACGCTGTAAACTATCATTAAAACGCTGTCTGGTCACACCAAAATACATATTATGAAACTTCACCCTGTTATATAATTCATAATTTTGTAACGCGGATGATACGCGAAGGCTATAGTCTGCTATTGCGCCGGCCGAGAATAGCGACATTATAATACTTATAATAATGCAAGATTATTTCTTCAATCGTTATTCAAATATTTTGAACAACCTTTACATGAACGCGCCTAAACAACCAGTTGTTCTACACGATATACTCGTAACAATGCCCCGCGTAATAATTACATTAATCAGCTGGGATAATAGTGGGTTATTATTAAATAAAAAAATGAAATAGAAAAATGTCAGTATATTATATCAACAAATGAATGTACCAATGAACGCGCCATCTCAATTTAAGGATTTAAACGAATTCTTAGCAAAGCATAGTGCTAAGAATGAACAAAAGGTGGGCGAGGCGTCGTGCTCCACACATACTCGGATCCCCGATAAGGAATTAAACATTTATCCAGGGTCATATATAATTCCGAGGGAGGAGCTTGACACCTTTTATAGACTATATTATGAGAGTGTATTTATTAAACAACGCAAAGAATATTTGACAGAGCGACAATTAGACGCCTGCGGCCCCATGGCAGTTGACTTTGATTTCAGATATAATCATGACGTAACATCAAGACAACACACGCGGGAACATGTTTGTGATATGGTATGTGAATATTCCGAACTACTTAAGGAATGCTATTTAATAAAGCCGGATATTCCATTTGATGTGTTCGTTTTTGAAAAGCCAAACGTAAATAGGTTAGCGGACGGTTCGTTGACCAAAGATGGTATACATATGGTAGTTGGGATGCAGATTGACCACAGTATGCAGACCTTAATCCGTGACAAAATGATTGAAAAGCTGAAGGATATTTGGGACCTACCTCTCATCAATACTTGGGACTCTGTATTAGACGAGGGGATTAGTAGAGGCAAGACGAACTGGCAGCTGTTTGGGTCACGAAAACCCGGAAACGAGGCGTATGAACTGACACATCATTACATTATGGAGGTTGATCCGACCGACGGGCAGTTTAAGATGGACGAGGAGGAGGTAAGCAAGTTTGATTTAAAGGCAAACTTTGAGCGACTATCTATCCAGTATGACAAGCACCCGAAGTTTGACATTAATCCTGCAATTGTGGATGAATACAATAAGCGAATAGAAAACAAGGGGACCAAGCTAAGAAAGGCGTCCAGTAAAATTAAAATGAACTTAATAGTAGAAAACGACGACGACAACGAGTACGATGAGCAGATGTCTATTAATGATATCAAGAACAAGGACTCGTTGGCCAAGGCCGTAGACATCATGTTAAAGGGTTTGGGTGCAAACGAGTATGAGATCAGGGAGATACATGAGTTCGCGCAGGCATTATCGCCAAAGTATTATGACCCCGGGTCACACTTGTTAAACCGCCAAGTTGCGTTTGCATTAAAGCATACAGATGAGAGGTTGTTTCTGTCGTGGGTCCAGTTGCGAAGCAAGGCATCCGACTTTGATTACAATAGTATTCCAGAGTTGTACTTGGAATGGAAGAAGTTTACGCGATCAAACCAGGAAGGGGGAAAGGTGACGCGTAAATCCATCATGTACTGGCTTCGCAAGGACAATCCTGTGGAGTACGAAAAAATCAAGCAGACAACTATTGAATATTATTTGGAGCGGGCATATGAAACCGGGACAGAGTATGATATGGCAATGGTGTTGAAGCAAATGTACAAGGACAAGTATGTCTGTGTAAGCTATGACAAGAGGGGCATTTGGTACCAATTTAGAAACCACCGATGGGTTGCAGACAAGGGTCTGACTCTTCGAGCGAAGATTTCCGAAGAATTGTACATGCTACTTGCTGCAAAGGTGGAACGGTTAACAAAGGAGATGTTTGAGTACCAAGATGACGATGAACGTAAGACGTTTCTTCAGAAGAAAATGAAGATTATCGGCGAAGTGAGTATCAAGCTGAAGAGAACGAACGACAAGAACAACATTATGAGAGAGGCCGCTGAGATCTTCTATGACGGCGAGTTTATTAGACATATGGATACGAATAAATATCTGATGTGTTTCAATAACGGAGTCGTGGACTTTACGAATAAAATATTCCGAGAGGGGTATCCGGAGGACTATATTACCAAGACCACTAAGATCAACTATCTTCCGTATGACTCCACAAGTGATGAGTTTATGAATACTGTCAACGAAATTGAGATATTTATGGGTAAGCTATTCCCCATTCCAGACCTAAACCGATATATGCGCGATCATTTGGCGTCATGTTTAATTGGTGCAAACAAGAACCAGACATTCAATGTGTATCACGGAAGTGGTAGTAATGGCAAGTCTATTATTGCGGATTTAATGTCAGTTACAGTGGGTGAGTACAAGGGAACTGTTCCGATTACGTTGGTTACTGATGTAAGAGGTAAAATTGGCGGCACATCTGATGAGGTGCTTAAGTTAAAGGGCGTGCGATATGCTGTAATGCAAGAGCCATCAAAGAACGTAAAGTTGAATGAGGGTATAATGAAGGAGCTTACCGGAGGTGACCCGATTCAGGCAAGAGGTCTGTATTCCGAGTCGGAAATATTTGAGCCCCAGTTTAATCTGGTCGTCTGCACAAACAACTTGTTTGACATTGAAAGTAATGATGATGGTACATGGCGAAGAATCAGAAAGTGTGATTTCTTGGCGAAGTTTATTGATGAAGGGGAAACTTACAATGACGAAACGCCGTATATTCATAAAAAGGACAAGGGTCTAAAGGACAAGCTGCCGTCGTTTGCACCGGTGTTTGCAAGTATGTTGGTAAAACGTGCATTTGAAACCGGTGGTATTGTAGAAGATTGTGAAACTGTATCAAACGCATCAAATAAATACAGAAAGGGTCAGGACCACATTGCAGCGTTTGTCAGTGAAATGATTGTTAAGACAGACAATCCGAATAAATTTGTGAACAAGTCTGGGTTGAATGCTGCTTTCAAAAAGTGGTTTGAAGAAACCCAGGGGCTAAGACGAGCGCCAAAGGCAGAAGAACTGCATGAATACATGAATAAGAAATTTGGCAAGAGCAGGCCGAAAGGGTGGTACGGCGTTCAGTTCTTTGAACCAGATGAGGAGGATGAGGGCGGTCTGGACGAACTATAATTAATACTCGCCGACGCAAAAAACAACAACAACAAAGAAAAATAATCACAATTAAATAAATTGTGAGTATTTTTTGCCCGCCTACCTATATACATTTTTGGGTAACAAATTGTATGCCCTATAGACAAGTGCTATTATATTTCCAAGAATCCAAGAAGACACAAATGGTAATGCGATTAATCCGATTAACGTTGCAACTCGCACACCGAAACTGCTCTGCGATGGATATATAAAGGAGAATGCCGCAAAGCAAATTACACAGATGACGTAAATCGTGATGAGAAAATAATAGTAATAAAACTTCAGTCCATCAATACGCTGATCCTCGTAGTACGTTTTGCGCTCGTTTGTAAGAACGTCATTTGTGTCATCCTTGAGATCCTTAAGCAGCTCCTTATTTTCAACCTTATACTTTTTATACAAGTCAAATATATTCTCAAAGTTCAGTCGCAGGGCGTCATATGTGTCTATTTGTGTATTGACTGCCGCCTCTTGGTCGTAAAAGTTTTGCTCAAATGCGTCTGCAATTGCCTGCGCCTTTGCCTGTAGTTCGCTCTCATTCGCATCGTTGTATCCCGAAGTGCCCTGAGTAAATACAAGGTAGTTTTTTTGTGCGGCACTTAGTTGGTTAGGGGCAGAGGCAAGATTTGTCTGCGCATCAAGGTATTTTTGCTTAAGTTGATCTGCCTTTCTTTGCTGTTGACAATTCGCGTCGCAAGATATCGTATCGGACGCTTGACTTATTAATGAATTTAATTTATCGAGGCTATCTGGTGTGCACATTTCTTATACTATATTATACAAGTATAAGAAATTAATGAATATTATAGAATAATGTTGAATCTATTTGAATATTACAAAATCTATTTGCGGCATTGTTGTTTTATCCAGAGTCAGCAGTTGGGGTTGTACACTGATTCAATGTTTTGCTCCACGATAGTCCGTCAGAACAACATCCCTGTCCAATACATGTTCCAGAGACAGATAGAGTATTGGCCCATGGGTCGCTCGTCGATGCGGCGGCAATCGGTGTGGCGCGAACAGACGAAGGATCAAACCCCCAATCGTATTCTTGGTAGTTCATATTGTCTCGCATTATAAGGGATGCAAACCGCTTCCAAAAATAAAACCCACCAATTGCAGAAACGATAATAAGAAGACCAAGATATATGGATGACGGCAATATGCCCGCGTTATTTAAAGTAGCAAGAATAATAACGGGCACAAGAGTATAAATAACAATCTTCATTAACTGCGAATGTTCTGCATATTTGTCTCCATAATAATTGTTAATTTCAACAAGTCGGATTTTATTCAAGTTTTCGTCTTCTAATTGCGCGAGTTGTTTCTTTGAGCGGTTTAGTTCACTTTCAATGATACCAACTGCAGTAGTTTGTTGCTGCAGAGTTCCAACCGACGATGTTAGCGCGTTCTGAAAAAAATCATTAACGCCGCTTAATGTTTGATACAGATTTATACGCATATTCGAGAGCTGGTTAATTTTTGAAATAATTTTTTGCTGTTCTTCGCTTGATAACTGCGGATTTGATTCTAAATTGTCAAATAATTGCTTCTCTATTTGTTGCAGAGCCTGAATATCATTCAATATTTGCTCATTTGTTTGTGCAATGTTCGGTTCTTCAGTAGACATATTATATAAATTATGTGAAGATAATTATATCATATATTGGGATATAATATATGATATATGATATACTTCTTTGAGTGCGTATTACTTTTTGACAACATTCATCGCAACCAATACAGTTCCTGTAGCAAGTATGCTCCAAAATAAATAATCATAGTTTTTTTGCAATACAACTATATCGCTATCTCTTAAAATATTCGGAACATTTGTACTAAAGGTGGTTATCTTATCATTTGTAGATTTAAACTCGTTTAAATATTGTTGCGTCCCTTTTATATTTTTTTGTGACTGCCGCCAAGCAGTACTTGACCCAGTATCAAACTGGGTAGTTAAACCGATAAGTTGCTGCGATTGTTGGTCAAGGCTGGACTGTAACTTCGCCAATTTTGCCTTTTGTGCGGGGGTAGCAGTAGGTAACTTGCGACTTGTGTCCACCTCTCCACCAGCAATATAACCGTTGTACATAATTGAATCTATGTTTTGTGTTTGTGTTGATGCGCCGGCCGGGGAGGTTTTGGGCGTCTTGTTTCTTGCGTAAAGATCATATCCCGGCATTATTGTTGGACTAATAGCAGCGGCAAGGTCGCCTTGTTTTGGCATGCAGTATGTGACATGGTTTCCATGATCGTCCCCTTCAAGATAGTTAAACCCGCTACATTCTGGGTTGCTGTCGCACATTGTTTGACATGTTTTTAGGTCGGCGCTTAATGCTGCGTTGGGAATATCATTTGTAGCATAAGTGTTTGGCATTTTTGTATACGATGTTGAATACTGACTGTTATCCGATGGGTAATCGCGTAATTCGGAATCTGGGTCAATAAATGCAAGCTTAAACAAATCCTTCGGATACGACTGTTTGTCAGTCTCGTATATTGCGTTCCCGTTTGCCCCCCCACCTATATTTCCATCTGCCATTGGTTTACAATTAGACCCCATTACATATGTATTTAAAACCAAATTCCCGTCGGTCTGCATAACCAACGCAATACTCCCGTCATTTGAGCCGACAAAATCGCCAGCAGACAGTGTAGCGCCGGTGGCCATCCAGTTTTTACCATACTTGCCCTTTGCGGCCGCATATGACGGGTTCGGCGACTGTATTTTGCCGTTCGTGCCGGACGCCCAGATTAACCCCTGATTATCTTCAGGTCCACCCCCTCTATAAACACACATGTTGCCGTCGTCTTGTAGAATTAAATAATATATGCTGTCTGGCGTTTTTGCATTATAGACCGAGTTTGACCAGCCCCCGCCGCTCCAGGACCCATCGCCAATCTTTGTACAGTTACCAGCCTTACCATATTTGGTTGCCTGTGCTAAGTCATTACTTAGTCCGCACTGTGCATTTGTTCCGGATGTAGAATTTTGCAGACCGAAATATGCGGAACCATTTTGTTTGGCAATTTGCTGACATTGTTCTAAATTATATTGCTGCGCGCCATTATTAAAGAATGGCATTGAACGCACGGCTTTGTCTCCATAGCACCCAATGTAGTTGCTTGGTTGCGCGGTTGAATTCGGCGTGCTGAAAATAGACTGCCCGGCAGTATTGACAACACTGAGTGACCCAGTATCTGATAATGTCGCAATATTTCCGGATTCTCCCTGGGTATTTGACGACCATACGACAGTAGAACCTGTTTGAATTGTACTAATGCCTAAACTGGTCGCGACGGCCTTGTCATTGCTTGCCACGCACGGGCCAGTAGATGTTGAATAATCTACATTAGTCAGGGCAAAATACTTATACCCGTTATTAGCAGCAGCTTGTTTGCATTGTTCATAATTTGCATGAATAAATCCAGCAAGTACGGTGGGCATCGCCTGGGTCCCACCTGCATTACCAGTATAACAGCCCACGTATTTTGCAGCGGGATTAGTATATGTGTTAGAAACAAATACATTTTCGCCCTCCATTCCAAGACGCTGTCCCTTTTGAACCGGTGTTCCGACAAGCAAATTTGGCTTGGTTGGGATTTTTGCGCCAGGTGCTAAATATGATTCGTTCCACTTAACATTAATGGCAATAAACTTACGTGACGGATCAATGGTGTTGGCAATATCATTTGTTGGAATATATTTTGCTACACCCTGCGCGGTTACATAGAATAGCTGTCCGGTAGAAAACTGGATTATTTTGTTTAAATATGGGTTTGCTGAACTGACCCGTTCAAAGTAGTCATTTGACGTTCCTGTCACTTGGTCTTGTGCCGCCTCATATTCGCTTAAGGTATTCTGGTATTGGCCTTTTAATTTGGCTATAGAGGACTTCTGTGAAGAAAAGTCATTATTGTTGATAACTTGTTGCGTCTGTTTAGTTAAACAGTCTCTTCCAGTTTGGAAGCCCTCAATCGAATGTGCGTTTTCCGCATTTTCCATGTTTGCTATTTTTTTCTCTAAATTCTTTACAATTTGGCCTTGATATTTTTCAAACTTCTTTCCTTGTTGTAAAGATGGCATATAAGATTGAATATCTGGCTGTTTTTGACCACAGGGTGCCTTCTTTTTTTGATTAGCTTTTGGTTTTGTTAAATTATTATTTGTACCTGAAAACAAATTTAGTATGCTATTCATCATTAATATAGTGATATACAAAAATATCATTACATTTTCTATTTATCTCCCCAACTAATATACAGTTTTGGCGCGTATGCCAATTGTTAGCAAAATCATGCCGAGTAAAATAATATATATAGGCGCTCCCACATTCATAAGACTCTTACCTCCTCCGCTCTGCAACCCAGAACCAGATGACGACCCTGCCACAAAGTTGTACAATAAATATACCACAATGATTGCCAATAATGCAAGCAATACATATGTATAGTATCTTTGCGTGACTGCAAGCCCGGTTTGTATTTGAGCTTGGTCTAATGTTTGATATTTATCAGATAGCCGACTTATTCTGTCTCGGTCCTCGTTTAACTCCTTAAACTGGGTTTCCAAGTCGGCGGTCTTGAAGTGTCGCTCTTGGGATTGAGTTTTGTACGCAGCCTCTTCGCTTGCAGTTATTTTCTGTATTTTTTCATTTACATCGGAGAGTTTCTGGTTAATAGTTTTAACTATATTAAGCAGCTGTTTCCCCTTGGTAATTATTGCATAATCATCCTGGGTCCCGGTAGTTACACTTGAATCCCCACCTCTTAGCAGGCACGATTGTCGCTGGGGTGCAGTCGCATTAAATGTTGCCCCTGTGCACCCTGTTGTTTGCGCGCACGACGCCTTGCACTCCTGTAATGTGGCCGAATTATTTTGGCCAACCGATGACGTCCCCCAATAGGTTGCCCCTTTAATACTAACCAACGGTTGCCGGTCAATATTGTATTGGGGCGCTGAACTCTTATTATACGAAGATGCATTGTAGTTTGGGTTGGTAACCGTGGTAACGCCAATAACACAACAGCTGCTATTGTCAGAATTATGCGGGCCGGTCCAATCGCCGCTCAAATCCTTGTAGTTAGGTTTGGTATAAAGTTGGTTATCAGTCCCGACACCAATAAGTGTCCCATCTGGGGCAATAGTGATTGCCTTAACGCAGCAGGATCCTTGGCTTTGCCATTGTTGGCTGGGCAAATTTTTATAACTTTGTTTTGTCCAAATCTGGCCTCCGCCGCCGCCAACTGCAAATAAAGAGCCATCCGGAGCAATTGCAATAGAATATACCTGTTCTCCGGGGGTCGACGCCTTTACCCAGGCATCATTTACGCCTGTTTTGGAATACAATGTGTTATCCGTTCCTACACCAATAACTGTGCCGTCTTGACCCATCGCAACAGATATTGCGCAGCAAGAGTTCTTTACCGATGCAGACCAGTTTGCGTCATAGGCTGTTTTACGCACTATGTTATTTGCACCGATACCCAATAACCCTTTTCCATCATTCGCCGTACAAATAGCCTGACAGTTTGTTGTATTGTCATTGATTAATTCCCATGGCGCGCTTAACCCTTGTCTGCTATATAGTTTACCGTCGGCTCCAATTCCAATAATAATATAGGGGTTGCCCGGGTTGCCATAACACCCCATCCGGTGCTTATAATCTGGATTGGTTGCCCACGCAAACGCATCGTCTATAAGACCAGCCAATGTTTTCCCCTTTGCCCAGCTACTGGACGCATCCGGCTGTACCGTTCCTGCTCCACATCCGACCTTTTTCCATATTTCATCGTAGCATTGCTGAGTAATCCCGGTGCTGTCCGCTGAAAATGACCCGCACGGTAATTCCGTCTCCACCTTTAAATGATTTACATAGTCGGTGACCGCCTGGCGATATTCAATCAACAAATTTTTATATTCAGAACTTAGGGTTTCTAAATCAAGAACACTTGATTTACTTTTATTATGTATTTCTTCTGTATTTTGTGGATTCATCTATATATCTATTACAAGAAAACATATTTTACTTTCTGCGATAAAAATAGTACGCTATAGAGGAAACAGAGAGAATGCAAACAACCGAGACAACTACGGCAGCAGGTGGCGTATCTGGCGAATACTCGGCGGCAGGTGGCGCCAAGGCAATCCTACGAATTAGGCTGTCTATTGGCGGCTGTATCGTGACCTTCCGGTTAACCTCGTCGGTGAGTTTTCTTATAGACTCCTGCATAGATTTTGTGCAGTAATCATGTAGCTGTTGGTTAAAGATGTTAGGTTTTGAGCAATAATCATAGAGTGGTTGGTTAAATATTTTAGGCTTGGATGTAAGTGTAAATATAAGTGATCTAAACATATATAATCTTACAATCTTAAAATATTTAATAAATGGCATTTTAGCGAGCTTGTGTCGGAACAACCGCTGCTGGAGCTCGGTACATTTTTGAAATAATACCCATTACCACAAAAATACTCAAGAACAGACCCCAATTTCGCAAATAACCCGAGTCGTACATTTCCATATAGTCGGAAATCAATTCGGCCGACGCGTTGATTTTGGGTTCAACTATGCCAAGTTTTGCCCTTAATCGTCTGTTCGTTTTTCTCTCTTCTTTAATCAAAATGTCTAATTTGAATAGGGTCTTGTTCATTGTGTCAGTGCTACTTTGTACATCATTTGACAGCACAAACATATCAGAGTTCATCTTGTTCAAATTGCTCTGTATATTTTGAAACATTTGTTGGTACTCTGGGTAATCAGGATTTTTATTAAAAAAAACATAATACTTTTTGAAGTCGTCCAACATGGAAGGCAATTGCGAGTTCATTGTTGCGATTTTTTCTCTAAATTTGCTTGAATCCGGGAAGGTATTGGTTATTTCTTTAGTATCATACAGGTCCATTAATATACATAGGTATTTAAATAAAAATTAAATAATATTAATCAAACAACAAATAACGCCTTCGCCCATTATATTTGATGGATTACTGAATGAAATGTAAATATAGGTAATAAAATGCAAAATTTAGTATATAAACAATTTCTCCATAAAATATTTTTTCGTTTATATTTATTATAATAAATAATAGCATGAAAATTTGTAAAAACAATGACGACAATAGAATTAGGTTACAATCTGTCAAATAACAATGTCTCAACATAAAAAATAATATAGCAATAAAGGCTAAAAGGGCAAAAAAATAATGAATATTGTTGGTTTCGTTTACCCATATGAGGCCATATATACCAATAAGTAATATACCAATTAAAATTTTGGAATAACGGTCGTTTCTCTCTAATTCGTACAACATGGTTCCTATGCCCATCAAAAGCATAAAAAATAGTATGTGGTGTTTACAATTATCATTACATATTATGTTAGATACGCTATTATTTGAATTATAACTATAATAAACGTAAAAAATTGGTACTAAATAACAAATTATCATAAACAACAATAATGAATTTTTACTCATATTATATATTTGGCGGATATAATATATAATGTAGTTGGCAGTTGAAATGCACAAGGGTTCAATAAAATAAAAATTAGAGGGACTCGTTTAAAAGAATGCGCTATCATCAAAGCACGTCAATTTTGCAACATGTTCCTTTGTTTCAGGGTAACCCCCAATAAATGCGCCATTGTAAAAAATTATAGGGAACACCTTTATATCGCGTTGAGTCATATTATTTATAAAAAGCAAAAAAGACTGCTTATCTTCCAGAATATATTCGTCGCAATCTACCACAGTAAAATTTAACTTGTTATCCTGCAGCAATGTTTTTACCTTTGAACACTGTAAACACCCGCTCTTGCTATAAATTGTAAAACCAGACTCGTTGGGTCGTGTATATTCCATTAAATTATTGCGTTATTATTTCTAATTCATTTTTACATTTTATATTTTAGAGTTTACATTTTACATGTTTGTGGTTTTAAATACAGACTCTATAGTAGTTTGCCTCAATTGCAGTCTTGCTGGGTCGTATAATATTGCATACTTGTCCAGGTCTCAGACCAATTACGCGCGCAACTGGGTCAAACCTTGAAATATCTGGAAACAGCGACCTATCCGCAATATTGTATTTTTGCATAATACTAACAACCTCCGATTCCACCATGACACGATGAGGCGGGACCAAGACGTGTTCTAATATATTAAACTGTAGGCGTTTGATGCTTTCCACGACGATAAAGATTCCCTCGCTCTCCCAAATGTGCTTCAGTTCATTGATCAACGTCTCGTTTGGGTCATCCTTAATAATGATGAACAGAGTGTCCGTCTTTTTAAGGGTTTCCGTGAGAACAAATAGGTCATCTATCATCTCCTGAAGATTCTTGGGCGCGGGTCTGACACCCAAATAGTAGCGAATATATATCTTCTTCTTGGGATTTTCAGTTGTAACCTTGTCGTCCCTTGTTTCTAAAAGCATGTC
>Ga0209230_10000194_pt1 | contig 22602 bp, 17 predicted proteins | sample LakOntMetagenome_FD_187467 | JGI IMG/M metagenome (GOLD analysis project Ga0209230, IMG submission 187467) | Freshwater and sediment microbial communities from Lake Ontario - Sta 18 epilimnion Metagenome (SPAdes) (version 2) | ecosystem: Environmental > Aquatic > Freshwater > Lentic | place... | reverse complement strand
TGCAAGTGGTGGAGTGACTGCTGATACGTAGCGAGTTCCTGTGCGACCGTATGCAACGCCGCCGTAGGTAACGAGGCAGATAACCAGGCCTGAAAGGATTCCTGCGCCGCTGCGGATCCACATCTCGAGCCAGACAAATACGAAGATAAAGAAGGATTGCAGGACAACAACGCCTTGCTTCTTAAGGCCAGGACCTGAGAGCGCTGGTTTCTTTACCGCTGTTGCCATTTCTTACTCCTCTACTACTTCTACATCAATGAAATCGTCCCCATCCAAATCAGGATTGGCGAGATCAGGGTTGTTGAGCGCTCGAACATCTGCAGGTGCATCAGGATATTCGATTGCGAGCTTCTCTTTATCACCCGTAACTCCGAGCTTATGAATGCGTCGAGCAGGTGAGAGAACAGTCTTTTCAGCTGTTGGGACCAAATCTTCGTACGCCTTAGAAGTTGAGTTAATTGCCTTACCCACAGCCACAATCTTGGTGTGAAGAAGAGTGATGTTCTTGAGGAATGTAGCCGCAACCTTGGTGATGTCATCGGCGTTCTCGGCTAATTGGTTGCGAGTAAAGATGTGTCCGACGGTGCGAAGCAGCGCCATCGTTGTAGTTGGGGTCGCCAGTGTGACGCCGACCTTAAATGCCTTTTCAAGCAGTGTGGGATCGATACGAAGTGCCTCTGCCAGAAGGGTTTCAAATGGCAGGAAGAGAACAACGAAATCAGGTGAGCCTTGTGACTTGTGATAGCCGCGCTTTGATAGCGCATCAACATGCTTGAGTAAATCTTTGGTGTGAGCAGCTAGCAATTCATCGCGCTCTGCCTGATCTTCGGTGCCGAATGCCTCGAGGAAGCGATCAAAGGGAAACTTGGAGTCGATAAATAACTTTGAACCACCAGGCATGCGCACGGTGATATCGGGGATACCGGAAGAATCAGAATCTGTGGTGGATCGCTGTGCATCGTATTCGTGGCCCTCGCGAAGACCAGCTTGTTCAAGGAGAAGTTGTAGCTGCGCTTCACCGAATTTTCCACGTGTCTGTGAACTTGCGAGTGCGCCAGCGATCTTCTTAGTCTCGTCAAAGAATGTTGTCGATGCTTTACGCATTTCATCGATGGTGCTGACCAGTTGAGTTTCGGATGCAATTCTTTTCTCAGCGGCTTCTTGCGATTGCGTGCGCATACGTTCGACAGTTGCCTTCATCTCTTCCATCTGCGTTGCAATCTTTGTATCTGTTTGCGATTTTTCTTCAGCAGCTTTGAGACGTTCATCAGATGCTTTAAGAAGCACCTTCACATCATTGAGTTCTTGCGCCAATGAATCGGATGAGCCCGCAGAATTTTTAATCCGAGAAATCCAGATACCGAGGCCCAACCCAAGAAAGAGGCCGATAATCAGAGTTATTAAGGTCACGAGTGCGCTGGACATGGGGCAATCGTGGCAGGAGGCACTGACAATTACGCGTAGGCTGTCCTACTTATGAGCCTCTCTATTGGAATCGTCGGTCTTCCGAATGTCGGAAAGTCGACCCTTTTTAATGCTCTGACCAAGAACAATGTCTTGGCCGCTAACTATCCCTTCGCCACCATCGAGCCCAATGTCGGCGTCGTGGGCGTTCCGGATGAGCGTCTAGCCAAGCTCGCCACAATCTTTGGCTCCGAAAAGCTTCTTCCAGCCGCGTTGTCGTTCGTTGATATCGCAGGCATCGTGAAGGGCGCATCTGAAGGTGCTGGCCTCGGAAATAAGTTCCTCGCCAATATCCGTGAGACCGATGCAATCTGTCAGGTCATCCGCGTCTTTACTGATGGCGACGTTGTTCACGTTGATGGTCGTATCGATCCATCGAGTGACATGGAAACCATCAATATGGAACTCGCGCTCGCAGATTTACAGACAATCGAGAAGGCAATTCCACGTCTTGAAAAAGAGGCGCGCGTTGCTAAAGAGAAGGCGCCAATTCTTGAAGCGGTTAAAGCTGCCAATGAATGGTTGCAATCAGGGAAGCCATTGTCACAATCAAAGATTGATCGCGAACTTCTTCACGAACTTCATCTGCTTACTGCAAAACCATTCCTTTATGTATTTAACGTTGATGCTGCAGAGCTTGCCGATGAAGAGCTACGCAAGAAATTATCAGCACTCGTTGCACCTGCTGAAGCAATCTTCTTGGATGCAAAGACTGAAGCGGAACTTGCCGAACTTTCTGATGAAGATGCTCTCGAACTTCTGCAGGCAATTGGTTTAACAGAGCCAGGTCTTGCAACTCTTGCACGCGTTGGTTTCGACACTCTCGGTCTTCAAACTTACCTAACAGCAGGTCCAAAGGAAGCACGTGCTTGGACTATTCATAAAGGCGATACCGCACCAATGGCAGCGGGCGTCATTCACACAGATTTCCAAAAGGGTTTCATTAAAGCTGAAATCGTTTCTTTTGCCGACTTGGTAGAAGCGGGCTCTATGACTGAAGCGAAAGCTAAGGGCAAAGTGCGTATGGAAGGCAAGGAATACATCATGCAAGACGGAGACGTAGTGGAGTTCAGATTCAATGTCTAATACACCAGTTCAAAACACAGCCCGCGCACGCCTTAACCAGGCTCACCTCAAGGATCTTCCAAAGAAGACCCGTGACAACCTTCGCAACGTAGCGATCATCGCTCACGTTGACCACGGAAAGACAACGCTCGTTGACGCGATGTTGTGGCAATCCGGAGCCTTTGCTGCACATAAGAAGCAAGAAGAAGGCCAAGACCGCATGATGGATTCAATGGATCTGGAACGCGAAAAGGGAATTACGATTCTTGCGAAGAACACTGCAGTTCGCCGTGGTGACACCATCATCAACATCATTGATACTCCAGGTCACGCAGATTTCGGTGGCGAAGTTGAACGCGGTCTTGAAATGGTTGATGGCGTAATCCTTCTTGTCGATGCATCTGAAGGTCCGCTCCCACAGACTCGTTTCGTATTGCGTAAAGCGCTACAGAAGAATCTTCCAGTTATTTTGTTGATCAATAAGGTCGACCGCCCTGACTCACGTATCGCAGAAGTTGTCGACGAGGCTTATGCACTCTTCCTTGATCTCGATGCAAATGAAGAGCAGATTGAATTCCCAGTTGTGTACGCATCTGCTAAGGCAGGCCGCGCTTCACTTACTCGTCCAGCAGATGGTGGAATGCCAGAAGAAGAGAACCTCGACGTACTGTTCGACACAATCTTCTCTGCAATTCCAGCACCGGTTTATCACGAAGGTGCGCCACTTCAGGCACACGTAACAAACCTTGACTCTTCACCATTCCTTGGACGTTTGGCTCTCTGCCGCGTTCACGAAGGTGTCATCAAGAAGGGCCAGACAGTTTCTTGGATCAAGACTGATGGAACTACAGAACGCGTAAAGGTTTCAGAGCTCTTGATGACTGAAGCTCTCGAGCGCGTACCTGCACTTGAAGCAGGTCCCGGAGACATCATTGCGGTTGCTGGTATCGAGACAATCACATTGGGTGAAACCCTTGCTGATCTCGAAAACTCACACGCACTTCCACTTATTACTGTCGATGAACCATCAATTTCGATGACAATCGGTATCAATACATCTCCACTAGCGGGCAAGAGCGGCAAGATGCTTACTGCGCGCCAGGTTAAGGATCGTCTTGATAAAGAGCTCATCGGTAACGTTTCACTTCGTGTTCTCAACACCGAACGCCCAGATACATGGGAAGTTCAGGGACGTGGCGAACTTCAGCTCGCTGTTCTCGTTGAAATCATGAAGCGCGAAAGCTTCGAACTCACAGTTGGTAAGCCACAGGTTGTTACCAAGATGATTGATGGAAAACTTAACGAACCAATGGAGCGTCTAACAATTGATGCACCTGAAGATTACTTAGGTGTTCTTACACAGTTGATGGCTCTTCGTAAGGGTCGTATGGAACAAATGGTTAACCACGGAACCGGTTGGATCCGTCTTGACTACAAGGTTCCATCACGTGGACTTATTGGTTTCCGTACCGAGTTCCTTACAGAAACTCGTGGAACAGGTCTTCTGCACCACGTATTTGATTCATACGAACCTTGGTTCGGTGAACTTCGCACACGTGCAACAGGTTCACTTGTCTCAGACCGTATCGGCGCTGTGACTTCTTATGCACTTGCAGGTATTCAAGAGCGCGGTTCAATCTTCGTTGAACCAGGCGATGAAGTTTACGAAGGCATGGTTATCGGTGAGAACTCCCGTTCTGACGATATGGATGTCAACTGTGTTCGCGAAAAGAAGCTCACCAACATGCGTGCTTCAGGTACCGATGATTCTGAAAAGTTGATTCCACCTAAGAAGCTCAACATGGAAGGCGCTCTCGAATTCTGTCGTGAAGACGAATGCGTTGAAGTAACTCCTGCAGTCGTTCGTATTCGCAAGGTGACTCTCGATGGCGCAGAACGCGCTCGAGCAACATCACGTGCGAAGAAGAATAACCAGAACTAGTTATTACAAGGAGCTGTCGTGAATCGAGTTATTCGTTTACTCGCATTTACGACAGCTTCCTTATTTCTCACGACGCTTTCAATTGCTCCATCTCATAGCCACTCAGCTCTCGTTAGCTCGATTCCTAAGGCAAGTGCGACTCTCACTACGGCACCGGCAAGTATTACTCTCAATTTCAATGAAGATATCTTGGAGTTAAAAGGTAAGCAGATTTCAACCGTTTCACTTGCGACAGTTGCTGGAAAAGTGATTGCACTCAAGAAGCCGCAAATAACAGCGAATCGACTTACTGCCCGCGTCTCGTCACCAGCTCTGAAGTCAGGCAAATATCAAATCTCGTATCGAGTTGTATCAGCCGACGGCCACGTCATCACTGGTGGCTACACATTTTCCATAGCTCTCACTAAGGGCAAGTGAGCCATACACGCTGATTGTCAGCCCCTTAGGGTTGAATACGAACTGTGAGTAAAGCCCCTGTAACGCCGCTTCGCCTGGTGCGAGCCGAAGTTCAGAGCGGTTCTCTCGTTCTCTCTGATCAGCAAAAAGCAGCAATTGCCCATCGCGGTTCACCACTCATTCTAACTGGCGCAACCGGTACCGGTAAGACAACGGTTCTGATTGAAGCCGCGCTCTCGCGTATTGCAGCAGGGCAATCTCCAGATTCAATTCTTTTACTTACATATGGGCGCGAACGTGCATCTGAAATGCGCGATGCGATTGTTACACGTTCTGAAAAGACAGCCTTCGAACCTCTGGCGCGCACATTTCACTCACTTGCTTACTCAATTCTTAAGATGCGTACTGGCGATAACTATCGCGAAATCGTTCTCTTATCTGGCGCCGAACAAGAAACCTTTATCTCTCAACTTCTCGATGGCGATATCGAAGATGGCTATAAGAAGTGGCACGATGATTTGAAGAAGAGCCCAGAATCACTCGGTGAACCACTGCAGACACAAGGCTTTGTTCGCGAACTCCGCGATTTGATTATGCGCGCCAACGAGCGCGGTATTACACCTGATGCTCTTGCTACACGTGGCCATCAACTTGGTGAAAAGTATTGGGAAGGCGCCGCTGATTTCTGGAAACGTTACTTAGGTGCGATGACCCTGCAAGAAGTATTGGCAGGAGATGCCAAGGTCCGTATCGACCCATCTGAAATCATCAACTCAGCGATTAACTATTTGCGCGCTAACCCTGAATTACTTACTGAACTCCGTGCGCGATTTACCACCATCATCGTCGATGAATTCCAAGAGAGCGATCCTGCTCAGCGCACTCTGCTTTCACTATTGGCAGGTTCAGATCTCGTTATCGTGGCCGATAGCGCAAGCGCTGTTGGTCGCTTCCGCGGTGCAGATCCTGAAGGTATTGCCGACGTTATCAACGCCTACATCAACGCAGGTGCAAAGACGATTGAGCTCACAGAGAATTTCCGTGGCACACCTGTTGCGCAGACTGCCCGTTTATCTTCTGAATCTGAAGAAGCGCAGTTCATTGCATACCAATTTAAGCGCGCACATTTGATGCAAGGTGTTCCATATTCACAGATGGCAGTGATTGTGCGTTCGCATGGGCAGACAGCATCAGCCATTCGTCGAGCATTCGCTCAGGTATCTATCCCAACTGCTGGTGATGTCGAAGCGCTAGCTAATAACGCTGCCATTGCTCCATTCTTACTACTAGCTCGTGTTGCCACAGGCGCACAGCCTCTCAATCTCGACACGGCTGAAAAGTTACTGACATCTGAATTTGGGGGAGCAACATCGGTCTCACTTCGCCGCACACGTGCTGCGTTGCTTGCTGCCCGTGATGAAGTCAGCGATAAACGCTCTGGCACACAGTTAATTCTTGATGCAATCACAACTGGCGACGTTGCAATTGAAGATTCAGCTGAGCTATTGCGAATTCATCATCTGCTTGCTTTAGCCAAAAAATCAATCGCCAAGAAGAACGCAACAATTCACGATTTGTTATGGGCTATCTGGGATAACGCAGTTAATAGCGATAACGAGAAGATTGCTGAAAGCTGGCGTACTGCAGCTCTTCGTGGTGGTTCGCGCGGAGCATCTGCTGACCGTGATCTCGATGCCATGATTCAACTCTTTGATACTGCAGCGCGTCACATCGAACGCTTCCCTGGTGCAAAGCCAGATCTATTCCTGACTGAAATTGCCAACGAAACAATTGTCTCTGACCTCATTACCGCTCGCGGAGTTCGCCCTGATGTCGTTGAAATTCTTACTGTGCACTCTGCCAAGGGTCGCCAGTGGCAGTACGTTGCAGTTGCTGGAGTGCAAGAAGGTGCGTGGCCAAACCTCAAACAACGCAGCTCATTGCTGGGCGCCGAACGACTTGTTGAACGAGTACGCCATGGCGATGAGCTTGCTCAAGTAACTCTCGACATGATTGCTGCATCTTCGCTGGCAGAAGATGAAGCGCGTCTTTTTCATGTTGCAACTACCCGTGCACGTCAAACACTACTTGTCACAGCAATTTCTCGCGAAGATGAAACACCGTCTATCTTCTTTGAAGATCTCGCTGAATCCCTTGGCACTTCAGCATCCGATGTAGAAGTTCCGAGGCCGCTCACAGCTTCGGCACTCGTTGCCACTCTTCGCCGTGAAGTAAATCTGACGGGCAGTACGTCTGCTGCTTCACTTCTTAAGACCTTAAGTGCCAATGGGATTCATTTGGCACAACCATCTCAGTGGCTCGGAACAGCTCCTATAACGAGCGAACTGCCTGTTATCGATGAAGGTTCTCTTGTTCCCGTATCTCCATCGGGTGCTGAAAACTTCACTGAATGTGGCCTGAAATGGTTCCTCGAAAAGAGCGGAGGCACCGATGGCGATTCAACTGCGCAGTTGTTGGGCTCTGTTATTCACGAATTCGCTCGCATAAAGGTGGAAGAACCTGGAATCACCGATGAAGCGTTACAGACCAAACTAATTGATTCATGGCCACTGATCGACGATAGCCAAGGTTGGATCAGCCATGCGGCCCTCGCTCGCGCTAAGAAGATGCTCGAGCGCTTCTCTGTATTCCACCAGAAGTCTTTATCTGACAATAACCGCACTGTTGCAGGTGTTGAAAAGAGCTTTGAAATTACTGTTGGCCGCGCACTCATTCGTGGAAATGTTGATCGTATTGAAGTTGATAGCGATGGAAAGCATTACATCATCGACTTTAAGACCGGTAAGAAAGAGATTTCAGGCGATGATGCCAAGAGCAACTTGCAGCTTGCGTGTTACCAGCTCGGCGTTGTTCTCGACGGTTTTGAAGATAAGTTGAAATCTACTGATGTCACAGGTGCACAACTTGTCTATCTAGCAAGCAAGAACAAGAGCTATAGCACTCGCGAACAAGATGCACTCGTCGATGTTGAAGCAACTACTGCCATCCTTGAAGAGATTGCAGTTGGTATGGGTGGTGCAACATTTACTGCGCGCAAGAACGATATGTGCAAGCAGTGCAAGGTGAAACCTTCCTGTCCGCTCTACCTCGAAGGTAAGGCGGTGCATCAATGATTGAGAAATACTCACCTGACAAAGTCGCCGAGATGATTATCTCGATTGACCCAACTTTCCATCTTCCATCTGATGAGCAACGCCCCATCATCTCGATTTATGACAATCCACTTGAACCGGCCGTTGTCATCGCAGGCGCTGGTTCTGGTAAGACTGAAACGATGGCTGCTCGCGTTGTGTACTTAGTTGCCAATGAAATCGCTCGCCCTGATCAAATCCTCGGACTTACCTTTACCCGTAAGGCAGCAGGCGAACTCAATACCCGCATCCGCAAGCGCCTTCGCCAGTTCCAGCAGGCCCAAGATAAGCAGGGTATTCCGCGTACTTTCAGCAGCCTTGATACTGCAGTGACTACCTATCACTCGTATGCAGGTCGCCTCTTGAGCGAACATGCCATTCGCTACGGCATTGATGCCGATGTTCAACCACTCGGCGAAGCAGCTTTATGGATGAGCGCCAATAAATTGGTGCGCGAATGGGATGACGGCACCTTTGCAACAACAGATGCAGCAAGCACAGTTGTAAAGGATCTCTTAGGCCTCACTTCAATGGTTCTCGAACACCGCGCTACTGTCGCTCAAATCCGCGAGGCTGATGAAAAGTTACTGCAAGAAGTTATTGCGATGACAGGCCAGACAAATGATGAGACTCGTAAGGTTGCCAAAGTTCTCAATCAGCGCATCGCGATGCTTCCGATGATGGAAGCATTCCTTGAAGCACGTCGCCAATCTGGAGAACTCTCATTCGATGATCAGATTGCACTTGCTGCAGATATCGCAGTCAACTTCCCTGATGTCGGAATTCTTGAGCGAGCTAAGTACCCAATCGTTTTACTTGATGAGTATCAAGATACTTCGCAATCACAGGTGCGTTTACTCTCGGCGCTCTTTGGCCAGGGACATCCAGTCACAGCAGTCGGAGATCCTTGCCAATCTATCTACACATGGCGCGGTGCATCTTCTGGAACCATCAGCGCATTTAACGCAAACTTTCCCAAGGCTGCAGGTTCTACCGGCAAAGATGTCTACGAACTCCTGACTACCTATCGCAATGATGAATCAATTCTTACCCTTGCCAATGAAATCTCAGCCGATGTCCGCAAAGATGAAGGCATCACTGTTGCAGCCCTCAAACCACGTAAGGGCGCCGGAAAAGGAAATCTCACCTGCGGCATCTTTGAAAATCTTGAAGGTGAAGCAAGTGCAATCGCTGAATACTTTGCACCGCTCTGGAATAACCCCGAGCGCATAAAGGCAGGCGCAAAGGTTCCAAAGACTTTTGCTGTCCTTGTCCGAAAGCGCGCACAGATAGCGCTGATCCAAGAAGCGTTGGCCGAAGCCGGAATCCCTTCTGAAGTCCTTGGTTTAGGTGGACTTGTACACGTTCCTGAGGTCGCAGATCTAGTTGCGATGCTTAAGGTGATCAATAATCCTGATGCAGGCGCATCACTGATGCGTCACCTGACTGGCCCGCGTATCAACTTAGGCCCACGCGATATTGCAGCCCTTGGTCGCTTTGCTCGATCACGCTCTGAATCTTTATCTGCCGATAGCCGCAGCATTGTGAAGAATATTGTTGCTGGCAATCCACAATCAGCTGAAGCAGATGATCAATTTATTGGTAGCGTCATCGATGCACTCGATGAAATCGAACGTTGCGATAAATCTAAGTTCAGTATCGCTGGCTACGAGCGTCTGGCCACCTTCGCCTCTGATCTGCGTCGCTTACGTTCACGTGCATCTGCTCCAATTACTGATCTGATTGTTGATATCGAGCGTTACCTCAACCTTGAAACCGAAGTCATGTTGCGCGATGGCGGAACCCATGGCCGTCGACATCTTGATCGTTTTATGGATGAAGCTGCAAAGTTTGCTCGTAGCGGCGGAACACTTTCAGCATTCTTGCAGTGGCTCGATGTTGCCAGCGAAGAAGAAGGTGGCCTTAAGGCCGGAGCCCCAGATGTTGATGCATCTGTCGTTCAGATTCTCACCATCCATATGGCAAAGGGCGCTGAATGGGATGTCGTTGCGGTTCCAGGGCTAGCTGAAGGAACTTTCCCAGGTGCAAATACATCTGATCCCGATAACTGGATAACCAACGAACGCCATATTCCATTTGCCTTGCGCGGAGATGCCAATATCTTGCCGGTATTTTCTTGGAACGCAGCAACAACTAATGCAGCTGCAAAGAAGGCAATCGATGCCTTTGCCCAAGAGTGTGCTGATTTCAAGATGCGCGAAGAGATTCGACTTGGTTACGTTGCAATGACTCGTGCGCGCACACATCTCTTCTGTTCCACATCATTCTGGCGCGATGGCGCAAAGCCGGTGGCTCCATCAGTCTTGTATGAAAAGGTCGTTGAGGTCGCAAGTGCAGTAGGGACAGTGCTTTCAGCCCCTGAGGCCCCTGCCAGCACTGATCGCAACCCTGCGAAAGATATTGAGATTACAGCTGTCTGGCCGCGAGATCCTCTTGGCAATCGTCGCGCAGAGTTCAATCGGACTGTGGCCCTGGTTGATTCCTCAGCACCGTTTGATCTTGCAACACCACCTAGTGAAGAGATGCGTGGTTTAGTTGAAGATGCACAGGCGATCATCGCCGAATTTAATGAGTACAAAGCGGGCGCTCTGGATGTTGCTCTGCCTGCACGTCTTTCAACTTCAACGCTGATTGCGCTGCACCAAGATTCTGCAGAACTTGCTCGCACAATCCGCCGGCCAATGCCGCGCGCCATGGATGAATACTCACATCGCGGAACTGCTTTCCACTTATGGATTGAAAACCACTTCAATGCCAAGACGCTCTTTGATGATGAAGATTTCGATTTGCTGACGCCATTTGAAGAAGATCAGAAACTGGAAGACCTAAAGAGTAAGTGGCTGGCATCAAGTTGGGCTTCTCTACAACCACATGCAGTTGAAGTTCCTTTTGAAACAGTAATTGCAGGTGTTCTTGTTCGTGGTCGCATCGATGCTGTCTATAAGACTGATGCTGGTTATGAAGTGGTGGATTGGAAGACAGGTTCTAAAGTCTTAGGCGAATCCTCTGCCGTACAGCTCGCTGTCTATCGTCTAGCGTGGGCGAAGCTGCAGGGTGTTGCAGTTGATCAAGTAACGGCTGCCTTCCATTACGTGCCCACAAATACAACAGATCGACGAGCGAACCTCTTAACTGAGGCCCAACTCATCGATCTGTTGAGTGTGAAGTAGTACTACTTTTTCTTCTTGGCGCTGAGTTCGAAACGGTCAAGGTTCATGACCTTGTTCCATGCAGCGATAAAGTCTTCAACAAACTTCTTCTCTGCATCGTTGCTTGCATAGACCTCAGCAAGTGCGCGCAGCTCTGAGTTTGATCCGATGACCAAGTCAGCGCGGGTAGCGCTCCACTTTACTTTTCCGGTCTTGCGATCGTGTGCCTCAAAGAGGTTGGTATCGCCAGCCTTTGGTGCCCACTGATACTTGATATCGAGGACGTTGATAAAGAAGTCTGTGCTTAAGACATCCTTCTTATGGGTCAAAACACCAGTCTTTGATCCATCGTAGTTAGCGCCAAGTACGCGCAGGCCACCAACGAGCACAACGAGCTCTGGGGGAGTCAGCGAAAGAAGTGCTGCCTTATCTACCAATGGAACTTCAGCAGGACGTGTATCTGCCTTGTTAGCGTAGTTACGGAATCCATCTGCACTTGGCTCAAGAACTGCGAAGGAAGCGATATCTGTCTGCTCTTGCGTTGCATCTGTGCGACCTGGAGTAAATGGAACCTTCGCCTTGATGTCATTGTTCTTTGCCGCAAGTTCGATACCGACGCAACCTGCCAAAACAATGAGGTCTGCAAGTGAGACCTTCTTATCTGACTTCTTATTGAAGTTGGTCTGAATCTTTTCGAGGATAGCAATAACCTTCTTGAGCTCCTTAGGATTATTTACCTCCCAATTGCGCTGTGGTTCAAGGCGGATACGTGCACCATTTGCACCACCACGCTTATCGGTGCTGCGGAATGATGATGCAGATGCCCATGCTGTTGTCACCATCTGAGAGATTGTTAATTCACTCTTCTCGATGCGCTTCTTCAGAAGATCAATCTCTGCCTTACCGATGACCTTCTTTGGCTTTGCAGGTAGTGGATCTTGCCAAATCAACTGCTCCTTGGGAACAAGTGGCCCTAGGTAACGAGCGATTGGACCCATATCGCGGTGAGTTAACTTAAACCACGCACGTGCAAATGCATCAGCAAATGCATCGAGATCTTCGGCAAAGCGACGTGAAACCTTTTCGTATGCAGGATCCATGCGCATTGCTAAATCTGTTGTGAACATAACGGGAGCATGTGTTTTGCCCTTGATGTGTGCGTCAGGGACAGCCTTTGCAGCAGATTCATCAGTCGGAATCCACTGTGTGGCTCCTGCTGGTGACTTTGTCTGCTTCCACTCGTACTTAAAGAGCGTCTTAAAGTAGGTGTTATCCCACTTCGTTGGAGTTGGAGTCCAAGCACCTTCTAGACCACTTGAAATTGTCTCTGCGCCATTGCCTGCGCCATTGCTGTTCTTCCAGCCAAGACCCATCTCTTCGATTGGTGCAGCTTCTGGTTCTGCTCCTACATACTTTCCAGGATCTGCAGCACCGTGTGCCTTACCGAATGTATGGCCACCAGCAATAAGTGCGACAGTCTCTTCATCATTCATCGCCATGCGTGCAAATGTTTCGCGAATGTCGCGAGCAGAAGCCAGAACATCTGGCTTTCCATCTGGACCTTCAGGGTTTACATAGATCAAACCCATCTGCACTGCTGCAAGTGGATCTTCTAATTTACGATCTCCGCTGTAACGCTCGTTGGTAAGCCACTCTTGTTCTTTACCCCAGTAAGTCTCATCTGGTTCCCACACATCTGCGCGACCGCCACCGAAACCAAATGTCTTAAGCCCCATTGATTCGAGTGCGCAGTTACCTGCAAGGATCATGAGATCTGCCCACGATAAACGCTTTCCATACTTCTGCTTAATTGGCCAGAGAAGTCTGCGCGCCTTATCGAGGTTAACGTTATCTGGCCAGCTATTCAGTGGTGCAAAACGTTGCATACCTGCACCTGCGCCACCGCGACCATCATGTGTGCGATATGTACCAGCGCTATGCCATGCCATACGAATAAAGAATGGACCGTAATGTCCGTAATCTGCTGGCCACCACTCTTGTGATGTCGTCATCAACTCTTCAATATCTTTCATTACCGCTTTGAGATTGAGCTTTGAAAATTCTTCTGCGTAATCAAAGTTTTCGCCCATTGGATCTGACACTGGTGAGTGTTGGCGAAGTACGCCGAGATCAAGTTGGTTAGGCCACCAATCAGTGTTGTAGGTGCCTTCCTTATTGAGCTTGCTACCTGTGTAAGGGCACTGCGCTGCCGATGTCTGGCCTGCAGCGCCATTAGTTGAGTATGAAGGAGTTGATTCTTTAGTCATGGGCCAAGGCTAATCACTCCACGGCAATTGCACTATTTGAAGTTGCTACTCGAAGATTTCTACCCCGATGGGAAGGTGGTCACTTACCTCGGCAGGCTCAAAATTTCTCACCGAATATTCACCGAAAGCCAAATCGGGGGTGAGGATGTAATCGAATTGAATCTTGGCGCCCCAACTTGGATAGGTGTTCTGGGTGACGAGAGATTTCCATGACGATGCCACGATCGGCAGATTCTTTGGCAAGTTGAGGTCGCCTAAGACAATGGCGCGAGTGCCAGTTGATTCTGCAATCTGTAGCGCCCACTTCTTTACGCGACGTAATTGCGCAAGATTAAATCCTGGAACAAATGAGAGATGGGTATTGACAACGGTAAATCCATTTTCTAGAACTGCCGCAATAGCTAATCGTGGTTCATCTTTTACATAGATAAATCGTGGTCGCCCTTTTCCAGTTTCATCGCCAGGGACAATGAGCGGAAGTCCGAGTGGAGAATTTCCTAAATTAAGACGATGCCAACTCTGAACTGGAACTTTGGAAACAATTCCAATTCCATAACATTCGTGCATTATCTCTGCATGGCTCGAAGTCGACGAAATAATTTCTGGTTCTGCAGAATTTAACTTTCTCCAAGTTTCACCTGGTGTGCCAATTACGCTGGGCGCCATCGCCCAATCGCGAGCCCCAATACTTTCGGCGATATCTCTCATCTGAGGTCGAGATTGGGAACGCGGTAAGAAGTGATCGACTTCCTGAAAAGCGAATACATCGGATTCAAGGGATTGCACGGCGCGATTGAGCGAACCGGTATCAACGCTTGCCTGCGGGGGAATGGCCATTCCATGCAGGAGATTCCACGAGGTGAGGCGCACCCCCACAGACTAGTAACCTGCACCTGTGAGCGCGATTCATCAGCACCCTTCCCACATAGATCGCGCCGGAGAACTGCGCACTAATCAAGGCACTCTCGACACTTTGTGGCAACAAGCCAAGATTCTTCATATCGCCGAAGGTCGCATCGCATCAGTCGATGAAAAACTCACATTCTCTAGCGCACTGCAGATTTCCGAGCTTCTGGCATCAGGAAAGTTCACTGAAGGTTCTCGCTACTTCTTAGGTCTTGATCTCGATACTCGCGCTCCTTACTTCGCTTGGGATACGCAGTGGGTAGGCGAGGTTTCTGATGAGGTGAAGAGCGTTGGTTTCACAACTCTTCGCGAAGTTGGCGCGCAGCTTTCACCAATGGAATTTGAACTCTCACTTCATGCAACTGCCATCAGTAATTGGCATCGTGCACATCCGCGTTGTCCTCGCTGTGGTGAGCCAACACGTGTTGATCTCGGCGGAGCAGCGCGCTTCTGCGATGCAGATCAAAGTCAGCATCACCCTCGTACAGATTCTGCCGTGATCGTTCTGATTAAAGATCGCGATGATCGAATTTTGTTGGGGCATCAACCGGTGTGGCCCGAAGGTCGCTTCTCCACTTTTGCAGGCTTTCTCGAACCAGGTGAAACATTTGAACAATGCGTTTCTCGTGAAGTCTTTGAAGAATCTGGCATCACAGTGAGCGAGATCAAATATCTCGGCTCACAACCATGGCCCTTTCCTGCCAGCATCATGATTGCATTTGAAGCAGTAACCGATAACCCTGGCGTTGCAAAAGGTGACGGTGAAGAAATTACTGAAGTGAGATGGTTTAGCCGCGCAGAGCTTAAAGCTGCAGCAGCTGATGGTTCTCTTCTTCTTCCGCCAACTATCTCTGTTGCACGCAAGATGATTGAAGGATGGCTCGGCGAAAGCGCGCAGGGCGGCGAGACGTGGAGATAACTCCATGGCTATTCCTTCGGGCCACTTTTATGGCGGCATAACGTGGCTATAGAAGACGAGATCCTCGCTGCACTCGACCCAGATCAGCGCGCAGTAGCACTAGCAACCCGTGGACCTGTCTGCGTTATTGCAGGAGCGGGTACCGGTAAAACCCGTGCAATTACCCATCGCATCGCATATGCAGCAGCTATCGGAACGATGGATCCACAGAAAGTATTGGCACTTACCTTCACCGCAAAAGCAGCGGGAGAAATGCGTGCCCGACTTCGTTCACTCGGTGTTCCTACCGTTGCAGCGCGCACCATTCACTCAGCTGCCCTAAAGCAACTGCTCTACTTCTGGCCCTCTGTATTCGGTGGTCGCACACCAGATTTAATGACTACAAAGACTGGATTTCTCACTGAAGCAATTAATCGCGCCGGGTTAAGCGATTCGATCCGCGCAACCAACCGCGAACTCATGCGCGATATTGCATCTGAAATCGAATGGGCAAAAGTTTCACAAGTTGCCCCAAGTGATTACGTGGATGAAATCTCTAAGCGCATGCAGAAACCTCGAGTCCTACCTGAGCAGATGGTGCAGATTTACACAGCGTACGAATCTGTAAAGAAGCAAGAGTTAGCAATCGACTTTGAAGATGTTCTCTTACTCTGTGCTGCAATGCTTGAGGAAGAACGCGAAGTCCGCGAACGCGTTCAAGATCAGTACAGATACTTCACTATCGATGAGTATCAGGACGTCTCACCAGTTCAACAACGCCTAATCAATGCTTGGCTTGGAAAACGAAACGATATCTGCGTCGTTGGCGATCCGGCGCAGACCATTTACTCATTTGCCGGCGCTACTCCAGTATTTCTCAATACCTTTACCCAACGCTTTCCTGATGCTGAAGTCATTCGCCTCAGCACCGGATATCGATCAACACCCGAAATTACCTTTGCTGCAAATGCGCTCTTGCGTTATGGATCTATGGGACAAGAACTTGTTGCACAGAATGACCACGGCAGTGCGCCTAGCGTCGTTGGCTACTCTGATGAAGCTGCCGAAGTAACCGGTGTGCTCTCAGAAATTACTGCTCTTCTTAGCGCAGGAACTGCGCCACATGAAGTCGCAATTTTGGCACGCACCAATTCGCAGTTGAAGAGCGTTGAACGAGCAATGGTGAAGGTCAATCTGCCATACCAAGTTCGCAGCACAGAACGATTCTTTGATCGCAAAGAAGTCCGTGATTTCTTAGGAGAAGTTCGTAAAGCATCCGTTATTCCTGCAGAAGGCCAAGGTTGGATTGATGAACTTCGCACACTTGCGCAGCCTTATCTAACGGATGAAGCAATCGATGGAATTGCAGCGCTTCTACATTTAGCGCGTGAACTCGATAGCGATGAGAACTTCACACCGAAGACTCTGCGCGGTTACTTACGCGAAGTTGAAGATCGCGTGCAGCAGAACAATCCACCGACAATGCCTGTCGTAACCCTGGCAACTCTGCATGCAGCAAAAGGTCTTGAATGGGAACGCGTCTTCTTAATCGGCGCATCTGAAGGGCAGTTACCTGTTTCAGATGCCTCGATCGATGAAGAGCGCCGCCTTTTTTATGTGGGAATCACCCGCGCCAAGGCTGATTTACATATCTCTTACCGCAAGAGCCCCAGCCCATTCCTGCGTGAATCTGGGTTACTCGCCGGTTCATAGCCCATCTCTGGCTCTTCCCGCAATTAATTAGGTTGCCAGAACGATTAACCCTCGCGTACCCTTACTCCATCTACTAGACGAAGGAGTTGAAATGAATTCAGTATTCGCTTCAACAACAGCAGGCGCTCGTGCGTCTGTTCCTTCTGCTGCTCATACAACCTCAACAGCCACAGCTAAGCGCACTCATAAGCGCGCAGCTTGGCCCACAGCAACAAAGTCAGCGTTTTACGCCAACTTTTATGCAGTGGTTGAGGCCACAGGAGCTCTAGTCGAGTAATTCGAACAGAACCCACAAGGGCCTCAAATCCACAAAGGATTTGTAGGTCCTTTTTTATTTCCACACCAACCAAATAGAAACCACATAGATACGAAAGTAAGTAAAAGAGAGAAGAGGTGAGAGCTATGACAGTTCTCTTCAGCGAACTACAGGTACCAGGCTGGGCAGATAGCGGCGAAAAGATTGGGTTGAAGGATGTGACCTTCACTTATGACAACGCCAAGGCTTTTACGCTCCCATGCCATTCTGCAGACCCTGAGCTCTTCTACTCAGAGACAGACCAGGGAATTGCAGAGGCGAAGGCGCTCTGCGGCACATGCCCATCACGTAACAAGTGTCTCGATGGCGCGCTATCACGCCAAGAGCCATGCGGCGTATGGGGCGGTCAATTGATTGAAGATGGCGTGATCATCGAACGTAAGCGTCGCGCCGGTCGACCACCACGTCAGGTGATTGCAGCTGCTCGTTTAATCGAGAGTGAGATTTAGTAACTCCTGATTGAGATTAGAAAGCACATCCGCAGAGTGGATGGCGAGTAATCGCCACCACCTGTGGTTGGGCAACTCTTTGATAATCCACGGTAGTGATTTTTCCAAAGAGATCAGCGTCTTTCAGTACTTCTCCTTCTGAAAGAGTTGCAGCATCGCAATAGGCAACAACGTTTGATGCAGCAAGGGCAGCAACTGCGTGAGCTGCAATATGAGGATATTCCTGAGTAACTTCAGCGCTCAGAACCCGTTGTGAAATAACTCCACTTTGATCACGTTCTACAAGCTCGGCACAACGCAGACATGGCGTCTTTCCCGGAATTACTATCTGACCGATTTTTGCGCAACCGCCTTCAGGGTGTGGAATATGTATAAATGTTTGTCCGTAGCTCATCCATAGAGCAAGCTTCTCTGGATCAATATCTCCACAGACAATAACAAGGTCAGGCGTTGATGCTTCATCAAGGTAATTTGCGCTCTTATCAAGTGGAAAGAGTGAGTAATCGCGCCTGACATCTTCGCGATTCTTGATAAAGGCAAAGCCATATTGAGCAGAAGTAATTCCATCGACGGCGATATCGAGATCACCAATCTGCGCAGTGCGCGCGCCAGGAGCAAAGCGGCTCTGCGTAAATCCACTGGCGAGTAGAAGTGAATAGAGAAGAGTGGCAACGCGATTGCTGCCTGAAATCTCGATAAGGAAATTTTGACGCGCACTCAGTAGCGCAACACCGCCATCTGTAACATCGGCGCTCCATGTTGTCTGCTCGAGCTCAGGTGCAATTCGATTCTGAAGTTGGATATATGCCCCGTCACGTTGTGGCTTACTATTTTTGGAAGCTCGACCATCAATCTTCGAGATAAAGCGATCGCTAATCGTGATTGCGCCCTGCGTTGTATCAAGGAGGGATTGGTGGGCAAGCTCGGTCATCAGGTTATGGATTGCAATGGATGAGACCCCAGCGATGCGAGGGATCTCATCTTCGTGTACCCCTTGCGCAAGATGCTCAGCGATGATCTTCTGCTCAGCTGTGTAGATGCGAATTGCTCGTGCTGACGTTCCTAAGAAAAATTCTCCGGGAGTTGTAGTTTCAAAGAGTGATGTACCGCGCTTGAGTGTTCTCATAGCCGGGCATTCTCCGGCGAGCGCACCTGGTATTAAGCGAGCGCCCGTACTTGCTGTGGAAAAAGAAATAACCCCCACCCATAAGGGCGAGGGTTATAACTACGTATAGTGACGTAAAACTTATTCTGGCTTCTTGCCGAGAATGCGATTTACCTTGGTGCCACACACTGGGCAGATGCCCTGTGCCATGCGACGACCAGAGTCTGAGATCTTTACAGTTCCCTCGAAATCACGCTTCTCTTTGCACTTAACGCAGTAAGCGTCACCCTTGTATGTCTCTACCTCTGTCATTTTTGCCTCCGTTCGACCCATGTGCTTGGCGCTCATGTGTACTGGCTGGAACGATACTCCCGCTCACGCTCAAAATACCGATTCCACGCGGGGATTGTGCGTGGAGATTTGGGCAGGGATTGGGCTAGATCTTCTCGAGTTCAACGGGGGCCAAGAGGGCTCGCTCGGCTGCCTCATAGCCATCGAGATAGGCGCTCGCTAGCTCAGAATCCTCGAATCGAGCCAGGACTTCAGTGAACTCAGAGCCATGGTCGAAGTATTGGAGGTGGATTGCCTCATGGAAGAGGACGTAATCCAGGGCGTAGGCGGGGGCGAGCTTGAGGCGGTCAGAGATGCGGATAGAGCGGTCGACGCTCGTACATGAGCCCCAGCGCTCGCGCATCGCCCGCCACGTGACTGAAACGGGGCGTTCGGTGATTTCAGGGGCTAGCTCAGTCAGCAACTGGTCGATTCTGGCGATGAGATCGGCCTCGCCGGGGGTCTTGGACTCCTCTTGGCTGCGAATCTTGGCGATCATCTCGGGGACTATGGCGCGCTCATCGGCTTTGCTCAGGCGGGCTGGAATAGAGATGACGATGCGCCCACCTTGGCGATAGGCCGAGATGCTCTTTTTGCGACGAGTGGAACGGATAACAAGGATTTCGCCCTCATCGACCCCGGGAAGTGTGACCTCTTCAAAGTTACTGGCAATTTCTTTGGCCGCATTCGCGGCAAAGTCTCCAGTAGTCATTGAGGAAATGTATTAGATGCAATAAATATTGGAGGAGAAATCAAAGTTTTTGACAGAAAAAAATTCTGTGTCTTCGCCATTTTCATTTGATTCTGCCCTCTATTCGTCGTACTTTTCGCATACGAAGTCCTCGGATAACCGTTTGATATCAGCAAGGGGAAGGCTGATATCAAAATGTGCGCCCGGGGACTTCGCTTTTCTTTTCCTTCAGGTTTGTGCGATTAGAGCAGGCCGCTGAGGTCATCCGGAACTTGCGTCGACGTTAAGAACTTCTCAGGTTCGAGCAACTCTTCCGCACTTGGCAAAATTCCGCTCCAGATTTGATCGCGGGCAGCAATGTCTTTCGATTCGCGCACCTTTTGCCAGAAGGCGCTTGCTTCTCGCGCCAACTTTGGAGTTACTTCGAGCCCCAAAAGTGTTTTGAAGAGTTGTTGTGATGGCGCATTGGTTGCGCGTTGACGTCGATACATCTCGCGAAGTTGAGTAAGTGCTGGAAGTCGATCACCGGCAGCCAAAGCTGTTACTTCATCTGCCCAACCATCGACGAGAGCCAGTGCTGTCTCTAACTTTGAAAGTGCTGCGCGTTGTGCTGGAGTTTCCTCAGGTGTGAAGATTCCATTGTTGAGTGCAATAGTGAATGAGTTTTCACCGGATTCAGGATTGAGTTGTGAAGGATCAAAGTTCTGCATCGCATCTTCTGCTTGGCGTTGAATGGCTTCCATATCGATATGGATTCCACGACCGTAATCAACGATTGCGCTGCGCATGTAAGAAACAATCCAAGGATTATGCTCAAAGAGGCGGGCAATCGCTGCTTCGCGAAGGGCGTGGAATAAGTAGACCTCTGTCTTTGGAATCTCGAGATCGGCGCTCCACTTCTCAATATTTTCAGGGATAAGAAGCGGGCGAGCGGGATCAAGAAGTGGCAGACCAACATCGTGTGCACCTGTTGCAGTGGCGGAGATGCTGCCAATCGCTTGTCCTAGCTGTGTGGCAATCAGTGAACCAATGAAGGTGCGCAGAAGCCCTGCAATAGTGCCCATCGGTCCTGCCATGGCCTCGCCATTTTCAGGATCGTGCGCCTGTTGCGCCATCGCATCATCGAGCAGAGTTGAAATTGCAGCAGTCAGACCAGTTGCAAGCGGCTCCATAGTTGCCTGCCACCCTTTGAGAGTTTCATCAACCCAATCAAGTCGGCTGACAGAGCGGTGAGATGTGTTGCCAGTTGTTGCCGGAAAGACTGTTGCTTCATTGAGCCAGAGGTCGGCAATTTCAAAAGCGTTATCGACAACGGTGACATCTTTCGTTCCGATGGGTTGCGAACCTTGTGCCTGGACAAATTTCTTTGCAGTATCGCGAACAACAGTGGGAGGCAGAGCTTCTTGACCACCTTGAGCAAAAGCTGCAAATGGATTTACAAAACCGGCTGGATTAATTCCTAGTTGTTCAAATTGTTTCTGAATCTGCTCTTGCATCTGACGCATCATCGCGTTTAAGTCTTCTGGCTTACCATTTTCTTCATCGCCATCGTCAGGCGTGAATCCAAAAGGTGTCATCAAGATCTCCTTTAAGCGCGAAGGCCCTAGTGGCCAGATTGATTCTATCGAGAGCGAGTATCGACAGTCGTATCTAAGGTATGTAACAAGTGGAGTGGGCACTTTCTTCCCGAAAGCACTAGGATTTTTACATGTCCCCCATAAGCGCAGCTGCCGGAACCAGTGCATTTGCCGCCCTTATTTGGTGGGTAGTCCCAGCAGCAGGCCTCTTTGGTGCAATTGGATATGTCATCTGGGTTTCGAAATTTAAATCGAAGTTTGAATCCGAGACTTCACGATCTGTTGGGCAGTTCCAGAGATTCCAAGAGTCTTTCCGCGAACAACAAATCCAGGAAGAAATTCCTCCCACTACATCTTCACTTCCTGAAGATCAGATTCGTTAATTCATTCAGTAAGTGGCTCGTTCAGTGCGCTTCTCCCATACGCCTCGCACCATCAAGGCATTCTTTGTAGCTCTCTTCCTACTTCCTCTTGTACTTCCAGTTAATTTCGCCATTATTCAACCGGGGGAATGAACGCCGCTATTTCCTAAGGTGCTGACTGTCGATAAGAAGGTCGTAACAACATATAAACCAGATGGCCAGATCTATCTTCTCTCTATCTGGGTATCAAACCCTGATGCGAAAATTCTCGGAGCAGAGGTACTCACTTGTTGGGCTCGCGCAGATTGCGTCGTCTTCCCACGTTCTGTTATCTATAAGAAGAACACAACATCAAAGGCTGAAGAGAAGAAGGCAAAGATTGAGATGGAAGATTCTCAAAGCGATGCACTCCTTGCAACTAAGGCGCTTCTTAAGAGAGATTTTCCGGGCGTTGATACTTCTAAGCTCACAGACCGAGCAATAAAAGTTTCACTTCCTAATGTGGGTGGCCCAAGCGGAGGACTTATCTTCTCCTTGGCTTTGATCGAACTGCTAACCCCTGAAGATATTTTGCAAGGAAGGAAAGTTGCTGGTTCCGGCACCATTTCACCCACCGGAAAGGTCGGTGCAATCGGGGGAATTTCGGAGAAAATTATCGCCGCCAAAAAGGCAGGAGCGAGCATTCTCTTTGCCGCTCGCGATAATTGCGATGAAATCCCAGGTGATGTCAGCGGTATCGCTGTAGTGGCCGTATCCAGCCTCGAAGAAGCTATCTCTTTCCTCCGAGAACCCTCTCACT
>Ga0209230_10000193_pt1 | contig 22635 bp, 21 predicted proteins | sample LakOntMetagenome_FD_187467 | JGI IMG/M metagenome (GOLD analysis project Ga0209230, IMG submission 187467) | Freshwater and sediment microbial communities from Lake Ontario - Sta 18 epilimnion Metagenome (SPAdes) (version 2) | ecosystem: Environmental > Aquatic > Freshwater > Lentic | place... | reverse complement strand
TAATTGGGAGTAATACTGATCTACTAGTAATATTCTCAATCTCACCGGGTGGTTAGCTCAGTGGTAGAGCGCCTCGTTTACACCGAGGATGTCGGGGGTTCGAAACCCTCACCGCCCACAAGGACTATCTATAACTCTCGTTTTTCAATCTCAGGTACAACTTTCTCAAGCCACTTGTCGTAACTGATTTTAAATTGCTTTTCAAAGGCAACTTTCCACTTCTCACTGTCTTGACCAGGTGTATTAACAATAGCTTTCGTAAAAGATATAAGTTCTTCATGACCGAATTGATAAATAAGTTGTTCTACAAGTAGCCGACCTGCCTCGTATCCACCCTCTTGGGAGCCGCAGGCAGCACCGCTAAATCCAGTTCCAAGTCGCTTGGCGGCAGTCATCAGATCCTGCTTTTTAAACCTTTTGTGCCAAGAAAAAACTTCTTTGAACTCTGAGAAATTTTTGGCTGTTCCAAGCACACTTCCGTAATAAACCTGTTGACCCTCATTTAGCCAACAAGGTAGTAGCTCGTCCCGCTTTTCTGACCAAACTCGTTGCATGTGGCCAACCACTTCATGCTCAACAGTAGTTTTCCAAACAATATCTCGTGGATTGGTGCAATCATTTGGATAAAGGGTGAAGGATAGTAATGCAGAACCATCTGATGAAAACCCATGAGAACCGGCATTCGACAACTTGCAACGATTACTGCTATTTAGATTACCTTTTAACCAATTTTCCCATTCAGCATAGCCTCCTGCATTCGCTGGGTCTACTTTAATAAATTCTTGTACCATCCATGCAGTAGTCTCAGTATTTCCAATTACGATATGGAAATTAATGCCTGCTGAATCGTCTCCAAAAAATTTGAGAAAATTAGTTGTACGATTTCTTACCTCACTAACTTCTGACTGCTTAATTGAAGAATGTGAGATTATTTGAATATCATTTTTAGGTGATTTATTCTTATTTGTATTTTGCATAAGGCGTAGAGTGTTAAATGCCTGCTCTCTTGCACTTATATTTTTCCCAGGAGATTGCGAAGCTCCCTTATCCCAAATCAATTTAGTTCCAGACTTTATGCAGGTAAAGGTTTTTGCGCCAACAACTGATTTAACTCCTACCTTTGTGCATTTTGCCCCCGCCTTAGCTGCGGCATGAGAGGTGGAGAGCTGAGATGAAAGCAGGAGAGGTATGATCACCAGTAAGGCAATTAGGCGCTTTCTCATAATTTGATCCTAGTAGCATCTAGCACTTTGTAATAGGGGTATATATAAGAATTCACTCTTCCCACCTTCATATTTCTTGTGTAAGTTAATCCACTATGACCCGACAATCTAAAAGTCGGGGAAGCACCCGAAAAAAGCGGAGTGAAACTGGGATCGAACCAGTGACCCCCACAATGTCAACCGTACTTTATTAATTTCTAAGAATGTCTCTGTGTATCGACAAGGGTGTTGAACAAAGTTAAACAATGATTACTTCAACGCCTAATTTTCTAAGCTCTTTAACCTGGTCTTGGTCAACATCAGTATCAGTGACAAGAGTATGTACTTCATTTATTGGGGCGATACGGGTCAAACCATGTCGTCCAACTTTGGATGAATCGGCAACAACTATTTTTCGACGAGCGCGATTAACCATGCTGGTACCAATACTCGCAACAAGTTGATGGGGAGTTGTTAAACCTCTTTCCGCTGATAAACCGTCACATCCAATAATCGCAACTTCTGCACTTAGAGGCTCGATAGACAAGAGTGCTTGTGGACCTACGAAAGCCATATATTGGGAGAGGTATGTGCCGCCAATCGATACAAGATGAGGATTCTCCCAAGCGCTCACCTCATTAATAATTGGGAGCGAATTTGTCACAATTGTTAGAGAATTTCGTTGAAGTTCAGTCAAATAGGATGGAACTCTCGCAACAGTTGATCCTGAATAGAAAAACACAGTACTTTCTGCATCAATTAGTGCGCTCGCAGCTTTAGCAATTCGTTGCTTTTGAGCAACGTTTCTTTGTGCGCCTCTAGCGTAAGTTTTTGAAACCAGAGTTACTCGCGGTCTTGTAGCGCCTCCACGTACTCTAAATACACTGCCCTCTAATTCCATGGCATGAAGGTCGCGACGAACGGACATTTCAGTTACGCCAAATTCATCAGAGAGATCACGAACAGAGATGTATTCCTGTTCTCCAAGTATTGTGAGAATACGATCACGCCTTGATCGTGTTCGCTCGTGCAGCGAGTTATTTACAAGAGTCAAAGGCACAGTCCATGTTCGTCACGCTTCCTAATTATCGGAAATAGTTTGGCTTTGAGTCAAGTATCAGGGAGTTATTTCATCAGTTTATATGACCCGGCAAAGTCATTGACATGCCCCGATGAATCAGAGGTGCCAATGACTTTGCCTTTAGGTCTATTTCAGGCTCAGAATTTTATTTATGAGCCAGGTCGATGTTCTGCTCTTACTCCAACGTGCTTGCGTTGACGCGTAGCGTAGAAAATCGCAGCGATTGTGAGTGCAACTGCTGGGAAGAGCACGCCACCCCACTGCAGGTACCAGTGGAATGGTTCAAACGGATTGTAAATGCCTTGTCGAGGCCAGGCGATATTGATAATCATTACAACACCCCAGATAAAGGCAACAAGATTGACCGCTAGGCCAAACTTTCCTAGAGAAAAATACCCCTTTTCATTAGGTGTCCACTTACCGCGGAGTCTGGTCAGCGTTAGCGGTCCGACCACCAAAACGTAAGAGATCAAAGCCAAGATTACTGTCGTACTTGTGACTGCCAGGAAGATCTGCGGTTGATTAATGTTAGAAATCAATACAGTCATAGCGATTACCGCAACAAGCAAAATAGGCACAACGGGAGCTTGTCCTCGGTTAGAAACCTTTGAAAATGAACTACTAAATGGAAGTGCATTATCTCGTGACATTGCATAGATCATGCGAACCGCACCAGTTTGGTTTGCTAATGCACAAACAAAAATTGCAATCGCAACACAAATAAGTAGTAATTTTCCAAAACTATCACCAAGTACGCTTGTCACAACATATGTAAGCCCAAGAGAACTTAGATCCTTAGCATTTAGATCCTTCACGGCCATTAATGCGGTGAGAATCAACAAACCACCAAGGATGCCAGAGGCCAAAAGTGCACGAACGATTGCACGAGGATTTGTTTTGCGAGGATTAATGGTTTCCTCACCTACTGAACCAGCAGTATCAAAACCCCACATTACGTACAGTCCAAGTAGAATAGAAATTAGCATTGCTCCAAGATAACCAGAACTGTGGTTTGAGCCTGTGCCATTTGTCTCCATCACAATATTAACGCCACGTTTTGCGTTAAATGCAAAGAAAACAATCATGAGTACAACCGCAACAAGTTCGATAGTCACTCCGATATTATTGACAAGAGAGATAACTTTTGTTCCGGCAAGGCTTACTAAGGTTGTGCAAAGAATCATTATTCCGCCCAGAATGACGGCATTTTGTGGAACATCGTATTTGCCAGTACCGTCACCAATGAATTGGAAGCCAGACCAAATTGACGGCAAAACGAATTGCCAAGCAAGTGCCACCGCTGCTGTAGATACAGTTAACGCAAGTGTGAGACTGATTCCTGCTACCCAAGAGGTTATAGGTTTGGCAATTTGCTTTGTCCAGTTGTAAACAGAACCTGCAAGGGGAAATTTCACTGCAAGTTCTCCAAATGAAAGTGCAAAAAGTAGTTGCCCGAACACAGCAATTACCCAAACCCACCACATTGCGGGTCCACCGTTGTTATATGCGAAAGCAAAAAGCTGGAAGATGCCGGTCAGGATTGAAATGAAGGCAAATCCAATTGCAAAAGTTGAGAATGAGCCCAAACTGCGCCCCATTTTCCTTTTGTAGCCCAGTTTGGCCAGTTCGCTGTCATCAGCAGCAATTTGCTTCGCGCCGCCTAGATCAGAGGAGCTTGAATTCATTCGACTATTCCTTTCAACGAGTTGTGGGGAAAGCTTTTAAAAAGACATCAATGAAATATCTTTCGATAAGTAAACTTGAAGTGAACACAATAAGTCAAGGATTTCACGCGTTTCGTTGAAAATAGATGTCCATTCGAACATTAATTATTGACATTTAGAACATTAATCTCCTTATAATACGAATATGGGGTCTGCACGGACCCCTTTAAACAGGAGGTGGCTTTGTCACACACAAGCCCAGTTGACGTCGTAATAATCGGTGGCGGCGTTCTTGGGTGCGCAATTGCAGAGCGACTCAGTCGCACAACGGCAAAAGTTGTTCTTATTGAAGCTGAATCAGATGTCGCCGAGCATGCCAGCAAAGGAAATGCTGGTGTGGCAGTTTCCTACTACGGAAAACCTGGAAGTCAGCAAACCGATCTAATCAACGCCAGCAACCCTTTGTGGGAAGCAATCACACATCGGTTAAATGTTCCTTATCGTCGAATCGGTGGACTGATGGTTGCTCTAACAGATGAAGAATCTCAAACCTTAGAAGAAACCGTTGCCGAAATTAATGCTTGCGGCGTGAATGCACAATTGATTTCTCGTGCCGCTGCAATCAATCTTGAACCACTGGTTACGCCCAAAATTATTAGTGGAATTAATATGCCTGACGAAGGAATTATTGATCCAATCAGATTAACCGCAGCGTATGCTTCCTTAGCCGCGACCAATGGCACACAATTTAGATTTAATGAACGAGTTATTGCAATTAATCATGATGAAAATGGCAGTTGCATCACAACAAATTTGGGTCAAATTAGAACGCGTTTCATTGTCAACGCTGCAGGCGTTCAAGCTGGCAAAATAAGTGAATTAGCAGGTGGAGAGACATTAAACATGTACCCACGCAAAGGACAATACATAGTCCTTGATCGAACTTTTGGTCAGAATCTTTCAAAGATTATTTTTTCCACACACTCAGCGCATACGAAAGGAAGCAATGTTGTTCCAACCACGCATGGCTCAGCGCTGCTTGGCCCAACAGCCTTAGACCTGCAAAATCTGGATGATAAATCTACAGATACTCAAACAATTGAATGGATATTGGAAAATGCAATAAAACTTGCACCATCGGTTGCTGATGCCGCTGTGATAAAAACGTTTGCTGCTAATAGGCCTGCTGGTGATGAAGCACATCGGCTCAGAATGGATAAGAATATTTCAAATCTATTTCATGTCACTGATCGAAGTGCTGGAGTAAGCATTTCACCGGCTGCAGCGGAAATGATTCTCCAGTTGTTAAAAGTTGCAGGTTTAGATGTAGAAGATTCAAAAGATGCAATTGACGTGTTGCCTAAAGTTGCGGCTTTGCGAACTTCGGCAAACCCAGAAGAATTAATCAAGAGTGATCATTTATATGGCCAAGTAGTTTGTGCGTGTGAGCATGTAAGTGCCGCAGAAATCAAAGCAAGTCTTGAAGGTCCGGTTCCAGCAACATCAATTGATGGAGTGCGAAAGCGCACTGGTGCCGGTTATGGACGTTGCCAAGGATCACTGTGTATGGCTGGTATTTCATTTTTGACAGCGACATCAACGGGCAAGGGCCCTGATTCTGTGCTTCAAACTTCCCGCGGAACCGTGGGTTCGTAACTATGCGAATTGCAGTCGTAGGTGCAGGCCCGAGTGGCTTAGGTTGCGCAAATGAACTAGCAAGGAATCACGATGTGATCTTGATTGATCGACTTCCAGTCGTCGGTGGCGAATCTGGATGGCGTGAAACTTCTGTACTGCAATACGCATCGAAAGCCCACGAATTAGGAATACTTTTTGAACTGGGAAGTATGGCGATTCGTTGGGATGGAGTTAACCTATTAATAGTTGGCCCATTGGGAACCAAAGAAATAAGTGCGGATCATCTTTTTTTTGCTGGAGGCGTTCGACCTGCAACTTCTGCTGAAATTGGAATATCAGGAGACCGTCCTGCTGGAGTGATTCCAGCATCCGTTGCATTGCATCTCTTGGAGTCAGGAGTTCAACTGTGGAAGAACGCAATTGTCATTGGTGATGGACAACTTACACATAAGGTGATCTCAGCCATCACTCATTATGGAGGAATCTGTACAAATATTGTTGCCGATGCTACGGAAACAAATACAAATAATCGTCAATTCACAAACGCTAAAAAAATGAAAGTGCATGGAACGGCTCGTGTAGACAAATTCGAATGCGAAGTTAACGGAGAAAATCTGCAATTCGAATGTGACGGAATAATTCTTGCCGGACCACTTATTCCAAACAGAAACCTAGAAGGCGCACTTCTGGAGCCATCAAAGAATGTGACATTTGTGCAAGATATTAATGGCAGCACACCGGAGTCACGGTATGAGAACGGGAGCAGTGTCGCTCGAAATTGGACCAAAGCACAGGGAGGAAGTAAATGAGAGTTAGTTCGCCAATTGGAGAATTGCCATTCGAACCAAAACAACTTCGAGTAGTGGGCCGCGAAGTACACATCACTGGCGAGATGGGAGCTTGGCCAGCAAAGGTTGTCATTGATGCCTCGGATTTACCTTCATTGCTAAAAATTTCCGCTCTACCTCTAACTGCTGTGCTAGCCCTTGTTGGGCTAGCAGTTATCGCATTTAGATTTTTCATCAACTAACACCCAAATCAGTAAGACAACATTTCAAAAGGAGAAGTAAATGAAAGAATCTTGGCTAGAAACTCGAAAAAAAGTTATCACTTATGCGCGTAAATTGCAGGCAGAGCGACTTGTATATTCCACTGCAGGAAACATAAGTTGTCGTATACCGGGCGAGCCTCATTTACTTGCAGTAACGCCCTCCGGACGTCAGTACGACTTACTAGAACCAGAAGACATCGTAATTGTAAATCTGGATGGCGAGATTATTGATGGCCATCTTGCACCGACTTCTGAAGTAGCGATGCATACTTTGATTTGCAAAAATCGTCCCGAAATCGGTGGAATCGTCCACACTCACGGCAAAGCAGTTATGACCATGGCGAATTTAGGTTGGACTCTTCCACCAATTCTGACAGGGCTAGTTGAAGCCACAGGCGGCGACGTGGTTACATCCCCATTTTCTCAGCCTGAAACAGATCAGATGTATCACTACACAGTTCCAGCGCTTCGAGATCGAGGTGCTACTTTTCTTGAATTCCACGGGTGTGTTTCCTATGGCGCTACTTTGGAAAAAGCGTTTCACACCGCAGCAGTTGTCGAGGGTGCATGTGAGGTTTATTTAACAGCACGACAATTTGGTGAAGTGCGCGAACTTCCAAAAGATCAGGTTGAATGGATTGCGTCCTATTGGCGAGCTCAATTTCCTGGTGCACCAGAACCACTACCAGCACCTGCGCCACTTCCAGGTCCGAAAAGCATTAACTCGTAATGTCCTCATACGTTTTGGGAGTCGATGTAGGAACCTCATGTTTAAAAGTGGTTCTGATTCACCCTGAACGTGGTGTGATCTCGAAAGACGAATTTTCATACCAAATGCATCGCCCTCATGCTTTTTGGGCAGAAAATGATGCAGAAGATTGGTACGTCGCGCTGACAAAAGCTGTCCCAAAAGTATTGATTACTGGCGGGATAACAGCTTCAGACGTTGCAGCATTGTGCATCGTTGGTCAACGCGATATCGGAGTTTTACTAGATAGTGATGGAGAAGTTCTTGCGCCAGTAATTCATTGGACAGACCGACGCGACCCTGATCAAACCCTTAAATTTTATGATCAAGTTGGACGAGAAGAGTTAATTGATAGAAGTGGAACTTTACCCATTCCGGGTTTGTTGCTACCAAATCTATTATGGACTAAGAATAACTCACCAGAAATATGGGCGCGTGTGAGACATATTGTGACGCCAAAAGATTACTTAGCTTACAAATTAACTGGAGATATTGGTACTGATCCGACCGGACCAACCAGAAGTACCATGAATGATTGGCGTAATAACAGTTGGTGCCAGAAAACATGTGACGCAATTGAAGTGCCCATGGAATTTCTTCCTGAGATAAAGTATAAATCTTGGGAACCCCGTGGAGTTCTTGGAAAAGAAGCAACTGCAATTGGATTGCTCCCCGGCACGTTACTTGTCGCTGGAGGTGGTGATGATCCTGCTGCTGCACTTGGTTCTGGCGTTATTCATTCAGGAGATGTAAGTGTTGGTACAGGATCGTCGATGAGCTGGAGAGTTGTCGATAGCCAACCGCATCACGACCCAACTGGACTCATTGGATTAATGCCACACGTAGTACCAGATGCATACCTGCACGAGATGGTTGTAGTTGGCAGTGGAACAACCCTTAGATGGTTCCGCGAAACATTCACGAATAATTCCACGTTTGAAGATTTGATTGCGGACACATCCAAAATTGCCAGAGGAAGCGAAGGCTTACTTTGCTATCCATTTGTGGAAGGAGCCACTGTCCCATTCCAAGACGATGATGCGCGAGCGACATTTTATGGAATATCTGGTCATCACAGTACTTCGCACTTCGTAAAGTCCATGTTAGAAGCTGTGGCATATCAATATCCATCACTCCATGAAGTGATCACGAGCCGTGGACTTTCTGTAGGCACATTGACAATTTCAGATGGTGAAGCGCGAAGCAAGATTTGGAATCAGATGAAAGCCGACGTACTCGGATTACCGATTACACCGGCAGTTCACGTGGAGGCACCTGCGATAGGCGCTGGAATTCTTGCCGGAATTGCAACCAATAAATTCTCAACTTTCGAAGAGGCTGTTGAAATAGTAGTTGAAACAGCGCCTACTATATATCCTGATGCAGATTCCGAAAATGTTTACAAGAAGTTAAGAATTGAGTGGGAGAAAATACGCGATGTTGTATACCCAAGTCTTACAAGTTCAAGTAGCCAATTAAAATAAGAAAAGGAAAATCATGACAACACTTAAAAACTTCATTGACGGCAAATTCGTAGATAATGCCAGCAACCAGACAATGTCTTTTGAAAATCCTGCAATTGGTGAGAAGTATGGAACTGCACCACTTTCTCGAGAAGTAGATGTTGACAATGCATTCAAAGCTGCAAGCCGTGCATTCGATAGCTGGAAGCGAACCAGTCCAGCCGAACGATCCCTGGCCTTATTCAGAATTGCAGAATCAATGGAAGCTCGCGCAGAAGAAATCATTGCGGCCGAAATTCAAAATACAGGTAAACCGCTTTGGTGGATGAGAGATGCCGAATTCCCACAGTGTGTTGACCACACTCGCTTCCATGCAACATTGGCACGTAATCTTCCAGGTTGGTCAACAGGTGAATACCTCACCGGCTATGACTCAACAGTTCGGCGCGAACCAGTTGGAGTTTGTGCACAAGTTGCCCCATGGAACTATCCACTACTTATGGCTGTCTGGAAGTTTGCACCCGCACTCGCAATGGGCAACACAATTGTTTTAAAACCTTCGGACACGACTCCACATACCGCAAGCATTATGGCTGAAATATTTGCAGAGCATTTGCCAGTCGGTGTAGTAAACATAATTTACGGAGATCGCGATACTGGACGTGCAATGGTGGCTCACAAGCGCCCAGATCTTGTGTCCATTACAGGATCGGTTCGAGCAGGAATTGAAATAGCACAAAATGCTGCACCAGACTTAAAGCGCCTGCACTTAGAACTCGGCGGGAAGGCACCAGTAATTGTTTACGACGATTGCAACTTTGAAAAGAGCGTTCAAGGTGTGGCCGAAGCTAATTTGTATAACGCAGGTCAAGACTGTGCTGCTGGCACACGCGTATTAGTACAAGAAGGCATCGCAAAGGAATTTACAGCTGCCCTGGCCAAAAAAGTTGCTGAATACAAGTTTGGAAAACCAGAAAATGACGAAAATTTCTATGGATCTTTAAATAGCCAAAATCAATTAGACCGTGTTCAAGGTTTCATCGACCGACTTCCCGCACATGCGGAAATTCTTACAGGTGGCAAATCCCATCGACTAAATGGCGGATACTACTTTGAACCAACTTTGGTTGCGGGTCTGAAGCAAAATGATGAAATGATTCAAAACGAAGTTTTTGCTTCAGTGCAAACAATCCAGACCTTTAAAGATGAAGCCCAAGCAGTTGAGTTGGCAAACGATGTCGCATATGGTCTTGCCGCTTCAATCTGGTCGGAAAATCACGGTCGAATAATTCGCACTTCACAAGACCTAGATTTTGGACAAGTGTGGGTCAACTGTCATTTGGTTCAAGCAGCTGAAATGCCAAATGGAGGATTTAAGCATTCTGGTCATGGCAATGACTTGTCTTCCGAAGCAATCCAGGGTTACACCCGCATCAAACATGTTATGAGTTTGACAGAGCGATAATATTCGGAGCTCAGTATTTAACCTTTATGAGGTTGAACCAACAAAATGTTGGCGAAAGATGTCACACACTGCAAAACGTGGACGATACCCTAATCCTCCGCCAGAACGTGGGTAACTTTCTAAATTAGTGGAATGGGATTTGAATGCGAGCAATAACTCAACAAGAGTACAGCTTAGACTCCCTGGTTTTATCAGAGATACCAACGCCGAAGATTGGTTCAAAACAAATTTTGGTAAAGGTAGAGGCAGCCAGCATCTATGCCGGAGTTCTGCATCTAATAACAGCAGATATCTCACTTGTTAGATTATTTGCAGGGCTTCGTAAACCACGTATGCGTCCAGGCCAATCATTCGCCGGAACAGTGATTGAGATTGGTAGTGAGGTAAAGGACTTAAAGGTCGGAGATCGAGTCTGCGGAACTGCGCCAGGTGCACTTGCAGAACTGGTAGTTGCCCGCGCAAAGCGTGTAGCCCTCTTGCCCAACGGTGTGGGCTTTGATGAAGCATCGACAATTCCAGTATCAGCCGGCACAGCGCTTCAAGCGGTTCGAAAACACGGCCAAGTTAGTGCTGGACAAAAAGTGTTAATCATCGGTGCCTCTGGCTGCGTTGGCTCATTTGCAGTGCAGATGGCGATAGGCCTTGGCGCGGAGGTAACCGGTGTATGTCGGGGTTCTAAGAAGAGTTACGTAAGAACTTTGGGAGCTCACCAAGTTATTGATTACGAATCAGAATCAATAACTGGTGCCTTTGATTGCATCATCGATGCTTCAAGTTTCCTGTCGATAAAACAATTGCGAAGGTTGTTAAAAGCAGGTGGGAGATTAGTAATCGTTGGGTCAGCGGCAAACCTTGGATCTAGTGGTATCGGGCGGATGATTTCAGTAGCTCTAATCTCGCTGTTTGTTAAAGAGACTTTAAAACCATTTACTCAATCTGAAAATAAGGATGATCTGTCCCTTCTACTTGAAGATTTGGCAAGGAAGCGGATTAATCCTGTGATAGATAAAAAATTCCCATTGGAATTTGCCGCTCAAGCTGTTGAGTATTTTGCATCCGGCAAATCTAGCGGCCACATCGTAGTTTCACCTTCCCTCCAGTAAATTGACTGTTTACAGGTTGGAGTTTGCGCACTACCCTGTCGCTTTATGACCCGACAATCTAAAAGTCGGGGAAGCACCCGAAAAAAGCCGAGTGAAACCCTCACCGCCCACACAGCACGCATAGCAACTTACTTTGATAATTAATTCAGGATGTAAGACCACAAAATCTTATAAGGAAATAACTCCTATTACTCTAGTTAAAGATTATTGAAAAAATGAGGTGAGCCTTTTTAGGCCCACCTCATTTACTCCCTATTTATTCTTACATACCAACTGGATCACTCATCGCAGGAGGCTTCTGACGCAATCCCTTAGTAATTACTACAAGAATTAGGACTCCTATTCCTAGCCAGATTAGCCCAAGTCGTTTTGCATTGTCGTCTAATTGCATAAGAAGATATGCATCAGCGATTGCTCCGAGAATAGGTATAAGTACCCACCCTAAGAAGCTCTTATCTGAGCTTTTATTCTTCAGGTAATAAGCAATGACTGAGATATTTACCAAAGTGAATGCAGTAAATGCGCCAAAGCTAATAAATGAAGTTGAAGTTGCAATATCAGTCTGAAGTGCTAAGAGGCCAACTACTCCTACTGCAATAATTGCAGGAACTGGCGTCTTATATGCATCATTTAATTTTGCAAAGAGGCGCTTAGGAAGAACTCCATCGCGACCCATTGCAAAGATTAAACGGCTGGCACTTGCTTGGGCTGCAAGTCCGCTGGCGAATTGACCTACAACTAAACCAGCAAGAAATACTGAGCTAAAGAAGGCACCGCCAATCATTTTTGCAATTTCAAATGCAGCAGAACCAACTTCTTCAAATTCATTTCCAGGTTTTGCCAAAGTAGTGAAGTAAGCAGTTACTATGAATATTGCACCACCAATTAATGCAACCAGCATGATTGCTCTTGGAATAGTGTTCTTTGGATCTTTTGTCTCCTCGGTCAATGTAGTGATCGCGTCAAATCCGAGGAATGAATAGGCAGAAACAGCAGCTCCCGCTGTTAGAGCGGTCCAGGTAGTTGTGTTGGCATAAAACGGCTCGACTGAGAACAAAGTTCCCAAACCTTCACCACCAGTTACATATGCGATACAAAGTCCGATGAAAATAATCATTACTAAGGCTTGGAATGCCATCAGTGCAAAATTTGCTTTATCTGCAACTTTAAAGCCAATGATATTTAGTGCGGTTGAAAGAGCTATGAATAGAACGATCCAAAGAGCAAATGGAACTGCTGGGAACTGCGCTTGTAGATAAAGACCTCCAAATAGCCAAATAACCATTGGCAAGAATAGATAGTCGAGCAAAATTGCCCAACCAACCAAAAAGCCAAGATGATCATTAATTGATTTGCGAACATAGGTGTATGCAGAGCCGGCAACGGGGAATACCCGAGCGAGCTGCCCGTATGAGAATGCGGTTAAGAGCATTGCAATTAGAGCAATCGAGTATGCACCCGCGCTTGCTCCAAAGGTTAGATCGGCTGTGAGACCAAATATTCCAAGAACAATAATTGGCGTCATATAAGCAAGGCCAAAAAGTACAACTGAGCGCAAGCCCAGCGTACGTTCCAGTGTCGTCATGTTTCTCTCCTTTTCTATCTATTGATTCCCGGACGCCATGTCCGTGGATTTATTCGTCCGCTATAAATGGGAAGATTTATGTCTGGATCATTCGACAGAAATTGATCCCACATTCGATTAACTCCTGCCGTACCATCTCGCCTAATCTGCGCAACGCGATCAAAGTCAATGATGGTGTAAATAATTGAATTGCTATCATCAAGTATTTGCTCAACTACATCACCATCTGGATCTACAACTAAAGACCTACCCATCGCTATGGGGGCTGCTGCATTTACGCTTAAGATATAAACTTGATTTACAATAGCGCTAGCTTGAACTAAAACTAATTCTTGCTTGCGATCTGGAGTTGTTGTTCTAACAAGATTGACTATTAAATCCGCACCCATCCAGGCTAATTGTCGAGTGACTTCTGGAAACCAGATGTCATAACAAATATTTAAACCAACACGACCTAAACCCGGGAGTTCAAATACCGAAAACTCGCTCCCCATGGTGAACGGCTCAGATGGACGCCATGGAAAGATCTTTCTATAAAATGAAACCAATTCTCCAGCAGGATTAAAGACCAAGGCGGTGTTGTAGACCCCATTATTGGGTGCGGGTTCCACGATGCTTCCTGGAATTAACCAGATACCAAATCGCTTGGCTATTTCACTTAGTTCTCCTACGAATTTGCTATCAAGTGATTGTGCAATGTCCTGCAACGCATCAGCACTCATATCCGAACCAAATAAATGAAGTTCAGGATGAACCACCATTTGAATTCCAGAAGAGGGGCTGAGAACATTTTCTATTTCTTGGGCATATTCGGTCAAGTTATCTGTAAATTTGCGCTGTGTAACCTGCGCTAACGCAACTGATATCTTCTTTGACATCGCTTGCCCCTCCGAGGACTAAAGGCTAACTCACTATTTGAGATTAAGTTAGTAATCCATTGCGAAAGTTGTTACTTTTTTGGGGGCAAAAATGAGGGCAATTGCATTTTTTGTGCGTGGCCTCACGCACAACAGCGTCGTCTCTGGCTTATAGGGCGACTCTTCTTTTCCTTCCCTGAAAATGACTTTATTTTCAAACTCTTTGGCAGAATAGGAATATGTCTTATGTTGTTATCTTCCGCTCTACTCGCAAGTTAGACGACGGAGTGTTGTATTCGCAGTGGTCTGAAAAAATGGAATATCTTGTCAAGACAATCGATGGGTATGAACATCATTTCGCTTTTCGGGATGAAACAAGTCGTGAAGGCGTGACTGTCTCCTATTTCACTTCTCTAGAGGCAATTTCTCAGTGGAAGAACTTAGACGAGCACAAATTAGCCCAACAAATGGGTCGAGATTCATTTTACGAGGAGTACTCGATTCAAGTCTGCGAAGTGCTTCGTGATTATGGCTTTGAAGCACAGTAGCTTGATTCGTGGCTTAATGCGCGGTTCTACTTTGCATTAAAGTTACTACGAGTAACTTCATTGATATGGCACAATTCAGCAACGATGACTTGGTAGTAATTGGGACTTGGTTAATAACCAAGTCCCTTTTGCTTTCCAGCAGGGGAACTAATTTTGTGTAATACTTTGACCACGACGGTTTGGTAGTAATCGGGACTTGGTGAATTCCAAGTCCCTTTTGCTTTTCTTTTTTTGATTTTATCCACAGATACCAAGACCGAATATTTTCGATTGTTTGCAAAGCCGTAACTTCGCTCCCGTGTTGGGGGCGTGTTGTAATTGGCAGCCTGTTGGTTTACCAAACCGTCGGAGCGGGTTCAAAGCCCGTCGTCTCCACCACAGTCTTAGTGAGTGCAATTCGATCTATTGGTAGTGATCAAAAGAATTGCAGTAGCTTTGCATGAGAGGGCCTCGAGAAATCGAGGCTCTTTCTAATTTTCTCTGCGGCTTATTGGGCATTTTTTTGGCATCGGCTGAGCGTAATTGTGTATCTTTAATCACAACTCATTATCGAATCTTTCACAAAAGGTCACACAAAAAGACTCAACTGGTAAAGTTTTTCCATGCACATGCCAAGCCATGAAGTAATTACTGGCGAAGACTAAGTAGAGTCGGACCATTAATAACATGAAGAGAGTGCTGTCCCTAATTCTAGTTGCCGTTTTCATGGTGCAATCTGTTCAAGCGCAGGCTGCACCGTCAGTGGCTTCTGTGCAGCGTGATATTGACCGTCTCCGAACTTTGGCTGCCGAAAAATACGAAGCAGCAAATGAAGCGAAGATAAGAATTAAATCACTTCAAAAGGAGACAGGAGCACTCCAGCAACGTGAGGTGCTCATTCAAGAGGAGTTAAGTGTATTAAGTAGAACCTTGGCAAAGATTGCAATTTCTGAGTTTCAAGGTAGTGGCTTCGGGGGCACATTTGAACTGCTGTTTTCATCTGACCCAACGAAGTATCTTTCGGATGCCTCGGTGTTAAGTAGTTTAAGTAAAGGATATTCAAAACAGTTACGGGAATTTACAGCAACAAAACAGAGAGTCCAAGCCACACAATTGGTAATTGCTGATCGGACTTCGCTGTTAGTTGCTGAAGAGAAACGGCTAAATCGCCAGGTAGTGGAAGCAAAAAGCGCTTTAAGTAGCGCAGAAAAACTCCTTAAATCACTGGCAAAGGCAGATAGAGAACGTCTCCTTCGAGAAGAAGCAGCTCGAGAAAATAAAATACAAAGTGATTCGAAAGGATATGCCGCCTCTTATAAAGGTGATAATACCCGTGGATCAATTGCACTTAAGTTTGCGCTTCAACAGATAGGTGACATCTATGTTTGGGCAGCAGCTGGCCCGACACGATGGGATTGCTCTGGATTAACAATGAGGGCGTTTCAAAAAGCCGGTGTATCTCTGCCTCACTCTTCCCGTGTACAAGTAAAATATGGAAAGTCGATTTCTTATGCAAATGTGAAGCCAGGTGACTTACTATTCTTTGGAAAGCCAATTAGCCATGTCTCTATTTATATGGGCGGCGGAAAAATGGTGCAAGCCCCAAGGCCTGGGAAAAGAGTTGAAGTTGTTGCATTGACAAGAATGTTTGGAAAAAAGCCTTTTGTTGGAGCTAGAAGGCTATGAATTTACTACGAAAGAAATTTCTGATTCCTGTAGTTGCTACCCTCTTTGCCCTCTTGGTACCAATGACCTCTAGCAGTGCCACATCGCATAAGCCAACTCTTGCCCAAATTGAGGCTGCGAAAAAAGCTGAATTAGCGAAGAAAAAAATCGCTGATGAAGCTTTAAAAAAGTTGGCACGCGCAAGAGGAAATCTAAAACAACTGACCATTATTGCCGATCAAGCTCAGAGAAAATACATGGCGGCAAAGGCTGACCTATTGGTGGCGACTCGGGAGTTAAATTCTGCGAATGAATCCTATTTATTGGCGGCAGCAGAAGTTTCTGCAACTCATCGCGAAATTGGTAAGTTGGCGGTCCACGCATATATGAATGGGGGTGGACTTTCAGATATAGAATCTATTTTGAGTTCCAATGGCCCCCAGGAAGCCATGGATAATTTATCTATTTTAGAAAATTTAGGCTCTGGGAACAGAACTTCCCTTAAAAGGTTTAAAGCCGCTGAAGATATTGCTCAGCGAGCCAAAGCTGTTGCTGAAGTAGCTAAGCAAAAGCAGGCAGAAGTTACTGCTCGTGTGGCAGCAGCCAAAAAAGAGGCCGAGGATGCCCAAACCGAACAACAAAAAGAAGTTAATAAACTTCAAGCAGTGCAAGACAAATTACAACGAGATCTTGCATCAGCAAAGAAAGTACGTATAACACTTGAGCAAAAACGCCAACTGGCAATCCTGGAAGAAACGCGCGCAAACGAAGCGACTAAGGTAACTGGGCAATCAAAAATTTGGCGGACCGGTGGACCAACTGGGGCGAAGAGTTCCCGAACATCAGAAGCTCAACGCCTTAAGGCTGTTGAGTTTGCTAAGCGACAAGTACTTGCAAAGAAACCATATGTGTGGGGCGATGAAGGACCAAACGCTTTTGATTGTTCTGGCCTAGTTTATGCAGCCTATAAATATGCAGGATTAGGTTGGCCGATTTGGGATCGTCTTAACTCTGGCCTTTACTACACATACACAAAACAGATTCCATTGGCCGAAATGCAGCCAGGAGATCTGCTCTTCTACTCATACAAAGGAACTATCAGCACAATTCACCATATGAGTATTTATGCCGGCAATGGAATGATGTGGGAGGCCCGATCAACGAAAACTGGGCTTCGTTTTTCAGATATTTACAGTGTCGACGGCCTAATGCCATATGCGGGCAGAGTTTAGAAGAATATTTTTACTACAGAGAATAAGGAAGAAATGAAAAAGTCAGAGGCTAAGGGTTTGAAAGTCGGTTTTTTTGTCTTCGCGATTGTTGCGCTGATGATGGTTGGAAATAGAGCAACTGCGGTAACCCTCGATTCTGTTCCACATATACATCATGTAAAAGTGGTTGAAAACAAGCTGTTTGTTTTGACTCATGAAGGCCTCTATGAGCTAGTTGGAAAGAATAATATGAAGTTAGTTGGAAAAGAAAAGATTGACGTGATGGGGTTTACAACCCTAGGTAAAGCATTGCTTGCAAGCGGACACCCTGCCGAAGGTTCCAAAATGCCAAATCCAATTGGCCTGGTTAAATCTATTGATGGTGGTTTAACTTGGAAAGCAATCTCTTTAGTCGGGGAAGTTGATTTTCACTTCTTAGAAGGTGCCGGAAGTGATCTATACGGCTCAGACTCACAGAGTGGAAATTTAATGCACTCGCCAGATTCTGGAAAGACCTGGCAATATTTAGGAACAAACACCTTCACGGATATTGCAGTTTCACCCAAGATGCCAGGTATGGCTATAGCAATTAAGAATTCAGAGTTGCTGCTTACCAAGAATGCCTTCAAAGCGACAACCAAAATTAAAAATACCCTCAAAATTACTCAAATTGAATGGCGTAAATCGGGACTCTATGCGGCGAGTGGCAAGACACTCTTCAAGTCAACAAATTCCGGTAAAACCTGGACAAAGCTCAATACCTTTAAAGGAGCGCTGGGAATTCTCAGCGCAAGTGATCAGTTGATGTTGGTGACAGTGGGACCAGATATCTACACTTCCACTAATTCTGGAGAGAGTTTCAAAAAGATTTCTTAATCCGGATTGTGGGGCGATTCTTCTTTTATCTTTACTGTGCCCACTAAACTCAGGCATGACTATTTCAATGGACCGCATGCTGGCTCACATGGCATGGGCAAATCAAAAAACTATTACCCATCTTCAAACACTTCCTCAAGAGTCGCTAGGCGCATTTGCGACCAATCCCGAATGGCATGTTGCAGAGATTATTCATCACATAGTAGATTCAGCTGATCACTATGCCTTTCGTATTAGTGGGATACCAGCTCTTACTAAACTAGGAGATCCCTGTATTGAAGATGTATTGGTAATTGCAGACTTTGCCCGAGTTAAAGAGCAAGCGGCGATTGTGGACAAAGCACTCCTTGAGTGCGTGAAGTTAGATGACATTCAGATTGAGTTTAAGAACTACTCGGACAATATGGTCAAGAGATGGCGTTCAACCATCCTTTCACAAGCAATACATCACGCCACAGAGCATCGGGCTCAGTTGGCTTCTGCCTTAGAGGCAAAAGGCTTTAAGCCAATGGATCTTGATGAGTTAGATCTGTGGGCTTTTGAGATTGAGACAGAGTCCAAGTAAGTTCTTAACTCAAAGTTTTATTGCTTTACGTGAGGTATTCTCATTCCTATGGCCTGGTTCTTACTTTCAATAGCAATTGTTGCTGAAATTGCAGGAACGCTATTCCTCAAAGCTAGCGATGGACTGAGCAAGCTATGGCCCTCACTTGGAGTTGCCGTTGGTTATGTAATTGCCTTCTCACTCATGGCAATCTCACTTAAAAAGCTTGAAGTGGGTATTACCTATGCCGTGTGGTCTGGTGTGGGAATCATGGGAGCTGCCATTGGCGGCGTTATCTTCTTTGATCAGCAGCTCTCTAGGTTAAACATTATTGGCATGGCAATCATCATTACTGGTGTGGTGGTCATGAATCTGGGCGGAACAGCTCACTAAAGAAAAAGTATTACAGATATAAAAAACGATTCAAGATAGGCTTAAGTAATGTCGATGCCTGTTATGACCAATCGTGAAGCGATTAGAGTCGGGCTACCTATCTTCATCACGGCAATTAACATGCGGGCCGGGTTAACAATTATGAGCCCGCTCTATCCCATCCTTAAAGAGCAGTATCAACTGAGCTCTTTTCAGCTTTCTTTTCTAACGTCACTCTCTGTGCTCTGCTTTGCAGGAAGTGCTCTCTTAATGCCACTGGTAGGAAAAATTGGTGGAACTAATAAGGTCATTGCTTGGACATTAACGGTTCTATCAGCAGCAATCTTCCTTCGCACCGTTGGCAATGTTCCTATGCTCTTTATTTCATCCATCACAGTTGGTGTTGCTATTGCAGTACTTAACTTTTCTTTGCCAGTGTGGGTGAAGGAGAACGCTCCGAATCATTCAGGGCTCTTAACTGGTATCTATATAACAATCATGGGCACCTTTGCCGCCCTCTCTGTGGCAGTTGCTGTGCCATTAGCCGAGGCAAGTGCATGGGGCTGGCGCTTATCGATGATTCCTTGGTTAGTTATCGGCGTGATTTCATCTGCTTGGTGGTTACTGCGGATTTCAAAATCTCGTGAATCAGGGCATATGGAGGTAAGTTCAAAGTTTCACAGAGCTCTTTTTAAAAAACCAGGTGCATGGAGCATTGCAATCTTCTTTGGTCTGCAATCCATGCTCTTCTATGGCACAGCAACGTGGCTACCAACTATCTTGGTTTCTAAGGGCTACACCCTTAGTCATGCCGGATTAGTTGTCTCTATTACTGGTTTTCTCGGCTCTGCCATAGGTATTGCAGCTCCGCACTATGCATCCAAGTTGAAGAATATGCGCGTGTTCTTATTCTTAATGGGCTTAATGGTCACAGCTAGCTTTGCTGCGCTAATTTTTGATACTGGTTGGCGATTAATCATCTGGCTACTTATTTCAAATATTGGGCTCTCTGTTACTTTCCCTCTTTCACTACTTCTCACAGTCACACGCAGTATTGATGCAGGTCAGACCCGTTCTCTTTCAATCATGGCTCAATCCATTGGTTATCTCATGGCTGCCTCTGCACCTGGAATCGTTGGAGCAATCTTTGATTCAACCTTGAGTTGGGGTATTGCTTTGCTCGTGCCAGTTGTACTTGGAATAGCCCTTGCTGTGGTCGGCTACTTTGCAGGAAAAGCCGAAAAGATAGAGATTTAAGCCAGATAGAAAGCTTGGCCAGTTACCATTGAGCATTAACAGCGGGATGAAAAGGTGTTCACTTTGTTTGAATCAATAGTTCTGGGGATTGTGCAGGGTCTTACAGAGTTCCTACCTATTTCATCAAGTGCACACCAGCGCATTGCAGGCGAGTTCTTTGGCAATGCCCAAGATCCAGGTGCCCGCTTTACGGCCATTACCCAGATTGGCACAGAGCTAGCTGTTCTGATCTTTTTTAGAAATGACATTAAGAACATTGTTCTGGCCTGGTTTAATCAAGCTATTTTGCGCAAAGAGCTACCTACAGATCAAAAGCCACTTGCTCGAATGGGTTGGTTAATCATTCTTGGAAGTCTTCCAATTGCTGTTCTGGGTTATTTTGGCAGAGACATCATTACTAATGATTTCCGCTCCCTTTGGCTGATAGCTTCATCTTTGATTATCTTTGGTGTGATTCTCGGGTTAGCCGATCACTACGGCAAGAAAGAGAAGGGCTTGAGTGAACTCAATGTTAAGCACGGAATTCTTTATGGATTAGCCCAATCACTTGCATTGATTCCAGGTGTTTCTCGCTCTGGTGCAACTATTGCAATGGGCCGCTACCTTGGTTACACCCGCGAAGCAGCGCTGCGCTATTCATTCCTCTTAGCTCTGCCAGCAGTCTTTGGAAGTGGTTTCTACCAACTCAAAGATGCTTTTGGTTCTAACGCTGTGGCAAATGTTTACACCCTGCCACAGACTTTTATTGCAACAGCAATTGCCTTTGTTGTTGGCTACGCCGTCATCGCCTGGTTACTTAAGTTTGTAACAACTAGATCCTTCATGCCATTTATCATCTACAGAATTGGCCTTGGAGCAACTGTGTTAGTCCTACTAAGCGCAGGCGTCATTAATCCATAAAATGCATTATTTGCTTCACGATTACCTGTGAGATATTATCTTGTAATGAGCGATTTAGAGAAGACGCGGATTGCAGTACTTTTCGGCGGAGCAAATAGCGATAACTTTCGATCATGCCAGCAGATAAAAGATGTCGTTCCAGCACTCCTGAGTCGTGAGTTTGAGGTTGAAATATTTGGCGTCACACTTGAGGGAATGTGGGTTTCTTTCACTGATGTGCAGGCACTCCTTGCTGCAACGAAAGTTGCTGGATTTGAACTTTCAAATGAAAGCGCTGATAAAATCTCTGGTAGCACCATTTCTAATTTCCCCACCCAAGAGTTCATCTCATTCGATGCGGTTTATCCATTGATTATTGGTTTTCCAGGTGCCGATGGTTCGATAGCTGGTCTTTTTGAAGCTTTGGGAGTGAGAGTCATAGGTTCAGACTCACTGGGATCAGCGATAGCTTCCGATAAATCGACCACCAAACTTCTACTTGAAGCTGTTGAAATTGCAACGCCAAAGCATGTAGTTATCCCAGATAAAGCTTGGCGCCGAGACGCACTCTCCAACGTTGCCCGTGCTGCTTCACTGAAGTTACCAATAGTTGTAAAGCCTTGTCGTGGCACCAATGGTGTTGGAATAACTTTAGTTAAGTTTCCATTAGGGATGAAGGATGCTGTATCAATCGCCCGTCGCTTTGATGGTCGTTTTATGGCCGAGGAGTACTACACGAATGTACGTCATTTGGAGTGCGCAGTTATGGGCGATTCTGAAAATCGTAATTATATTAGTAGCATTTTAGAGACCGTAACCCACGAAGGTGAACTTTTCAATTACATCACACGAACTGACCCAACCAAATACAGCCAAAAAATTGTAAATGATTTATCCGACGATTTTGTTGAACTAATCAAAGAGACGGCAGAGAAAGTCTTTGAAGCCCTTAAAATCTCCGGATACCTTCAAGTGGAGTTCCTACTCACTGAAGAAGGCCAAGTTATGGTTCTCGATGTCAATGCTCACCCTTATCTGGGAAGAGATGGTTCATTTGCTAAGGTCTGGCTAGCGGCCGGTCTTGAATATGAAGATGTGCTTTATGCCGCAGTAATGGAGGCAGTACGCCGACCAGTGGGAATGATTTAAGCCAACTCCTACATCTTCTCTTTAAAGGCCTCGTACCCACTTAGGAAAACCTGCTTATATCCTTCAGCACTCCAAGCACTGCGCCCGACAAATAGGCCATCACAGGCCTTTAAGGCGCCATAGAGGGCGGCATTGTGCACATCGACAGAGCCGCCATAGAGCAGTGGAGTTTTTGCCGAAGTTAGCTCTGACAACTCCTCCTTAATAATTGTTAAAACCCTATTAACGTACTGTGGATCAGCTGGTACCCCACCTACTCCTATTGAAAAGACAGGCTCATAGGCGACGATCAAATCTA
>Ga0209230_10000192_pt1 | contig 22683 bp, 18 predicted proteins | sample LakOntMetagenome_FD_187467 | JGI IMG/M metagenome (GOLD analysis project Ga0209230, IMG submission 187467) | Freshwater and sediment microbial communities from Lake Ontario - Sta 18 epilimnion Metagenome (SPAdes) (version 2) | ecosystem: Environmental > Aquatic > Freshwater > Lentic | place... | reverse complement strand
AAGGACATGTATTTGTGTTACCGGTCTAGTAATCCAACAAATATTAGCGATGTTATAGGCCAACATTCGGACGAGCACCCGTACGAGTATATAGCGTATGAAATAGCAAAGCTCTATACGCCTTAAACTCACTAACGGATAGATACTATGGGTGACACTATGAATGGCGGTGGATGGGACAATATTTTCTTAAAATCCACCGACGGAGCAATTTCAATCATATCAACGTACTCGGCATTACAATGTCGTGCCATTAATACACCACTTTGATTCCTATCTTCGACGGGCAATGCGAGCTCCACATCTATTTTTTCTTTGATCTTTTTGAATGTTGTGGCGGCCAAAAGACTTCCGCTCATGATTTGTCCAATTTGAAGATACGCCTCAATCGAACTTATGATCGAGATCAAGATGGATGTACATCCAACTCCTATTGAAATGAGCTTTGTTTGAAGCTCCGAGAACTGCGAAGACCCAAATGAAAGCATTCCTACGAAGCTTCCGGTAACAATGACAGGAATTTTGAACTTCACTTCCTTTTGTTTGTAGTCATTATAGATCTCATTATAATGAATTGAAAGAACCTCGCAATGCTTCGCTAAGCTCTGTAAATATTCCTCTTCTTCTGCGTGCCACACCCGGAGTTTGCGTGGTCTGTCCATTATTGATGGCAAAGAAAGAGTTTTCATACTTCCGTTAGGACAGCAAACGAGCCATCGAGACAGTAGAGCTCGGCTTCCGGGTCATCCGTGCTGATTCCGTGGAAAACACTGATGTTGACGGCTCCTGTCACCCTAAATTTGACATTTATTTTGATATGTGTTGCTTTGGTATCAACAACGAGGTTGATGTCGCTCCCCCACACTACACTCGTTGCGTCTGCTATGGGACCACTCGCGCTCGAACTCGACGTAATTTTAGTATCGTAGACGTTGGATGTACGATCCACTGCAACATAGTACTTACAGAGCACAGGGATTTTGTACTTGTATACGGTTTTTGCTTGAATGGCTATGTTGAGCTCGTACTTTTTATGTGACAACGTTTGGAATTTAAATAGTGGCTCGCGCGCCTTACGGTCACGCGTCTTGATCAGATTCGTCGAAGGAGCTTGCATGAATTGGGATCGGCTTGACACAGTTCTTTTGCCATTATCAAATTGTTCAATGGCTTGCTCTGGCTTCATTTTATCGGTATCGTATGCCTCCATGAGCGCAGATAGGTCTACTTCTTCAATGCCACCATATGCGCTCCATACAAATGTCTTCATAATGACAGTTCTCTTACACATTCTTCACATTTTCCTTTTGACAGTGGCTTAAAACTTAGCTTTTTCGGAGAATAGAATAGGATGTCCAAGAGAAAAGATACCATCGACCTCATTCTAGACCAAGTGGGGAGTGGAACGCGAGATGAAGCCATATTAGCTCTTCAGGTGTGTAAGGGTAATGTAACAGATGCCATTTGTAGACTTTTAAACATTCAAAAGGAGGAGCCAAAACCCAAGACGGAATGGGAGGAGCGTCGTGAAATAGTGGCTGCATATGAGCTTGAAATGCACCGCGCTACTTCCCATATCAAGCCCACCATTCAGCCGGATGGTACGATAATTCGCACACTTCCTACCCCGGCGGCTGCACCCAAAAGTACTTAAACGGCGGTTCAATCTGATTTATGTATAACACCACCAATGGACGCAACCTTTTCATCTTCACCCTTACAATCCCCAACGATGTCACCTTCTCCATCGCTCTCGTCAATGCCCTCCACAACGAATTCCCCATACTTGCTCGAAATTAAGACCGTGCAATCGTCTACATTCAAGCAGGTCGTTGATGCGCTAAAAGAAATCCTCATGGATGTCAACCTAGAGTTTGACGAAACAGGTATGAAGATCGTGGCTCTTGACAACACCCGTGTGGTATTGGTGCATCTAAAGCTAGATGCGGACAAGTTTGAGAATTACTTTTGCGAGAAGAAGCTTTATGTTGGTATTAACATATTGAAATTACATGTTCTCATAAAAACAATTGGAAATAAGGACGTATTGACCCTTTTTGTGGAGCGCAATGACCCGAACCGCCTCGGAATTCGTATTGAGAACCCCGAGAAGAACGTCCGGACTAACTACAAGTTGAGCATGCTCGACATCAACGTTGTTAACATTAAGATCCCCCCTCCGGAATTCCAGACCATCATCACGATGCCGTCCGTGGATTTTCAGAAAATCATCCGGGACATGCACAACCTCGCAGATTTCATCGAGATCCGCAACGTCGAAAACCAGTTGTGCTTCAACTGTAAGGGTGAGTTTTGCATTCAAGAGACCATCCTCGGTATTGAGAACAACCAAAACTTGAGCATTGTAAAGAAGTCAGCTAAACCACACGAGATAATTCAAGGTGTGTTCAACTTGAAGTACCTCGTCATGTTCACAAAGTGCACTAACCTACACAATGTCGTTGAAATATACCTCAACAACAACTTCCCGCTCATACTAAGATATCAAGTCGCCTCATTAGGCGAGATCAAGTTGTGCCTTGCTCAGCAAGACAGTTAAAGTCCTTGTTATCTGAGTATGGACGAAACATTATTTTTGTATATGGTGGCGCATTGAAATTGTATTGTGCCGGATCATTATAGTCTTGTTGAGATACCCAAAGACGTAGGATACAGAAGCTTCGCTTTGGCGAAATTGACATTCCGCAAATCTTATCCCACTTGTGACGATGCGACTCACTTGTCATGGTTTCACCCAAAACTTTAGAACCAAGTTCAAACCAATAGCTCGATACCTCATGCTTCATAATTTTAAAAGAGAAGCACCCTCCGTAGCGGTTGTTCTCGTCTTCCCATTGGGGGCGAATGTGTTCCCGCATTATGAAGAACATGCCTTTCGACCAACCGTCTTGAAGGAGTTGATGAACATTCACAAAATCCTCGGATGTACTCATCGTACATATTGCGTGATAGCTGTCATCTCCCCAGTCATCGTTGTCAGGATCATGGAAATAGAGACACCACGTATCATTAAGAAAGGTATCGTCCATTAGTGTTTTTGAACACTACTTTCTTAAGCTACTTTTCTTTTTCAAAAAATGACATAAAGCAACACACCAATCTCATTAGAAGCAAATGATTATGCTACCTTCTTATCGGTTTTCAAAGATCCATCCAAAAGCCCAAACTCCGACTAGGGGCTCAGAAGGCGCAGCTGGATACGATTTGGCAGCGTGTGAATGGAAACTTGTACCTTCAGGGTCATGGATGGCCGTTGACACCGGAATCGTTCTCGAGTTTCCCAATACCGTTTACGCGCGCGTCGCTCCTCGTTCGGGCTTGGCATACAAAAAAGGAATTCAAGTGGGTGCGGGTGTTGTTGATTCCGACTATCGGGATTCCATTAAGGTGATTCTTTTCAACCACGGCCCGGAAAACTTTGAGATTCAAGTTGGCGATCGGATTGGTCAAGTAATCTTTGAGAAAATCGAACTTCCAATCCTTGAGGAGGTTGACTTTCTGGAACTTACGAACACTAAGAGGAACACGGGGGGATTTGGGAGCACGGGGGCGTAGCCATTGGGGTGTCTAGTCATGGAGGGGATTGTCTGAAATCGTTATGCCACAGTAGGGCTGCGGCGACTTTTTGTAGTCCCGGTCTTGGTAAATGCCAATGTTAATTGCTTCACCTAGTATCCACTTAAAGTTGGTCCAAAACTCATCAGTGTGTCCAACGGATTCTGTGGCAATGTGCGCGAGTTCATGAAGGGCTACAAACGTCATGGTATTCAAGTCAACTAACTCTTTCTTCTCGTCCCTTGAACGTAGGCAAAAGACAATCTTCTCGCCCTTGTTGATGGCATAGCTCGTGTACTTGGCATCATCGTTTCCTTCACTTATTTCATTTGGACGAAAGTTCTTTATAATTTTTTCAACTCGTTCATCGGAAGGCTCCGTTTTAGCATAGTGATCGACGAGGGTCTCTAACCGTTTACGAATGTTGGCCATGAGATCCGCAGCATCTTGCTTGTCAGGCATGGTTTGTACGAGGTAGGGTCGCCCATCAACCGTTGATGTGACCCATTCAACCTCTTTATTCCAGTATGTATCATAAATTAGGTAACACAGGACAAGCAACAACACCACAAATGTGGTCGTACCATATGATGACATCACCACCCTCTACTTGTCTGAAAAGAAACAAAAAATGATAGACATTAAACTTGAAAAAGCAATAACAAGAGCCGGACAGCTGGCACTTAAATGTCTAGCTGATAGAGATAAGTAGTACAAAGCGCGACTCCTATTTCAAGCCGTCTTTCCCGATCCGTTTTGCCATGGAGCTTGAGCTTCCTCGCCCGATCCTTGAGTCATCGTGGGATGGCGATAAGAACCTTGAGTTTCAAGTCATCGATTGGTTTGTTCAAGAAGATGATCGTGTTCCTAAAATGAAAGAGTACAAAGACCGGTATGGTGTTGATTACCCGGACGAGCCTCCCTCTTACGAGGTCCTTATGTTTGGGGCTACGAACGAAGGGCATTCCGTGTGTGTGGCCGTTGAAAAGTTCGAGCCAAGCTTCTATGTCCGACTCCCTGAGAAGGATTGGGAGGGAAAGTCCGATAGTCACATTCACAAAAAGATACTAGAGCACAAGGAGCACTTGATGAATGGGAAATACATGAGTACTTTCAAAGGCGTGTCCTCTCGCAGAGATGTGATTCCTCGCAAGCTAAAGAGCCATCTCGTGTATGTCAAAAAAATCATGCGAAAGGACTTTTGGGGATTCAACAACGGCGAGGAATTCCCTTTCGTAAAAATCAAAGTAAAATCCCTTGCACTGTTCAACTGCCTGAAATGGTACTACATGCGCGAGCTTGTAAAGCAAGGCTACAAGTTGTACGAAAGCAACATTAACCCTTTGCTTCGATTCATGCACGAGAGAAAGGTGAACCCTTGTGGGTGGGTTCGATTGAACGCGGGAACATACACGGTAATTGAAGAAGATGGTGATGAGATGCCCATGTCAAGGTGCCAGATCAATGCCAAGGTGGAGTTCACGGATGTGCATATGATGAAGCGGGATCAAATTGCCCCACTTCTGATCGCATCCTTTGATATTGAATGTACTAGTAGCCATGGCGACTTTCCTGTCCCGAAGAAAAAATACTTGAAGCTCGCACAAGACATGGTGGCCTTCACTAAGGTGAATGGTGTGCCAACGGACGAGGCGATCTATAGCATGATCATGGATGCATTTCATGAAACAAAAGAGTATGGAACTCCAACAGTCACGGTTCATCAAGTGTTTACAAAGAAACTCCAAAACCCGGGACGGCTTCATGTTCTTGTAGAGGCCATCGTACCAAAACTCACATTATGGCTTCGCAAGGTGCCGAATGAGGTAGATGATCCCATCGACGAGGAAAAGATTGATGCGGATGCCGAAGACGACGGTGAAGCAGGGGCGAAGCCGGCTGTGAAGTCGCTCGTGGAACTCGAGATCAAAGCCATCATGGACAAGGGCCTTCCTGAGCTCAAGGGCGATCCCCTGATCCAAATTGGTACCACGGTGCATCGGTACGGATCCGACGAAATCATCTACAAGCACATTGTTACATTGAACTCGTGCGATCCCATAGATGGTGTAATTGTTGAGAGCTATGAAACAGAAGAAGATGTGATCTTGGCATGGAAGGACTTCATCGCCCGCCTTGAGCCGGATATCTTGATTGGGTACAACATCTTTGGGTTTGATATGGACTACATTTGGAAACGGGCCGAGGAAGTTGATTGTGTAGACGATCTATCCATCGGTCTTGGTCGGCTCTGTACCCGGCGAACTTGGCTCGCGGAGCAACAGCTTGCATCATCAGCCCTCGGGATGAATGTGATGAGGTTCATTGATCTTGATGGCTTGGTGAGCATCGACATGTACAAAGTACTTCAACGCGACCAAAAGCTTGATTCGTACAAGCTTGATGCGGTGGCAGAGCTGTTCCTTGGGGACCGGAAGAACGACCTCAAGCCCAATGAGATCTTCGAGAAGTTCAAAGGAACTAGTGCGGACCGATGCGAGATTGCCAAGTACTGTATTCAGGATTGTGCGCTTGTTAACCGCCTTTTCCACAAGCTCAAGGTGTTGGAGAACAATGTTGGCATGGGCAATGTGTGCTCCGTGCCCCTGAGCTATCTGTTCATGCGTGGTCAAGGAGTCAAGATCTTCTCACTTGTGGCAAAGTTTTGCCGGTCGTTGCGGATGCTCATTCCCGTATTGCGGTCGTTTAATGAAGAGACAATAGACAACGAAGTTGGTTATGAGGGGGCGATTGTGCTACCTCCAAAGGTTGGTATCTACCTCGAAGACCCAATCACAGTGTTTGATTTCGCATCTCTTTACCCATCTTCGATGATTGAGCGCGATCTGTCCCACGATCGAATCCTGCTGAATCCCGAAAAGTACGGAAATCTCGCAGACTCAGGGGTCACCTATGTGACGGTAACATATGATGAATACACTGGGATTGGTGACAAGAAGGTCGTATCAGGTAAAAAAGAAGTCGTGTTTGCTCAGCTTCCAAACAACAAAAAGGGTGTGATTCCTTCCATTCTGATGGAGCTCCTAAAGCAACGCAAGAATACTCGTAAGAAGATTGATTATGAAACGCTTACGACGAAAGAGGGCTCGCAACACACAGGCCTCATTTCGTTTGGGCCCAATGGGTACATTGTCTCCGATATTGAGACAGGCAAGGAAACAACGGTGTCCGAAGATGACCTTGATGTCCGTTCGCCATCTTACAATCCCTTCGAAGTTGCTGTTCTTGATGCTTTGCAAGTTGCCTATAAAGTGACAGCCAACTCGCTTTACGGGCAGATTGGGAGCCGTACTAGCCCAATTTACCTAAAAGAGATTGCAGCATGTACAACGGCCACCGGACGAGAGCGAATAATGCAAGCCAAAGCATTCATGGAGGACAACTACCAAGCAGAGGTCATATATGGCGATACGGACTCTATTTTCTGTAAGTTCCCTTGTAAGGATGAGCATGGCTTCATTGTGAAGGGCAAAGAAGCGCTACCTTACGCGATCAAAGCAGGACAGATTGGTTCGAAAGCCATCAAACCCTTCTTACCCGCGCCCCAATGCTTGGAATACGAAAAGACTTTGTTCCCCTTTATCATATTTTCCAAGAAGCGGTATGTTGGAAATTTGTACGAGGACGACGCGACAAAGAAGCCAAAACAAAAGTCTATGGGAATCGTCTTGAAAAGGCGCGACAATGCACCCATTGTTAAAAAGATTTATGGTGGATTGATTGACTGCTTGCTGAACCAATATAGTTTGAGTGCCTCAGTTGAATTTTTGAAGAAATATCTCACGGACATCGTGTCCGGAAGTATCCCTCTTGAGGATCTCATCATCACAAAGACACTTGGAGGGCATTACAAGGATCCCTTGAAGATTGCTCACCGGGTGTTGGCGGACCGCATGGCCCTTCGTGATCCGGGAAACAAGCCACAAGTGAACGATCGAATTCCCTATATCTACTTTGTCCCTTCCACGGGAACAGAGATTCAGCTACAAGGTGATCGCATCGAACACCCGGACTTCATTCGGGAAAAGAACCTCGTACCAGACTACCGCTTTTACATAACTAATCAAATCATGAAACCTGTTTGCCAGATCTATGGACTTTGTGTGGAGCATCTTCCTGGCTACGACTCGGTCCAAGAATACTGGGATCAAGTGGAAGAGCTCTTGAAGAAGAAGGCGACATACCAAACTGATGAAAAGAAGCGCAAGGACAAGATCTCAAACTTGCGTATTGAGATGGCAGAGGAGATTCTATTTGGAGATGCATTGGAAAAGCTACCCAACATCGTGATAAAAAAGAAGCCAACCGGGAAAGGAGCTGGAAAGGGGCGGACTACGAGCACGGGGCTTGGGAAAGGCAAGCAAGGGATCGGGAGCGCGAGCAGTTTCTTTAATCCTTCACTCACAATTCGCTTGATCGGAAAAGAGAACAAGGAAAAGAAAACATACGAAGGAGGCGCAACAATACACACCATGACAGACGACCAAAAACTTTGGGCGAATGAGAAAATTGTGAAAAAGGGAAAGAAAAAGGGGGACATGGGTTCAATAATCGTGTTCCTCGTGACTCTTTGCGAAGAAGCCATTAGCCAAATCGCAAAGAACCCAGAATGGTTGGCCATGGTTAGAGAGACGGGAATTATTATTACGACAAATGTAAATGCTTTCCGACTCAATCTAATAAAGAGCTTGAAGCAATACGAGAATCATGCGGAGGATCTTGAGAAAGCAATTGAAAGTACAAACATGGAGCAATTCAAAGACCTCCAAGAGCTTCACAAGTATCACAACATTGCAGGTGCTCTAGTTGGGGTTGTTTACAAGATCACAACAACCACTACCCCCGTAGCCGGCAATGAGGAGTGAAGCAACTTGCCCCTCACCCATAGAGTTCTTAACTTATTTTTGTTCATACGACGGATGGTCTTGAGATAGGACGTTAGTGTTTGTGCTAGTGGAAAATATATTTAGACAAAATAGGTTAGGTCATTGGATATTGATAGGATATGGATCTTGATACATATTCCATCTTGACAACATATTTCAAGGATCACCATTATCCATTTACCAAACATCACATTGATAGCTATCGCGAGTTCTTGCGCCGGCATATTCCGGAGACGATTGCATCATTTAATCCGATCACGATGGTAAAGCTCGATGATGACAATCCTGATAAACTCAAGGTGAAGATTGAGCTCTTTGTGGGGGGTGATCAAACCCCGCTAAAAGTATACGTCGATCGACCCACATTCATCAATGCATCGGGTGACACTGTTTTGCTAACGCCCCATGAAGCACGTATGAAGAATGCATCGTACATGGCTCACATATTTGCGGACGTGACTGTTCGATACACCGAAGATGGAAAGCCACCTCATGATAAGCAGTTCAACAAGGTGCTCATAGGGACAATCCCAATCATGCTCCACAGCGATATTTGTATCTTACACGAACAAGGACCACAGGTTTTGAGAGAGTTGGGGGAATGTATATATGACCAAGGAGGTTACTTCATCATTGATGGAAAAGAAAAGGTCATTGTCTCACAAGAGCGCATCGCAACAAACCGATTGTTCATTGAAGATACGCCGAAGGAGTCCAACTTTAGCCACCGTGCGCACATACATTGTACAGGTGAGTCCGGTGAAACCGCCTTGTCCCCGCGCACAATCACATTCTACATGATTAGAAAAGATTTACCACTCTTTGAAGACGATGATGACATCAAAAAGGACTACCGCAAGCACCGTGGGGCAATTCTTGCCACCATGCCGTCCATTCCTGGGACAATGCCGTTATTTCAACTCTTTCGCCTTCTCGGGGTAGAGTCTGATCAGGACATTCTCGAGACCATATTCGGGACATCGGTTGATCTAATTCCTTCGGCACTCTTAGACATTGTCTATCCATCAATTCGTCACTGCGCAGATAGAAATATATATGATCAAGTGACGGCCCTCGAGGGAATTGCTCCGCGCACGTACTTCAAGTCCGTACAACAAGTACATGCCGTTCTTGTGAATGACTTGTTCCCCAACATGAACGAACACCGCAATGATGACACAAGTGGCTTGTATGAAAGCAAAGCAAAGATACTTGGCCAGATGGTATACGACCTTGTGTTGAGCGTTGCCGGAGTGCGCGCCCTTTCCGACCGCGACGGCTACGTCTTCAAGCGCATTGACATAAGCGGTGTTCTCATCGCACAACTATTTCAATCCGCGTACATTCAGTTCAAGAATACGTGCCGAGACATGCTTGATAGTCATTATCACTATGTGATTAAGAATAAAGGAGCCATTGATAGGCTCATCACAAATGAGAATGTGCGTCGCTTTTTACAACCCGCCATCATCACGGATATCATGATGCGCTCGCTCAAAGGCAGATGGGGTCCCAAGCCCGAAAACCCGGATCAAGAAGTTGTACAAGACCTTTCACGTATAAGCTACATCGGGTTTTTGTCACACTTGAGAAGAGTGAATTTACCGCTTGATAGAACCATCAAGATAACGAGCCCTCATCGCCTTCACTCGCAACAATGGGGTATCATGTGCCCTTTTGAAAGCCCTGACGGCGCATCTGTGGGATACCTTAAGAATTTTGCGTTGTTGTCACATGTTACGTTTGGAACAGATTCCAATAACCTCACCGAGTGCTTTTCTGATTTGGGTGTTCTTCCGTTGGACCAAATAGATTCCAAAGACCTCCATCGCTTCACGGCAATCTACTTGAACGGGCAGTGGATGGGTGGCCACACCGATCCCGCCACATTTGTGCGAACGCTTCGCCTTTACCGCCGTAATGCTTTGATCAACATCTTCACTTCAATCAGTTGGGAAATCAAAACCAACATCGTGAGAGTGATGTCCGAGGCTGGTCGCCCATGCCGACCATTGCTCATCGTTGAAAATAAAAGTCTAGTATTCACCACGGCGAATAAAGAAGGTGGAAACCAGTGGTTTGATTGGATATTTGGAAAGAAATGGAAAGACTTCCATACCGACTTCAAAACGCGCCCGCAAGATTTGTACTACCAATCGTTTTACCATTCACCTGCGAAGGTCATGCCCTCTTTGCGAACATCATCCGCAAGCGATATTGTAAAAGTATTAGAGGCCTCTCAAGCCTCTATTGAATTTTTGGACATTGAGGAGGAAAACACACGGCTCATCTCGATGAAACCAGAGGAAGTGAAAGGACTCACGACGCATTGTGAGATCAGTCCCTCTACAATATTCAGCGTTGTTACGAATAACATTCCATTTGCCAACCACAATCAAGCACCGCGAAACATCTTCCACGGCTCGCAGAGTAAGCAGGCCATTGGAGTGTTCACCACAAATTTCTCAAAGCGGTTTGACACAATGGGATACATCCAACACTATCCCCAACGCCCCCTCGTTACAACTAGAAACGCACATTACACAATGAGTGACCGTATGCCCAACGGGTTTAATGTCATTGTTGCTGTGATGTCGTACACCGGCTTTAACCAAGAAGACGGTGTCATGATTAATAAATCAGCAATTGATCGTGGTTTATTTAACATAACTGCCTACAAATCGATGACGGTCTCAGAGCGAAAGATCTCGGAGGACGAAGAAGTAGTATTGGCAAATCCTGTGGCTTTGCAAGAGAGACTCAAACGACAAAATGAGGACGATACCCCGTCCACATCTGCAAACCCGCCAACAACCAAAAATATGTCAGCATCAAAAATTGGAAACTTCCATCCAGAAAAGACCGACTACAGCCTTCTCGGCGAAGATGGTGTCATCAAAAAGGAATCGTACATTCAAAGTGGGCAATCTGTTGCAATTGTTGGCCTCGTAAAGCGGACAAAGCGATATGTGAAAGACAAGCAAGGTGTGCTACTCGAGACCAAGGTCGTGGAAGAGTATCAAAACATGTCAATGCACTCGGATGTGCATCACTACGGCAAAGTTGATGCGGTGTACGTCGAAAAGATGAGTCCTCTCGTCCCGTTCAGAGTGTGTAAGGTTCGCTTCCGTAAAGTTCGTAAGCCCGAACTTGGAGATAAGCATTCAAGTCGCCACGGCCAAAAGGGTGTTATTGGCATGATTATCAAGGGGGAGGACATGCCCTACACCAAAGATGGTATTGTTCCTGACATTATCATTAACCCTCATGCCTTCCCATCGCGGATGACAATAGGCCATATGGTGGAATGTATCTTTGCCAAATTGTGTTGTATGGAAGGAACGCTAGGTGACGGTAGTGTCTTTTTGCCGTTTGATCTGAAAAATGTGTGTGATAACTTGGAGACCCGCGGGTTCGAGAAGTACGGAAACGAGCTATTATACAATGGCTTCACAGGCCAACAAATCCCCACGGACATATTCATTGGTCCGACTTTCTACTTGCGACTCAAGCACATGGTAGCCGACAAAGTGCACTCGAGAGGCGTAGGATTCAACAATCCCCATGACCAGCTTACGAGACAACCCACGGCAGGGAGGAGCAATCAAGGTGGGTTACGCATCGGTGAGATGGAAAGAGACTCTTTGTTGTCCCATGGAGTAGCACAGTTTATCAAAGAGAGTATGATGGAGCGGTCGGATAAGTACCAATGGATTGTATGTAAGCGATGCGGTGTGCTTGTTGAGTATTCCAAGCCCACGCGGTACGTCGCATGCAGATCTTGTGGCCACAACGACATCAGCATCATTGAGACTCCTTATTCCATGATGCTCCTTACGCAAGAACTAGAGTCCATGGGAATTCAAATGCGCTTCAGCGATGAGCCCTTTGATCTCAACGACGAGGATCTCATAGAAGAAGAGGAAGAAGATGAGAAAGAAGCTCAAGCCGGTGGCACAAACATAGATACATTGGACGAAGGTGAAGGTGAAGTTCGTGAAGTCAATGAAGAAGGCAAGGATGGTAATGGTGAGGACGTTGGTGAAGTACATAAAGTAGATGATGAAGGCGAAGAAGATGATGAAGGCGAAGATGGTTATAACGAAGTTGTAGCTAATGTTAGAGATGGTGAAGCCGAGGATGGTAATGGTGAGAATTTGGAGGATGAGTTTTGGGAAGAAGGAGAAGGAAACGAAGATGGAGAAGACGAACAAGGACATGTTGAAGGACGTGATGGAAGTGAAGAGAGTGAAGGGCGCAAAGCCGTGGTCATAGATGATGCTAGTGGCGAAGCAACTGAAGGCGGAGCACCTGAAAACACAGTAAAAATAATAGAGCTTGGATGAAAATTTTATCCTTCATAATTAGAGGTAAAATGGAAACAGCTCTTCTATTTTTCATATTGTTGATAGTGGTCGTAATACTTGGCGTAGGTGGCTACTTCACATACGACTATCTACAGTATAAGAAGTCGTTGGATACACAACTTGAGACGGCTCAAAAGGATATTGTTGTTACCAAGGATGCCGTGACCAAGGAGGAAAAGGCGCGTCTTAGCAACATGAAATACATTGTGGATCAAGTGAACACAACAAATCTCGACATATACAACACCTTCACAAGTAATATCGATGATACACGCAAAGTAACCGATGGATTAACGGGTTCTCAAAAAAAGATTCTTTTGGGTGTGGGCTCGCTCCTGCGCTTCTCAACAGCCCCGATTGCGCCCAACACGACACCTACCGTTATTGATTTGATGTCCCTTCCTGGTTCCACCGGGGTCAACATTGATCTTTTGAAACACGTGACTGCCATCAACGGAATGACATTCAAGGAGCTATCCGAGACCAATGGTGTTAAGTTTTGCGGTGTAACAAAATCAGGGGTTTCCACTCGCTGCATGGAGTTCCCTAACAAAGATGGAAACACCGTCTTCACGAACCTTGTGGAGAACAAACCAATCATCATGGCAGGTGACACCGAATTCTCGTCATCTATAACCCTTGCCAACACGGCTGGTGGCTCGCTAAAGTCGAGCTCCACAGAGCAACCGTTGACCATCAGCTCCAACAAGTTCGTTCAAGTGGCCAACCAACTATCCGTCGGAGATAACGCGGCATCTTTGAGCGAATCAACCCTGCCCACTATGTCCATTTACTCCATGGACGGCAAGGACGCAATGAATGTTTCTACAAAGACAAACGCAAGTGCTCTTCGTGTAGACTCCACAGGCCGAGTATTCCTTTCGGAGACGAATAGCTTCGAGACAGACGCAAATAAAAAACTACTAATGAAAACTTCTGGCCTCGACATTCAAGCCACCAACTCTGATTTGCGCTTGAAGGGAAACACCATCAACCTTGATGGCAACATCAACATTACAGGAAACGTCACTGTGAATGGTGTACCCTTGAAGAATGATTCGAGTACAAACGTTATAGCACCTTCGCCTTCTCCTTCTGGAAACGTTCAAATCGAGGGTTTCCAAACCATGAAATCCCAATCTCAATGGAAAGGAATGGGCAAAGTATTACCTAGCATGCTTGTTCAAACCAGGGCCTAGGCATTATTTATATGACATATGACACGACAAGAGCATTGTAAAACTTAATAGATAAAGAGACACGAGACATTCACCGCGTCCCGAGCCCTTCGCATGTCTTGGAATAATGAAGACCAAGGGCCGCGCCGGCTTTAACACCCACATCGCATTATAACTTTCTATCTTTTTTGTAAGGGAAAGAATGCGGTTCTTTCAAAGTATCAAGATTCTTATAGTTGTCCTTTTTGTTGTATGTTTAATATACAATGTTGCCCCACGTGATTTTTGGTCTGAGCTCACTGAAAGCTTCGGTTTCCAAGTTGATAATACAAATATCCTGTCATCAACGGTGTACGACAAGAACAAGGGGGCAATGTGCGACACTATGAACTATGGAGCTTCCTTCTTAACGGATTCAAACGACATACTCTCAACACGCTTCTGTATGGGCTATAAAGATCCTAGCATCAACTTCGAGAAGACAATGGATGATTCAATGAAAACATCATCCATGTTCATCGATAAGATAACGAAGGAAACCATGAACTTGGACTCATTACGCATTGACATTGAGCGCAAACTCTTTGATTTTAAGAAGGGACAAAAAGTACAAGGGCCAGTCTATGCCATGATTTCACAAGCACCATACTATACGGACAAGCAAGGTGATGTTATTTTCCATCAACCTTTCAATAAAAATGAGTATTTACAAGCACCTAACTACGACTTCCAATCGCCCCCAAAGAATGGCCTTTACGTCATTGTGTACTTGCTCTATCCCATGTATGATAAAGCAAAGCAACGCATAACAATCACAAACTTTAAGGATCACCTGCTCGAGCAAATGAAGCCCTATCATTCCCAGAAAACTCATGGTGATATGTGTAAAATCCATTGTATAGGAGACACTGGGCTCTTCTGTGGGTGTTTGAACACAGATAGCCCTTATTCATCAAGGTGCCTTGGACCGGTCGACGAAACAGACACACAAAATACGGCATATACGACGTATACCATGATGTACAGAGTAAACGAGTCGTCAAAAAAAATGAAACCGTACTTCACAAAACAAAACGTAAACGACGTGTCTATATAAATTATAATGGTGTTACGGGTTCATCGTCGTCCCTGTACATAAACTTCGGACCACGCGACTTTGGAGGCGATACACCCGTTGTCCCGCCTGAGATTAGCTCTATCTTCTTTTTCTTCCGTGGCTCCATGGCCTCTCCGCTTTCATACTTATCACGCAATTCAAGAACATCTTTCCAAAACAACTCAATTTGAGGGATGAGTTTATCCCATAGAATTGGATCGAATGAAACGGCAACAATATTCATCTCTTTCACCCTCCAAGGGTGGATTTTCATGATGGTTATGTCCGGAGTTTCTTTTATGATCTCCATGGCGCGCGTGCGAGCCCACGCATATGCTTCCTTTGGAGTTAAACCTTCTGGGCTGTATTCATATGCTTCTTCTTGGCTCGGATGTTGGAGTTCAATAAGAACCCCGTGCTGTGTTGTCTCAGATGGTGGGACTTTTGTCGTGTAGTCACTCTCCCTTTGAAAATCTTCAATAACTGCCTCAACATAATCACACTCATTAAGTGAGCAGACGGACAATTGGCCTTGTACTTGAAGGTAATAGTGCTCGGGTACTTCCCCCATTGTGATCTTGCGCCTCCACGGGCACTTTATTTCAAGCATCTTTCCTACCGCTGTAATGCCATCGGGCGATGCCCCGAAACATTTAAGTGTGGGGTGGGGGATTAGGCCAAAGTCATACAAAGGAATATTCATGTTTCTTTGGCAGTAAGACCTCGCGATCATCTCTTCAAACATCACCCCCCATCGTAGTGGGGCGGATGAAAATGAAGATGTTGACATTGAAGATGCTGTGGGAGGATTAATTTCATAGAATCGTTTTAGTCCATCTTGTGATAGCAATGCTTGTGTCTTTTTCAAAAGAAGTGCATTTCGGGACCCCATCTTCCCTTTGCCAATAGCTTGAGCAAGGTCACTCGCCGTTAAGAGATTCTTTCGGAGCGCGAGCCATTCAGCTGATCGCTGAGGCGCAAATGGCAAGGATTTTAAGTGAAGCACGTGTTTACGGACTCGCAAAAGCTCGTTTACTTGAGTTTTTACTTGTTTGACAGACGCACCCCCTTGAACAGATGAGGCAAGTCGAACAACCAGATTTTCCATTGCGCTTGTCGAGAGGTTATTAAGTAGGTCCTCGTCCAAAGACGTCCAAAGAGCTTCAAATACGTTTTGGACGAGTTTGTCAGCGAATGTAATGTCACTTTGTTCTGTAGTATCGGTCATACAAATGAGGCCAAGCTAGTGCGATACACCGTGCCTTTTAGGAGTCGTTTGGTATGTTATATAGTGAACTGCTATCTTTAAAGGCTTTGGAACGAGCTTTGGACTTCTTCTCGCGCTCACGAATATGATCTTCAATCTGTCGGACTATTTTAGAAGTTGAATAATCTAGATCTACGCGCTTGCTTTTGCTAGGCCCGGTGGAGGAACTCGCTAATGTATCCACGGAACACGTGTTGGTGGAGTCAATAGGTTCGCTTGCTTCTTTCGGCTTTCGCTTTGCCTTTGTGCTTAGAATAGCCTCGAGATCGGTACGATGACCTTTCAAATAGGTGTTTAGTTTCTCGTTAAAAACGTTCATGATTTTGAACCGAGCCGTACAGGTTAGAACATTGATGTGCTCATCTTGTTAAGTCCCTTATGCTTTAGGTTTTATCATTTTTTACGTCACGATCTACGATGATCACGCGGTATGGAGCAAATTTATTGTCAGGACACGATACTCCTCCATTTAGAATCTCTAGAATTTGTACCTCGGGTTGATTAAATGCCCGCGACACGCCGGTGTCAACGAACCATAGCTTCATATCGTATAATGCTATCACGTGAGGAACAACGGTGTGTCCGAGGAACATGGCTTTTGTTTTCGTATGTTTCAAAACGTTTTCCAAGGACGCGAGACGTGTATCATCATCTTTTTCACTGTAGTGGCGCGTCCAAAGAATGCTTGATTGTCCAAGAATAACTGTTTCCATTTTGCGAGCCTCGTCAGATGAAAACGGTTGGTACAAAAGGTACCTGTATGCCCACTCATTTATCTGTGCAATGCTTCCTTGGGCCAAGTGAAGGTGAATGGGCAAGAGCCCTGCATGACAAAATAGCAACTCGCCTATGCGAACAACAACGGGTCGTCTTGACAAAATGGATGCAATTGGCCCCCCTGGTCGAAATTTATGTGCTCTTGCTGCCGCCCCACCCATGTCATGTATACTTTTTGAAGATGCATAGGAAAAGTCACCCATCACATTCATTATTTCGTGATTTCCAATCAATGAGATGACTCGTCCCCCATGGGGTTTAGCAAGGGCATCCATCTCGACCATGAATTGAACAACACTGATGTCCGGCATCGTTTCCCACTGTTTAGTTTGTGCCCGAGCTTCGCTATCCACTTGATCCCCGAGTTGAATTACCCATGTGTTACGTGGCTCGGCGATCCATTGAAAGTCATTGTTTATAAGTCGTGCTTGGTAAAAGCACTGTGTCAGACGTTGGAGATCTCCATGAAGGTCGCCTATGACAATCAAGCGGTCACATTCAGGAAATGTCCAATCGTGATTTATGGGCTCCATTTGAACCTCCCGAGTGACCAATGAATGCGGTGCTCCTCTAAACTCTTTTGGGTAAAAAAACGATCGTTGCCACACATAGATACTAGAAAGTCGATACTATCATGTCCAAAAGCGAAAAGCCAACCCTTCTTCCTCCGACAAATGGTATAATTGAGATTGGGGTGGATGAAGTAGGACGTGGTTGCCTATTGGGCCCTGTTGTAACAGCAGCGGTCGCGTTGCCTCCCACAGATACAATGGTTGAAAAAGAATGGAGTGAAATAAGGGATTCCAAAAAGGTATCCGCGCGAAATCGGTGTCGCTTAAACAAATTCTTGCGCGAGAAGTGCGTTTCGTATGGGATCGGAATGGTTTTTGAGGAAGACATTGATCGACTGAATATTCTTAGGGCCACGATGAAGGCCATGCACCTAGCAATTGATGATTGTATTCGAAAAATGCCCGCCGCGCAACAAGTGTCGGGCCATCCCATTGAGCTCTTGATTGACGGCCCACATTTTCGCCCGTATGCCCCACCAGGCCAAGAGGATGAATGGTATATCAAGGGGGCTCGTTGTGTTGTGAATGGCGATGCCGTCCACATGTCCATTGCTGCTGCATCCATCATAGCCAAAGAAGAGCGCGACTCATTCATAGTGAATCTCGTCACAAAGAATCCATCACTTGAAAAGTATGATCTCGTTAAAAATAAAGGGTACGGCACATCAAAGCACATGAAAGCACTTGTCGCGCATGGAGCGAGCGAATTCCACCGAAAATCATTTCGTCCAGTACGTGAGGCCATGCTTCCCAAGTTAGGCACATGTCCTGCCCTCGACCTTACGGACGACAGTTCTGAGCTTTCGGAAGATAATGATGAACATTCCAAAAGCCATGATCGCTAAGAGAGCGATGCGTACTGATGATGTCACGAATTTCGTATGTTTATCAATGAAGCTTGTTGAGGGCGCTGCGGAAATTGCAGCGGAGACGCTTTTAGGAGGTTTATCAGTGGGTGTTTCCGGGGTGTTGGCTCGAAGCGTAGGGTCCGCGACGTCCCCGGCATACTTGGCATTGTATCGAGACACATCTATTGATTTTATATTATCAAAGCATAATGGGCTTTCATTTATTTCCATTGCGTTCTCAGGAGTACGACAAAACGTTTGTGTACACGCCTGTTTTAATACATTCATTTTGTCATCAATATCCGCATTATCATTTCCGAGCTCCGTTCTCCACTTTGAGGACAACTTCTCTGGATAGTACTTTGCGTTTTTACAGATGGCAAATGCCTCTTGGAGCTCCTTAGGTGTAACAAGTTTTTCACAAGCAACTTGAAACGATTTGCTCCCTGGGACAATGTTGGCCAATCGCTGATGGCAGTCCATCGCGACATTCACACTTTCATCTGTGAGCCGACGTTGAATGTCACGGACAACTTGCGCTCTTTGAGGAATCTTTGCGAGAGCCTCGCTCGCTGTCTCAAAAAGCTCCGTGTACAATCCTTCCGGCGTGCTTCCTAGCCGTTTGATCATTGCCACGGGACAGTAATCAGGATCGCTTTTGTACTTCCCATTCATGTAATACTCCTTTGACGTACACTTCATTCCCTCGTCACTCGTTAACGTAATGTCCCAAGCTTCACCATCGACAATGTCTTTGGCAACCAGTGGCATGTTGCCACTTGGGCATGGTTTGAGGCATTTATCTCCTTTTTTCAAATATGTATTTCCCAAGTGATAGTTTGGTACTGAGAACCAATCATGGTCCTTTCCATCACACACGGATGCCTTGTCGACTATCATCGCATCTTTGGGCTTTTCACAACGGTTGTTGCCTATGTCCGTAAACCCAGGGGGGCAACTCGCAGTTACGCATTTAGACGGGTCCCCGCGCACTTGTGTGAAGCCCATTCCAGCAACTAAAGGACATAGGGGGTATGCGCGGTTCTCATCGTTGTTTTGTCGGCACAACGCTCGTGTTTTCTTATAATCATTGGGATTGTCGCGAGAGTAGTTACGCGTGTCCTCAAGGCCAGCGACGTACCCACTCTTTCTCGCATCAAACACCCCTAGTTGTATGGCTTGATCTATGGAACAAATCTCACCCGGCTTCATTACATTTGCCATGGCTAGGCAAACCTCCTTGACATTTGCACGGATAAAATTTCTAAAGTGTGCATACCTTTGGCTCACCTGAGTCCGTCTGTATCATAGGCTCGCCATCATCGTCGGAATACACGCGCATCCGTGCCGGTGTGTACTCTTTTGCGGACTTCACAACCCGTTGACAGTAGCCATCCATGTTTTGAAATAGGTGACCAGCAGAAGTTCCATCGCCAAAGTAAGCTTTTGAACAATTTGGCGTGTATTGAGTGCCATTTAGATCCCATGGAATGTGAATGGTCAACCTGTATCCCCTCCGCGATAGCTTCTCTTGTACCATTGGTGGCAAGGAATCCCATTCAGGAATGTCTTTGACATCAAGGTCCCATTTTATAGTTTTGGGGATGTCTAAATTCAAGCACTGTGTGTCGTTCATTTCCATGTTCGAGACACCGTTACACCTTCCACCAGTTTGACTCTTACGTGAAAATTTTGGTACGGAGTCCTCATTCGTCTTGAACTTTAGCTTATATAGCCACGACGTGTCAACATTGTAACGATATGCCATGTTATTGGCCCATTGTCCGAATCTACCATTTTGCGATGACCGTAAAGGTGAGTTTGAGCTAAATATGAGGAATCCAATGCCAACGAAGATTAGAATCAAGAAGATGATTAAAGTGATATACTTCCCTGGGGATGAATTAAAGAAGTCTCTTATTGATCGCAGGAAATCCTTTGTTACGGACCAAAGAGTTGAAAGAATCAATTTGAGTTTTTCCCAAAACATTTTCGCATTTTCCACTCCTTCGGTATCCGGTGATGGGCATTTGTCACCTTGCCCGCCCCCATCTCCTGCCAATGTAGCCGGGGGCGAGGAGGGCGTTGCAGGTGCGGTAGGTAAGGGTATCTTATCCGCAACAGCTTTTGCAGCATTTATAGCACCAAGCGCAGCCCCCAAACCACCGGTGCCTCCTAGCTGTGTTCTTTTTGCCCGGCCTTTATGCTTCATAGTAGATACTTGAAAGATCTAACACCTATTTTTACAACCTACAAAAATTAAGACGCGTAGTTACTGTCTTAATTTATATCAAAATAATAGCAGTGTTCAAATGTCCAAAAAGGTATGGGCTCTAATCGTTTTACTTATTATCATGTTTGTCTACGTTTCATACTATTATAGATCTCCATCAACCGTTGCTATATTACAAAGTACATTGGATGAATTTGAGCTCGACATGTTTCTTCAGAAGCAACCAATTGTAATCTCAGATGAAGTTCAACAATGGGAATCATTGAAGTCCGCATGGTTTCCATCTAATAAAGTAGACTTGTTCCTTGAAAGCTCGCCATCCGATGCGTGGGCACGGAATAGGTACAAATACCTTCTCATCCAACCGTATCAATCTTGCGAGGTAATGTTATACCCCGCAAATAAGAAAATGAATAAAGAAAACGTACCACCTGAAGATGAAACGCTGTTAGCAATAAAAATGAACCCCAATCAAATCATAATACTGCCATTTAGATGGCATTTCACCGTTTCAAATGGGGCTTCATATGGTTGGATGGGAGTTCACGACTGGGTCACCCGGTTCTTGCCATCATCTTGAGCTTAATCGACCTCCTCTACATTTGGGGCTGACCCCGGCCCGGAGCCCATCCCACCCATGTCCGGCATCCCACCCATGTCCGGCATCCCGCCCATACCTGCCCCACCAGGTGGTACGCCCGATTGATACATTTTTGTAAGAATTGGTGACAGCTTAGACTCCACCTCTTTGTATTTGGAATCGAGTTCCTCACTTGTGACCTTTGCATCGCACTTCTCCAGCCATGCAACTGCTTCTTGAATAATGGGTTCGGCATCTGCCCAAGCCGCCTTGCCAGCCTCCGTTTCCACGGTCTTGAGGTTGTTACGGGCGGAATAAACATAGTTTTCAAGTTGATTCTTAGACTCTATGCGCTTGCGTTGTTCTTCATCTTGCGCTTTAAACTGTTCTGCTGCCTTGACCATTTTCTCAATGTCGTCTTTTGAAAGTCGCCCCTTGTCATTGGTAATCACAATCTTGTTGGTCTTCCCTGTACTTTTCTCGAGGGCGCTCACATTGAGAATACCATCTGCCGTCACATCAAATGTAACCTCGATTTGAGGAACACCGCGAGGACCGGGAGGGATTCCGGTGAGCTCGAAGCGCCCGAGGAGATGGTTGTCGCGCGTCATTGCTCGCTCGCCTTCATATACTTGAATCATGACCCCGGGTTGGTTATCCTCGTACGTGCTAAAGGTTTGTGACTTCTTTGTCGGCACTGTGGTGTTGCGCTCGATGATTTTAGTCATCACCCCGCCGGCGGTTTCAATGCCAAAAGAAAGCGGGGCCACATCGAGGAGTAGAAGGTCCTTGGTTTGGTCGCTTCCTTGACCAGTTAGAATGGCAGCCTGGACCGCCGCCCCGTAAGCAATAGCCTCATCAGGGTTGATGCTCTTACAAAGCTCCTTACCACCAAAGAAGTCAGTTAGCAGTTGTTGAATCTTGGGGATACGAGTCGATCCACCAACGAGAACGATCTCATCAATCTCTGACTTGTCCATTTTGGCATCGCGCATGACCTTCTCAACGGGATCAAGCGTGCGACGGAAAATGTCCGAGCACAGCTCTTCAAAGCGGGCACGAGTGATGTTAGAGAAGAAGTCAATGCCCTCGAAGAGCGAGTCCAACTCAATACTTGCGGTCGCAGACGAAGATAGGGCGCGCTTCACACGCTCGCATGCCGTCTTGAGACGCTTTACTGCCCGGGGGTTTCCTGAAATGTCCTTTTTATGCTTGCGCTTAATCTCCGCAACGAAATGCTCCACTAGACGGTTGTCAATATCCTCACCACCTAGATGGGTAT